>Ga0310697_10000003_pt1 | contig 377395 bp, 298 predicted proteins | sample 172DNAGHGlowgp2_FD_203883 | JGI IMG/M metagenome (GOLD analysis project Ga0310697, IMG submission 203883) | Sheep rumen microbial communities from Palmerston North, Manawatu-Wanganui, New Zealand - 1728 DNA GHGlow gp2 (v2) (version 2) | ecosystem: Host-associated > Mammals > Digestive system...
ATTTGCTATAATTGAGAACCGCCCGGCTCCATTGTCCTTTGTTAAACTTTCATAAACGGCACAAATTTACTAACTTTGTCTACACAAGCCTTGGTGCAGAAAACTACGCTGCAAATCTAAGGTTTGCAATATGGAAAAAATAGTTATTTACTGCTCATCAAGTTTCGGGATTCCGCAAAAGTACAATCAAGGTGCCGCCGAGGTGGTTGAAGGCCTGTGCGCAAAGGGATTTGGAATCGTGTCCGGGGGATCTTTCCGCGGGACGATGGGAGTGGTGTCAGATACTGTGGCAAGGTGCGGAGGCTATCACAAAGGCGTTTTGCCCTCTTTCATGAAACCCCTTGCCTATGATGCGCTCACCGAAACGGTTTGGACGGATACCATGGCAGACCGCAAGGAAGAAATGCGAAAGGATACAATAGCTGCGATAGCGCTGCCGGGAGGCATCGGAACACTGGACGAACTCATAGAAACCCATGTCCTGAAGAAGCTGGGCCGATATTCCGGCCGGATTGTCGTGTTCAACATGGACGGTTTTTTCAATCCTTTCTTCGCCCTTCTGGAACACTATGTGGAAACTGGAATGCTCACTGCGGAGGACATGAAACTTGTAGAGAGTTTCGACACGGCGCATGACCTTGTGGATTCATTTTTTTAGCCTTACTGTATCATATTGAGCTAAAAACTATTATATTTGCAAGACTGACAATTCAATTACACTTATACATTAACTATTTTTTACACTTAAAAGCTATGAAACAAGAACTCGTTCAGCAGTTCCTCATGAACAACGGCGAATGCTTTGACACCCTTCAGGTTCCCCAGATCCAGAAACAGCTAGAGGAGATTCCCGATGAGAAATCCGGTATCGTCCTTGGCGTGAGCCTCCAGAAACCCACCGTTATCCTTATCATCGCCATCCTTCTTGGCTGGGACAGGTTCTTCCTTGGCGAGATCGGTCTTGGCGTTGTTAAGATCATCACCTGCTACGGCTGCGGCGTGTGGTGGCTGATAGACATCTTCTCTGCAAAGAAGAGGACCTATGCCTACAATATGAAGAAACTCAACGAGGCAATGATGCTTGCCCGCTAAGGCAAAGTTTTCCGATATCTATGCCCAGGAGAATGCTTTTCCCCATTGTTATGGCGGTGCTTCTCCTGGGCATTGTCATATACGGGGTATTCGACCCCGCCGAATCCGGCTTTTTCCCGCGTTGCCCGTTCTATCTTCTCACGGGCCTTAAATGCCCTGGCTGCGGGTCCCAGAGGGCTGTCCATCAGCTTCTTACCTTCCATCCGCTGGAGGCTCTCCGCTATAATGCCCTGGTGGTTGCGAGCATCCCTCTGCTGGCCTTTTTCCTGCTTGCAGAGCTGATGCAGAAAAAATGGCCGAAGCTCTACAGCTTCAGCCATAACACGGTCCTTGCCTGGGTGATTCTTGCCATCATAGGTCTATGGTGGCTGCTCAGGAATATCTTCGGATTCTAAAGGTAAGAATCGGCAAAATCCAGATAGTGCTCCCAGTCTTCAAGGAGCAGCTCGTGCTTTCCGCCGCGGATATGGTATCCGTGGGCGTTTTCTTTTCCGTACAGGGCATAGACCGGTGCGGCATTCTCAAGGCCAAGGTATTCGCCCTGGGGGTCCGACCACGAATCCTCACTGGCGCTTGCCACATACAGAGGCCTTGGCGCGGTGAGGGCAAGGACCTCGTGCTGGTCGAAGGGGAGAGAATCCTCGTTATCATTATAGATATGGAAGCGCTCCGTGAACCAGTATGGATAGTGGGTATTGATGCGTCTGAGCGTTTCCCCGAACCGGCGCCTGGAAATTGCCGCGCCGCCGCAGCCGGATTCGTTGGAGATGAGCATTGCAAAGCGGCTGTCCTTTGCCGATGCCCACACCGCAGCCTTGCCCATCCTGGAATGGCCGAATACTGCTACAGGGCCGACTGAAGGGTCGGTTTCCAGATAATCCATCGCTCTTGACAGACCCCATGCCCACGCGGCGATATTGCCCCAGGTGCATGCTGGATAGAGCCGTTTTATGCGTTTGTCGCAGTCCTGGGGATGATCCGGTGCAACGTCTTCACAGCAGAATGTGGCCACGGCGTATCCCCGTTTGAGGATGGTTTCCAGCGGCCAGCGCTGTGCCTGCGAGCCCCTTGCTTCCAAAGTGAAATCCCTCCGGTAGCGCAGTGTGTCCGGGAGGCTCACGCCGGGATCTTCGGTTATGGTGTGGTTTCCGAAGAAATTCACCCCCAGGAATGCGGGAGCCGGTCCTTTAGGAGAGTTCGGGACATACAGGAGAAGGCTTATGTATTCTCCATCGGCAAGTCCAATCCTTATTTCCTTACGGGTGGCAAGGCCTCCCAGGGCACCGGGGTCAGTGGCGGTGACGGTGAAAGACTCACTCCCCGGCTTTCCGGGCGCGGTGCCGTACATTTCATTTTCGAAAAGCTTCAGAAGCTGGGGCCGGCGGCTCTTTTCCCACTTTTTCACGCTCATCTTCCCTTTGCCGAAGACTTCCGGAAGAGTGTATGCGGGGACATCGGCCTCCGAAGATATGAACCCTCCCAGAGGGTCGTATTCGGTTTTTACATACAGGTCCGTGATGTCCAGGGCTCCGGAGTCGTTCTTGGGAGTGAAACGGTTGCAGAAGAAGCCCCATTTGGCGCCAATCCATTTTCCGGGTTTGGCGATGAAGGGAGCTCCGGCGCGGGTGAACCTTTTGCCGTCCAGACTGAAGCTGATGCGTCCCACGGCGTCCGGCACCGGAGTGCCGTTGTCATGCGCGCGCACTTCCAGTTTAACCCACATCTCCAGGGTGCGTCCTTCGGAGTAGGGGAGCATGTCAATGGTTTCGACATTTTCCATAGAGCCTGACGGCGCATTCTGGCAGGTCACATACTCCAGCAGCGCGCCACCGGTCCGGTCGGAGAGCCTTAGCGCGTAACAGTCGGTTCCCATAACGGCGAAGCCGGCCTGTTCGCTGTGCTCCAGAAGCTGAGGATTGGGCCTGAATCGCATCCTGGCTGTCACTGAAAAGCGTTCGGCGGGGAATTTCTGCTGAAGGATGTTCGGGCAGTCCCAGAGGTTTTTATAGCTGGAGGCTTGCTCCACGCTATACAGCCTCACATCTCCGCCGGGCATGGCGTAGTGCCAGTAGGGGCGGGGGACAGAAGGATATTGCCAGTCCAGTGCCAGTCCGTAAGGGCCGATGAGGCCTTCGGAAGTCTTAGGGGTCGAGGCTTCCGGGAAGGGCATCTCCCATTCCTCCACGGGCTGGCCGATGCCGTCGCCATCGGGATCATCGCCAATCACGGGCCATCCGTCGGCCTTCCACTGCATGGGCTGTAGATGGACGATGCGGCCATAGGCGCCCTTGTCCTGGAAATGCAGGAACCAGTCTCCGGAAGGGGCCGATACCCACGCGCCCTGATGCGGCCCGTTGATGGTACCGTCGGCCGGAGCCATTACAATCCTTTCCTCGTAGGGACCGAACGGGCTTTCCGAGCGAAGGACGGTCTGCCAGCCGGTGGACACGCCTCCTGCGGGGGCGAAGATGTAGTACATGCCGCCGCGCTTGTAAAGCTTGGTGCCCTCGATGGTGGGCTGGGTCCTGTGACCGTCAAAAACCAGGCGGGAAGGGCCCAGAAGGGCGGTTCCGTCGGCGCTCATCGGCGCAACGTAGAGCACGCTCTTGAGGCCTGCGCGCGAACCTGCGACCCCGTGCGAGAGATACGCCCTGCCGTCATCGTCCCATAGCGGACACGGGTCGATGAAGCCTTTTTCCTTAACCACCCACACGGGCTTTTCCCACGGGCCGGCGGGATCCTGGGTGCGGACCATGAAGATCCCGCGGTCCGGATCTCCAACGTATATATAGAACCAACCGTCGTGGTAGCGGATGGCAGGGGCCCACACGCCTTCGCCGGGGGAGAGCTCCTCCGGATAGCCGTCAAGGGCCGCGCCGATGAGCTGCCAGTCCACAAGGTCTTCCGAATAGAGGATGGGAAGCCCCGGGAAACAGTTGAAGGACGATGCTGTCATGTAGTATCCGTTGCCGGCTCTGCACACGTCGGGGTCCGAGTAGTCCAGGTGCAGGACGGGATTGCTGTAGCGGAAGGCGGAAAGGATGATTATGCCGGTTAAGGCGGCCGCCGTGAGTAATAATTTCTTGGCCATGTGCAAATATACGAAAAAATATTTTGCGATTTTGTGCAAACGTTTGTATATTTGCTGCGCAATGGTAACGATAACCGATATAGCCGCCCGTCTGGGCATCACCCCTTCCACAGTTTCCCGCGCTCTGGCGGGTAGCCCCAGGGTTAAAGAAAAAACGCGCAAGACGGTGGAAAAGACCGCCATGGAAATGGGCTACGAGCCCAATATCATTGCCTCCAGCCTCCGCAAAGGCCATTCCGGAATAGTGGGAATCATAGTGCCCCGCATATACCGCGAGTTCTTCTCCAATGTGATAGGCGGAGCGGAAAGCGTCCTTAACCAGGCCGGTTACAATGTGCTAATCTGCCAGACCATGGAAAGCGTGGAGTCGGAGATCAAGGCCCTTAAGACGCTGCGCCTGTACCGTGTGGCCGGGGTAATGATGTCGCACGCCATACACGCCGTGAGCAGTTCCTATGTGATGGAGACCCTTGGGAAGGATATTCCGCTTATCCAGTTCGACAGAGTGTTTCCGGATGTTCCCGGCGCCAAGATCGTGGGCGCGAACTGCGAGGGATCGTACATCGCAACCAAGCACCTTATAGAGGCCGGTTACAAGCGGATAGGAAACATTGCCGGGTACAGCAACGCTCTTCTCTATGTGGAGCGGCTTGCCGGGTACAGGATGGCCCTGGAGGATGCCGGGATGCCTTTTGACGAAAGCATAATCTGGCACGATGCAATCCTGAGGGAAACCGGTTACGACGCTGCGGTGAAAGCTATAGAGGCCGGCTGTGACGCCCTGTACTGCGCCGGTGACTTTTCGGCCCTTGGCGCAATGGATGCCCTGAAGGAAAGGGGCATCTCCGTTCCGGACGAATTCGGCATTGTGGGCACTGCCAACGAGTCATTCACTTCGCTCATGACCCCCACAATCTCTTCCCTCGGACAGCGTCCGTTCGAAATGGGCCAGGCTGCTGCTCGTGCTTTCCTGGATGGCCGCACCGATACGGAGGTGATTCCAATGGAACTTCATATAAGACAATCATCTAACAAGAATAACAAATGGCAAAAGTAGTAACCTTCGGTGAAGTAATGCTTCGCCTTTCCACTCCCGGATATCTCCGGTTTTCACAGGCACACCAGTTCGACGCCACCTTCGGCGGCGGTGAAGCCAACGTTGCAGTGTCCCTGGCCAATTACGGCGTGGATGCACATTTCGTAACCCGTCTCCCCAAGAACGACATAGCGGAGATGTGCGCTGCGGAGCTTCGCGGCTTCGGTGTGAACCTGGACGGAGTGGTATATGGCGGCGACCGTCTTGGCATATATTATCTGGAGACAGGCGCAGTGGCCCGCGGCTCCAAAGTGGTTTACGACCGCGCATATTCTTCAATATCGGCAATCCAGCCCGGCATGGTGGACTGGCGCAAGGTGCTTCAGGGTGCCGACTGGTTCCACTGGACCGGCATCACTCCCGCCCTCTCCCAGGGCGCTGCCGATGCTTGCCTGGAGGCTATAAAGGTTGCCAATGAACTGGGCGTGAAGGTTTCCTGCGACCTCAATTACCGCAAGAAGCTCTGGCAGTATGGCAAGAGCGCCAGCGAGGTTATGCCCGCCCTGGTGGAAGGCTGTGACCTTATCCTTGGCAACGAGGAAGATGCAGAGAAGGAATTCGGCATCAAGCCGGAGGGCTTCGACGCAGAGAAGACCGGAGGCGAAATCGACCAGACCCGTTTCGAAAGCGTGTGCCGTCAGCTCATGAAGCGCTTCCCGCGCTGCAAGAAGGTGGCCATCACCCTCCGCGGCTCCATCAACGCCAATCACAACACCTGGGGCGGCGTGCTGTTCGACGGCAATACCCTCTGGCAGAGCCGCAGGTACGACATCACCCATATTGTGGACAGGGTTGGCGGCGGCGATTCCTTCATGGGAGGCCTGCTGTATGGACTCATCAGCTATCCCACCGATCAGGAGGCAATAGAGTTCGCCGCGGCGGCATCGGCACTCAAGCATACTATATTCGGCGACTATAACCGCGTTACCGTTGCGGAAGTTGAGGCTCTGGTAAAAGGTGGCGGCAGCGGTCGCGTTTCAAGGTAAAGAGATATGGCAAAATTCAATAAAGTAGATACAATCGGTATCATCCGCAGCACCGGTATAGTGCCCGTGTTTTACAATAAGGACGTTGAACTCACCAAGAAGGTGGTGAAGGCCTGCTACGACGGCGGAATCCGTGCCTTCGAGTTCACAAACCGCGGCGACGGCGCCCATAAGGTGTTCGAGCAGCTTATGGCTTTCGTGCGTGCCGAATGCCCCGAAATGGCCCTTGGCGCAGGAACCATCCTGGATGCTCCCACAGCGGCGCTGTATCTGCAGATGGGGGCCGATTTCCTGGTATCGCCCTGCTGCGTGGACGAGGTGATTCCACTGGCAAACCGCCGTGGAGTGCCCTACAGCCCCGGCTGCGGAACCGTAACGGAAATCGTTCACGCGATGGAGCTTGGGTGTGACCTGGTGAAAGTGTTCCCGGCAGGCACCGTGGGGGGTCCTGCGTTCGTTAAGAACATCCTGGCACCGCTGCCTTGGGCAATGGTAATGTGCACCGGTGCGGTTGAACCCGCCGAAGATAACCTTAAGGCATGGGCCAAGAGCGGCGTAACGGCCGTGGGAATGGGTTCCAAGCTGTTCCCCAAGGAGGTAGTTGCCGCCGGTGACTGGGCTGCAATCTCCGGGCTTTGCCGCCAGTCCCTGGCCTGGTTCAGCGCCAAATAACCCATTCCTGCAAATGAGAAATCTGATAGCTGTTTGCGTTATTGCCAGTTCGGAAAACTGCGGCGCCTATGCTGTTTTCGACTGCGACAAGGGCGGAGAGATAGATGAACTTGCCTCGCTCAGGGACGGACGCTACATTTCACAGAATTTTCCTAAACAATAGAGTATGAAACGTGTACTAAGTTTTATTGCGATGGTTGCGGGAGTGGTTTCATGTGCCAGTCCCGTATCGCGTGTAATTACTCCTGAGGCAAAGGAGCGTGCCGCACAAATAGTTTCTCAGATGACTCTTGAGGAGAAATGCACACTTATCCATGGAACCAAGGGAGATGGAGAGTATGAGGACGGCTTCCATATCATGCCCATCCCGCGTCTTGGGATTCCGGCGATCCGGATGGCGGACGGCCCTCAGGGCGTGAGGAACAAGACTAACAGTACGTATTATCCCTGCGGAATCTCCCTTGCGGCCTCATGGAACAGGGAGGTAGCGGAGAAGGTTGGCGAAGGAATCGGCCTTGACGCGAGGGCAAGGGGAGTGGCCATCATGCTTTGCCCCGGCGTCAATATTTACCGCAGCGCCCTCTGCGGCCGCAATTTCGAGTATTACGGAGAGGATCCTTTCCTGGCCTCCGAAACGGCTGTGCAGTATATCGGCGGCATCCAGAGCAAGGGTGTAATGGCAACCATCAAGCACTTTGCCCTGAACAACCAGGAATTCGACCGCCACGGAGTTAGTTCCAATGCCGATGAACGCACCATGAACGAGATTTATTTCCCCTCTTTCCGCAAGGCTGTGGAAGTGGCCGATGTGGCTTGCGTCATGTCCAGCTACAATCCCGTGAACGGGACGCACGCTTCGGAGAACGAGTGGCTCATCAGGGATAATCTCCGCAAGTGGGGATTCGAGGGAATAGTCATGTCCGACTGGACATCGACATACAGTTCCATAGGCTGCTTCCGCAGCGGACTGGACCTGGAGATGCCCCGCGGATATGTTACGGACTATGAAAATGCACGGAAACTCCTGGAGGCGGGGGTCATTTCCGAAGAAGACATCGACGAGAAATGCCGTCACATACTGCAGACCGTGATTGCATACGGTTTCCTGGACAATCCCGTGAAGGATGAGAGCATCCCCGAGGACTGCGACATTTCCCGCGCGAATGCCCTGGCAGCTGCGCTTGAGGGCCCGGTTATGCTCAAGAACGACGGCGTGCTGCCTTTGAAGGCATCGTCAATCGTGGTTCTTGGTCCCAATGCCGATACCGTTCCTTACGGCGGTGGCAGCGGAAGGATGGATCCCATCGAGGGGCGGAATGTCACGCTCTATGCCGGCCTTTCCCAGGCCGGGTTTGCCGATGTCCGGCTTATGGACTGGCAGAATCCTGATTATAAGGCCATTGCCGATGCCGATGCGGTTGTTCTGGGCGTGGGATTCAATTATGATACGGAGAAGGAGGACGCGGACAGGACATATGAGCTTCCCGAGGGCCAGAATGAGCTGATCGTTTCAGTTGCCGAAGCCAATCCCCGTACTGTGGTTGTGGTTTACTCCGGCGGTGAGATTGACGTGAATCCCTGGATGGACAAGGTGGGGGCGCTTATCATGGGATGGTACAGCGGCCAGGAAGGCGGCACTGCACTTGCACGGCTTCTTTCCGGCAAGGTATCTCCTTCCGGACGCCTGCCTTTCACTTTCTGGGGCACTCTGGAGGCAAATCCCGCCAGTTATGCGGTTTCAAGGCCTTATGGCGAGACCAATAAAACCCGCTTCGACAAGTATCCTTTCGTGGAGTACAACGAGGGAATTTTCATTGGCTACCGTGGGATGGAGCACTTCGGCGTGAAGCCCATGTTCCCCCTGGGATACGGTCTCACATACACTCAGTTCGAGTATTCGGGGCTTTCTGTGGCGCGCTCAGGCGACGGTGTGAAGGTGAATTTCGTGCTTCGCAACACAGGGTCGATGGAGGCTGCCGAGGTGGCTCAGGTGTATATTTCGGCCGTTGATTCTCCGGTGCTGAAGGCAGATCTGGAGCTGGCTGGTTACGAGAAGGTCAGCGTGGCGCCCGGTGAGGAGAAGAGTGTGAGCATCGTGATACCGCGTTCTGCATTCTCTCATTACTGCGTGGAGTCGCATTCGTGGAAGGAGGATAGTGGATCGTATAAGATTCTCGTGGGTGCTTCCGCTCTTGATATCAAGTTGTCCTCGGAGGTGAAGATTTGATTTTTGAAGTATTAATTGTTAAATTCGGCCCCAATTTGAGCTGAATATATAAATGAAAACACTTATTTACGGCGCCGGCTCAATGGGAATTGTGCTCGGCGCCTACATTGTGAAAAATGGCGGAGATGTTACTCTTGTACATCATAATCCGCTGCAGGTGAAGGCGTTGCGCGATAACGGCGCACGGGTTGTAGGAACAGTTGACATTACAGCTTCGGTGAAGGCTATTCTGCCGGAAGAAATGGAGGGCCTCTACGATATCGTGATCCTCCTTACAAAAACTCGCGAGAATGATGCCAATGTGCGGCTTATCAAGGACTTTCTGGCTCCTGACGGAGTGCTGGTCACGCCTCAGAACGGGCTTCCTGAACAGCCAATCATCGACATACTTGGAGAGAAGCGTGTGCTTGGGTGCACGGTGGCCTGGGGTGCTACGCTCCGCGGGCTGGGAGTGTCCGAGCTCACGAGTTCGCCGGACAGCCTGAGCTTCTCTATAGGCACGCCTTCGGGTGTCAGGGCCAATCATCAGGACGATGTGAAAAGGCTTCTGGAGTTGATGGGAGAGGTGGTTGAGGAGAAGAACTTCATAGGCGCAAGATGGAGCAAACTGCTCATCAATTCCGCATTTTCGGGAATGAGTACGGTGCTTGGATGCACCTTTGGGCAAGCTGCTAAGCCCATGGCGTCACGCAAGATTGTGCTGGCGCTCATCAAGGAGTGCATCGACGTGTGCACTGCCGCCGGAATCCGGATCGAGCCCGTGCAGGGGAAGGATGCCGTGAAGCTGCTGGATTATAACACGTGGCTGAAGAAGCAGTTGTCGCTGTTCATACTGCCCATCGCCATCCGCAAGCACGCGCTCCTGAAGGCCAGCATGCTGCAGGATATCGAGGCCGGCAAGCTTTGCGAGGTGGACGGCATCAACGGCGCCATCGCTGCTTTCGGCCGCACCGTAGGCTGCCCCACTCCCATGAACGACAAAGTGGTGGATGTGATTCACCGCATTGAAGCAGGTGAGCTCCGCCCCTCGTTCGATAACCTGCGGTACTTTTAACGGTTTTTAGTCCGGTCTTTTGCCCGGTCTTTAGTCTGGTCTTTAGCCCGGTCTTTTTAGCCCGGTCCTTCCGCGTCCCGTACGCCTTGAACCGTGCACACCGGTCCACTTCCTGGCACCTGTGGACTCAAAAATGCCCGTTTTCGCATCCACCCTGCCACCAGCATGGACCTGTGTGCACGCCTCGCCCCTTTTCCCCGTGCACACCCTATCTCTCCTCTGTACCTGTGTGCACAGCCTCACAGCAAAAACGGCAGGGCTTGTGGCACCGAGCTGCCTCTGGCGGAAATGGGCATGTGCGTGAGGTGGGCGGAAAGCAGCGGTGGTGGCGGAGGCCCCTGCGTCGGGGTGCGAAGAGCCTGTGCGATGGCAGTGCAGTGAGCGGTGCCGCTCTCGGCGGCATGACGGCGTGTGTTTGACGACTGTTAGACGCGCCCCGGGCGTGGCTAAAAAGGAGGAGTTAGCCGTCAAGCGAACGGGGCTGGGCCCAATTTCCGACACAGGCCGAGGTGACACAAGACCCTGACGTTGCTGTGAGGCTGTGAAGTGTACATCCCGTGGCGCTTACATCATAGTGTTCCGGTGTTTCATGATGAGCACAAAATTGGCGTGAAATGCATATCGTTGATTGCCAGTGAATTGCACAAATTGAGTCCGGAATTTTTCCCGACTCAATATTTGTAATTATCTCATTCAGCGAAAGTTGCATTTCACGGGGTCTGAAACACCGGGATGCAGGGAGTTCATGTGCATCGCTCCGACAAGGCCCATCGTGCCTCCGCAAGGCAGGTGCGCATGTGCATCGCTTCAAACAAGGCCTAGTTGCCTCCGGGAGGCAGGACTTCGTGTGCATCGCTTCGACCAGGGCCAAGTGGCCACCGGGAGGCAGAGTGAGGGGTGTCAGTGCTGTCGCGCTTCGCTTGCCTGCTCACGGCGTTTTTCGAAGAAATGTTCGGCACGGGGGCCGCCATATCATCGAAAAAGCCGTCGAGCCTGAACGGGGCTGACGCGCCGCTTCAAGGTCGGGACAGTAATCAAGGGCGTCCGTCACCCGCCCGGGAAAGCAAGGGACGGCACACACTTATCAAGAGTCTTTTGCCGTGGCTGACGCCTGAACCCTTGGACCCGTTTTGCTTCGATTCGGGGGAAAGGTGCTTCGATTCGAGGGCTGGGATCTATGTGTACATGAAAAGGGCATTCTGTGAGGGTTTTGGTGTACACATAGACGTGAAAACAGCGAAAAACGGGGGTGGGGAATCTATGTGTACATGGAGGAAGGAAGGGAAAACACATCTGAGGGGTGTAGAACAGGGATTTGGGTGAGGGACCCATGTACACATAGAATGAGGAATGGGCCCGGGACATCTATGTGTACGCGGAAATGGCGTTCTGTGAGGGTTTTGGTGTACACATAGACGAGAAAACGGCTAATAACGGGGGTTGGGAATCTACAATGGCGGGAATGCGATGAACATGGCGCAAGCAGGAACTACGGAATCGAGGAAAATTGCCGTTTTCGCAAAAATATTTTAACAATTTGTGCAAACGTTTGGATTTTTTTATTATCTTTGCGGTAACCGCAAAATAAAAATTACGGGGATGAAAACACATAAAGCACTGATACTGATAGCCTTAACGGCCTTAACCCTGCTTTCGTGCAGCGAAAACGACAAACGTTTGCATGACCTTTGCGCAAATCTGCCTTTCGAGATGGAGGAAATACATGCGCCGGCTATACCTGCAAACCAAGTCACACTCACGGATTTTGGTGCTGTGGGGGATGGCATTACCCTGAATACGGATGCATTTGCGCAGGCAATCAACTCCCTGGAGCAGAGAGGCGGTGGAAAGCTCATAGTCCCTGACGGAATCTGGTTCACCGGCCCCATCGGCCTGAAAAGCCATATCGAGCTTCATCTGAGCGACAATGCAATCATAGTTTTCTCCACCGATCAGGACCTTTATCCTATCATCGACACAAATTTTGAGGGCCTGGATGTGCGCAGGTGCCTTTCTCCCATACATGCAGAAAACGCTACCGACATTGCAATTACAGGAAAGGGCGTGATTGACGGGAACGGTTCTGCCTGGAGGGAAGTCAAGCGCCGCAAGGTTGGCGATGACATCTGGAAGCCCCTGGTCAAGTCGGGCGGAATCACGAACGAGGACGAGTCGGTGTGGTATCCGGATGAAGGTTACATGAAGGCGCGTCTCACCGCAGGCAGCCTGAATTTCCCGGATCCCAGCCTGGACGAAAACGAAATCAAGACCTTCCTGCGCCCCGTGCTCCTGAGCTTCCGCGAATGCGAAAACATCCTGCTGGAAGGCGTCTCTTTTCAGAATTCACCCGCATGGAACCTGCATCCCCTCTGGTGCAGGAACCTCATAATCAAGGACATCACGGTGCGTAACCCGCACTACTCCACAAATGGCGACGGTATTGACATCGAAGGCTGCGAGAACGTGATTCTCACCGGCTCCAGTTTCGATGTGGGCGATGACGCCATCTGCATCAAGAGCGGCAAGGACGAAGACGGCCGCAGGCACGCGAAGACCTGCCGCAACCTTGTGATTGACAACTGCACCGTATATCACGGACACGGCGGCTTCGTGGTGGGCAGCGAAATGAGCGGGGGAGTGGAGAACATCCTGGTGCAGAACTGCCGCTTCCTTGGCACCGACGTTGGCCTCAGGTTCAAGAGCACCCGCGGACGCGGCGGCCTTGTGAAGGACATCTGGTGCAGGAACATCTACATGAAGGACATCGTCTCATACGGCGTAATCTTCAATCTGTACTATGCCGGCGTGGCGGCCAGCGACATGTCGGGAGGCGGCACCGGGGATCTCCTGCCTGTCGATGAAACCACTCCGGAATTCCGCAGCATGCATTTCAGCGACATCGTTTGCTCCGGGGCCAAACAGGCAATCTACATCAACGGCCTCCCTGAGATGCCGGTGAGCGATATTCACTTCAAGGACTGCATTTTCAAGGCCGGCAAGCCGCAGGAAGTGCACTATGCGAAAGACATCACTTTCGAAGGTGTGACCATTAACGGGGAACAGATATGAAAAGACTGAGCATCTTAGCCGCCATCTGGCTCATCTGCAGCAGCTTCACCATCCATCTGATGGGCGACAGCACCATGGCGGAGAAAGACCTCTCCAATGGCAATCCCGAGCGCGGCTGGGGAATGATGTTCCAGAGCTTCCTGGACAGCGAAGTGAAAGTGATAAACTACGCCCAGAACGGCCGCAGCACCAAGAGCTTCATAGACCTGGGCCTCTGGGATAAGGTCTATAACGCCATCCGGCCCGGGGACTATGTGTTCATCGAATTCGGCCACAATGACTCCAAGGCCGATGACCCCGCCCGCTATGCCCCCGCTTGGGGAGCCTACCAGGACAACCTCCGCCTGTTCATAGACAAGACCCGTGAAAAAGGCGGCATTCCCGTGCTCCTCACCCCGGTTGCACGCCGCTGGTTCAAGGAAAACGGCCTGGACCGCGGATGCCACGGGGATTATCCCGCCGCAATGAAGGAAATCGCTAAGGAGCAGGGCGTAACGCTTCTGGACGTTACCACCGAAACCCTGGACTGGCTGGAAAGCCTTGGCGATGAAGCCTCCAAACAGTACTTCATGATCTCCACCGGCAAGAACGACAACACCCACACCGTCGCCGCCGGCGCCCGCAAGGTCACGGAAATAGTCTGCAGCCTCATAGAAAAGCAGATTCCTGAAATCGCAGAACATCTTCAGTACTACCACATCACCGTATCGGCCGATGGTCACGGCGACTATATGACACTGCAGGAAGCCATAAACGCCTGCCCGGACTACAGCCATAAAGAGATCACCCGCATCCTGGTGCGCAAGGGCGTTTACGAAGAAGAAGTGGTGATCCCCCACAACAAATTCCGCCTGTACATCAAGGGCGAAGACGCCGCCCAGACCGTTATCACCTACGGCAAATACGCCAAGGCAACGTGGCCCGGCCGTGATTTCGCAGTGGGCACCTCCGGCAGCGCCACCATCTACATCCACGCCAGCTATATCACCTTCGAAGACATCACCTTCGAGAATTCCGCAGGCGAGGGCAAGGACATCGCCCAGGCCGTGGCGGTGTTCACTGACGGCGATTTCCTCTTTTTCAACCGCTGCCGATTCATAGGCAACCAGGACACCCTGTACACTTACGGCCGATACGGAAAAGACGGAGGAATCAAGCGCAACTACTACAAGGACTGCTACATAGAAGGCACCACGGATTTCATCTTCGGTCCCAGCATCTGCTACTTCGAAGGCTGCACGCTTCATTCCAAGAAGAACAGTTATGTAACGGCAGCATCGACATTGAAAGGCCAGAAATACGGATACGTGTTCCGCAATTGCACCCTCACGGCGGCACCCGGGGTGGACAAATGCTACCTTGGAAGGCCCTGGGGCGCATATGCCAGAACCGTGTTCATCGAATGCGAGCTTGGCTCCCACATTGTTGCCGACGGCTGGCACGACTGGGAGAAAGAAGGCAAGCCCAACACAAAGAAGAACTCCTATTATGCAGAATACGGCAATACCGGCCCGGGAGCTGCAGGCCCGCGTGTGAAGTGGAGCCACACCCTCAGGGCAAAAGACCTGAAGAACTATACTTTCGAGAAGGTGATGTTCCAGAAAGAAGACGGTATAATATGGAACCCCTACGACAACAGATGAAAAAACTTCTGCTTATAACAATGATTGCCGTATCCTGTTCGGCCCCCAAACAATTCTCCGGGGAAGTGGTCCGCTCCGAAATGGTCCGCTGCCCGGAGGCCTCGTATATCGACGGCCAGGAAGGACAGCTCAAATGGAACTATACCACGGGGCTGGAACTCAAGGCTTTCCTGGATGTGTATGAGCGCTCCCGCCAGACTAAGATTCTGGAGTACGTGGACGCCTGGTACGATGCAATCATCGACGAAAGCGGCACAATCTACAAGTACAAACGCTCCAATTACTCCACGGACCATATATGCCCCGGAAGGACGCTTTTCCAGCTCTACGATATCACTGGAAAGGAAAAATACCGCATGGCAATGGACACGCTCTACCGTCAGATACAGGAGCAGCCCCGCACCCCGGAAGGCGGTTTCTGGCACAAGAAGATCTATCCCGACCAGATGTGGCTGGACGGCCTGTACATGGCCCAGCCCTTCTATGCCGAATATACGAAAAGATACGTTCCCGACAGCCTTAAAACCGCGAATTACAAGGATATAGCCCACCAGTTCAGCCTTGTCTACGAGCACACGTACGACCCTGCAACGGGGCTCCTGCGTCACGCATGGGATTCCTCTCACGAGATGTTCTGGTGCAATCCCGAAAACGGGCAGAGCAAGCACTCCTGGGGCCGCGCAATGGGCTGGTATGCAATGGCCCTTGCCGATGTGATAGAAATCCTTCCGGAAGGAGAGGAGAGAGCCACCCTCGTGGACCTTCTGAACCGCGTGATGGATTCGGTGATGCCCTATTCCACAAAATCATCTGCCATGTGGTTCCAGGTTCTGGACTGCCCCGGCAGGGAAGGGAACTATGTGGAGGCAACCTGCAGTGCGATGTTCGTGTATGCGATGCTCAAGGGAACCCGCCTGGGAGTCCTCAGGAACATCACTGCCGATAAAGCCCGCCGCCGCTATACCAAGCTTCTCCAGACCTTCGTCCGTCTGGACAGCGACTCCCTCATAAACCTTAACAGTTGCTGCGAAGTGGCCGGCCTTGGCGGAAAGCAGAACCGCAGCGGCGACTATGATTACTATATTAACGAACCAGTCCGCTCAAACGACCCCAAGGGAATAGGACCCCTCATCTGGGCGGCACTTGAAATGGAAAGGAAATGAAAAGATTCCTGTCGATAATGTGCCTTACGGCACTTCTGGCGTTCTCCTGTGGCGGGGGAAACGACGATCCCGTAACCCCTGAGGCATCGGCAAAGCCCGAATCGCTGAAGCTCCACAGCGCCACAACCACCACGCTCGCGTTCCAGTGGAAAGCGGTGGACGGTGCCGTATCCTATAAATGGAGGCTTCTGCAGGGCGCAACCGAGGTCGATGGCGGCAGCATCACTTCCCGTAACGTGGTGGTGGAGAACCTCACCCCCGGGACAAGCTACAAGTTCGGCGTGCGCAGCGTTTCAGCCGACGGAACCTTGTCGGACGAGGCCAGCATAGAGGCCGCCACCGAGAAGGAGCAGGAAACTCCCGACAACCCGGATACCCCGGACAACCCCGACAATCCTCAGACCCCCACCGGAAAATACGAAGACTTCCTCATCCCCGAAGTTGAGGATGCCGACGGCATTGCCCGCGCATTCCCCGGTGCCGACGGCGGCGGAATGTACACCACCGGCGGCCGCGGAGGCTCGGTCTATCACGTGACCTCCCTTGACGACACTAACACCCAGGGAACACTCCGTTATGGCGTTGAAACCCTTTCCGGTCCCAGGATCATAGTCTTCGACATTGCAGGTATCATCGAACTCAGGAGCCAGCTCCAGGTGAAGAAGGGCGATGTCTATATCGCCGGCCAGACCGCTCCTGGCGACGGAATCTGCCTCAAGAACTACACCTTCCGCATAAGCGCAAGCAACGTGATCGTGCGTTTCATCCGCTGCCGCATGGGCGACGAAAAGCAGACGGAGGACGATGCCATGCAGATCATGGATCACGACGACGACAAGTACAGCAACATCATCATAGACCACTGCTCCGTGAGCTGGTGCACCGACGAATGCGCCTCTTTCTATGGAATGAAGAACTTCACCTTCTCCTGGAACATCATCTCCGAGAGCCTGCGCAATTCCGTACATGGCAAGGGCGCACACGGCTATGGCGGTATCTGGGGCGGAAACAACGCCACCTACCATCACAACCTCCTTGCCCATCACGACAGTCGCAATCCCCGAATCGACCACGACTATGTGTCCACGCAGAAAGGCCCCGTGACACTTTCCAACAATGTGATTTACAACTGGAAAGGCAACACCTGCTATGGCGGTGAGAGTTCATCCAAGAACGGTTCGGATTCAAGGAAGTACAATATCGTGGGCAACTATTACAAACCCGGCCCCGTCACTCCTTCGAACCATATCTGGTTCCTTGAGCCCACAACCTCCTGCAGCAACTGCGGCGGCACCATAATCCCCGGCAAATTCTACATGAGCGGTAACGTGATGCACGGAAAGGGCTCCATGACCTCCGACAACTGGAGCGCCCTCCACTACAGCGGCTCTGTTTCCAATATCAAGGCTGAAACCCCTTTCGCCAGCGATTATCTCTACTTCCAGAGTGCCGATGACGCCTTCTCCAGCGTGTGTGATTACGCCGGAGCAAGTTATGTCCGCGACCCCGTGGACGTGCGCGTGACCGGCGAAACCAGGAACGGAACGTACACCTATCAGGGCAGCGCCACCAAGGATAAGAACGGCAACGCGCTTTCTTCCGACAAGCTTTCCACCAAAGGCCTCATCGACACGCAGAGCGATGTGGGCGGATGGCCGGAATATACCTACGACAAGGACGACGACAGGCTCCGCGATTCAGACTCCGACGGCATGCCCAACTGGTTCGAAGAGCAGTTCGGCCTGAACAAGAGCAGCGCTGCCGATGCCGCCCAGAAGACCCTGGACCCCAAGGGAAGGTACACCAACATTGAGATGTATCTCCATTATATAGTAAAGGATATCGTTGCGGCTCAGAACGCAAATGCAAATTATACAAAACTATAACAGTTAACCAAAACATTAACCAAAATCCAATTCCAATGAAAAGTTTGACAAAGAAACTTCTTCTTTCGCTCGTGCTTTGCTTGGGAACGGCAGGTCTCCTTCTTGCGCAGACCACCGTGAGCGGTGTCGTCACAGACCCCAGCGGTGAGCCCCTGATGGGCGCAGGCGTGTTCGTGGAAGGAACCACGGTGGGAGTTGTCACCGATTTCGACGGCAACTACACCATTACCGTCCCCTCCGGTTCGGCGAATCTGGTTTTCTCCTTCATCGGATTTGCCGATCAGGTGGTCCCCGTGGGCGGACGCACAAAGATCGACGTCCAGATGCAGGAAGATTCCAACTTCCTGGACGAAGTTGTTGTGGTGGGTTATGCCACGGTGAAGAGGCGCGACCTTCTGGGTTCCGTTTCCTCCGTGGGCAGCGACAAACTCATCGAACAGCCCGTGACCACCGTGAGCCAGGCTCTGTCCGGCAAGATGGCCGGCGTGTCGGTCGTGACCACTGAAGGTGATCCCGACGCCGACATCAAGATCCGCGTCCGCGGCGGCGGCTCCATCACCCAGGACAGCAGCCCTCTGTACATCGTGGACGGTTTCCCCGTGGAAAGCATCAACGACATTCCCTCGTCTGAAATCGCCTCCATCGACGTTCTGAAGGACACCTATTCAACCGCAATTTACGGTTCCCGCGGCGCCAACGGCGTTGTTATCGTAACAACCAAGAATGCTGAAAAAGGCCAGAAGGTTTCCGTGAAGTTCAACACCTACTACGGACTCAAGACCATGGCGAACAAGAACGCCATCGTGGCCATGGATCCGGAGAACTTCGTGAAGTTCCAGTACGAACTTGCCAGCATCCGCGACAATGTGGATTCGAACTACGTCCCGTATTTCGGCGCATTCAGCGATATCGACCTTTACAGCGGCCTCCAGGGCAACAATTGGGTCGATGCAGTTTTCGGCAACACCGGAAGCAACTTCTCTGCCGACCTCTCTATCTCCGGAAGCGGCGAGAACTTCCACTGGACCCTGGGCTATGCCCACCTTGGCGACCAGGCCATCATGTCCGGCTCCAATTACACCCGTGACAACCTGAACTTCAAGGGTCATTTCAAGACCTCTCCCAACACCTCCATCGACGCCAACATCCGCTACTCCCGCGTGAATGTGCGCGGCAGCGGCGCCAACGGCATCAACGACACCGGCACAACCTCCGGTAACGGCCGTCTCAAGCATGCGGTTGCCTATGCACCCATCCCCGTGGCCGCAACCATCCAGGGTGCCGATGAAGAGCAGGACTATGGCGACAACGCTCCGCCTCTGCAGAGTGTGGCCGACAACGACTCCCGCCGTATCCGCACCACCTGGAATGCCAACGCAGCATTCAACTGGAACATCACCGACGCCCTCACCTTCAAGACTGAAGGCGGTCTGGAGGATTACCGTCAGGGCGACGACCGCTTCTACGGCCTCACCACCTACTATGTGGCGCAGAACTCCACTGTGAAGAACACTCCTTCCAACCAGCACAAAGAGGCATTCCGCACAAGGTATCGCAACACCAACACCCTCACCTGGAACGTGTTCCCCGGCGATTCCGACAAGAACCTCACCGTTCTCCTGGGCCAGGAATTCACCATCACCAAGAGCAACACCATCACCATGATGGTGGACGGCTTCCCCACTTTCTACGATGCTGCGATGGCATGGAACTTCATGTCTTCAGCTACAGGCGAGGCAGTGGAGAATGGCGTAAAGAACAATGTGGCCGTGAACAACTACTACAACCAGAACGACAAACTGCTCTCCTTCTTCGGACGTGCTAACTACGACTTCCAGCACAAGTATTCCCTTGGCGTCACCCTCCGTGCCGACGGTTCTTCCAAGTTTGCACGCGGAAACCGCTGGGGCTTCTTCCCTTCGGCAGCTGCATCCTGGACCATCTCCAACGAGGAGTTCATGCAGAATGCCGCAGGCTGGCTGGATCAGCTGAAACTCCGTTACAGCTTCGGTACCGCAGGTAACAACAACATCCCTTCGGGCCAGCTGATGAAGACTTATTCTTCTTCCAATACGTCGTGGCTTTCCCAGACCGGAAACATCTTCACCGCCGGCAAGGTGATGAACAATCCGGACCTCACATGGGAAACATCCTACACCCACAACCTTGGTATGGACTTCAGTTTCTACAAAGGAAAGCTTTCCGGTAGCGTGGAACTTTATCAGAACGACACCAAGAACCTTCTGATCAACTTCCCCATCCCCGGTTCAGGTTACGACAGCCAGTACCAGAACGTTGGTTCCACCCGCAACCGCGGCGTTGAACTCACTCTGAACGCCCCTCTGGTGCAGACCAAGGACTTCTCCCTGAACCTGAGCGGAAACATCGCCTACAACCGCAACATGGTCACCGACCTGGGCGGCCTGGAATCCATCATGGCACAGTCTTACTGGGCTTCCACTGAAGTAGGCGACGACTACATCGTCCAGGTGGGCCAGCCTCTGGGCAATATGTACGGCTATGTGAGCGACGGCTTCTACACAGTGGACGACTTCACATGGGACGGTTCCAAGTGGGTGCTGAATCCCGGCGTGGTGGACTGCTCCACCATCATCGGCGCAGCCTACATGCGTCCCGGTGCTCCCAAATACAAGGACATGGAGAATGTAGAGACCGTGGACGAGAACGGCAACACCATCATGGTGGCCGACGGTAAGCTCACCGCAGCCGACCGCACCGTCATCGGCAATGCCACTCCCGACTTCACCGGCGGTTTCTCCCTCAGTGCATATTACAAGGGCATAGACTTCGGCGCCAACTTCAATTACATGATCGGCAACCAGGTCTATAACGCCAACAAGATCGAGTTCACCTCTTCCCGCAAGTTCTACAACCGCAACCTTCTCAACAGCATGGATGTGGACAAGCGCTGGACCAACATCGACTGGACCACCGGCGAACTCATCACCGATCCCGACCAGCTCCGCACCCTGAATGCAGGCAAGACCATGTGGAACCCCGCAATTGGCAATGCCGTGTTCAGCGACTGGGCCGTTGAGGATGCTTCCTTCCTGCGTCTGCAGAGCCTCACCCTTGGCTACACCCTTCCCGAGAAACTCGTGGAAAAGGCACACCTGCGCCGCGCACGTGTATATGTAACAGGTACCAACCTGTTCTGTCTCACCAAGTATTCAGGCTATGACCCCGAGGTGGATACCCGCCGTGCCACTCCGCTTACCCCGGGCGTGGACTACTCCGCATATCCCAAGAGCATCGGTTTCGTGGCCGGTCTGAATCTCACCTTCTAATCTGACTGGAATATGAAAAAGACATTCAAATATATTGTTTCTGCACTTGCAGCGGTTCTCGTATCCTGGTCATGCACAATCCTGGACAGCGAGTCTCCTTCCACTTTCGATGCGGAAACCGTTTTCTCCAACTACAACCTGGCAGAAAGCACCGTGTTCTCCATCTCCCAGTCCTTCGGCGAGACCAACTCCTATCGCGGACGTTACCTCTCCTGGATTGGCCTGAACAGTGACATTGAATGGTACAACACCTTCAAACCCACCGACGAGAAATACCAGATTGCCGGATACAGCCTCCAGTACAACAACGGTCAGCTGAATCTGGACAACGGTCCTTTCGCCAAGATGTACGAAGGCATCGAGCGCGCAAACCTGTGCATCGACGGCCTGCGCACCTATGGCCACCCCGAAGAGAATGCCGATATGGCCTATCTCCTGGGCGAGGCCCTTACAATGCGTGCATTACTCTATTACGACCTCACAAGGGCATGGGGCGACGTTCCCGCAAGGTTCTCTCCCGTGACCAGTGACAATATCTACGTTCCCAAGGCCAGCCGCGACGAGATTTACAAGCAGCTGATGGCAGACCTCGAAGAGGCCATCCCTTATCTGCCTTATCCCGGCGCTTCTGCCGCCACCATGCGCACCGACCGCGTGAACAAGCTCTTCGCAGAAGGCCTGTACGCCCGCATCGCACTCATGGCCTCCGGCTATGCAATGCGTCCGGAAAACATGGACGGCGACGACCTGGGTTCCAACGTCCTTTCCTCTGACGAGGAGCTCACCAAGGACAAACTCTATCCCAAGGCTCTTGCCTATCTGCAGGATGCAATCCAGTCCAAGACCGCTTCCCTTGAGGACTTCGAAACCTTCTGGAAGAACCAGAGCAACCAGGACAACCTCACTGCCGGTCCCGGTCACGAGACCCTGTTCGTGATCCCGTTCTCCAGCGGCCGCGGCCGTTGGAACTACACCTTCGCGGTTCGTTCCGAGGGTTCATCCTATGCAGGCGGCGCCGCTGTAACCCGCGGCGGTGATGCAGGTCCCGTTCCCACCATGTGGTTCAACTACGACAAGGACGATGTCCGCCGTGACGTAACCTGCGTGAACTGGCGCTGGAACAGCGACGATGAACCCGAACTCGTGGGTATCCAGAGGTGGTACTTCGGTAAATACCGCTTCGAGTGGATGAAATCCAATCCTTACACCGGCGGCAACGACGACGGTATCAAGCCCGTTGTGCTGCGTTATGCCGATATCCTCCTGATGGCAGCAGAGATAGCCAACGAACTCGGCCAGCTGGACGAAGCGAAGGACTATTTCCTCCAGGTGCGCGAGCGTGCATTCAAGGGCCATGAGGCCAAGGCCGAAGCCTATGTGGATGCAATCACAAGCAAGGATGCTATGTTCAACGCCATCGTGGACGAGCGTGCATTCGAATTCTGCGGCGAAATGACCCGTAAGTTCGACCTCATCCGCTGGAACCTTCTCCAGACCAAGCTGGACCAGGCCAAGGCCGATATGACCGCCCTTCGCGACCTCACCGGCAAATATGCAGGCGTCAACGGCCTCAGCGGCGACGTCTACTATCAGCTGGACGGCTCCAAGCTCGTAATCTACGGCTTCAACGGAGAGAACACCAAGCCTCAGGGCGCATGGGAGAAGAAATCCGAGTACTTCAACAAGGTTGTGGATTCCAAGGGAAATGATACAGGTCTGTACGATGCTCTTATCAATGGCATTTACAGTGCCGATCCCGTTCAGCACATGTTCTGGCCCATTTTCCGTACCACTCTCATCAACAGCCAGGGTACTATTAAGAATGACTACGGCTATGATAATCTGTAGAATTATGAAAAGAATCAACATACTCAAAGCCGCAGGGGCGGCGTTAGCAACGCTTGCCATACTGTCTTCATGCGTGGGAGAGCCTTTCCAGGAAGTAACTGAAATCAACCTTTCCCGCTGCCTTTCCCCTCAGAACCTTTCCGCCAGGGTTGATGTTGCAACCGGCGACAACGTAATCTTCGACTGGGATGTGAACAAGGATGCGGATTCGTATTCGCTTGTAATCTCCACCGTCCAGGTGGACGAGAACAAGGCCATCGTCGCAGGAAGTGAGGTGGTTGCCGAAACCGTAACCGTGCAGCCTTCGGAAGTTCCCTATAGCATCAGGCTCACTGCCGACAACAACTACACCTTCAAGGTTCAGGCTCTCTCTGAATCCCGCGACGCTTCGGCATGGTCGGAGTTCGGCGATGCAGTGAAGACCTATGCGGTGAAGGATAATCTCTTCCCCGAGATCACTGCACGTACCGAAAACTCCGTGTCCCTGCAGTGGAGCAAGGACGCTTCCGATTATAAGGAAGTGACCGTTCTCAGCGCCCGTCCCGTGAAGGGCGGTGAAACCGTGGAATACACGCTCAAGGATGCGGAAAAGACAGCAGCCGCTGCCACCATTTCCGGCCTTGCCGCTTCCACGGAGTACCAGATAACCCTCTTCTACATGAGCGCCAGCCGCGGTGCGGTGGATGCCTGGACAATGGCTTCTCCCGGCACGATGACCACTGTGAGCACCAGCGAGGCTCTCGTTGCCAATGTAACCTCCGGCGGTGAAATCTACCTGACCCTTGCCGGATCACCTTACACCCTCGGCGGCTCCAAGCCCACCGGCAGCGTGCACATCGTGGGTGAACTCGGTGCCGACGGCAGCAAGCCCGTGGTTACCGGTAACTTCGACATCTCCTCCATCTGTGCTTCCGGAATGGATATCATCTGCGAGAACATCCTCTTCGACGATCAGGAAATTCACAACCACGTGATCAACTACTCCGGCGGAACCACCACCATCGGCACGGTGAAATTCGTGAACTGCGGATTCACCCACTATAAGGCAGGTCTGTTCTACAACAACAAGACTGGAGATGCCGATGTCCTCACCGTGGGCGATATCATCTTCGACACTTGCGACATGTTTGAAATGGCCACCGCTCCCGGCGGCGACTGCATCGACTTCCGCAAGAACACTCATTCCACCCTCAAGTCCATCCAGATTGTGAACTGCACCATCTACGACGGTATCCGTACCCTGTTCCGCCTTGGCGACCAGGCCGGTGAAGCCCTCACAATCACCGATGGAATGAAAATCGAGAACAACACCATCAAGAACATCGTCTATATCGACAACACGAACAACCGCGGTATTTTCGCAATCCGTGTTCCCGTGACGATGAGCCTGAAGAAGAACCTGTTCCTCTATGTCGATGGCGGCAAGACTGCCGACGGCGTGGACGACTACGCCCAGCTGTTCCAGAACAAGGGCGAGACAGTGGTTCCCACCCTGAATGCTTCCGACAACTATGCATTCGCCTGCGGCAAGGACTTCTTCACGAAGGTTGATGCTGCAACTGCCGGATTCAAGGTTCTCACTGCCGATCCCTGCTACAACTCCAAGGGCAACTTCTTCCAGCTTGCCAATCCGGACCTCATCTCCGCAAAGGTTGGCGCCTCCAAGTGGTGGATCCCTTACGCAGAGAAGGAAGAAGACCTCACCCAGAATGTGCTCGCAGGAGCTCATGTGTGGAATCTCCAGGATGCAAGCCTGTTTGCCGGAGAGGTGAAGAACAGCCGCGTACGCGACGAACTCCTCCTCGTAGGTACCGAGGCCACTCCTCTCAGTGCCGACGGCGGCATCAACTTCCTCAGCGCATCGGCCCTCACCCGTAAGGGCGTTCCCACTGAAGGCTACATCTCCTTCATCGTGGACACTCCCGGCTCGGTGGATCTGGAAGTTGCAAACGGAGGTGCTTCATCGCTTGCGGTTGGAGTCCAGAGCTCCAACGGCTTTGAGGTGATCGGCGCTGTGGCCGCTTCCGGTCAGGGCGTGCAGAAAGTGCTCCTTCCTGGTATCGACGGAGAGTCCGTGGTGTTCATCTATTCCACAGGTGCAATAAGCCTGAAGAAACTTGCCTGGAGCCTTGATGCCGTTGGCGGCAACCGCCTCCTTGCAACTCCGGCCCCTGCAGTGGAGCCCGTCACCCTCACCGAGGGCGACGCCACCGCGGTAACAGTTACCTGGTCTGCAGTTGCACATGCTGCAAGTTACAGCGTCCTGTTCAAAGGCAAGGAATACAAGCAGACGGAAACCTCCCTGGTACTGGCTGCAGAAGATATTGCCGCACTTAAGGCAGGTCTCTACACCGTTACCGTGCAGGCTCTTCCTGAAGATGGCGACATCTACTACACCAAGTCCGAACAGGGCAAGGCATCCTTTGCCATTCAGCCCAAGGGCGGCGGCGGAGAGGTCGTGAACGTGGATTACGTCTGGGACTTCTCGGCTGCAGACTGGCAGGCAGAATTCGCGAAACTCGGGGCGGCCAACACCGATATCGCCACCGGCGACATCGAGTACGACAACCTCAATATCCACTGGGCAACCAAGTGCAAGTACAACACCACCTTCTTCCAGTTTGCGGGCGCGGGCGTTAACGCCAGCTCTGGAAATCTGGACCGCTACTTCAAGTTCACCGCACCTGCTGCAGGTAAGCTCACTGTGACTGCCTCCAATACGGGCGGTTCCGAGGACGCGACCAGGAAGGTATATGTGAAGGTTGGCGAAAGCGTATTCGAGCAGGTTGGCGGTGTTGCTTCTTCCGCACCCGTAACCCTTGAGTACGATGTGGATGCCGGCGATGTTTACATCTCCACTACCGGAAACGGCCTCCGCTTCTACAAGATCGAGTTCCATTGCAGCTATACCAACAGTGCACCCGCACCCGTTGAATACGACTGGAACTTCTCTGCAGCAGACTGGCAGGCAGAATTCGCGAAACTCGGGGCGGCCAACACCGATATCGCCACCGGCGACATCGTCTTCGACAACCTTACTATCCACTGGGGAACCAAGTGCAAGTACAACACAACCTTCTTCCAGTTCGCAGGCGCTGGCGTAAACGCCTCCTCAGGCAATCTGGACCGTTACTTCAAGTTCACCGCACCCGTTGCAGGTAAGCTCACCGTAACGGCATCCAATACCGGCGGCTCTGAAGATGCAACCAGGAAGGTATATGTAAAGGTTGGCGATGTGGTCACTGAAAAGGTTGGCGGAGTCGCTTCTGGCTCACCTGTAGCACTTGAGTACGATGTGGATGCAGGAGACGTGTACATTTCCACTACCGGAAACGGTCTGCGCTTCTACAGCATTTCGTTCAAGAGCAACTAATAGTTCATCAAAGTGAGCAGGGGGTGATACCCCTGCCCACTTCCAAGTAACAAAAACACTAAAAGCTATGTCATTCATCACCAAAGACTTCATGCTGCAGACCAAGACTGCGCAGAAACTGTATCACGAGCATGCGGAGAACATGCCCATCATCGACTATCATTGCCATCTGGTGCCCCAGCAGATAGCGGAGAACATCCAGTTCCGCGACATTACCCAGCTCTGGCTGGTCGATGGCCACTACGGGGATCACTACAAATGGCGCGCGATGAGGGCGAACGGCGTGGACGAAGCGTATCTCACCGGCGGCAAGTACAGCGCCTGGGAAACCTTCGAGAAGTGGGCGGAGACAGTGCCCTATACCATGCGCAATCCGCTGTATCACTGGACCCATCTGGAGCTCAGCCGCGTTTTCGGCATCGACAAGCTCCTGAGCCCGAAGACTGCGCGTGAAATCTTTGAGGAGTGCAATGCAAAGCTTGCGACGGAAGAGTTCCGCGGCCAGGCCCTCATCCGCAAATTCGGCGTTGAGGTTGTGTGCACCACCGACGACCCTGCCGACGACCTGCACTGGCACAAGATGATCCTGGACAAGCCTTTCGGCACCAAGGTCATCCCCGCCTGGAGGCCGGACAAAGCCATGGCTATCGAGGATCCCAAATCATATAAGGAATACCTCAAGAAACTGGGAGAGGCCGCAAACAGGGAAATCGACTCCTATACCGACCTCATCGAGGCCCTGAAGATCCGTCACGACTTCTTCGCCTTCATGGGCTGCAAGCTCTCGGACCACGGCCTGGAGACCTTCTATGCCGATGACTACACCCAGTTCGAGGTAGAGGCCATCTTCAAGATGGTGCTCCTGGGCAAGAGGCCCACGGAAGGCCAGCTGAACAAGTTCCGCAGCGCATTCCTGCACGACATGGCAGTTATGGACGCAGAGGCGGGCTGGGCACAGCAGTTCCACGTTGGCGCCATCCGCAACAACAACTCCAAGATGTTCAACCTGGTTGGCCCCGATACCGGATTCGACGCAATCCACGACCTTCCCACCGCTGCCGCGGGCCACAAGTTCTTCGACCGCCTTGCCTCCGAGGACAAGCTTGCGAAGACCATCCTCTACTGCCTGAATCCCAAGGACAACGAGGTGATGATGACCATGGCCTATACCTTCAACGACGGCACTTTCCCCGGAAAGATGCAGTTCGGCAGCGGCTGGTGGTTCCTGGATCAGGAAATCGGAATGCGCCGCCAGATGGACGCCCTCAGCGTCCTTGGCCTCATGAGCCGCTTCGTGGGCATGCTCACCGACAGCCGCTCCTTCATCTCCTATCCCCGTCACGAGTACTTCCGCCGCATTCTGTGCGACGTCCTTGGCAAGGACGTAGAGGAAGGCAAGCTGCCCGCTTCCGAAATCGACTTCATAGGCAAGATGGTGGAGGATATCTCCTACAACAACGCTAAGAATTATTTCAACTTCTAGATGAAATACATCAAAATCAATCCGGCCGACAATGTGGCCGTGGCGCTGGAAGACCTTTCCCGGGGCGATGTCGTTGAGGGAATCACCTTATCGACAGACATTCCCCGCGGGCACAAGATTGTGCTGAAGGACCTCAAGGCCGGCGAAAATGTGATCAAGTACGGCTATCCCATCGGACACGTGACGCGCGACGCTGCGGCCGGTACGATGGTGGACCACAGCTGCATCAAGACCAATCTCGAAGGCTTGCTGGAGTATAAATACGAGCCCACATTTGCCGATGACGGCAAAAGCTCTCTTCCTTCGCGGACTAAAACTTTTCTTCCCGAAAAAAGGTCAGAAAAGTTTTGTCCGACTTCGGAAAACGAGATCTTTTGCTTCAAAGGATATCGCCGCTCGGACGGTCAGGTGGGCGTTCGCAACCAGATCTGGGTTATCCCCACTGTGGGCTGCGTGAACGGTATCTGCCAGCAGATCGTGGAGAGTTTCAAGAAGGAGATCGAGGGAAAAGAGGGAAGTGTGGATGCGGTTGTGGCTTTTCCTCACAACTACGGCTGCTCCCAGCTTGGCCCGGATCACGAGAACACCCGCACCATTCTTGCCGATATGGTGCACCACCCCAACGCCGGCGGCGTTCTGGTTGTGAGCCTTGGCTGCGAAAACAACCAGCTGGATGCTTTCCGTGAGCTCGTCGGTCCCGTGGACGAAAGCAGGGTAAAGATGTTCAAGACCCAGGATGTGAAGGACGAGGTTGAGTACGGCCTGGAGCAGCTCCGCAAAATCTTCGCGGTGGCAAGCAAGGATGTCCGTGAGGACGTTCCCGTGAGCGAGCTCCGCGTGGGCCTCAAATGCGGTGGCAGTGACGGTCTCAGCGGCATCACCGCGAATCCGCTCCTTGGTGTGTTCTCCGACTGGATCGTGGAGCAGGGCGGCACAACCGTTCTTACGGAGGTTCCCGAAATGTTCGGTGCAGAGACCATCCTTATGAACCGCTGCCAGGACCAGGCCACCTTCGAGAAGACCGTACACCTTATAAATGATTTCAAGGAGTACTTCATGAAGCAGGGCATGCCCGTGTACGAGAATCCTTCTCCTGGCAACAAGGCCGGCGGCATTTCCACGCTTGAAGAGAAGAGCCTTGGCTGCACGCAGAAGTGCGGCGGCAGCATAGTAAGGGGCGTGCTGAAGTACGGTGAGCGGCTCAGTGTGAAGGGCTTGAACCTTCTGAGCGCACCCGGCAACGACCTTGTGGCAAGTACTGCTCTCGCAGCATCCGGCTGCCAGATAGTGCTCTTTACCACCGGCCGCGGCACTCCGTTCGGCAGTTTCGTTCCCACGATGAAGATTTCCACCAACACCCCTCTGTTCGAGAAGAAGGGAAACTGGATAGACTTCAACGCCGGGGTGCTTGCCCAGGGCGAACCCATGGCCGATGTAGCCTCGCGCTTCACGGAGTACGTGCTGGCAGTTGCTTCCGGCGAAGCTGTGAACTCCGAGAAGCACAACTATCGCGAGATCGCTATTTTTAAGTCTGGCGTAACACTTTAAACTTATGATTCTAGCAACTCATCCATAAATCCGGCCTTTTTCATGGACGAGCCCCCGTTTTTTCGCCGTTCATCCAGGATTTTGCCCCGAAACGTGGACGAACCCCCGAAAGCTCGCAGTTCATCCCGGAAAACAGCCCAAAACGTGGACGAGACCGAAAGATACTAACCAAAAACAAACACATAATTTATACAATGAAGAAAACAATTTACGTAGCGCCCTGCACGGATGAAATCACCATCCATACAGAGGCCAACTTCGTCGCCACAGGCGGCATCCCCGGCGGTACAACCGGAAATTCCTCTACAGAAGATCTGGATGAGGTTGATTATTCATCTGCTATTTGGAGTTAAGGAGGATAGTGGTATGAAGAAATTAGCTTATATCGTACTCGCTTTTTTTGCGGTATCTTTCTTCTCCTGCAATAAGGTTGAAGATCTTAATAATGCCAATACGGGTGATAATGGAATAACCACTTTCGCGGCTTCAATGCCTGAGTCTCCTCTTACTAAAACGACAATGTCTCGTCCCAGTATTCTTTGGGCCGCCGGAGACAAGATTCGTGTTTGTGGATATACAGAAGGGCAGGATGTAGAGCAGGCAATATTCACTATCAAGTCCGGACAGGGAACAAAGAGTGCCGTATTTGAGATTGAAGAAGGACAGACAATGGGCACCCATACCCAGTATTTCGCTTTTTATCCTTCATCCATCGCAATAAAGGCTGCATCTCTTCCGACGTCTTTTGAGGTGAGTTCTGGTCTGACAGTGAACGCACAAGCTGCAGTTGAAGGTGGCTTTGATCCCTCTTTGGGTATAATGACCGCAACGGCTGATGCCAATGGAAATCTGTCCTTTAGACATGGCGTTGCCTATTTAGGAGTTCAGATTCCGGATGACAATATCACAGCATTAAAAATCACTTTTGGTAAGAATGCTGCGCAGAAGCGACCTGTTTATTCTACCACTGATGGATCCATTACTACGAACAATAGCGGTACGGCAGAACTCAAGGCTGAGGGAACTTTTGTGAAAGGTTCGTATTATTACCTTTGCGCCATCCCCAATACGGCTAACAAAATGACCAGCGTAACCATTACATATACCCACAATGGTGTTGAGAAAAGCAGAACCAGCACCTCTATGGCAGATGATAAGCTGGAAATTGGAAAGCTTTATGACTTTGGAAGCCCTTCTATTCCTGTCCTTCCTCCTGTGATCAACGCTTCAAATGTTAATATTGAGGCCACGGACGAAGGCGGAACGATAACATATTCGGTGGACAATGCTGTTACAGGCGGCGTTTTGACCGCAGCAATCCAGGATGCCGGTACAATCTCTAACCTTGCACTCGGCACCCCTTCTTCCGGTTCCCTCACATTCACCTGCGATGCGAATACTGAAGCTACTGCAAAAACAGCTACTGTCCGCCTGACTTATACATACAATAGTCCTGCGGAGACAGTGACTAAGGATGTGGTTATTAAGCAAGCTCCTTCTGGCGGAAGTCTGGCTCCTGAAGAGCATACCTATATTTTCTGCCTGAATTCTTCTGGAGGAGATGCCCAAACAGCTGATGGTGCGCCCGGTGCATATTTCACCGTTTCCGGTTCTTCTACACTGCTATGTGCCACTTCTGGCTCCAAACCTTATTTTGGTGTAGAAAGTTACACAATTGCCGGTAACGTGATTAACTATGCAAAGAAGATTGACAGCAGCAATAATGTGAGTTTCACAACTAGGACCGGTTTTACTTCAACAGTACGATTCTACAGTGCAAGTAGAAATACAAACACTACTGCTACGATGAAGTTTAATGGCACCAATTATTCTTTGACATGGACAGACAATAAAGCCGATTTGATTGATTCCGGAATCATCAATCTGTCAGAGAATACAACTTATACCTTCAGTAAGTCCGGAGAAGTTGGACTATTCTATGTTATTGTTGAAGAAGTAGAAAAATAATAATGAAAAAACTCCTATCCATCATCTCCCTCACAGCCCTGCTTCTGGCGGGCTGTGCAGGGCAGTATGACGACACAGCCCTCAAAGAGAAGATAGACGCCCTGTCTTCCCAGGTGGCAAAGTGCATCCAGCAGGTGAACGACCTGAACACGCAGGTCCAGGGCCTGAACGCCGTAATCGAACAGTGGAAGAAAGGCGGCTTCGTGGAAAGCGTCCAGGAAATCAACGGCGGCTACACAATCACATTCGTCGGTGGCCAGACCGTCACCATCTACAATGGCAAAGACGGTAAAGACGGCAACGATGGCAACGACGGGCACAGCCCGGTCGTGAGCATCAAGGCCGATGCAGACGGGAATCTCTACTGGGCAGTGGACGGAGAGTGGCTCCTCGACGCACAGGGCCAGAAAGTCCCCGTTACCGTAACCCCCTCGTTCTCAATCAACGAAAAAGGCGAACTCATAGTTACCATCGCCGGAGTTGAGCAGAACCTGGGCCTGGTCCAGGGAGCAGGCAACAGCATCTTCGAAAGCGTGGTCCCCGGAAACGAAACCGTGGTGTTCACCCTCGTGAGCGGCCTCAGCTTCGAAATCCCCATGGTGAAAGCCTTCAAGCTCGTCATCGACACGAAACAGTTCACCGAAGTATCCGCAGGCGACCAGATAGCGATTCCCTACACCGTCCAGAACGGCGACGGAGCATCCGTAATGGCATTCGCCGGCGGCCTTTACAAGGCATCTGTCGATGAAAGCGCAAAGACAATCAACGTGGTGGTGCCTTCCCCCGCGGCCGACGGACAGGTGATGGCCTGGGCCCAGACAGAAACCCTGGTGAGCCCCATCATCATCCTCAGCTTCACGGCCGGGCAGGGCGGGGGACAGCAGAATCCGGACCCTCAGCCGGAGGTAGTGATCGTGTCCAATCCTCAGGAATACCAGTCCATCCCCATGGCAGGCGGTCCCGTGGCCGTTTCGCTCACATCGAACGTGGATATCGTTGTGGCTCAGCCCTCTGTGAGCTGGGTAACGGCCGTCCTCACAAAGGCCGATTATACCCTGAGCCTTGAAGTGGCGGAAAACACCGGCGCTCCCCGCAGCACGGATATCCTTATCCAGCGTGCCGATAACGGCGCAACCGTCCAGACCGTGCATATCGCACAGCTTGGCACCGTTCCCCAGGTGAGCACCACCGAATGGGACTTCTCCCAGCAGACCTGGCAGGACGCCTTCGCGGCATTGGGCGAACCCACAGTGGCACTCGCTGCCGTGAACCTCACGATTTCCGGTCTCCAGCTGGTTGCCGATGCTAATGCAAAATACGGCACAACCTATTTCCAGACGCCCGGAAGCGGTTCCACAAGCAAGAACTACTTCAAGTTCACCGCATCCGAGGACGGCGTGGTAACCGTTGCCGAATCCCACACCGGCTCCACCGCACCGGATCCCATCCGCAACGTTGTTGTCTATAACAACGGCGCTGAACAGTCCCTTGCAGGCAGCATCAACTCCAAGAATATCAGTAACCTCAAGTTCAACGTAAAGGCCGGCGAGGTATATGTCTATGGTACCGGCGGAATGCGCTTCTACAAGATATCTTTTGCCGCAGGCGAAACCTACGATCCCGAGAATCCGGGTGAAGAAACTGCCGAAGGCGAACTTGAATGCACCACTCCTCCCACCGTGGGCACTGTGGACATGACCGCCATGTATGGTTATGCCGCAGCTGCCAACGTTACCGGCGGCGGTAACGCCACCGGAGCCGATGTCCTGCATTTCAACAACGGAAAGGCCCTCCAGACCTGGCTCCTTGCCCGTACCAAGAGCGAAAAGGCCGGCGACCATACTCCCAAGGTGATCTGGCTCAGCGGCACCTTCACGCCCACCGACGGCCGCGACTTCTCCGAAGCCCATCCCTGGTTCGACGTTAAGGACGTGAGCAACCTGAGCTTCTACGGCACCGACGGCTTCGTGATGGACCGCATAGGCATATTCTGCGTGCGCGCAAGCAACATCATAATCCGCAACATCAACTTCCAGCAGCCCAAGGCCAACAACGGTGCCGATGCTGTTTCAATGCAGGAGTGTGACGGCGTGTGGGTGGACCACTGCACCTTCACTTCCCTTAACCAGACCAAGGACTATGAAGACGGCTCCACCGATGTAACCCACGGTTCCAAGAACGTAACAGTGAGCTGGTGCCGTTACATCAAGACCCAGAAGAGCTGCCTCGTGGGCCACTCCAACAGCCAGAGCAGCGACGCGGCAATCACCGCCACATTCCACCACAACTGGTTCGACGGCTCTTCGTCCCGTCATCCCCGCGTGAGGTTCGGCCGCGCCCATGTCTATAACAACCTCTTCGACGGCTGCACCACTTACGGCGTGGGCTCGGCCTACGGCGCAAAGGTCCTTGTGGAATACAACTACTTCGACGGCGTACAGCTGCCCACCGATATCTGCACATACCCCGCAAAGGAAAGCAACGAATCCAATCTGCAGGGCTCCGTGGCCGGATATCTCTATCCCACTCAGAACGTTTATGTGAACCGCCCGGCAAAGGCCAAGGACCCGTATCCGCTGTCCAACGTGCAGTACACATCCTATGGCGGCAGCACCATAACTCCTCTTACCTATGCCGATTTCGCTCCTTCCTATAGCTATACCGTTACCGCAGCGGAGGACGTTCCCACTGTGGTGAAGGCAGGTGCCGGTTACGGCAAACTTGGCTGGACTGAAGCTCCCATAGCAGCGAACAACGGCGGTATCACCGAATTCAACGGCACGGACGACGATCCCACCAATCCCGACACCGGCGATGAAGACGAGCCTGTTGTAGTGGATGACGGTGCCACCCACACATACACCCTGAGCATGCAGAGCAAGGCTCTGGTTCAGACCATGGACGGTGTTGCGGGCGCAACATATTTCGAGGCCAGCACCAATGTGGCCGATTTCAGCAAGGATTACTCGGGTAGCTTCACCATTGACGGTGTAACCTATACCCAGGGCATCAAGATGGACAGTGGCGGCTATGTGAACTTCACGACATCGGCAAGTTGCAATACCACTATCCGTTTCTATTCGGCCGTGAGGAAACAGACTACTTCCGGAGCCAAGATGCAGCTGATTCCTTCAGGTGCCGACCCTATAATCTTTAAGGATATCACCTGGGCCACATACTATGATTCAGGTGAAGTGAGCCTTGAAAAAGGCACGTCATATACCCTTAAGCAGGCTTCCGGCGAGCAGGGACTAATTCTGGTAATTATCAAACAAACTGAATAATTTATGGAAAGACTAAACCGAACCTCAGCGCCTCAGGCGAAGCGCTACACTGAAAAAGTGATCCAATTCGGAGAAGGCAACTTCCTCCGTGCGTTCATCGAGTGGATTATCTGGAAGACCAACCAGAAGACCGATTTCAACGGTTCCGTGGTGGTTGTCCAGCCCATCGAAAAGGGCATGGTGGAGTGGCTCAACGAACAGGACGGCCTGTATCACCTTAACCTTCAGGGCCTTCTTAACGGAGAGCCCGTGGACAGCTTGGACCTCATCGACGTGATTTCCCGCGGCCTCAGCCCCTATGCCGATTTCAAAGGCTATCTGGCACTTGCCGAGCAGCCCGAAATCCGCTTTGTCATCTCCAACACCACCGAGGCCGGAATAGCTTTCGACCCCGCATGCAAGCTGGAAGACGAGCCCGCAAGCTCCTATCCCGGAAAGCTCACCCAGCTCCTGTATCACCGCTGGGAGTATTTCAATGGCGATATGAGCAAGGGTCTCATCATCTTCCCCTGCGAGCTTATCTTCGAAAACGGCAAGCACCTGAAAGAGTGCATCCGCAAGTACATCGACCTCTGGAACCTGGGTCCTGAATTCAGCGCCTGGTTCGAGGAAGCCTGCGGCGTGTACAGCACGCTTGTCGATAGGATCGTTCCCGGATATCCCCGCGACAACGCAGCCCAGCTTTGCGAACGCGCCGGATACGACGACCACCTTCTGGACAAGGCCGAAATCTTCCACCTGTGGGTGATCGAGGCTCCACAGGAAATCGCAAAGGAATTCCCTGCCGACAAAGCCGGCCTGAACGTCCTCTTCGTCCCTTCAGAGGCCCCGTATCACGAGAGGAAGGTTACCCTTCTGAACGGTCCGCACACCGTCCTGTCGCCTGTGGGATACCTCAGCGGGCTAGATACCGTGAAAGATTGCTGCGAGGATGAACTCATCGTCAAGTTCGTGAAGAAAGTGATGTACGACGAACTTCTTCCCACCCTGAATCTTCCCAAGGCAGAGCTGGAGAAATTCGCAAACGACGTGATGGACCGCTTCAAGAACCCCTTCGTGAAGCATTTCGTCACATCCATCATGCTCAACTCCTTCCCCAAGTTCAAGACCCGCGACCTTCCCGGCCTCAAGACCTATCTGGAGCGCAAGGGAGAGCTGCCTAAAGGCCTCGTACTGGGCCTTGCCGGCATCTGCACCTATTACAAGGGCGGCAAGAGGGGCGATGTGGAAATCACTCCCAACGACGATCCCAAGATTCTGGAACTCCTGAAGAAGCTCTGGGCAAGTGGCGACGTGCGCAAAGTTGCGGAAGGCGTCCTTGCCGATGACTTCATCTGGAGCGAAAACCTTAACCTTGTTCCCGGCCTCACCGATATGCTGGCAGCCGACCTTGCCCTTATCCAGGCCAAAGGAATGCGCGAAGCCGTTAAATCCATCTTATGAGTACACAGAAAAAGCTTATGACAAACTGGCGGTGGTGGATCTGCAGCCTGCTGTTTGTGGCCACTACGGTGAACTACCTGGACCGTCAGGTACTGTCGCTCACCTACGAGGAGTTCATTAAGCCTGAATTCCACTGGACCGATGCCAATTACGGCACCATCACCAGCTTCTTCTCCATCTTCTACGCCATCTGCTGCCTGTTCGCAGGCAAGTTCGTGGACTGGATGGGAACCAAGAAGGGCTATCTCATCGCCATCGGCGTATGGTCGGCCGGCGCGTGCCTCCACGCCGCCTGCGGCTGGGCCACCACCCACATCGTGGGTCTTGATTCCGTGGCAGCAATGCGCGCGGTGGAGGCAGGGTCGAACATCGCCCTGGCGGTATCCACCACCAGTGTATATCTGTTCCTGCTTTGTCGCGGCATACTGGCCCTTGGAGAGGCCGGAAACTTCCCGGCGGCGATCAAGGTTACCGCCGAGTACTTCCCCAAGAAGGACAGGGCGTTCGCAACTTCCATCTTCAACGCCGGTGCATCCGTGGGTGCACTTGCCGCACCGCTTCTGATACCGCCGCTGGCCGTGAAATTCGGCTGGGAAATGGCGTTCATCATCATCGGCGGCCTGGGCTTCATCTGGATGTTCTTCTGGGCCTTCATGTACGAGAAGCCCGAAAAGAGCAAGAGGGTGAACGGCGCAGAGCTGGAGTATATCCATCAGGACGATGCCGAAGAGGCCGCTGAAAAGGCAAAGGCGGCCGCCGAAGCCGCCAAGGAGAAGTCCATCCCCTTCATCCAGTGCTTCAAGTACAAGCAGACCTGGAGCTTCATCGTGGGTAAGTTCTTCACCGACGGCGTTTGGTGGTTCTTCCTTTTCTGGGCTCCTTCCTACTTCAGCAACCAGTTTGCCGCCCCGGCAACGTCGCCCCTTGGACAGTGGCTCATCTTCACCCTGTATCTGATTGTGACCGTCATCTCCATCGGCGGCGGCTATCTGCCCAAGATATTCGTGGACAAGAAGGGCATGAACCCCTATGCCGGCCGTATGCTGGCCATGCTCATCTTCGCCTTCTTCCCGCTGGCGGCCCTGTTCGCACAGCCCCTGGGCGTGAGCTTCAACAGCCCCTGGTGGCCCGCTATCCTCATCGGCCTTGCCGGTGCCGGACATCAGGCATGGAGCGCCAACCTGTTCTCCACCATCGGCGACATGTTCCCCAAGAGCACGATCGCAACCATCACCGGTATCGGTGCAATGGCCGGCGGCGTTGGGTCGATGATCATCCAGAAGGTGGCCGGTAACCTGTTCACCTATGCCGAAGGGCAGGGTGCCGCATTCCAGTTCCTTGGCTTCGAAGGCAAGCCCGCAGGGTATTTCATCATGTTCTGCTTCTGCGGCCTTGCATATCTCGTTGCCTGGATTATCATGAAGAGCCTCGTGCCCAAATATAAACCAATCCAACTTTAATGAAACGCTTATTGCTACTCCTGCTGCCTCTGGCGATATTTGCCTGCAGCAAAAAAAACCATACTGTCGATGGCCCCGTGGAACTTGCCGTTCCCACAGGCGTGGAGCTGAAAGGCTCCACTGAGACCTCTCTCACGTTCCAGTGGAAGGTGGTGAAAGATGCCACCGGTTATAACTGGACTTTGGACGAGAAAGGCGGCACCGAAGGGGTGCAGACCGGCTCAACCGCAAAACGGAATGTGGTTGTGGAAGGCCTCAGAAAGGGCACTGCATACATTTTCAAGGTGCGTGCGGAGGCCGGTTCCAGCAGGAGTGCATACAGCGACCCCGTGGAGGCAACCACCAAGGGAACCGCCACACCGGATGAAGCACCCAGAGTGAGCATCGATGCTCCTCTGGTGCTTTCATTCGACAGCGTGCCCGTTCTTGGAACCTCGGGCATGATAAAGATTTTCACCGCTTCCGGCACGGAGGTGGACCGCATCGACCTTGCCGATATGGCCAAGGTGACGGTGCTTGAAAGCGGGATCATGGTTCCGAAAGAGCAGATAACTACGACCACGGTAAAGCACACTTTTATGGATGTGCTTTCCTGCGGCGGAAGAACCCGTCAGGTGCACTACACTCCCTTGAAGGTGAAAGGCAAGACCCTGGAGATAAGGCATCACAGCGGCGTTCTGGACTTCGACTCGGAGTACTATGTAACTGTGGACCAGTCCGTCTGCGGCAAGGCCGTGGAAGCAGGGGAGTGGAAGATATACACAAAGGAAGCGCCCTCATCGGCAAAGGAGATTGTGGTGGATGCCGACGGTGAAGGCGATTTCTGTACGGTCCAGGGCGCGCTTTCCTATGCCGATAAAAACGGCGCGACGATTTCAATCGCTCCCGGGACGTATGAAGAAATGCTATATCTCCGCGACAAGGCCGGCATTACGCTAAAAGGCATCGACCGCAGCCGCGTGAAGATAATCTATCCCAACAGTGAAATCTACGCAAACGGCTCCAGCGCACGCTGTCTGTTCCTGGCGGAAAATTGCGACAATCTGGTGCTTGAGAATATTACCATAGAGAACTCTTTCTATGCGTCCGACCACAAGGGCCAGGCGGAGTGCATCTATTTCAATTCCGGGAACAATACTCACAAGCTCACCATAGAGAGCTGCAACCTCATTTCCTGGCAGGACACCTTCCTTTGCAAGGGAAGCGTATGGGTGCACAACAGCCTCATCGCCGGTCACTGCGACTATATCTGGGGCTATCCCAAGGCCTGTTTCTTCGACAACTGCGAGATCCGCTCACGCGCTGCCGGGTACATTGTTCAGGCAAGGGTTCCGTCGGCCTCCGACAAGGGTTTCGTGTTCTATAACTGCAAGCTTACGGCAGAAGACGGAGTGAGCGCCAATTCGGTGTATCTGGCCCGCAGCGCCGGGCAGCCGGATTGCATCGACAATGTGGTGTATGTGAACTGCACGATGTCTTCTGCAATCCGCACGGAAGGCTGGCTGGGCAATCCCGCCCCCAATCCTGCAACGCCCACCGCCACAGCCGGCTGGCGCGAGTACGGCACCAAGGGCGCCGGCGCATCATCGTCCCGAAACTCCTACGGCAAGACTCTCACAACTGCCGAAGCATCAATCTACTGCAACCGCCAGGACGTCCTGGGGTGGTAGCTGGCAACTACTGTTTATTGTCGTTCAGCCACTCCCGGGGCGTACAGCCCATGAAGCGCCGGAATGCTGCCGTGAAGTATGACGGCGTGGCGAACCCTACCATGTAGCCGATTTCGGCCACGGAATGCTTCTTCTCCCGCAGCAGCCGGCACGCCTCATTGAAGCGTACCGTCTTGATGAATTCGTGGGCCGATACGCCGAACAGAGCCTTTGAGCGCAGGTGCAGGTTGCTCCGGCTCATATTCATCTCCGAGGCGAGGTTTTCCACGCTGAAATCCGGGTTGTCCAGGTTCTTCTTCACCACCTGCATGGCCTTGCGCATAAACTCTTCATCGGCCTTGTAAAAGACCTTCGCCACGGTGGATTCGTCGCCGTCCGATTTATTCGCGCCGATGCGCACGAATTCCAGCGAAAACTCGTTCAGAAGGTCGTTGCGCACCTTTTCCATCTCCGACTGGTATTCCGCCTTTTTCTTGGCGAGCAGCCTCATCACGAAAACAACGATGGCCCCGGCAAGGAGCATCAGCACCGCTATCCTGAACCACATTGTCTCATACCAGAAAGGAGGAATGGTGAACTGGAGCTCCGCGCTTTCCGGGCTCTGGATGCCGGCGCTGTTGCGGTACTCAAGCAGGAAAGTGTATTTGCCGAAATTAAGTCCGTGATACGATGCAATGCGGTCGGCACCTGCTTCGTGCCATACATCCTTGAGGCCTTCGCCCTCCAGTTTGTAGAAGAAGCGGCCGTTCTGTCCGGAAATATAGTCCGGAGCAGAGAACATCACGCTTATTTCCCGTTCCGACGGTTTCATTACAAGAGGCTCTCCGGTAACATGCCTCCACTGCCCATTGGTCTCGATGCCGGAAATAACCGGCGACACTTCCTTGTAGGAAATGTTCACGGCATCCGGATTGAAATGTACCAGCCACGAAAGGCCCCCGAAGTACATTTCCCCGCTTCGCGTGCGGCAGTGGGCGTAGGCTGTGAAGCGGTCGCCGGGGAGGCCGTCGGCCATTGTGAATATCCATTTCTCACCTGTTGCAGGGTCCATCCTGCAAAGGCCTTTGTTGGTACTTATCCAGAGTCTGCCGCCGGAATCCTCTTCCACGCCGTGAATCACATTATCCGGCAGGCCGTCGGCCACCGTATAAGATGTCACGGCCCCATGCCTGTAGCACAGAAGTCCGTTACTGGAACTTATCCATATGCGCCCGGCGCTGTCTTCCAGGAAATCTTCCACATAGCGGATTCGGGAGAGTTCCTCCGGAAGGGCCTTTTCCTGCCCGTTTTCCGGGTCGATGGCAAGGGCTCCGAACTTTTGACCTATCCACAAAGTCCCGTCGCTCACCAGCTCCAGCGCGGTTATATAGGAGGTGATGCCGATCACCGGGATAGCAGTTACTTTCCCGTCAATCTCGTTGTATTTGAATAGACCTGAGGGCGTGCCGATAAACAGGTCTCCTTCGCCGGTTCCGCTTTCAATGGCGTAAGAGCCGTTCTGGATAACCGAGGAAAGCGTTTGCAGCTTTTTGCTGCCGTGACGTAGGATGGAAAGTTCGCCCTTGTCGGCACCGATATAGATGAGGCCTGAACTGGGGCTGATGCTTATGCTCTTGATGTCCGGCTGGTCCGAGAAGTTCTCGCCCAGGCCGCCGATGTGCTCGAAGCTGCCATCGGTAAGGAGATGGTTGAGGCCGCCGGAGTTGGTTCCTATCCAGAGCGATCCGTCCGAATCCTCCACTATGTCGGAGATGATCTGCCCGTTGAGGTAGCTGTCGCCCGGGCGTGCTATTATACCTGTGAAAAGCGATGGACGGGCTGTGCAGTAGCAGACGCCGCCGTAGAACGTGCCCAGCCACATCGTGCCCTGCCTGTCGCGGAAAATGTCGTGCACACTGTCGTGAGTGATACTTCCGGTGTCGTAATAATCGTGGTGGAACACATCTAACCCTCCGTCCCGCATTACGCCCAGGCCGTTTTTGGTGCCAACCCAAAGCATTCCGTCCTCGTCCATGCAAAGGGAACGCACCAGTTCCATGCCGTGCCCTTTGGACTTGCCGTCGGCTGTGAATTCCCACAGTCCGTTGCCCTCTGTTCCAACCCAGAAATGCCCGGGAGCATCCTCCAGAATGCAGTTAACGGGGTATGGGGCGAAGGATACGGGCATCTCGCGCACATCCTTAAGGTCCATTGAGGCCGATATAATCCGGCCGTCCCTGCCACATATATACAATATGGTATTGTCCGGGGAGTAGAGGTCGTTCGCCTCAAAGTCGGTGAGTGATGCCGGAATTCCCTCCCGGGAAAACGTCCCACGCTGAAAGTCGAATATCCAGAGCCGGTAGTTGGCCGCAATGAGAAAACGCTCATCGGAGATCTGTACAATAGACCTGATGGTGCCGTCCGGACTGTTGAAGTTGCTCCATACGCCGGTGGTTACGTCGAAGCTGGAAAGGCCGGACAGATGCCCCGCCCACACTGTTCCGCTCGAGTCACAGGTTAGTTTGTAGATATGGTCGTTATAACGGAAATCCGTGTACCGGCTGCCGTCGTAGCGGGTGATCCCGTCGGACCCGCCGAACCACATGTTGCCCTGGGCGTCCTGGCACACAGAACGCACATTGATACCTGTACTCTCCGTTGGAAGAGAGTGGAAATACAGTGAGCTGGCAACCAGCGCCGGAAGAAGCTTTAGCAATAACATGGCGTTTATGCTTTAAGTTCTGCGTGTTTCTCATTCAACTCGGCCATAATAATCTTGATGGCGGCATCGTTAACACCATCTTCTTTCAAATAAGTGTCAACTCTTGCGACTATGTCTGATACCTGTTCAATGATTCTTTCCGGTCGATTGATATCATATAGTTTGGCAACGGCCAGTAAATCGCTCTTTGTAATCTCCTGATTTTTCCCGTTAATACTCATGAACTGCCCTTTTTGAGCATACAAGGTATCCGGGTCTATGCTGTAGACAACGTCATAAGCGGGAGCAAGAGTCCACTTTCCGCTTTTGTCCATGAGGAAAGAAATATTCTTGTCATGATCGTCAATATTGCCGCCTATAACATTGAACACCATTCTTCTGAAAAGCTGTTCCTTGTCGATATAAGGCAGTTTTAACTTAACCAGCACGTCAAATGCTTCTTCGTATGAAGTTGTTTCTCCGGCCATGGAGCGCAAAGACTGCATATGTACTTTTTCTCCGTCGGCCCTGTCGAAACGTTTAATAATGAAATGTGTTGCGCTTTCGAATGTTTTCAACTCTGTGTGTGGCATTATGATGCCGGCATCCTTACTCATCCTGGAATATGCGTATTCCATCCTTGCATAAGGATACAAATCATTCTCGCTGTCATATTTGAGAACATAGTAATCGTATCCCGGGGGCAAAAGGACTTGTCCGGACTTGACGATATGTTCTTCCGGATTCATGGCAATCAGGGCTTTTGGCCGTTTTCCTCCGGGAGAAGAACCCAATTTAATCAGGTCCTGCCATAATAATTCCCTGTCGCTGGAAAACAGGACTTCGTCACGCTGCTCCAGAACGCTTTTTGCGAATTCATAGAGCCGCGTTACATCCACATCAAATGGAACATCCTCATTTTCGATGGCCGCCGGCAGGTATTCCAGAGCACCCATGCCTCTTTTTCCGATGAAAGACAGGTAATCGACTGAAGAAACATCCTTTAAGCTCACATTATGTTCTCTGGCCCATGATCTGAACAGGGAATTTCCCCAATGATCGGGCAGCGAGTCGGCAAATACGGCAGGCAGCCCTTTGAATATATCCCTGGGGCTGCCGCTTCGGATATCCATGCCGCCCTTGACCATTTTGGATGAAAGGGGGAGCATCAGTGGAGAAATATCCCATCCATGAGATAAAAATTCCTTGTCAAATTGAAACACGGAACTCTCCGTCCTCCAATTTGTCTTGTCCCATGACAGGTATCCTACGGTTTTTCCCCATAAGACAACCTTTACGACATTACCATTCATTACTTTCTTCTTTTATTCTGCCTCTCCCATAATTTAGCCAGGTTGCTCCGGTGTACTTGAGGAATCAGTATATCGGGCGAGGTTTCAAGATCCAGCGCATCCATTAACAGATAGAAATGGGCCAGTGACAGCCCCTGACCTTTCCCGTTCTCAAATAAACTGATTGTGGATAAAGCGACTCCCGTATTATAATGGAGATCGTGTTGGGTGAGCCCAACAGCTTTTCGATATTCCTTGAACCGTCTTCCCAGCTCTGCAATCCGGTCAAACGTTGTTTCCTGACTAATCATAATATGATATATCATTTATTTTGATGCAAAAATACTGATTATATTTGAAATATCATATATTATTCGCAAAATATTGGGCTTTTTAGATTTCTAAGTCGCAATTTGAGACTTTGGAATATAAGGCCAACTTTTGTCAAAATCGACATTTGCACAAAATTAACATTTATTTTGACATTATTGACATTCTTTGCAATAAATGAAATCTATTTTTGCATCCGTAGAAGACTTTTAACCAGCAGACTGAATGTTCAAGAATCACAAATCTTTCATGGCGATTGTGCTCTTGCTTGTCACGGCACTGATGCTTGCCTCTTGCGGCAGCACCAGGCTCACGGTGATGAGTTTCAATGTTCGCCAGAGCCACGTGAGGGAGAAGGATGAAAACAACAACTGGGGAAACCGCAAGGAAGCCTGTCTGGAAATGCTCAATGCACGAAAGCCCGATATTATCGGCCTCCAGGAGGCTCAGTTCAAGGATCAGTGGGCTTTTTTCCGTGATACTCTGCAGGCGGAATATGGAAGTTTTGGAGTAGGCCGCGACAATGGTGTGGACAAGGGTGAGACTTCGGGATACCTTTATAATAAATCTGTTCTTTCGCTTTTGGACAGTGGTACATTCTGGGTTTCTGAAACTCCCGATGTTCCTTCCAAATCATTTGACGAGCAGTATATCCGTTCCCTCACCTGGGGACTTTTCCAAATAAGAAAGACAGGAAAACGCTTCTTCTACTTCAATACCCATCTTGGCCTTACCTGGAAATCGCAGGTGGAAGGGATCAGGATGATTATTGGAAAGATGGAAGAAATCAATCCGGACGGTCTTCCACTTATCTTCAGCGGGGACCTCAATACGGACATTTCCAGCAAAGCCTTCGACAGCCTCAAGCCGCTTATGCTCAATTGCAGTGAGGTGGCGCCCGTTTCAGACGATATTCCCACATACAATGCCTGGGGCAACAAAGACAAGGAGCGCATCATCGACTTTATCTGGATTACTCCCGGCATCAAGTGCCTGGAATATCGTACCGATACCACGCCCTATGGCGGGCATGAATTGATTTCCGATCATTATCCTATATCCTGTGTCGTCAAAATCCGTTAGCATATGAGAAAGCTACTTATTCCCCTGTTCGTTATTCTGCCAATCCTGGCTTCCTGCGGCAAGCCGGATAATGGCGGCGGGACTTCAGCTGAATGGAAATTCAAGCCGATGCCGGCCGGTCAGCTTAAGATTATGAGTTTCAACGTCCGCGGCATTACAAACGAGGATGATATCCGTAACAATTGGGGCATGCGTGCAGGTGCATGCAGAATGATGCTGGAGGATCAGCAGCCTTCTATCGTAGGTATGCAGGAGCAGAATGAAACGCAGTGGACATATTTTTATTCGACAATGGCTTCCAAAGGCTATGAGGGGCTTGCCACAACCGATGTAAAAGCAGCCTTCCTGTATCGTAAGGATCAGTTGGAAGTGGAAGACAACGGGATTTTCTGGCAGTCTAAAACTCCGGACCGGTCTTCTGAATGCTGGGACGGGTTTGTTCGTCCGGTTAGGTGGGCTGTAATGCATATCCTGGGCACGGACACTCGTTTCTTCTATGTTACCACGCACGTTGGTCTGACAGGAGAATCCCAGTCGAACGGGATGAAACTGATAGTGAAGAGAATCCAGGCGTATAATACCAATAATTATCCGGTGGTCCTGATGGCGGATTTCAACGTTGCTGCAACGAGCAGTTATTTCAATGAAATCAGAGAGACGATGGTCCTCACCCGCGAAGTGGCTCCGATAACAGACCAGATTCCAACTTACAATGCCTGGGGAAATGTGGACAAAGAGGCAATCATCGACCATATATGGATTTCAAATACCATGAACTGTCCCGAATACCGGACGGTGACCAATGCTTACGACGGCCATAAACTCATTTCAGACCATTATCCCGTATACGCTATTCTGCAATTCTAACCGACACTCCCATGCTCAAAAAGTTATTCATTATTTTCCTGTCAGTTTTTCTGCCGATAGCTGCGCTGGCCCAGGGCACCAGGGTGGTCACGGGAACCGTGTCCGACGAGAAAGGTGAACCACTCCCGGGTGTATTTGTTTTGATTTCCGGTACCACAACCGGAACCACAACGGATCTTGACGGCCATTACTCCATAAGTGTTCCTGCCGGAAAGACGTTGGAATTCTCGGCAATCGGGTTCATTAAAAAGACGGTGGCAACAGGCAATCAGACTGTAATCTCGGTATCGTTGGAGGAAGATATGCTTCTGCTGGACGAGGTAGTGGTTGTGGGCTATGGCACCCAGCGCAAGGTGGACCTTACGGGAGCAGTGGACCAGGTGGGAAGCGATGTCTTTATTTCCCGTCCAAACTCCAATGTAACCCAGATGCTTGAAGGAGCCATCCCTAATCTGAATATCTCTCTTGCCGACGGAAAACCTATCCGAACTGCCGATTTCAATATCCGCGGTACCACTTCCATCGGCCAGGGTGGCAGCGCTCTGATCCTGATCGACGGCGTTGAAGGCGATCCGGCATATCTGAATCCCGACGATATTGCTTCGGTGTCGGTGCTGAAAGATGCGGCATCTGCGGCAATATACGGTTCCCGGGCACCTTATGGCGTGGTTCTAATCACCACCAAGAATCCGTCGAAAGCCAGGACATCGGTTAACTATTCCAACAATTTTACCATTTCCCAGCCGGTGGTGAAACCCCAGTACGTGACGGACGGTTTTGTATGGGCAACCCATTATTACGAGGGCTTTTACAACTACAATGAGACAAAGCCCACCGACATGAACACGATGATGCCCTTCACACTGAGCTGGCTCAACGAGTACCGCTACCGTCACGACACCGGTAATTTCGGGACCATCGTCAGTGACGGCTCTTTCGGGGTGGATGCCGGTAAATATGTATATTTCAACGAAGGTACGGACTGGTTTGATATCCTGTACAAGGACCATTCCTTTGCACAGACTCACAACATATCCATTTCCGGTTCCAATGATACATTCGACTATTACGTCTCCGGACGTCTGTACAACTACTATGGCCTGTACAATACCACGGTGAACACCGATGACGGCAACTCGCAGAACATGCGCGTGAAAGTGGGATACAAGCCTTACACGTGGCTCCGCCTGTCAAACAATTTCGAGATGGGGCACCGCTTATACAACAACCCCATCGCATCCAACAGCTCGACAGGCAACATCTGGGCGGAAATAAACAGCGACGGAACCCCCTGTATGCCCATGTACAATCCGGACGGGACATTTACCAAGGTGGGCGCCTATACAGTGGGCGGATTCCTGTACGGCCACAGCAAAAACGTCTATGAGACCGACTACATCCGCAATACCATAGGATTCACTGCATCGTTTTTCGACAATTCCCTTACAGTGAACGGCGATGCCTCTTACAAGCTGAACGATTACAACGGGTTGATACGCATTTATCCGGTAGAATTCTCCCCGGCTCCCGGCGTCCTGGAAACCAAGCCGGGCCAGCTCTCTTCCATTTCCCAGGACCATGCGGATACAAAGTATCTCTCCGCCAACCTTTTCACCGAATATACCCAGACTTTCGGGAAGCATTACCTTAAAGCTCTCCTTGGATACAACTACGAACAGAGGACATATTCCAGGCTGTACACATACAATACGGACATCTTGTCCGAGAACGTGGAAAACATAAACCTTTCATTCGGTACGGAGAACAAGAAAGCCACCGGCTCCTATAACAAATGGCGCTCCGTGGGCGTTTTCTCCCGTATAAACTACAGCTATGCCGACCGCTATCTTCTCCAGTTCAACGGCAGATTCGACGGCTCCTCCAAGTTCCCTTCCAATGAACGCTGGGCTTTCTTCCCTTCACTGTCTGCTGGATGGAGAATTACAGAAGAGCCCTGGATGAAAGGAATCGGGAAAAAGGTTCTGTCCAATGCGAAACTGCGCATGTCTTGGGGTACGCTTGGAAACAGCAATGTGGATCCGTACTATTACGACGAAACTTTCTCATTCGGCAACAGCCGTCTGCTGGGCGGAGCCGTTTACCGCAAGACGTCTGCTCCGGATCCCATACCCACCAATCTCACCTGGGAAAGATCCACTACTTATGATGCCGGTATCGACCTTGGATTCCTGAACGACAGGCTCCAGTTCACAGGTGACATCTATGTCCGCAAAACCCAGGACATGTTCACCGACGGCCCTTCCATTCAGGCTGTCTATGGAGCTGAATCTCCCAAGGGAAACTACGCCGAACTTTCCACACGGGGTTTTGAACTCGTCCTTATCTGGAAAGACAGTTTCTCTCTTGCCGGGAAGCCTTTCGGCTACAGCCTCAAGGGCACCCTTGCCGACTATGTGTCCCGAATCGACAAGTTTAACAACGATTTAATGATAATTGGCGGCTCCAACACGCCCGAATACTATCCGGGTATGATAATAGGCGAGCGCTGGGGCTTCACTTCCTACGGCCTGTGGCAAAATCAGGAAGACATAGATGCGGCGGAAGCCCGGGCCCGTGAAGCCGGCCAGCCGCACTACGACTCCCTTAACCAGATGGACCACAATTACAATCTCCACCCCGGAGACATCAAAATCGAGGACCTAAACGGTAACGGATACATCGACCGGGGCGACCAGACTCTGGGCAATCCCGGCGACCGCAGCATCATCGCCAACGTGGAGCCGCGCTTCCTATATAGTTTTACCATGAGCGCCGACTGGAACAATTTCTACGCATCCGTCTTTTTCCAGGGCGTTGGTAAGCGGGACTATATCACCGGAGGAGACAGCGGCCTCATCTGGGGACAGTACAACCGAGGATACAACCAGCTCCCCAAATGGCAGCTGGGCAATTACTGGACGGAAGACAATCCGGATGCCTGGATGCCCCGTTATTCCTCGCGTATGAGTCCATTCTATTCCATCCAGAGGCGTGCAAACACACGCTATATCCTGGATGCATCCTACATCCGTCTGAAGAATATTACCTTCGGCTATAACCTGCCTGAGAAGTGGGTGAAACCGCTTCGCATCACCCGTGCCAGTGTGTTCTTCTCCGGAGAAAATATCTGGGACTGGTCCCCGATGTATAAACATGTATGGGGAACGGTGGATGTGCTGAGCCTGGGCGGAGACCCTGAGAATGCGGCCTCCGATGCCGGTTCCGGAGCCAGTTATCCAATTTTGAGTTCGTACAGTTTCGGTGTCAACCTCACTTTCTAAACCAACAGGAATTATGAAAAAATCAGTGATAATTTTCCTTGCAGTTCTTGCCGGAGCGGGTGCGGTTGTTTCATGCGACCTCACGGAAACTCAGAAGTCCACGGCTGATGCCGCAGTTGTCTTCGGATCGGAGACCGGCCTGAGGTCGTATTGCTACTCGTTTTACGGGCTGCTTCCTTCAGGAACGAATGCCCATCATCAGGACGACCAGATGGCCGATTATGTGGCCAAGGCAAGCCTGAACCTCTATGAAACCGGTGGTCTTACAGTAGATTCCCAGGGTTCCTGGGACTGGTCCGATATCCGCAACGTCAATTACTTCCTGGACCATAACAATTACCCGGAGGTGCCCCAGCAGGTGCGTGATAACTATAACGGGATCGCCCGTTTCTTCCGTGCATGGCTGTACTTCAACAAACTGGTCAAATATGGAAATGTCCCTTGGATAGGCCGCGTCCTGAACCCGGGTGACCCGGAGCTTACTGCCCCCAGAGACGGCAGAGATGTGATCGTCCGTCACATCATTGAAGACTGTGATTACGCCTTCGAGCACATCCAGGCCGATAATTCTTCCGCCAGTAAAGCCTGCCTGGTGAACAAGTGGTGCGCTCTTCTGCTGAAATCCCGCGTGTGCCTGTTCGAAGCATCCTGGCGGAAGTACCATGCCGGTACCGATTTCGTTTCCGGATGCGAGATTTCAGCCAGTGAACTCTACCAGGAGGCTGCGGGGGCCGCAGCAAAGATTATGCAGGATGGTCCTTTCTCGCTTCACAGCGGAACCGCCTACAAAAACGGTCGCGGCTCCTATCGCGACCTTTTCTCCAGCGACGCCGTTCCCACCGACGAAGTGATGCTGGCCGTTCAGAATGACGCCTCGCTTTCTGTGGGCTACGCAAACTATTACTATAATGTGCAGGCTACAGCCAAAGCCTCTCTTACAAGGCCTTTTGTGAATACTTACCTGAACATAGACGGCTCCTATTATTCGGAAACGAAGCCGGATGGCTCCTACAAGACTTTCCTGGAGGAAACAACCGGGAGGGATCAGCGCCTGAACCAGACCATTCGCGGATATGATTATACCTGCAAGAACGGTCAGGGACAGATGGTGCCCATGATTCCCGACTTTGGTTATTCGCTCACCGGTTATCAGATTATCAAGTACACGGTGGACGATGTAGCCTGCAACGTGTATGGTGCCAACGGTAATGACATTCCGGTCATGCGCTATGCGGAAGTCCTCCTCAATTATGCCGAGGCAAAGGCGGAACTCAATGAACTGTCCGATACGGACTGGAAGAATACAATAGGAGCGCTTAGAAAACGTGCCGGAATAACCGGCGGAGCCCTTAATGCCAAGCCCACCACTGTGGACAACTATCTGAAGGCAAACTTCTATCCCGGCATTAACGATCCGGTAATCCTCGAAATCCGTCGCGAGCGCACCTGTGAACTGTGCCTGGAGGGCTTCCGCGAGCTTGACCTCAAACGCTGGGCCTGCGGAGAACTGTGGAAGAACGCCGTATGGACCGGTGTTTTCATTCCCGCCCTGGATACACCGCTGGATTTCAACGGCGATGGTGTGTATGATGTCTATTTCACGAATATCGCCACACCCCCCGAATATGCCAATATCGCAGTTTCCATCTCCTCTCCTCTGCGTTATCTGTCTGTGGTTGGAGGAAAGATCCTTCAGGATGGCCTCACAGGACGCGCCTGGCAGGACAAGATGTACCTGCAGCCTATTTCGAATGTGGACATAACCTCCAATCCCAACCTTCTCCCCAATAATCCTGAATATTGAATACTAAAACTATACATAATATGAAAAGAATCATTCTGTTAATGTCGGGCATCGCCCTGATTACACTGTCTCTCTGCGGCTGTCATAAAGAGCCGCCTACACCGGAGATTGTCCTTTCCGCACCCGTTGTTTCCGCAACGGTCGACGGAACCAGCGTTGTCCTCAAATGGCAGGCTGTGACAAATGCCACATCCTACAAAGTTGAGTACAAGGAGAGCTCTGCAGCTGAATACTCTGTGGCCGGGACACCTACTTACAGCCCATACAACGTTACCGGACTGGAGTATGGCCATTCCTATGATTTCCGCGTGAAAGCTCTTGCCAAAGATGTGGAAAGTGAATATTCGCAGGTGGTGAGCATATCGCTCGAAAGGTCCTTCACCCCTCCGGTTATCACCACGTCCTTCGGCATCTCCTTTATCGATGTCAAGTGGGAGCCCGTGGAGAATGCCACTTCCTATAAGGTGGAGCACAAGCCTTCCATGGAAGCTACATGGATTACGGATTATACCGGCAATGGAGAAGATGCCGGATATACTTTCAAGATTTCCGGGCTTTCCGGAGGTGTAACCTACGATGTCCGCGTGGCTGCTCTTGGCAGCGGGTACTCTGACACATATTCAGAAGTGGCCACCGTTACTACCACCGCCGAGCCCTCTACGATGATCAGCACCGGTGCCCAGCTGGCCACATGGCTCAGCAGCGTCACCATCGACAACAGGGATGTGGCCGCACTGGCCAACGATATCGACATGAGCGGTATCACCATCACCAGCGCTCCTTCCTTCGGCGGCACGCTGGAAGGCCAGGGATTCGCAATAAAGAACCTCAAGTCTTCCGCTCCGCTGTTCCTGACCAATAGCGGCGCCATCAACAATCTGGTAATTGACGAGAGCTGCGAGTTCACTGTTCCGGAAGGAACCCAGATCTTCGGGGCATTGGTTGCAAGCGACCAGAGAGGTACATATACCCTTGTAAAGAACAAGGCCAGCGTTACATACAAGGCAACGAAGGATATTACAGACCAGCTTATCATCGGAGGTCTCATCGGAAAACTGGACGGAGGTCAGCTGAGAGAATGCTCCAACAGCGGCGCTGTCAAGATTGACGCTGCCGGATTCAACCACCGGGCTGTGGGTCTTGGCGGACTCGTCGGTTATGCCGGCGTAATCAATGTCACTAATTGCACGAACCGTGGCCCCGTCACCCTGATTGCCGACTATGGCAAAGCCAACTCCACTCTGGAGGGCATTAGCAACGCAGGAATCAATGTGGGCGGTCTGTTCGGATGCGCCTATGACTATGGTACTGACAATGCCTCATATTTTGAGCAGTGCGTTAACGAGGCTGAAGGTGTTGTTACCGTAAGTTATACCAAATATGAGGCTTTGCCGGATGAAAATAAGAGCTGCTATGTAAGCGTGGGCGGTATTCTTGGCCGTGCACGGGGCAGTATGAAGAAGTGCAAGAACTTTGCTCCCATCAATGTGACGGGCACCAGCAGTGACCGTTCTGAAACAAAGCGCCGCAACTTCACCTTTGAAATCGGCGGAATCGCCGGTGCGGGGCGCTGGGCATTGTGTTTTGAGAGCTGCTCCAATAGTGGCGCCATCAGCTTTGATACCGATGGAACGTATGACTCCAACGAAAGGCAGGTATCTGCTGTTGGAGGAATATGTGGTTGGGAAGATTATGCGGTGGACGAAATCGCTGAGGATGGCTCTGCCGATTTATATGCCTATTATTGCAAGAACCGGGGTGATATCACCGTAACAGGTCACGGCGTTACTGAAGTCGGCGGTATTTTCGGTTTCGACGGTAAACAGATTGGCAATGAAGTGATTGATTGTACCATTGACTATACGGGATCCAAAGGCTATGTGGGTGGCTTGGCCGGACAGTTGAGTGGTTCGCAGGATGCCTATGTGATTAAGCGCAGTTCCTGTTCCGCCACTATCAAGGCCGAAAGATACCAGGGTGACGACCACGACTATTTTGCCGTGGGTGGCCTTGTTGGAGGATGGGCCGGCGCCCAAGGTTCCTGTCTGCTGGCCAGGGAAGATGTTCCCTGTTCATTCAGCGGTTCCGTTTCTTCTACTACGGCGGCTGCAAGCGTCGGTATTGTTGTCGGTTTCCTGAAGGGCGACAATAAGCCAATCCGCTTCGGAGATTCCGACAATCCCATCCGTGTTTCCGGCCAGTACGGGAATAAAGATATTGCTATTACTCCAATCACAGCAGATCTTCTGGCGGAACACGCCGTTGGTAAGAAGCCCGCGGGGGACCAGTGGTCCATTTACGCCGTTCTTGCACAGTAGCATAATCAATTAATAATCAATATATTATGAAACTAAAACATTTATTGATCACAGGAGTGCTCTTCTCCGTAGCCTTTGCGGCGTGTTCGCAGAAAGAGGAGCCCATTGATGTGCCCGATGACATTGTCCCTCCCCAGGAGGAGGTGACAGAGGGGGAATTCTCCTACATTTTCAAGGTGGCGTCGGACCAGACCAAGACCACCTTTGCCGACAACCATGTGGCTTGGGAGAATGGCGACAAGGTCGCTTCTTATGCCAAAACTTCCAAGAACCAGTCCGCTGCCGTTTCGGTATCGGGCAGTGATGTAACCATCAACGTGAAGAGCAGCGTAGCACTCGCCTCTGGCGATGTCGTGTATGCCTACTATCCTTATTCCAAGGGCAATAACGAGGCGGAAGCCTCCGCGGTTACATTGGAGATTCCTGCCAAGCAGGTTTCCGGAAGCGCCGATGCCATGCCGATGGTGGCCTTGCCTTTCACACTTACAGGAGACGTGGCGGCCGATGCTGCAACAGAAGTGGGAACGCTTCAGTTCCTAAATCTGGGATCGATTGTCAAACTTAACATCTACTCCAGCGATTCCGCTTTCCAGGGTGAAACCATCGAGAGCGTGGAATTCCAGGCTGGTGCAGCCTGCGCAGGATCATTTACCTATAATCTTACTACGGTAAATGAAACCAGCCCTGCAGCCATTTCCGGCTATTCTGAGACTTCCGTAGTTGTGACCGGCCGTGCTACTGTCGGTACAAGCGCTGCAGACGGCGGCGAATACATGATGGTCGTTGCCCCGGGATCCTACAGCGGCAGTTTCATCATCCGTACGAACCGTGCCGACTATACCTATACTTCAGCTTCTCCACGCACCTATGAACGCGCACATATGAAGCCGCTCAATATCAACCTGGCCAGCACCAACTGGGTGGCCAATACCGGTTACGACAACAGCATCGACTCTCCCCGCGAGTTCCTGGCTTTCCTCGCCGGCACTTCCGCATCCGATAAAGGGAGCTATACCATCAGCACCGATCTGGATATGAGCGGTTATAGCCTGACTACCAGCGCTGCCGGCTTCGGGGGCACTCTTGACGGCGGTCTTCATACTATCAGCAACCTCAGTGCCAGCGTCCCGATGTTTACCGAGAACAGCGGAACTATCAGTAATATCATCATAGACGAGTCTTGTTCCTTCACCGTTCCGGTAACGGACAAGATTTTTGGTTCGCTCGTCAAGAAAGACCAGGGAGGTACCTATGAGTCCATCAGGAACAAAGCCAATGTTACATGTACGGTAAATGCTGATATGACCTCGTATATTATCATTGGTGGAATTGTTGGAACGGCATATAGCGCGACATTTACAAGCTGCACCAACAGCGGGCACATCAAAATTGACGCTACCGGCTATAAACAAAGGGCGACAGCTCTTGGCGGCATAGTCGGCTATGCGGAGTCATCCACCTTTGCTTCCTGCGTCAACCGGGGTCCTGTTACGTCACTTGCGGATTATGGAGATCCAAATACTAAATTTGATTCCGACGTTATCAGCAGTAATCCCAATGTTGGTATTAACGTGGGTGGTATTCTCGGCTGCGGAATGGACTTTTCTACGGATTCTTATTGCACCTTTACTTCCTGCCATAATGAATCTGCCGGTATTATTACCCTTACTTATACACAATATCAAAAACTAAGTTCTGTTTCTGCAAGCCGTCAGGTCTGTGTCGGTGGCATCTTAGGCCGCGCTCGTGGCAATATGCACTCTTGCAAGAATTTCGCGCCCATCAATGTCACTGCACATGGCGACCCGGTAAACGATTATTGGAAGCGCCAGAACTGCGTTTTCAATGTTGGCGGCATTGCCGGAGCCGGACGTTACGCCTTGAGTTTTGATTCCTGCACCAATGAAGGAGATATTGCCTTCGCTTATGACGGCTCTTATGATTCCCAGCCCAGGGATCAATCCGCTGTCGGCGGAATTTGTGGATGGGAAGATTATGACGGGAGTGAAGTTCTGTCGGGTTGTGCAGACATTTATGCCAAACTTTGTAAGATGAAAGGCAATATTACGGTAAGCGGAGAGGGCTCTTCGGCTGTAGGCGGCATCTTCGGTATCAACGGCCAGCAAAGAGGCAATACAGTCGAAAGTACAATCAGTTATACCGGGCGTAACGGTGACGTAGGTGGTTTGGCCGGTTGCGTCACTTCTGCCGGAAGTCAGATTAGACAGTGTTCGTTTACCGGCTCCATTGTGGCAACAAGAGTCATACATAGTGAGGGCGACGAGAAATACTTTGCCATAGGCGGCCTTATGGGCTGGTATAGCGGAGGCGCCGGTAATACTTTGATAGCGGTGGACGACGTGCCGTGTACTTTTACCGGTTCAGTAAACTGCACCAACAAGGCGACAAGCGTGGGCCTTATTGTCGGTTGGGCATCAGGGAGCAGCGCAATCAATTTCGGTAGCAGTGACCATCCCATCCAGGCTTCGGGGACATTTGCCAGGGCAGGCCTTTCCGAAATTACAATTAATTCCGGTAATGTGGGAACTTATGCCATCGGAAATAAGGAGAATGCAAATGCCACTATTTATGTCTCCAGCGAGACTCCAGTTCCCGCCAACCTCACCCTGATGAGTTTCAACATCCGAGAGGGCAGCAACTGGAGCAGCCGCAAGAGCCCCATCGTGTCGATGATCAACGGCGAGAGCCCCGACATCATCGGCCTGCAGGAAGTGAAGGACCTGGATATGTGGGACCATGTGTCGGAGGATCATCCCTGGGATTATCTCAGGGATCACCTCACCGCCTACACCGGCTATCGCTATAGCGACAAGACCAACGCCATTCTCTATAAGACCAGCACGGTGGAAATGAGCGACTTCGGACACTTCTGGCTTCGCGACAGCTATTCCAGTGAAGGCAATAGCTGGGACGGATACGAAAGGACAGCCCTTTATGCTACAGTTCGTGAAAAGGCGACTGGCCGCTATTTCTTCTACGTTACCACCCATTTCCCGATGAACAACAGCAATGACGGATGGGCTAAGTCAACTGCGTTGTTGGAAAGTCGTATTGCGGCATTGAACACCAATGATTATCCTGTGATCCTGATGGGAGACTTCAACTGTGTAATCGGCAACGCCTGCTGGGATCACATCAAAACCTGGATGAATAACACCCGGTATTCCGCAAGCTCGATTGTCAGCGAGGAGAACCAGAACCTTTACACTTTCAATGCCTTTGGCGACACAAGCAATACCGGCCGCAATAAGGTGGATCATATCTGGGTAAGCAAATCCATTACAGTGGATTCTTATGTTACCCTGACCTCGGCCATCCATAACTACGGCGGGTACACTACCAATGGAGAGACTTTCCTGTCCGACCATTATCCCGTCATCGCCCACATCTCCTAAATTGATACTACTATGAAAAAAGATTACATTAAGCCCGATTGCAACATAACAGTATTGGTTATGGAGAGTCACTGCCTCTCATTCGACAGTAAAAACAATACTGAAAACTGGAATATCGAGGACGAAGAAACGATTTAATGCTAAAACCTTTACTCATTGCGCTGGCTATGATTGCAGGGGCTTTCAGCCCACTGCAGAAGGCCTCGCAGAACGTGGATATAGCCCCGTCCCTGGTGATGAACCAGGGATGGGTGCCGTATCCGTCTTATGCCGATAGGGATGGCTGGAGCGCCTTTTTGGGCGACTACCAGTCAATTCTGATAAATCAGGGAGAACAAGCTCTTGCATACCGGTGGCAGGACCTGACGGATGACGATTATCTGGCCTATGAACTCACGGGAGACCGTGATGTGATGGAGGATAAGCTTCTTGGAAATGCCGACGCCCTGGGGCGGCTGCTCGTTGCCGAACTCTCGGAAGGGCAGGGACGGTTCCTGGATGATATCTCCCGCGGCGTGGAATGGTTCTGCTCTCAGCGCTCCTGGGAAGTATCGGCCCATCTGGCAAAGTATCAGAAGTCCAAGAGCCCCATTCCGGACCCGGACGACCAGATATTCGGATTGTATCAAGGGAATATGTCCCAACTGTTGTCGTGGGCGTACTATTATTTCCACGACCTCATGGACCCGGCATTGGCCGAAAAACTCCGCAGCGAATTACAGCATAAAGCGTTGGATACCTATCTTCAGCGTGACGATTACTGGTGGTGGGGATTCGACACAAGTTTAGGAAAGAAACTCAATAACTGGAATCCCTGGTGCAACCAGAATGCTTTGCTTTGCTTTATGCTTCTGGAGAATGACAGGGAAACTCTGGCCAGGGCGGTGGATAAATCCATGCGCTCCGTGGACCTGTGGCTGGAATCATTGCCTGCTGACGGTGCCTGCGATGAAGGTACCACTTATTGGTATAAGTCCGTAGGACACCTGCTGGACTATTTGGAAAATCTAGAACGGATTACCGGTGGGGCCGTATCAATCTGGAATGAACCGTTTATCCGGCGTCTTGGAGAATACATCGTCAATGCCGATATCGACGATTGCTGGCAGGTGAACTTCGCCGACGGCAAGCCTTCCCGGCGGCCGGTTTCCTACTGGATATACCGCTATGGAAAAGCTATTGGCAACCGTTTGATGAAGGATTTCGCAGTGAATGCCTGCCACCGCTATGGCAGTAATCCGGAGGATGTGAACTGGATGCTGTTTTACCAGGGCCTTGAAGGCATAAGGGCCGTCAGGGAAATGAAAGCGCAGACAGCGTCTGCTGTTGACGCAAATCCTTTTGTGTATTATCCCGATGCCGAAGTATGCTTCCTGCGCCGTGGAGAGGCTTTCCTCGCGGCAAAGGGCGGGAACAACTACGAGCGCCACAATCATAACGACGTTGGTTCCTGCATTTACTTCTATGACTCGAAGCCCGTGCTTGTGGATGCCGGTGTGGGAACTTACACGCGGGACACCTTCGGCGAGGCCCGCTATCGCAACTGGTTTGTCCGGAGCGGCTGGCACAATCTGCCCGTCATCAACGGCTGCGAGCAGGCCTTTGGGGCGGAATTCAAAGCCCGCGGCAGCAAGGCATCCTCCTGCGGCCGCTTCGTCACCGACATCGCCGGGGCTTACCCGGATTCTGCCGGGGTTAAGTCCTGGTGCATCAGTTATCGGCTCAAAAAAGACGGGTCGATGGTGATAAAAGAAAGGTTCTCGCTGCTTGAGGCGAGTAAACCCAATGTCCTTCACTTCCTGGTGAGCGGGGAACCGGTTATCAGGGATGCGGGGCAGATAGAAATATCGGGAGGCGTTGTGCTTAAGTACGACGCAAAGCAGTTCAGCGCCTCCGTTGAAAAGAAGTCGCTTGTGGGGCTGGGATTCTCCTCGCGCTGGGGAGACGCTTTGTATCGCATCAGTCTTACGGCGAACAAACTGCAGAAAAAGGGCAAGTATGTTTTGAAACTTGTCCCGCCTGCAATCGAGCCCATGTCCAAGCTCTGTTCGCGTGTTTCGGATACAGCCAAGGCGCAGTTCGCGCTTATGTCTGAGCGTTTGGACAGTGCTTCCACCCCTCGTACGATACTTCCGGACGGAAGTATGAAAGACTGCCCCGTGGGCTCGTGGACAAGCGGTTTTTTCTCCGGCTCGCTGTGGATGCTTTATCAGCTTACCGGCGATAAGGATGTGCTTGATCTGGCGCGCAAGGAAACGGCCAAAATGGCTTCAGTGCTGGAATTCCCGCTGAGTCACGATATCGGCTTCCAGGTTAACTGCAGCTATGGAAATGCATATCGGATAACTGGGGAGGCTCAGTATCGGCAGCTGATTGAAGAGGCGGCAGAGGCGCTGGCCGGGAGGTTCAACCCTGTGGTTGGCGCAACGCTCAGCTGGGCACCAGGCGAGAAGGGTGAATATCCGGTTATCATCGACAATATGATGAATCTGGAGCTGCTGGAGTACGCATCGAAGCTGTTCTCCAGCGCTACTCTTGAGGATATTGCCATCACTCATGCGGAAACCACGATTAAGAATCATTTCCGTGAAGACGGCGGCTGCTGGCATATGCTGGATTATGATCCTTCGACCGGCGAAGTATTACGCCGGGTTACCGTTCAGGGCTATTCCGACGAGAGCATCTGGGCTCGTGGCCAGGCCTGGGCCCTTTACGGATTCACGATGATATACAGGGAAACCGGCCGCGAGGAGTTCCTTGCCCAGGCGGAGAAGATTGCCCGGATGCTCCTTCCCCGTCTCCCTTACGACGGAATTCCGTACTGGGACTTCAACGATCCTGAGATTCCGTTCACTTATAAGGACGCATCGGCAGGGGCTATCATGTCCTCTGCGTTTATTGAGCTGAGTACTCTTACGGCCGACAAGGTGCTTGCATCGGCCTGCCTGCAGATGGCCGAAAAGCAGATCCGCACCCTGGCATCCCCGGAATACCTTGCCCCTGTTGGCACCAACGGCAACTTCCTGTTGAAACACAGCGTGGGCAACCTCCCCGGAGGCTCCGAAATCGATGCCCCTCTTCCTTATGCCGACTATTACTTTTTGGAAGCGCTGAACCGTTATTTATGAAGCGAATACTAATAACAACCATATTGTTGTTTTTCGCCGCGATTTTGCAGGCGAAAATCATCCTGCCGCCGGTAATGGGCGACAACATGGTACTTCAGCAGCAGACATCTGCTGCCATCTTCGGCAAGGCGGATCCCGGCAAGAGAGTAACAGTGAGAACTTCCTGGAACCGGAAAAAGGTGAGCACTGTGGCGGATTCGCAAACCGGCAAGTGGCTGGTGTATGTACAGACTCCTGAAGCTGGCGGGCCATATGAGATTACGATTTCCGATGGCGACAAAGTAGTTCTTCACGACGTTCTGATCGGCGAGGTGTGGTTTGCATCAGGGCAGTCGAATATGGAGATGCCGATGAAGGGCTATCCTTCGCAGCCGGTGAAAGATGGTACAAAGTACATTGTAAGTGCCAAGGCGTCACGCCCTATCCGAATCTGTAATATCGAAAGGCGGTCTTCCGAGACCGTACAGGACAGTTGTGCGGGCTGTTGGAATAAAAATACTCCAAATGTTGTTGCAAAGACAAGTGCAACAGCATATTTCTTTGCGGAGGCCCTGCAGAATGCATTGGATATACCCGTGGGAATCATTGTAAGTTCATGGGGAGGTAGCAGCATTGAGGCTTGGATTAAGCGCGAAGTGTTTGAGGAGGAGTATCCACAGATTGATTTGGGGCATCTGGATGGTCTGCACCCTGTCAATCGTATATATCAGGACCCGTGCCTGCTCTACAACGGGCAGGTTGCGCCGCTGATTCCTTTCACTTTCAAGGGAATCATCTGGTATCAGGGCGAGGCGAACCGCAGCAAACCCGACGAATATGTAAATCTCCAGCGTTCCTATGTGAAGATGATGCGGGAAGAGTTCCGGGTACCGGACGCGCCATTTTACTGCGTTCAGATTGCACCATATCCTTATAATAATGCACGCAAGACTCGTAGCGGCTATTTCTGTGAGGCGCAGCAGAAGTCTGTGGAGGGTATTGAGCATGCCGGGTATATAACCACAGTGGATATAGGAGAATACGGCACCATACATCCCTGCCGCAAGCAGGAAGTGGGGCAGCGCCTTGCATGGCTGGCTCTTCATAACGACTACGGAATGGATGCAATTGAAGCTGTCGCTCCCAAATACAAGGGAGTAGAGTTCCGTGAAGGGAAAGGATTTGTCGAAATGGTAGTTGGCAGTGGAGGACTCTCCCCGATGAGGGTTGAGATTCCCGGCTTTGAAATAGCCGGTCCCGACCATAAGTTTGTCCCTGCCATAGCTATGCGCGATTCCAAGAACAAACGTGTGGTGGTTGTCTGGAGCGATGACGTCCCTGAACCTGTTGCAATCCGCTATTGCTGGCGCAACTGGTGCGTTGGCGGCCTTTATAACAACTTCGGCATCCCCGCCGGTCCCTTCCGCACCGACGACTGGCCGATAAACCCTGCAGATTGGGAGGAGTAAAATATGAAAAAGTTATTAAGTATTGCATTGAGCATTATTCTTGCCGTTGCATTTATGGCAAGCTGCAAACAGGTAAAACCTTCACCCAGGAAGGTGCTTTTCGTAGGCGTGGACGGCCTGGCCTCGTGGTGTTTGGAGAAAGCCATCGACAGCATCCCGGACAGGATTCCCAACATCATCAAACTCATGGAGGAATCATCCTGGACATTGGAAAAGAGAGCAGTCGCTCCCACGTCATCGGCCATCAACTGGGCCTCCACTTTTATGGGTGTGCCCACGGAAATGCACGGATACAACAGATGGAATTCCAAAGAAAGCGCGTTCAAGCCCTACGCAGTGGGGCCCAACGGGATGCCATCGACAGTGTTCACGCTTCTCAAGGAGCAGCGCCCGGAGGCGGAATCTGTTTGCATCTACGACTGGTACGGCATAGGATACGTCATCGACACAGCAGCAGTAAGGTGTCATCAATGCCTGAAATGGAATCCGGATTCGCTTTCTTCGGTGGATTACACGAGGCAGTACGCCATTCCTGAGATTGAGAAGGGCCTGCCGGACATCTTCCTGTTCTACATCGTGGATGTGGACGAGACCGGCCATCACTTCGGCTGGGGCTCAGAAGAATACTATGACGCCATTGCCCGTTTTGACGAGGCCCTGGGGCTCATGCTGGATGCCCTGGACAAGAGTGGACAGCGGGAAAGCACAGTATTGATTATTACCTCAGACCACGGCGGCAAGAAGGACAAAAAACACGGTACCTATAATATTGAGGACATATTGACTCCTCTTCTGGTGAACGGGCCGGGGTTCGTGCCCGGACAGATTACACATACTGTTATGCAGTACGATGTGGCGGCCATTACAGCCAAAGTCCTTGGCCTGACTGTTCCTGAAGAGTGGAGAGGAAGGAGTGATTTTATCCCGGCAATTCCGAGGCGCTAAGCCGTTATTTGGCTCTTTGACATACTGTTAGCCCAGATACTTGTACATAGGAATAGTGTTGCCTTGTCTGTCTCCGTTTTTTACGAAGCCACACTTCTCGTAAAAACCGATGGCGCTATACCTTTTATTTAAAAAAGCGGCAGTGGTTAAGAATGAGAACTCCGCATCTTTGGCATTCTGTTCCGCCAGTTGAAGAATGCGCGCGCCGATACCCTTGTTACGCCATTCCTGTTTGACTGCTATGAAATCTATTTCCAGACTGGGATACTTTTCATTTTCGACAGTAACCATTCGGTCACTCAACACAAACAAAGCTACTGGCTCCTCTTCAATCTTTGCCACATAAAACTCACAAGGGACTTCTTCTATAAAAGACAGCAATCCCCCTGTGCTACGCTTGTGGATGAGCAAATCAATTTCGCGTATGCCACTGTTAAAAAAAGAGAGGGCTTCAGTATCGAAGGCCCTCTCTATGGTTAACTCGAATTCGCTCATCTCAAACTTGTCGAAAACTTGTCAGGCAGCGGAGCACGCCCTTTTCTCTGGATACTACAGTTCTTCTTGGGAAGAGTCTTGGAAATCCTTTCCGCCTGCTCTCCCCTTATGGTCTGAGGTATGTATTTTTGTCCAATCATATGGCCTCCATATTCTTGTTGCAAATATACTGTTTTTTTTGATAAACAAATAATAATATTATTATTGTGATATGAAAAAAGCTCTTGCAGTTTGTTTGTTAATGTTGGTCGGTGCCGCGGTGGCATCGGCCCAGATAAGTGTGTCCAGGAGTTTGGAGGTGACGGGGGAGATGATGGCGGCGAAGGCGGTGTATCTGAGGGCGGAGGATGTGGATACGTTCTGCGATGTGAGCATTAACGGGCATTTTGTGGGGGCGACAAGCAACAGGTTCCGCCGGTGGGAGTGGAATGTGAAGCCGTTCTTGAAGGAGGGGGAGAATGTGCTGACTGGTGTTTTTCAGGATGCGGAAGCTATGTCTGAGAAACTGAATGCGGAATTGGAATATCCCATTCCGATGAGCGGAATTGGGTTTGTACCGCATCTAAATTTGATACGCAAACCCATCTATCAGGGCGGCTGGGACTGGGGCCCGAAGTGTATGTACACAGGCTTTGCCGGGCCTGTGGAACTTATTCCCGTGAACGTTGCGCGGGTAGATTATCTGCGCTGCACTCAGAAGCATTCCCGCTGCGGGAAGTGCACTGTTACGCTTGTTGCGGAACTGTTTTCTCCGGAAGGAGGCTCTACCGATGTGGAATTCCGCTGCGGAGAGCAGGTGAAGAAGAAGACTCTTTCGCTGAAGCCCGGAGCCAATACCATTACCCAGGCTTTCGTCATTCGCAAGCCTAAGCTCTGGTGGCCGGCGGGGATGGGCGAGCAGCCCCTCTACCGCGTAAGCGTGAGTGCAGATGGCCAGAGGTTGGAGAAAAAGATCGGCCTGCGAAAGATTGAGGTGGGGGAGAATCTGGCATTTAAAGTGAACGGGAAGCGGGTTTTCGCGAAAGGCGCGAACTGGATTCCCTGCGATACGGAGGAGGAAAAGCAGACTCCGGAGCGGTATCTGGACCTTCTTGCATCGGCCCGGGATGCCAATATGAATATGATCCGCCTCTGGGGCGGAGGAAAGTTCGAAAAGGACTGTTTCTACGAAATCTGCGACTCGCTAGGCCTTCTCATCTGGCACGACTTTATGTTCGCCTGCGCGATGTATCCTGCCACGGAGGAATTCCTTGGCGAGGTGAGCGCGGAAATAACGCATCAGATAAAGAGGCTCCAGTGCCATCCCTCCATTGCGCTTTGGTGTGGCGACAATGAGGGAATCGACAATTACAACAAGCGCATCTGGAAGAAGAATCCGGAGCTTTATCGCTCCGACTATGAGGCCCTGGTGAATCTCCGTGGCGAACTGGTGGCCTCACTTGATCCGGAACGCCAGTACTGGCCCACATCGCCCTGCGGAGGTCCCGGGGACCTTGACACCAATGGCTGGAACGACGACAGCAAGGGCGACATGCACCTCTGGGCGGTGTCCAAGTATGCCCGGCCGCTGGAAGAATATTATAAGTATCGGCCAAAATTCATGTCGGAATTCGGTCACTCCTGCTTCTCCGGCCTGCTTGGGTCCATGCAGGAGCAGAAGGCGCGCATGAGGGAGAGCGGCGGCTATGAGAATATGCTGCAGAGGATAGGCAATCTGTTCAATCCGTCTTCCGGTGCCGATCTGGTGTACCTGTCTCAGCTGGAGCAGGCCATAGGCCTTTCGGTAGCCGCGTCATATTGGCGTTCGCTTCCGGAGTGTAATGGCATTCTTGTGTGGCAGCTGAACGATATCTGGGCAGGGCCGTCATGGTCCACTCTTGAGTACGACGGCAGTTGGAAGCCGGCGCACTATCATCTGAAACGCGTGTTTGCCGATGATGCTCCCCTTGTGCCCATCCCCGATTTGAAGTATGTTCCAGATGCGAATGTATCGGCAAAGGTGTTTGAACGTGACGGCGAGTGGGTTGTTTCTTTGACAACGGACAAGCCCGCGTATTATGTCTGGCTCAGCGCCCCTGGAGTAAAGCGCTTCTCGGACAACAGTTTCAATCTGATGCCGGGAGAGACGAAGGAAGTGGTGTCACCGGCGCCGGTGGAAGGTTTGAGAATAACGCATCTTGCCCTGCACACTTCTTCCAGAAGGGAAGTGCTCTTGAGCGATTGGGAATTCCACCTGGGCGAGGAAGGGGAGTGGCAACGCGTGCGTGTTCCTCACGACTGGGCCATTACAGGGCCGTTTGAGGAGAACAGCGAGCTGTGGAATGGCACGGACGGTTGGGTGAACAACCCCGGAAGGACTGGAGCGCTCCCGTGGGTGGGCGTTGGCTGGTACAGAACGACATTTACCGTTCCCGATGGGAAGAAGGCCACGCTGCTTTTTGACGGGGCAATGAGCAACGCAACGGTTTATGTAAACGGGAAGGAGATATATTCCTGGCCGAATGGCTACAGTGCAGTGCCCGTGGATGTGAGCGGAGCAGTGGTTCCAGGTGCGGAAAACACCCTTGAGGTTCGGCTTGAGAATCTCCCTGCAAGTTCCCGCTGGTATCCCGGAGCGGGACTGTACCGCAATGTGCATCTGATAATTACCGAGCCCGTGCATGTGCCCGTATGGGGTGTCAAGGTTACCACACCGGAAGTGTCGGCAGAAAAGGCCACGGTGTGCGTGGAAACCACCGTGGAGGGCGCTGAGGGGAAGAATGTCGTAGTCGAGACGACTGTTCTGGACAAGGATGGCAACATTGTCATTTCGAGCGGTTCTCCTGTCACCATCGACCATCCTCTTCTCTGGAGCCCGGAGGAGCCTAATCTGTACACTGCCGTCACGAGCGTATATGCCGATGGTAAACTCGTGGATGAATACCTCACCACTTTTGGAATCCGAAAGGCAGAATTCATCGACGGAAAGGGATTCTTCCTCAACGGCAAGCCCACAAAATTCTATGGCGTGTGCCTGCATCACGACCTTGGCCCTCTTGGAGCCGCCGTGAGCGTGCCTGCGCTGCGCCACCAGCTGGAAATACTCAAGGATATGGGCTGCAATGCCATACGCACATCCCACAACCAGCCTGCACCGGAACTCGTACAACTCTGTGACGAGATGGGCTTTATGATGATGGTCGAGGCCTTTGATGAATGGAAGAGCGCAAAGAGCGCAAACGGATACCACATTTATTTCGACCAGTGGGCAGAAAAAGACCTCACCGGAATGATTCACGCCTTCCGCAACAATCCAAGCGTGATAATGTGGAGTACGGGCAACGAGGTGTGCCGCGTTAAGGAAGACCCGCAGGAAGGCCTTGCCGAGGCAAAGTTCCTCACGGAAATCTGTCACAGGGAAGACCCCACGCGTCCTGTTACCGTGGGCATGCACATGTGGCAACGTTTCCTCAAGAAAGAGTGGGTGGATGCTTTCGACGTCATCGGCATAAATTATCATCCACGGAAGTTTATTGAACTGAGGGAAACAGTTGGCGACAGGCTCATTCTTGGCGCCGAAAGCGGCTCTACGCTCAGTTCCAGAGGCGTCTATCATTTGCCTGCCGCTAAACAGCTCGATATGGCGCTGAGCCCGGACCAGCAGTGTTCTTCCTTCGACCTGGAAGCCGTAAGTTGGGGCAACACGCCGGACAGTGACATCTCAATGCACGAGGATTATCCCTGGGCAATCGGCCAGTTCGTATGGACAGGATTCGATTATCTTGGTGAACCTACGCCTTATGAAGCGCACTCCTATCCAAACCACAGTTCGATGTTCGGAATTGTGGATTTGGCATCAATACCAAAAGACAGATACTGGCTGTTCAGAAGTGTATGGAATAAAAGCGGGCACACTCTGCATATCCTGCCCCATTGGAATTGGACCGTTGGGCAGGATGTGCCCGTGTTCGTTTACACCGACGCTCCTTCCGCCGAGCTCTTCCTCAATGGAAAGAGCCTTGGAGTGCAGTCAAAGGTCGTTCCCCGGCATAAGACACAAGGCGATAGGGAAGAGAACGTAGAGGCCCGGTACAGGCTTGCCTGGACGGTTCCTTTCGAGCCCGGAGAGCTTATGGCAGTGTCTCTGGACGAAGGCGGCAATCCCATCGACACGGCTTACGTTCGCACAGCCGGAGAACCTGCCGGAATCCTCCTGGAATACGACGGTCGCCGCCTGAAGGCCGATGGGGAAGACCTGGCTTACGTTACCGTGAGCATTGTGGATGCCGCGGGCAATCTCTGCCCTCTGGCCGATTCCCCGGTTACCTTCGAGGTCTCCGGTCCCGGTACATTCCGAGCCTGCGCCAACGGCGATCCCACCTGTGTGGAACCCTTCCAGGGACCTTCGATGCATGCTTTCAACGGCAAACTCATCGCCATCGTCCAGTCGTCATCGACCGATGCGGGCAAAATATACCTCCATGCCACATCCCCTGGTCTTGAGGATGCTACGCTCACGATCCGTAGCCGTTTTTAATTGCGGTTTGCGAGGTATTCTTTAACATCGTCCCAGCGATAGTAGGGGGCTTTCACAGGAGTCAGGGCGGGAATCAGCGTCTCCTTCTCGTTCATCAGGAACTTTACAATCACATCGTCCTTCCTGTTGCGGTAGAAGACAATCTGGAGGTTGCCTGCAAAGGGGACATAGCGGGATGCGTCCCAATTGGCCATTGCTTCCCCGATGGTCATGCGCTCCGACGCGCCCTCCAGGCCAAGAAAGGCCAGGATGCCCATCAGCGGCCAGTCGTGGCCGAAACGGAGGTCCGCGGCGCGGGGGGCTCCGGCAATCACTTCATCGGCCCTTGTAATAATGTCATCGGCAAGTAGTTGCGCCCTGGGAATGCGCATGGCTCCGAAACGGGAGGAGTTGGCCTGACGAAGGTAAATGTCCATATTCCTCTGCTGAGCCAATTTGTAAATGACACTTTCGTCCAGAAGGCTGTAGATATCTTCTTCCATGTCGAAAGCTTCGATGGTGTTGGCAAGGGCGAAGATGTATCTTTCCAGCTTGTAGGCCGATGCGAAATACCTCCCGGACTCCTCCGGATTCTTGAAGAGGGTGTAACGGATGGCCGTGGTGTCAGGAACCGAACTTTCGTACAGGGAGTCGATGACCGGCTTGGTGAGTTCCTTGATCTCAGACCCTTCCGCTCTGGTGAGGTATTTTGCATACTCTTCACCGGTTTCCAGGTCGATGTCCAGATCCTTCTGGAGCCTCTGCAACCTGTTGGTGAAGGCGTTCATGCTTATGATGCAACGGGGAACCATGCTGGATACGGCAAAGACTTTCTTGCTTCCCTTCCTGAATACCGCAGGGAACCGCTTGTACATGCGTTCGGCCAGGCTTGCGTGTTCCATGCGCCCGCGGGGCGTGAGCCTGCCATCCATTCCGCCGTGGATGTCGATTGCCTTGAGGCATGCTCCAAGAAGGTACTCTCCCTGAGGTGTGAGCTGTCCCTCGGCCTGAGCTGCCTCCAGGGCATCCTTGATGCGCCTGAATCTGGGCAGTCCGTCCGTGGAACGTGAGCCGTGACGCCCGTAGTGACTGATATAGAAGGGCTTGTACCCCCTTGGTGCCGGGGTGTCGTGAAACGGCAGGAACTCGTAGGCGTGCAGGTTGATTCCGGCCCTTCCGGGGCATTCCCGGATGTCTGATGAGAGTGCAGATTCCGGCATTCCCTGCGCCGAAAGCGTCAAGGCAGCGGCCGCAAGGTACAATAAAGTGATAATAAACCGTTTCATGTCCAAAGATAATATTTTTTTTTGTATCAGCCATTAAAAAGGTGTAATAGATATTGGCTGGGAAACTTGCAACTTAGCACATTTATAACTATCTTTACACAACAATGTAAAACACTGCGCTCAACCATGTACACATTCCTTGCTTTCGACTGCGGAGCCACTTCCGGACGCGCAGTATTGGCCACATTTGAGGACGGCCGGTTCAAAATGAAAGAGGTGTACCGCTTCCCCAGTGGCATAATCCGGCTGCACGGAAAGTACTACTGGGACATCCTGGCAATCTACGGCCATCTTTGCAAGTGCCTGGATCAGTTGAAGCAGGAAGGCGTGAAGATTGACTCAATCGGCATAGACACCTGGGGAGTGGACTTCGGCTTCGTGGCCGATGACGGCTCGCTCCTTGGCAATCCCCGCGCATACAGGGACCCGTACACGGAAGGCGTTCCGGAGAAGGTCTATGAAACCATTCCCCGCGAAGAGCTATACGGAGCGACGGGAATCCAGATAATGAACTTCAACAGCATTTTCCAGCTGTACGCGCAAACCCGGGAAGGATTTGCACCGCTTCGCTGCGCCCGGAACATTCTCTTCGTTCCCGATCTTCTCTCATACATGCTAACGGGCAAGCGTGTATGCGAATACACCATCGCATCCACTTCCGGCATGATGGACCAGGAAACACGCCAGTTCAACACTGGCCTTTTGGAAAAACTTGGAATCCGCACGGATGTGCTGCTTCCCATCGTCCAGCCCGGCACGAAGGTGGGGGAGTGCGACGGAATCCCGGTCATTGCCGTGGCCGGGCACGATACGGCATCGGCAATAGCCGCGGTGCCGGCCTTAGATGAAAAGTTTGCGTATCTCAGCAGCGGAACCTGGAGCCTGATGGGAATCGAAGTTCCCTCTCCCATTATCAATAAGGAAAGCGCGCGCCTGAATTTCACCAATGAAGGCGGAATTGAAGGCACCACGCGTTTCCTCAAGAACATCACCGGAATGTGGCTTCTGGAGCAGTGCCGCAAGGTTTGGAAGGCGCAGGGCAAGGACTATTCCTATGCGGAACTGGAGTCGATGGCCCTCGCCGAAAAGGATTTCCCCGGCCGGATCAATCCCGACGATCAGCGCTTTGCAAATCCTGCCGATATGGTTGAGGAAATCTGCGGGGTAATCGGTGCCGCATCCGAGGCTCAGATAGTCTCCTGCATCTACCACTCGCTTGCCGACAGGTACAGGCAGGTGCTGGATATGTTGCAGGGCTTTGCACCTTTCAAGATTGAAAAACTGCACATAATTGGCGGCGGCAGCGCGAACGGACTTCTGAACCAGTGGACTGCCGATGCCATACGCATGCCGGTAGTGGCAGGGCCCACGGAGGCAACCGCCATTGGCAATATAATGGTTCAGGCAAAAGCCGCAGGGCTTGTGAAGGACCGCTGGGAAATGCGCAGGATGATTGCCGATGCCGTTGAAGTGAAAACCTATAACCCGTCATAACACATGAACGAAGCACAGTTACTCAAGTCCTATGAGATTGCCCGTGAGCGCTATGCCGCATTGGGCGTGGATACCGACAAAGCGATTGAAACCCTGGAGAAAACCCCGATCTCGCTGCACTGCTGGCAGACCGACGATGTAATAGGCTTTGAAAGCGCAGCCGGGCTGTCCGGAGGCATTCAGACCACCGGCAACTATCCTGGCCGCGCCCGCAACATCGATGAGGTAAGGGCCGATGTGCTATTCGCAAAGAGCCTGATAGCCGGCAACCATCGACTCAACCTTCATGAGATTTACGGCGATTTCGGAGGGAAATTCGTGGACCGCGACCAGGTGGACGCCAGCTATTTCCAGAGCTGGATCCAGTGGGCAAAGGAGAATAATATGAAGCTGGATTTCAACTCCACCTCGTTTGGCCATCCCAAGAGCGGGGACTTGTCGCTGGCTAATCCCGACAAGAGTATCCGTGATTTCTGGATCGAGCATACAAAGCGCTGCCGCCGCATTGCGGACGCCATGGGAAAGGCCCAGGGAGACCCCTGCATCATGAACATCTGGGTGCACGACGGCTCCAAGGACCAGACAGTTGAGCGCAAGCGTTACCGCGAGATTTTCGCAGCTTCCCTGGATGAGATCCTGAAGGAGGACCTTCCCGGCATGAAGACCTGCCTGGAGGCAAAGCTTTTCGGAATAGGCCTTGAAAGCTATACCGTTGGTTCGCATGACTTTGTTGCCGGATACTGCGCCACCCGCAAACTCATGTACACCCTGGATACCGGCCATTACGAGATGACGGAGAATGTTGCCGACATGGTGGCTTCGCTCCTTCTTTTCGTTCCCGAACTCATGCTTCACGTTTCGCGCCCCATCCGCTGGGACTCGGACCATGTGACCATAATGAACGACCAGACGCTGGACCTCTTCAAGGAGATTGTACGTGCTGATGCCCTGGGCCGCGCACACATCGGCCTGGATTACTTCGATGCCGCAATCAACCGCATCGGCGCTTATGTGATTGGCACCCGCGCCACGCAGAAATGCCTGTTGAGCGCCCTTCTGGAGCCTCTTGCAAAGCTTCGCGAATACGAGGATGCAGGCAAGGGCTTCCAGCGCCTCGCGCTTCTGGAAGAGGCCAAGACACTGCCTTTCGGCGCCGTGTTCGATTATTTCAACTACAAGAACGGCGTTCCAGTGGGCGAAGCATTCATCCCCGAGATCGAGAAATACGAGAAAGAAGTCACATCCAAGCGATGAGTATCCTGGACAACAGACCGGCGCTCAGGGCCGAAATCGACAAAGTGGCCGAGGTGGCCGGATATCTCTGGCAGAAAGGCTGGGCCGAACGCAACGGCGGCAATATAACGGTGAACGTCACGGAGTATGTGGATGAAGAGATGCGCGCTCTTCCGGCAATCTGCGCTCCAGTTCCCATCGGCAAGCATCTTCCGCGTCTGGAAGGCTGCTGGTTCTACTGCAAGGGCACTGGAAAACGCATGAGGGACCTTGCCCGGGACCCGATGGGAAACGGGTCCGTAATCCGCATCCTGCCGGACTGCAGAAGCTATGAGATAGTGGCCGACAAGCCCGTAAAGCCCACGTCGGAACTGCCCTCGCACCTTGCCGTGCACGACTATCTGCTGGCTAAAGGCTCGCCATACAGGGCATCGCTCCACACCCATCCCATAGAACTTGTGGCGCTGACCCATTCCAGGAAGTGGCTGGAGAAGGACGCGGCCACACACATGCTCTGGTCCATGATTCCGGAGACGAAGGCATTCTGCCCCCGCGGGCTTGGAATGGTGCCGTACATGCTCCCTTCCAGCGTGGAACTTGCCGATGCCACCATACGCACCATCGACGAAGATTACGACGTGGTGATGTGGGAAAAGCACGGGGTGTTTGCCGTGGATGTGGACGTGATGGACGCCTTCGACCAGGTGGATGTGCTGAATAAGGCCGCGCAGATTTACATCGCGGCAAAGAACATGGGTTTCGAGCCGGACGGTATGACGGATGCTCAACTTAAGGAAATGACAGAGGCTTTCGGCCTCCCGAAATAAGAGATTATGAAAAAAGTTCAGATTATCCTTCTTTCCGCGCTGGCCGTGGCCGCTTGCAAGACAAATACTGTGACAGGTACGCGCACAGAAGCGCTGGATTCTTCCGCCTGGGAAGTGTCGGAATGGATTTCCGCGGCAGACGCTCCGGTAATCACCGGAACCGTGAATTCAAAGGAAGGCCATCGCCTTTCGGCCGATGGTGCCAGCTGGTTCCTTTCCACCGTGAGCAATCCCGGGGAGGTTGTATCGGCAAAGTGGATGACCGCCGGATTGGGCGTTTACGAGCTGTACCTCAACGGCGTACCGGTGGGGGAGGATTTCCTGAAGCCCGGCTACACCCATCCGCTGAAGACCAAGCGTTCGTTCACCTACGACATCACCGGGGCCTTCAATAAGGCCGCAGGGGCGCAGAATGTGCTTTCCGCCCAGGTTACCCCCGGCTGGTGGGCCGACAAGATTGTCACCCCCAACGGCCATGAGGGTATGGTGGGCGATAAATGCGCCTTCCGCGGCGTACTGGAACTCACACTTGCCGATGGTAGCAGAAAGCTTCTTGGCACCAATACAAGCGACTGGAAGGCAGGAATAGCCGGCCCCGTGCAGCACGCCGCAATCTTTGACGGCGAGAGGTACGATGCCCGGATTCCCATGGGCTTTGATACTCCCGAAAAGCTTTCCGTACCGGAAGTGAATACTGAATTCTGCGGCGATATCCTGCCTTCTGAAGGCGCTGAAGTGTGCCTTCGCCGTGATCTCGCCCTGAAGCCGGTTGATGCCTATGTGTGGAGCGGAACCACAGGTACCGTGGACGGAGAATACGGGGTGATTGTGAAACTTCGTGAATACAAGCCCGGCAGCGTTATGACTGTCGGCCCCGGGGATACCCTTGTTGTGGATTTCGGCCAGAATGCCGCTGCAGTGCCTTCGTTCGAGTTCAAGGCCGCTGAAGGCACGGTGCTCACATGCCTGCCCGGCGAGCTTGTGAACGACGGGAACGGAGCCAAAGCCCGGGGCATGGACGGCCCGGAGGGAAGTGTGCACAGGGAGAACCTGCGCACCGCTTCGGACTGTTTCCGCGTGGATTATACCTTTGCAGGAAAGGGATGGGAAAGCTATCTTCCCGCGCACACTTTCTTTGGTTACCGCTACGTTTCCATCACCGCCACTTCAGAGGTGAAGATCCGCAGGATCCTGTCCATTCCCGTTTCCTCCATCACGCCCGGTATGGAATCCGGCACCCTGATTACAGGAAACGAGTCCATCAACAAGCTCATCTCCAACACCTATTGGGGTATGCTTTCCAACTATCTTTCCGTTCCCACGGACTGCCCGCAGCGCAACGAGAGGCTTGGCTGGATGGCGGATACGCAGGTTTTCGCGGAAACCGGCACCTTCTTCGCAAATACCGACGGGTTCTTCCACAAATGGACCCGCGACATCAGGGACTGCCAGAGCGAAAAAGGCGGTTTCCCGGGCGTTGCACCCTACGGCCAGTATGGCTCGGAGCTGGTTCACACGATGCGTCTGGGGTGGTCTGATGCTGCAGTCATAGTGCCCTGGACAGTTTGGAAGCAGTTCGGAGATACAGACATCATTGACGAAAACTGGGATGCCATGGCGCGCTTCCTTGCGCATGTGGCCGAAACGAAGTACGAGCACAGCGCGATAATAGAGGAAAACGGGGATTTCCAGTGGGCCGACTGGCTCAGCTACGAGCCTCTTGAAACCCATAGCCACAGGGGCCAGACTCCCAAGGACGAGAACGGCAAACGTTATCCGCTGCCCGATGCAATCCAGTACTGGAACTATCTGGGTGCATGCTACTGGGTGATGGATGCCGGAATGATGGCCGATATGGCAAATGCAAGCGGCAGGGACGCGGCTCCTTATTTGTCGATGGTGGCGGAGGCTAAAGACTACATCGGCAGAGATTTCCTTGGCAAAGACGGCCTTTTCAAGACGGAAATCCTGAATACTATGCAGACTCCGGCCCTTTTCGCCCTTAAGCTCGGTCTTGTGGAAGGTGAGGCGAAAGAGGCTATAATCCAGCGCCTGAGGGAGAATTTCGCCCAGCATGACGGTTGTCTCCAGACAGGCTTCCTTGGCACTGCAATCCTGATGCAGACCCTCACGGAAAATGGCATGGTCGATATTGCTTACGACCTCCTTTTCCAGCGCAAGAATCCAAGCTGGCTCTATTCCGTGGACAACGGTGCCACCACTATCTGGGAGCGCTGGAACAGCTACACTCTGGAGTCCGGCATGGGCCCCAAGGGCATGAACAGCTTCAACCATTACGCCTATGGCTGCGTGTGTGAATGGATATGGGAAACCGCTGTGGGAATAGCTGCGGACCCGGCCGAACCCGGCTTCAGGCACATAATCATGAAGCCCGTGCCGGATAAGCGCCTGGGCTCCATCGACGCACAGTACGATAGCGCTGCCGGCACCATCAGAAGCGCTTGGAAATACGATGGAGACGCCTGCACCTGGACCTTCACCATCCCGGAAGGCGCCACCGCCAGCGTCACCCTCCCCGGCGAGAGCGAATCCCGGGAATACAATTCAGGAACTTATGTACTTTCATTATAAAATAACCGCATGCTATGAAAAGAGTAATACTTGTTCTAATGACGATTCTTACTCTGGTAAGTACCGGATGTAAGAAAAGGGATCCCCTTGGAAAGAAAGGAGACAAACTGGTTAAAGAATCCGTAGTCGTTGTGGACGGGGAGGAGGTTACATACAGGACCGGCAATCTCCTGAGCGTGATCGAGGGAAAGAACGTGGAATCGCTTGTGTGGAAGACGGGCTCCATCGGTGCATCGGACATCGATGCGCTGAAAAAGAACTGCCAGACCTCGCTCAGGCATCTGGATATGGAAAGGGTGAATTTCGCCACCGGTTTCGGCACTTATGACATTGAATCCTACGGTACCACTGCCAGCATAAAGGGACCTTTTATCGTCCCTGCTGAAATGTGCAGGAATTTCGCGCTTCTTGAGTCTGTGATCCTGCCCGCCGTTGCAACCACTGTCGACATTTTTGCCTTCTCCGGATGTACATCACTGAAGGAAGTTAAGTTCGGTAACAAACTCACCACCATAGAACGATATTCGTTCATTGGCTGCGCAATGGAACACATAGAGTTTCCTGAGTCCCTCAAAACGCTCGGCGAGGAAGTGTTCTACAACGTTCCGCTGAAGGAAATCACCATCCCTGCCGGCGTCACCAGTTTCTATGACGATACATTCATCTACTACAGGCTGGTTTCAAAGCTGGAGAAAGTAACCTGCAATGGCACAATGCCCCCGGTTATAGGGCATTCCACAACCCTGAACCAGTGCGGGAACGTTTTCAACCTCACCCCGGACGGCTTCAAGATCTTCGTGCCCAAGAAGGCGGTGGACAAGTACAAGTCTGCTTCTTTCTGGAGCGCCCACGCCGATCAGATCTTCGCTGCGGAATAAAAGCCGTGGGGGTTAACACCTTCATTATCCCCACGGGGTTTTACCTGCAGTAGCGGTAAAGCGCTTCCATGTAATAGTAATCGGCATAGGTTAGGGGCACATCCACTTCGCTGCCCTTATTGTAGTTCCCGGTGCTGTGCCTGAGAATAAATCCGCCGCAGTCTCCGGGAGAGCAAAGATAATATTCAGAACTGAGTGCTTTAAGTATTTCTTCTCCCTGATGTCGATAATCTTTGGATGCAGGGCTCCCATGTGTCAATTGTGACAGTTCAAAGAAGGCCGATGCCATGATGGCCGCGGCAGAGGCGTCATCCTGTCCGATGCTTTCCGGCGGTGCATTGAAGTCCCATGCCGGAACAGGGCGGTCTTTCAGCAACGGCAGAAGATACGAAGCCACGTGCTTTGCCTGCTCCAGGAATTCCGGCAAGGCTGTTTCGCGGTACATCATAGTGTAGCCGTATAAAGCCCAGGCCTGCCCCCTGGCCCATGACGACTCATCGGCATACCCCTGTGCTGTCTGCTTTTTTATTACAGCCCCGTCGATGGGATTGTAATCCACCACATGGTAGGATGAATAATCACTCCTGAAATGATTCTTCATCGTGGTGCGCGCATGGGATATTGCTATTTCCTTCCACTGTGGAACGTCAAACAGTTCGGATGCATAGGTGAGTAGTTCCAGATTCATCATATTGTCGATGATGACAGGATAACTGTACTTGTCCCATGTCCAGCTTTGTATCACTCCCGTTACGGGAGAGAAGCGCGCCGCCAACTTCTCCGCTCCTGCCTTGATTGCAGGAAGATACAGGCTGTCTCCAGTTTCTTTAAACGCCAATCCCGCGCTGCACATCACCTGGAAACCAATGTCGTGGTCCTTGCACAATCTTTCCACGTCCAGTAGTTTTGCCGTCTGTTCGAGAGCCAGGTTTCGAATATCTTCATTCCCTCCGATCATATAAGTATACCAGCATGTGCCAGGGAAGAATCCGCTGCACCACCACGAAAGGGAAGATGTAACCAATGTGTCTCCCTGAAAAGTCTTGGGCATTGTACTGTCCGAAAGACTCTTTTCCATAAGAAGGCATTGCCGCTCCGCTGTGGATAGGATATTCTTAACATCAACCCGCCCGCCGCTGCATGACACGGCCAGGATTAAAGACACAAGTAATACTCTTCTCATTCTGTAATCATTTCGTAATAGGGGAGCCGTTCAATCGGCACGTTGACAAGTTCCAGAACTGAAGGACCGGAGTGCATGACGCCAAGATCATCTTTCCATTGGCCGGCTGGAAGTTCAACCGTAAGTGTGTCATCCTCACTTACAACAGGAGCAATCAGGAATCTGGAGCCGAGCATGAACTGGGTCATCCTTTTATCAAAACCCTGTCCCGGGAATTCGTATTCCATCATTCGAACTATAGGTTCTCCGGTTTGTGCCGCGTGTTGGACCAATTCCATGATGTAAGGGGCAAAACGCACGTGTAGGTTTGCGAAGTCCCTGCATATGTTGCATTCCTCTTCCGACAGGACCCTCCAGGGTGCAACAGAGAACTGCATCATTGGCATAAGCGCCTGAGCCTGGCATGAACGGACAACCAGTTTCGGGGAAAAATACCCTCCTGGAGCAAAATTGCCTGCCAGCCCGCCACCTATCATATCGCCTATAACATAAGGGTAGCCCATGATTCCTCCTGTGAGAACGTCATAAATCATATTCTCAAGGCCTTTCCATGAGTGTTCCACGTCCTGAAGTCTAACAATGACGGGATATCCTCCCATATTGTACCCGGCCCTGAATTCGTGATAGGGAAAACGCAGACCAAGGAGATTGTAGGCATGCGAGAAGTCGCATGGCTGCATATCCTGTTTAAAAAATCTTGCCTTGCCCCGGAAATACTCCGGATTGCCGCCATCGAACTTGAAGCCGTCAATATGGTACTGTTCCTTGAATCCTTCCAGTATCGACACGAATTCTTCAAAGGCCTCCGGATTTGTCAGATCGAATGTGACACTCTTTCCGCTCCACCAGTGAACGATGCACTCTTCTCCGGGATACTCGGTGCTCTCGACCAGCAGGGGCTTCTTCCGTGGCTGGTTCAAGCGGTAATCAAGATACATGCTCCTTGAATCGGCAGACATGAAATAACTGGTCCATATCATTCCTTTATAGCCCTTGTCGTGAATACTGTCGAATAGTTCGACGGGGTTGGGGAAGGTCTCCGGATTAAAACTGAATGTCCCGTGTTGCACCATCCATCCTCCGTCTATCATCAGTACTCCGCAGGGGAACCCGTTGCGGGAAATGTCGGAAACGTATTTCTGTGCATTTTCCTGATTGATGCCAAGTACTGCCGATTCTATCCAGTTGTTGAACTGAGGCTTGGTGAAGAATTCGGCCGGCGGTATTGTGCCGTCAAATGCAAAATGGTTTCTCGATGCGGCCAAATATGCATCCCGTAGTGTTTGACCGACCCGGACAGGGCGGATTTTTTCAAAAGAACTCTCTATCCGGATATTGCCCTTGTCAAATGAAAAGGTGAACGGTTTGTCGCTCCAGATATAACGTCCCTTGTTGGAGATAAGCAAGGATGCGGTCTGGCCATCGTGGCATTCATTCGCGATATCAAACCTGGGAAAAACCGTAAACGGCTGTTTATCACCGTCCATCATTACGGCGCCATACCATTTTTCACTATCCATGGAGTTTATGGTAACCCGCTTCGTTTTGTTTAAACCGGAATCACCGCAGGAAATAAAAAAGCATAGCAGGGCGTTAAGGGAAACGCATAAAAGCAGGCGTCTGTCAAGAATCATAAAAACTCTATTTGACGCAAAGTTACCATTTAATTTGCGAAATGAAAAATAATATTTTAGATTTGCGTGTTCGTTAACGCAAAATGATAAAAAGCTATGGAACGGAAATACTGTAACCTTATCGTACTTATTCTTACTCTCTCGCTTGTTTCCTGTTTGCCCGAGACAAATGTGGGGAAGGATGGGGCACTGCTGCTCAAATCGGATGTGGAAGCAATTGAGATCCCTGCCGATGTTCATGGAGTACAAGTCCAGCAGCAATCCGTTCTTGTCTCCTGCAACCGCAGCTGGAGTGCGTTTTTTGAGCCGGAGGTTCCGTGGATTTCCCTTTCTGTGAGCGAGTTTGAGAATATCGCACAGACAGAGGAGAGTACACAGATAGAGCTTTTTATAGACAATAATGAGAATCCTTCCGATGGCAGGGAAACAAACCTGGTGATTTCTACTGCCGACGGTAAAATATCCATTCCGGTAAAGCAGGGACGTCAAATTCCATATATCTCGCTTTCCACCCCTGAAAGAGTAGAAGACTTATCCTGTATGGAGGATACATACCTTGTGAAATTTTCTTCCAACATCAGCTGGAAGGCAAGTATCGAGGACGGTGCGACAGCCCGGGTAACTCTTGATAAAACAGAGGGGAAGTACGACGGTGAGATAGCGCTCTCATTTGCCGAAAACGATGATACTGAAAAGAATCCGGAAGCCGTTCTGGTGCTGAGTGGTGAAGAATCCGGTCTTTCCAACCCGGTTAAAGTTTATTTCAAACAAGGTAAGGCCACTCCGTATATCACCTGGATAAGCGAAGAGCTAACTTATCAGAGCTCTTTATCTGGTGAAGTTACGGTGGAATTCAAGACCAACAGCCCTTGGCAGGCCTCTGTTAAGGACAATGCGGATGGCGGCATTTCACTTTCCGCTACTTCAGGGACCAAGGATGATCGCTCGCTTCAAGTGTTGTTCGGAGGTTTTTATGGCCTTGGAAAGACTCGCAGCGCCATTATTGAGCTTTCCCTTTCAAGCGGCGAAAAGGCCAGTCTCAAAGTGTCCCAGAAAGCTAACGGTTTGTTCCTTGATTTCTCCGGAGGAAATCAGCCGTTCACAACCGAAATCCCCCACGCCCCCATTAAGTCGATATCGACAGTACTTGTTGAAGATACGGCTACAGATTATACTTACTCTTTTGACGGTGTAAACTATGAGTTTGTGTTCTATTCCGGTTCCGGTTATGCTTTGATTGACGGGGCGGATGGCGAAACGTGCGGAATAGCCTGGACTCAGGTTTCAAGGGCAGTGGGACAGGGTTCTTGGATTAAACTGCCTGCAGTTCAGGGCAGGACTCTTGTTTCCGTAAGGGCTTATACATCCAATATGGGATCTACCGGAACCAAGCGCTTTATGATTGGCGATGAGCAGCCTTTGGACACAACCCTGCCGTCAAAACAGCATAATCTGGCGGAGAATTCTGTCCTCGCAAACGGTCACTGGGCTGTTTTGAACATCAGGGATCCTCTGCCTGCCACAAGCTACTATCTTCTTGCCTGCAACGGATCACTGTATTTCTCCAAATTGTTTCTGGAGTATTCGGAATAGACTAAAGGATGAAAAGAAGACAATTCTTAAAGGCTTCCGCCCTTGTGGCGGGAGCGATGGCGGTTAAACCGGATCTGGCGGTTGCTGCTCCGGAGAGCAAGGCGAAACTCTCCTCTCCTTTGGATATAAAGTCTTATGTCAAAGAGCCTAAGCGGAAGATTCCAGTCATCGACACTGCCGACGTGGTTATCCTGGGAGGCGGTCCTGCCGGGGTCTCTGCAGCTGTTGCAGCCGCAAGAAACGGTGCCGATGTCCTCTTGCTGGAGAAGCAGTATTATCTGGGGGGATTGTGGACGGGTTGCTGTGTCCTTCCCATTATCGACACGTATGGGTGCGCGAAAGACGGTTCCTGGACAAAGTGTATATATGGTTTTGCCGAGGAACTGGTGACCGAACTCACCCAGATGAATATGTGCATAGTGCAGAAAGGGCATCCCACGCCGGATCCCGAGGCAACGAAGTATGTCTTGGAAAAGCACATCACCCAAAGCGGAGTCCGTCTTCTGTATAATTGTTATGCTGCGGGGGCGGTAATGAGCGGAGACAGGATTGATGCAATTATAGTCGATTGCAAAAGCGGGCGTGTGGCAATTAAGGGAAAAGTATTCATAGACTGTAGTGGGGACGGAGATATAATGGAATGGGCCGGTGAGGACTTCGAAAAGAGGAAGACACATATCGGCGCAATGTGGAGATATGGAAATGCGGGAAACTATGATAGTCCGGGGGTCTCAGTCTCTCCGGTAAAGAATGTGAAACTTCTACATATGCTCGGGGAAGGAGATCAGGACGGATTGGATGTTTATAATCTCACCCGCCTGCAGATGAAATATCGTAAGATGATGTGGGAGAAAGCGATGGAAGACAGGCAGTCCCCTGGGTGTGAAGATTTGTTCCTTCTGGACACGCCCAGTCAATTGGGAGTCCGGGTGTCGCGGGTATTGAACGCAGTGCATAATGTGGAGTTTGAAGACTCCCTTCGTTATGTGGATTATCCCGATTGCATAGGTTTCAGTGGCGGAGATGGCAATATGACTTACAATAATGGGTCGATGAAAGGTTCTGAAAGACCAATCTGGCAGATTCCATACCGTTCTCTCACTCCAAAGAGAGTGCATAACCTGCTGGTGGCAGGGCGCTGTTTTGGATTCGACGAAGGTCTTACCTATGATGCCCGTGAAATTGGTACCTGTCTTGTAACAGGGCAGGCATCCGGTACAGCTGCTGCAATTGCGGCTGAATCAAGAACCTGTGTAAGGGAAATTGATATCTTGAGACTAAGGCACAGCCTTAAGAATCAAGGCGTTAAGCTTTAATCCGATTATTGGATATAATAATCTACGTTGTAACGGGTCAGGATATCTATCGGGAAGAAGTTGTCGCGTTTCTGCGGCCTGGTTCCAAGAGTCAGATACTGCACCAGCTCGCGGGTTGCCCTGCAAGCCTGTGCATCTGTGCGCTGGGCAATCAAAAAGCGGATACTGCCTTTTTTCAGGGAACGGACGTTCGCCACTGTGGCATCGTAGCCGTAAATCGTTAGGTCCTTTACGTCGCGGATTTCCATCCAGTCCGAAATCAGATGTGCTCTGGACGTCATTGTTATGGCATGATGGACATCCGGATGCTTTTCAAAGAACTGGTCGAATATGGAAACATTTTTGAGAAAATCGCTGGAGGAAATCATGCATTTGTGAATCTCACAATCAATGTTCCGCTCCTTCATGAAACTCTCCAGCCCCTTGTCGCGTCTAAGGAATGCCTCGGAATAGAAACCGCTTTCGGACAGTATGTTGAAATTTACAACAGGCTCAAAATCCCGGTTTTGAGTAAAGAGAAGGTCGGCCAGGATTCTTGCGCTTTCCCCAAGGTCGATGCCGTAGTATGCGAAATAATTGCAGTCCTCTACGCAGGTGTCCAAAAATACCACGGGAACTTTTATCTTCTCTACAAACTGGGCCGATAAGTCCCTGTGTATCGGGGACATAATCACTCCGTTCGGCTTGATGGAAAGGCACTGTGAACATGCTTTACGGAAAGAATCTCCGTCAAACTGGTTGTAATACAGGATGCTTATCTCCGGATTGTAGGAAACAAGTTCTTCCTCTGCCTGTCGTATGCCCTCATAAATAAAGGACCAGAACTCCCCGGACTGGAAATAGGGGATAATAACGGCAATCTTTACCACCTTCTTGATCGATAGCAGTGAAGCGTGGATATTAGGCTTATATCCAAGCTTTTCTATTATCTCCATTACCTTAGATGATGTCTCTTTTGAGACGCGTCCCCGATTATGGAGAATCCTGTCCACCGTGCCGATGGAAACTCCCGCCTCTTCTGCTACCTGACGTATGGTAACCGCCGATTTTATTTCGTCCATGACACAAAGGTAAGAAAATATTTGCTATTTGAAAAATAGTTGTTTATATTTGCGTGTCCGTTAACGCAAAACATTTAACGCATAAATCGACACCACAATGGCGACTCAAAAGTTATTCACATCCGTTTTGGGAGCAATGCTAGTTTTCTTGGCTGTTTCCTGCGGGGAAGAATCCTGGGAGAACACGTATCATGAGCAGGAAGAAGGGCCTTATCTCCGTGCAGACGTTACCTGCGTTACCGTTCCAGCAAAGGAAGTTGATGCCGCGCCTACAGACAAAGCGGTGATCATCAGTTCCAACCGTGCCTGGACTGCAATTCTGGAACCGGACGTAGAATGGGTTCGGGTGTCCTGTCTGTCCGGTCAGAACGATGACCATACCGCCAAAAAGACGCTGGTCGTTTTCTCTTTCGACAAATACGAGAATGAAGAAGCCGACCGCCAGACTACCCTCAAATTGCATGGCGATGACGGCCTTTCCCTCGAGCTCCCGGTCGTGCAGCAGAAAGCTATCCCGCTTCCGCTGGTGCTCCAGTCCGGTGTGGAAAGTGTGACGGCGATTGCAGAGATGCCAGGTGGAGCGCCCGTCGTCAAGATTTTTACTGTCACCGCCAATATCTCCTGGACGGCAGCCTTCGAGCCGGCTGTGGACTGGGTGAGCATTTCTCCGGCATTGCATGAGCAGGAGGACCGTGAAGAGACCGATGTGGATGTGGAACTCACCTTCCAGCCCAACGCAAGCATTACGGATGGCCGCACCACTACGCTTGTCCTTACGGCAGCAGAAAACAAGGGCCGCCTGGAAATACCAATTGTTCAGAACAAGAAAGAAGCCACAGTAAAGTGGGTGAGCGAGCCCATGGACTATGTATCCTCAACTGCCGGTAGCGTGACACTGGACTTTGTTGCAACGGCAGCCTGGACCGCCAGTCTGGAAAATGCGGCGGACGGCATTTCCTTGTCTGTAACCTCCGGAGCCCCCACGGTCACCAGCATTGACGTGAATTTCACCGAGTTCATGGGACCTGGCGCCGTCCGCAGTGCCACAGTTGTGCTGTCCCTCAGCAATGGAGTGAAGGACCGCCTGCAAGTACGTCAGATTGGTACCGAGCTGTATCTTGACTTTATAGACGGCAATCAGCCGTTCACTACTAATATCCCTTATGACACTGTTGTAGCCGGTCTGGAAACAGAGTATATACTGTCCTGCAACGGAAGCAATTATCCGTTCAGCTTCTATTCGGCCACCGGATACAAGTTCGTGACCGGAGCAGATGGAAAGACTTGTGGACTGATGACGTATAAGAACGACTGGGTCAAACTTCCGGCCGTGGAAGGAATGAAACTTAAGGCTGCCGAAGTATATACCTCCAATATGGGTTCATCAGGCGTGAAAGGGTTTGCCCTGCGCTCTACGGCGGACGGGGCCAATATAGTGTCTCTCTGGGTGAATGCTAATAGCGAATGGTGCACTCTGAACCTGAAAGATCCTGTTGCAGGGCAAAGTTATTACTTGGTATCCCTGAACAATACGGGATATTACTCAAAAATGCATTTGATTTACGAGAAATAATATGTTCAAGAAAACTGGCCTGGCAGGAATCCTGATTCTTGCGACCCTCTTTCCGTCCTGGGCACAGTGGGATGTCCGGGACGGGATGGATGTTTCGGGTGTAAGGGTTTCGTTGATTGACGGAACGCCGGACGGAGCCCGTAATGTAAATATCCGGGGGCTAAATTCCCTGCGCGGAAACAACAACCCCTTATGGGTGGTGGATGGATGTATCATCGGTACTTCGGCAATGGAAAACCTGGAGGCCTTCTTCCAATATGGGGAGAACAGCTATACGAATCCGTTCAACATCCTTGGATTCCTTAACATCCACGATATAGAAAAGGTGGAAGTCCTGAAGGATGTTTCTGCAACAGCCCTTTATGGAGCAAAAGGAGCAAACGGCGTTATCCTGATAACCACGAAAGCAGGAACAACCGAAGACCGGACTGCGGTTGAATGGCATTCAGAGGCTGGGATATCGTTCCCCGGAGGAGATGCCTATGGAACGAATCCGGGTTTCAGCCATGACCACTGGCTCAGCGCCAGCGGAAAGAATAACCGGGCTGCATATTCGGTATCGGCATTCTTCAGGCAGATTAACGGCGTAACATCCGGATCCTCCACAAGCCGGGGCGGTATACGCACCAACTTCGAGACCAGGACCAACAAGTATCTGTGGTTCGGACTCAATTCCTCCATTACAGTCTCCGGGATAGAAACCCCTCTTACCGGAGCATGGTTTGGCAAGCCGTCTTTGGGAACGACTCTACGTGGAATTCCTGTGGGTTCGGCACCCATCAACTCTATTGAGGGCTGGAATTCCGACTATGACGACAATGCCGATGATTACCGTACAACCAATTCTTTGTGGCTGGCAGTTAATATCCTTCCCAATCTCCAGTGGAGGACGACAGCAGGCCTGGACTATGACAATGACACGCGTTATATATGGTATGGGAATGGAACCCAGTTCGGAAATGACTACAATGGCGCGGCTTCCATTGTGACATCCAAGACTCTGAATTTCAATGCTGAATCAAGGCTGAACTACCATGTGTCCCTTGCCGGCGTCCATAAACTTGAAATCACTGCAGCAGCACTGGCCGATGGTAACAGGGATAAGTTCAGTACCATGAACGGCACGGACTTCTGGACTCATTCCCTTAGGGCCAAAGGACTTTCACTCGCCGGCAGCAAGGCTGTGATCCGGGATTTCAATTATAAGTATATCCATTTTGCAGGCCACGCGGGCATCTCATACGCCTACTCTGGCATTGCTGGCGTTGCTGCCAATATGAGGATGGATACTACACCCCGTTACGACGACGGAAAGATGGTCTATTACCCTTCCGTTGAGTCATTCTTCGATATCAAGAAGGCGTTCCTAAATGACTGGGAGCCTCTTACCGCTCTGAAACTGAAAGCGGGATGGGGCGTCAGCGGAAAGGAGTCATTTGTCCCTTATCAGATGCTATCGCTGTTTACTACCGGTGAATATCCAGCCGCTGCATTCGACGTCGCGCATTACTATGAGGCTCTGAACACTCTTCGCAGTTCGGAATTCAACATTTCTGTTGAGGTATCCGCTCTTGAAAACAGAATCGGAGCTCGCCTGGGTTATTATGTAAGAACAACCGAGGACGGAATCTCGCTTTACACATTCGGAGGTCCTGGAAAGAACGGAATCGTATGGGAGGAAAAGCCCAGGGAACAGGTTTATTCGCAGTCGGCAGAAATCGGAAATGCCGGAGTGGAACTCGATCTGAATGCAACAGTGCTCAAGCGCGGTCCATGGGAATGGACTGTGAATCTGGGTGCATGTTACAACACCAACCGTATCCTTTCTGTTGACAGGCCCGACCGTCTTGGGCGCGAAGTGGGTTCAGGAGTACTTGCCAACGTGAACGTACTTGGTTATCCCGCCGGCAGTCTTTATGGATATCAGGTAGATGCAAGCGGAGCATACATAGACCAGACAGGAGACGGAAAGATTACTGCAGTGGACAAAGTAATTATCGGCTCTACCCAGCCAAAAGTATTCGGAACCATGAGTACAAATCTTAAGTGGAAAGACTTTACCCTGGACGCTCACCTTTCAGCAGCACTGGGGCACAGGCTCCTGAATATGAACAGGATGTTATCCGACGGCGAAACCCTGGTGTCGGAGAGATATGCCGAAAAGGCAGACTTCCTCAGGGTGGACAGAGTTCGAATTGGCTGGAACATTCCCTGGGTGGAAAAACTCAAATGGGCACAGGCGGCAAGCCTTGGACTGTCGGTTTATAATCCAATCGTTATCACCGGCTACAGCGGCTGGAATCCGGATGTTAACAGTTTTGGTGTATCCAATCTTAGCACCGGTTTCGATTACGGCTCTTATCCACTTTTGAGGACAGTACTCCTCAGTTTGAATGTAAACTTTTAATCGGACACGGAAATGAAAGGAATGAATAGAATCATAACCCTTCTGGCTGGGTTGCTCCTGGTCGGGATTCCTGTGCCCGCCCAAAACAAACTCACAGTATCTGGAACTGTAAAAGATGAAACGGGAGCACCGGTAATTGGCGCAGTAGTTATGTCGGACCGTTCAGATGCTGCAATTGTGGGCGCTGATGGACGCTATACCATAAATATCAATAAGGAGAGCGTCTCCCTCACTGCTTCCTGCCTTGGATATTCATCTAAGACGGAGGCCATCGGAAACAGGGCGATAATAGACTTCGTCCTGGAAACAGACACGGAACTTCTCGCAGAGTCTGTTGTCGTTGGTTATGGCTCCATGAGAAGAAGCGATCTAACCGGTTCCGTAGCATCGGTTAAGATAGACGAGCACCTGGCCGACCTCTCCACCAGTATCGACCAGCTTCTGTCCGGCCATGCGGCGGGTGTGCAGGTGGTAAGCAATAGCGCTTCGCCTGACGCCGGCGTCTCTATACGAATCAGGGGACTATCCTCTTTGCAAAGCGGAAGCGAGCCTTTGTATGTGGTGGACGGTATCATTCTTTCCGAGGCTGGTTCTGCTAATATGCTCAGGGGAACGGCAAACGAAGGAAACGGTGAGGCCGTGAACTCCCTGGCGGGATTGAACCCCAGGGATATCGCCAGCATCGAGGTTTTAAAGGATGCATCGGCCACAGCTATCTATGGCGCCGAAGGTGCCAACGGCGTAATCCTTATCACTACGAAAACCGCAACAACCGACCGCCCGAAGATCGAATACTCAGCAGGTGCAGATTACGCGATGAAGTATGGCCAGATAGACATGCTTGATGTATACGGATATGCCCAGCTGCGCCTTGCCCAGGGCAAGACCATCAATAACATATTCGAGGATCCCGTCAATATGACCGGCCTAAGGGTAGAGCCGATGGATTGGCAGGATTATATGATGCATAATGCCTGGGGGCAGCGTCACTATTTCACCATTTCCGGCAAGCCCAAGTCCATTGTATATAACGTCTCGCTGGGGTATATGCAAAAGGATGGAGTTGTGATGAATACTTCCAATGAGCAGGTAACGGCGCGCCTTAATGTGGAAAAGACCATTTCCCGCCTGTTCAAGATAGGGACTCGCACCAATTACGCTTATACCGGTTCCCGGCTGTCCCAGGGCCTGAATACTTCTACCCTGGATTCCCAGACCAGCATAATGCGCAGTATGATAATCTCCAGGCCTTTCAAGACCATTACCGAAGACGATGATGTGTCCACGGAAGAAGACCGTTATCTGCCGGACAGGTGGATGTCGGACTTCTCCAGCGGAAGACAGGAGTATCGCGTTACCCCTTCATTCTGGACACAGTATAAGATACTGCCCTGGCTCACTTTCCGTTCTACCATTGGCGGTGACTACCGTTCAAGCCGGAGATATAAATGGAAAGGCGACAAAGTTAATTCCGGTGCCGAGGGCTCAATAGGAACAGTTGCGGAGATTGAAACTCTCAGATGGAACTGGGACAATCTGCTCCAGTTCGATACCAAGCTTGGTAAGGACGGGTTCCATAACCTTTCGGGTACGGTGGGTGTAACCATGGCCAGGGCCGGGGTGCACACTCAGACCACTACAGGCTATGGCATCATCCAGAAATCGGCGCAGATAGACAATCTGAATGCGAGCGTGAACACGCTTTTCGGATATGACGAAAACGAGTGGGCAACTCTGTCGTTCCTCACACGTCTTATCTATAATTACAGGAACCGCTACGTGCTCACCAGTACTTTCCGTGTCGATGGAAGCAGTAAGTTCCTGGGAAAGAACAAATTTGCTCCGTTCCCTTCGTTCGCGTTCGCCTGGCGTATCAATGAGGAACCCTGGTTCGACGTGGACTTCATCTCAATGGCAAAGCTCAGACTGGGATGGGGACAGGTTGGTAATGCATCGGTGTCTTCATATCAGACAACGCCTCTGTTCAGTAACGTCTACGGACCGGACCATACTCCCGGAAACGAGGCACAGTCGGTTGTGGGTATCGTAGGGTCCAACATCGCCAATCCCTACCTTCGCTGGGAGACTTCCCAACAGACGAATGCCGGTATCGACCTGAGTCTTTGGCATGGCCGTCTCACCTTTACTGCCGATGCTTATGACAAGCGCACTTACGATCTTCTTTACAGGAAGAAGATAGCCGTTTCATCAGGTTTCTCGTCCATGTGGGTCAATCAGGGCACCCTTCGCAACCGCGGTTTCGAATTCACCCTTGATGCGGTTCCGGTAAAAACCGGCCTTGTGGAATGGACAGTGGGAGGCAATTTCTCCCTGAACAGGGGAATAATAGAGAGTCTGGGAAACGGAGCTGAAGGAGGAGAAATATACCTGTCGGAAGGCGACTATCGTTTCTGTAACTATTACGCAGGAGCACAGGTCGCTACCGGTAACTACTGCGCATATCCGGCCAACTATTTTATCGAGGGATATCCCATCGGCCTGTTTTATGGCTGGAAGACCGACGGTATTATACAGGAAGGCGAAACAGGGCCGCAGCCGGCCCAGGGAGTCGATGCCGCACCTGGCTTTGTCCGTTTTGTTGATATGGACGGAAACGGTTATATCGACATAAACGACCGCACTATAATTGGCGACCCCAATCCGGATTTCACTTACGGCTTCTATACCAACCTCGTAGTCTGGAATTTCACACTTGGTATGTCGTTCACAGGCTGTTACGGCAATGATATAGCCAATATCAATCTTGTTCAGGAGACTCATCTTGGATCTCAGAATATGAATATCCGCAGGGAAGCCTTCGAGAACAGATGGACTCCGGAGAATCCTGGAAACAAATATCCTTCCATTGAGTCCCTGCAGGGAGCCAATGGCTCAGCCCAGCTCCGCTATTTCACGGACAGGCTTATCGAGGACGGCTCATATCTCAGGCTTTCCTCACTATCCTTGTCATTCCATGTTCCCCTCAAGGAAAAGTCTTTCGTAAAGGGTCTGGACCTCACTTTGGCCGGAAACAATCTGTTTGTATGGACAAAGTACAGCGGTTATGATCCCGATGTGAACAGTTTCGGAACACTGGACAGGATGGGTATCGACTTTGGCTCGTATCCTTCTGCCAGAACTGTCTCTTTTGATGCAAAAATAACATTCTAGCTTTATGAAGGCAATTAAGTACTTGTCGATACTGCTTCTTGGCACGCTGGTTTCGTGCCAGAGCCTTTTGGATGAAAAGAAGACCACCCTGCTTTCAGAGAAGGATGTCTATTCCACGGAAGAATCCCTTGAAGCATGCATCTCCGGATGTTACGCCAAAATGGGTAGCGGCCAGGGATGGAAAGGAGGAATGTTTGAATATCTTCAGGAAGCGTCCGGTCTTGTCCACTGGAGCGGAACGCGCAGTGAAGAGCACTGGCTCCAGTGTCTTGACTTTACTCTTTATTCGAACAATACATGGAACGAGCAGTTTTTCATAGCTCTCAACGAATACATCGCAGCAGCTAATCTGCTTATTACAAAGCTGCCCGGGAGTCCGGTGGACGAGGGTTTCAAAAGGGAAATAGAGGCTGAAGCACGGTTTATCCGCGCTGTCTGCTATTTCTCGCTGGTGAGGATGTATGGCGATGTTCCCCTGCACACAAGGGCAGTCTCCGGGGAAAAAGATGTAAATGTTCCGCGTACGCCATATACGAAAGTTTACAGGCAGATACTGGAAGATCTTGATTATGCGGAGATTTATATGAGGGATGCCGCAAGGCAGGCCGCTGTATCCGGTCTCAGGGGACGTCCCAACAAATGGGCCGCTACTTCGTACAAGTCCCTGGTGTATCTCACGATAGCATGTATTCTGGATACGCCTGACTATAATTTCTTCGATCCCACGAAACCAGAACATGTTCCGGACTTCTCCGAATGTGGTATCAACACTGCAACAGATGCCTGGCTCCTGAGTCTTTCGGCAGCGGAGAACGTAATACAGAACGGCCCCTATGAACTTGCAAAGGACTATGCCCAATTGTTCCGCTGGGGCTGGAAGCAGGAGGCCGACGGCAGCTGGACCCCCACACCGGAGGATTTCCAGCTGAAGGAGCGTATTTTCGTGTTGCAATCCACAGATAATGCAACCACAAATACCAACTATGCCGTCCAGCGTACGGTCCCGGCATTTCCGGAAGGCACTCTGGACGAGACTGCAGAGAATCCGCAGGCCGGCCGTATTCGTCCCGAACGCTATGTGGTGCAGAAGTGGACCAAAGAATATGGCGGTCATCTGGATACAGGCAGGAGTGACAAACTCACAGGTGTCTGGGTAGGATGTCAGGACCCCCGTTTCGATGCATCCTATGTCCACACCGGTTACATTTTCAACCATATCAACTATAAGCAGTACATTCCGGTCTATCCTGCCGATGGTACGGTGAAATTCGCAACGAATACCACTCTCACGTTCTCTGACGGTTCTACATATTCCGTATCGGTCAATACGTCAGCAATATTCAAAAAGTATATCGACCATCTTTATAATGCCGGCAAAGGCAATGCCGATTTTTATATGATGCGTTATGCCGAGATTTTCCTCATTGCCGCAGAGGCATCAGCCGCCCTTAGCTCGGGCCCTGGAGACACATACTGGCAGAAGGCGCTGCAGTATGTGGAGGTGCTTCATAAACGGGCGAGGGGAGAACTGGACGAAAATGCCACAAAGTCTGCCATGCCATCATGGAAAGACGGCAACCACGACTTCACTACCAAAGACGAGCTGATCAAGGCCATCATGTGGGAAAGAGTGTACGAGATGGGAGGCGAAGGACATGAGTTCTTCGACACCCACAGGCGTGGGGCCGAGTATATCCGTGACGAGATTGCCATACCCATAAATGCATTCCTCTCGGATCCGGAGCAGATGGCCGGCGATACATACAGCTATTTCAGCAGGGCTTATCTTCTGCAGGCATATCCTACTTCTCTGGACGATATCCGCAGAGGTCTCCTTTGCGCTTTCCCCAACCTGGAAATCCGGTATAATCAGGCTATTTCCGACTCCGACCAAAACGATTACTATGTAAGATAAAACTAAACACAATACCGATATGAAAAAGAAAGTTTATTCAAAACCGGAAACAGAAACAGTTAGGCTGAATCTGGAAAAGGCCTTACTTGGAGCCTCTAATGAAAGGTACAACCTTGGTAACACTTTCGATGAAGAATTCGAAGATGATGAAGAGTAAAGTATGGAGGACAAGATTATGAAAAAGACTTTTATCCTGATGGCTCTTGCCGCACTCGCTCTTTCATGTGCGAAGGAAAACCAGAACAACATTCCGGAACACGAGGCCGATTATCGTGAAGTCACAATCACGGCGTCCCCGGAACAGGTAACGACCAAAACATTCTTCAATAAAGACAATGGGACATTGACTTGGAACACGACCGAGTCCGATCTCGCAGTTTATGACGGAACAGCCCTTCAGGCATTTACCTTTGCCGGAGCAACAGACGGGAAAGCTTCTTTTACCGGCACTGCCGATGTGGCCACGGCTACATGGACTGCCATACATCCTTACTCTCACGCCTCAGTGGAAGGAGACAAGGTGTATGTGAACTTCCCCTGCATTCAAGAGGCAAGCAACGGAGGCGGTCTGAAGAATGATATGAACACGGTAGCAGCCCAGGTAACACACGACGGCGCAGGCAATATTGACGACTGCGTTATGAAAAACGTGGGCGGTCTTCTCAAACTGACCGTTACCAAGACTGGAATAAAGACCATTACCGTTTCCAGCCGTGGCGGACAGGCTCTTACCGGCAAAGCCGAACTCTCCTTCGATGGCTCCGGCAATCCCGTAGTTACACCAGTCGCTACCAAGTACGAGACCTTCGTTACTCTGAAAGCGGCTGATATGAGTGCCGGTCTTGCCGCCGGTGACTACTTTGTAAGTGTGTTCCCCGCAGCGATGACCACCGGTCTCATTATCGATATGGAAAACATCGACGGAACTGTTGCATCTATCAAGACATCTGCTTCTGCAACGGTGAACCGCAATTCCGACCTTGAATTCTCCGGCTTTGATACAAAGGCATCCTGGTATACTCCTGAGGAAACCACGATTTCTTTCAATTTTACATCGGGTTGGCCCTTCGACGAAGCTATAACTTCCGGTGCCAGCGATGCGATTTCGACTGGCTGGGGCGGTAACGTTGAAAAGATAATGACTTACACAAGTGACAAGTCTATCAATTTCTATGTAAATTGCCTCTATTTTATGACACGAAGCGCTTCAAATGGACTTCGTATCAAGGGTACTGCCGGTGATTATATCCTTCTCCCTGCACTCCCCGGTAAGAGCCTGAAGAAGGTTGTCGTAAAACATAAGGCCGCGGATACGACCCACCCTGCCATTATGACACGTGGAGGTAACGCCGTAGTGGACGGCGGTTCGGCAGAGGGTAATGCTGATGCCGGAGACAGACATACATGGAATCTGTCCTCCACTGCCCACAACATGCAGTATCGTTATCAACTTACAAATGGTGCTACGGCATTTGCTTATCTTGAGAGCCTTGAGTTGACCTATGTCTCCAAGCCTTCTACTCCTGGGCCTGCTAATATTGTTTTGGATGTCCGTTTCTGGACCGACAATGGTACAGACAACGGTGCGGTGAATCAGCCATTCAAAGATTACACTATCCCTGGCAATAAAACATCGCAGAATCAGGCTTGTACCTTTGAGTACGATGGTAAAGACTATCCATTTGAAATAGGAGGAAGCTATCGTATCTTGGCATCTGCTTCAAACAGGGGTCTGGGTTTGAACAGTAATGGGACCCAGTTAGGGTATATCAAAGTCCCGGGCATTTCAGGCTATAGGCTTGCGTCTATGTCTGCTGTTGTTGGAGGACCTGCATCTGAGGGGAATATCAGTAAATTGAACTTGGATTTTTCGAGTACTGCAACCGAAAACGCTGATAATCGATTCTCTGCTGCGGCTAGTACGATGAGCGAGCCTTCATCTTTCAGCAAAACATTTGATTCTACAGAGGACGGAGTCGCTTATTACTTTGTTGTCAAGTGGGGATGGCTGACCTTGAGAAATATTTATCTGGTTTACACTCCCGTATCTTCTCCTTCGCCGTCACCTGCACCGGGCTCTGCGGCACAACTCTTGGATGGTGGAATAACCATACTCTAAGACGGTATGTGCAGACATTCTTTTGTGATAATGCTGGTTCTCTCCGTCTTGGCGCTATCGTGCGCCAAGACGGGAAGGGAACCGGACGATACCCTAAAAGCAAAGATAACCCTTAAGGCACAGAATCCAGGACTGACGCTTGTTACAAGGACATCCTGTTCAGGACTCACACCGTACTGGAGTCCGGAGGAAAAGATAGGTGTTTGTCAGCTGAGTGACAACTCCAATGTCCAGTTCACTTCAGACAATACGGCGCCGGCCACAACAGCGTCGTTCAATGGTCCGGAAGGGCAGACGGGCCCGTGTTTCGCATATTATCCGTATAAGGCCGGAGCCCGAAGTGGAAACAGCGTAACCTTAAACATTTCTCCAGTTCAATATCCTGGGGCAAGTTCGTTCGACGGCAATTCCGATCTGCTGCTAAGTTCATCTTTCAACTTCGGAAACGGTGCGTCTCTGTTTTTCAACCGTCTGACTGCCGTGGCCAAAGTCATCCTTAGGGACAATACCACAGGCCATGCGATTACCGGCCATGAGGTGGAACGACTGAGTCTCAGCTTTATCGGAGTGAATGTGGCAGGAGATGTGAGCTTGAACGGCGAAAACGGCACGATTGGTGAACTGGGTGCATCGGCAAGCGGAACGGTGGAGGCGGTTCATGCCGAAGGAAAAAGATATGCTATTGACGGCACTTCGGCAACCTATTTCAACCTCTACCCTGTGAGCCTTCCCGCTGATGCCCAGATACGTATAGAAGCATGGGCTGGCAATCTCCATGTGTGCAAGGATACGGTTGTTCCTGCCGGAGGCCTTAATCTCCGTTCCGGTTATGTGTCCACGCTTCTTGTGGATATTGCCGATGCCAACGTCACTTATGAAGCCAAGGCGATTACCCTCAATGCGGACAAGTCGCCCTCTGCTCTTCCTGCCGGAACCGTAACGGTGAACAGCCTCACTCAGTTCAAGGGCCTCGGACTTGCCTCCAGCTCATCCAAGGCCGGCACGGTGGTGGTGATCAAGGACGGAACATACCCTGATTTCCAGGCATACATCAATGCCTATGGAACAGAGTCCAAGCCTCTTGTTATCAGGGCTGAAACCCCCGGCGGAGTTACTTTTACCGGCTCTTCATATCTTAATGTGAACAGTGCTTGGGTAAAAGTTATCGGCATTAACTTCAGCTCGCCCACGTCCACATCGGCCCTGGGGCAGAATTACAGGATATGCCTGGCGTCGGGTAGCTCCCATTGTGTGGTTTCGCAGTGCCAGTTCGACTATTCGGGAGTTGCAACGAATACTAATATCAGCGACAATATCACCGACATCCGTATTTACGGTATTCAGAACAGGGTGGAATTTTGCTCTTTCCTGGACAAGAAGTGCATGGGCCCCCAGATCCAGATCCAGCCAAGCGACACCCCCGCTTTGAGCGAGCATATGCGTGACTCGGTTGTCTATTGTTACTTCACCCGTCCTACTGTAATCATGGACGGGAGCGAAGCGGCCAACGGACAGGAATCCATACTGCTTGGCCTGTCACGATTCTCCCAGAAAGATGAGGATTGCTATGTTGCCCGCAACTATTTCTATAAGTCGGACGCCGAGCATTCGGAGGTAATCTCCGTCAAAGGCTGTAGCAATATCGTGGAAGAAAACTTTTTCAAGGACTGCTACGGAAACCTCAGCCTGCGCCATGGAAAATTCAATACAGTGCGCAGAAACTTCCTGGTGAGAACCGATTCCTCTCTGGATAAAGTGAACGGCATTTGCTTCTATGACAGCGACAACACGATAGAGCAGAATTACCTTTATAATCTTCCAGACAAGACCTGGTTTGCCCCGATTAGTGTCCTCTCCGGAAAATATGCGCCGGCGCGCACGGAAACAGATACCGAGATACTGAAGTCGTTCTGGCAGGTTAAGAATTGCCTTATCAAAGACAATATTATCCGGAACTGCAATGCCGGTATAACTCTTAACGTGGGTTGGAGCAGCGGTTGGCGAACCCTGCATCCCATCAACTGCACATTTACGGGCAATGTGGTGTACAATACCGCTTTCCCTATTTATTATTATGTCATAGATGGGGACTCGCAAACCACCGACGGCCACACCTGGACCGGCAATATGTATTCGGTAGTAACTACTGGCTTCCACTATGATGTATGGGGCCAGGCGGCAACCAAAAATAATATCAACTATACCTTCCCGGATTCAGATTATGAAGCGGCCATGAACCGTATTTCGAGTCAGGCAGGGGTAAGATGGTAACGATATGCATCTGAAAAAAAGCATTCATACACTGGCTCTCTGCCTTCTGCTGGCCTGCCCGGCTAAGGCGGAGAAGCCGTTGCTGTGGAATATGGACCGGCTTTACACGGTAAAGAGCGACGAGACATATTCTAAGGTCAAGAGCGGTTTCTTGTGGAATGCAAAGAGTTTTCTGGACTCGCCGTCGGTAATCCTTACCGACAAGCCCACCAAGTTCGTCTCCGACCCCCGCTATTACGTGAGCGTAGGCACATATTGGTGGCCGAATCCGGAGAATCCCGGAGGACCGTACATCCGTAAAGACGGCTTGATTAATCCCGAAACCAGGGACTATGACGCACCCAAGCTTTCGTTGATGATGAGGAGGGTCAAGGCATTTGCCGTGGCTTTCTATCTGACCGATGATTTTGTGTATAAGGATGCAATGGTTTCACAGTTGCAGGCCTGGTTCCTGGACCCGGTAACGGGAATGATTCCAACCTTTCAGTATGCCCAGATCCATCCCGGGTTGAACGGAAATATCGGCAGTCCCGCCGGCCTTATTGAGGCATACGCTTTCAACGATGTGCTGGATGCCATCCGTCTGGTTAATTCCCAAAGTTCGATTGACCGTAAGACCATGGACGGAATGAAGACCTGGTTCGGTAATTTTGCGCAGTGGATGATGGAAAGCTACCTGGGCAAGGCGGAGTATTATTCCTCGAACAACCACGGCATAGCGTACGATGTGCTCCTGGCCAATATCGCCGCTTTCATCGGCCGCAAGGATATCATCGACTCAATCACCGGTGATTTCCTCTGGATGAGGCTCGAGAGCCAGATAATGCCCGACGGGAGCCAGCCCCTGGAGCTTTCCAGGACACGTTCCTACCATTATGTCCTTTATAACATTGTCCACATAATCGATTTCTGCATTCTGCAGGAGAATCTTGGGAACAAGTATTATCAGAAGAATAAGGATATCATAGATTCCGCCATTCTGTGGGTGGAGCCGTATGTGGGGCATCCGGAAGCCTGGACATGGGTGGAAGATAAGTCGAAATGGGCCGATGAAGACAAGATCTTCAAGACAGAGATTCAGCGGCTGAAGCGTCTGAAGCCCAAGAAGAACAAGACTTTCGATTTTAACAAATACGGCGTGGATCCGTTTGAAAACATAGCGTCGGTGCTGAAATGAAACGCTTACTGTGCATATTAGCAGCATTAGTTTGCGCCGTGCCTGCGGTAATGGCGCAGCGCGTCAATGCTTATGCTCCGGTTTTCCTCCGTGTGGAGAAAACAGAAGGAGTTTATCAAAAAGGTGAAACCGTGCGGGTATGGGCCGATGTATCATCGGATGCTGCCACTCAGCTGCTTCTGATGGTATCCGAAAACGGCAACTACCCTGCAGTTAAGGAAATATCGCTCCCCGAAGGGACCTCAATGGTTTTCGAGCAGGTGTATGATAGCTCAGTCTGGGTAACCGTGAGCGTTGCGCCGGCATCGAACCGCAACAATGCGTCGATGGTAGGATTCATCGTCGCCCCGCAGGATTTCAAACCCGGATTTGACGAGCCGGACGATTTGATGTCGTGGTGGCAGGGGGAGATTGATGCAATGCGGGCTGTCCCTGCCACGGCTATCGTTAAGGAAGAGGATTACTCTGATTCGGCGTTCCGCGTGTTCTCCATTGAAGTATCGATGCATGAGGGTAATCCTGTCCGGGGATATGTGGCCATCCCGTCCAGTGCCGCGAAGGGTAGCCTTCCGGTTTATTTCTTTGCCCATGGAGCGGGAACCCCTAAGGCTCTCTTTACTCACGCCTCCAAGGAGCGGGCCGTTTCCTTTGCCGGACATGGTGCCATTGGAGTTGATATCAACGCCCACGGGATGTTGAATGATGCTCCTGACGAGTACTATGCGCTTTTGGATACGACATCGCTGCTTCTTTATCAGGAAAGGCCTGTGCGTGACCGGGAATCTTATTATTTCCGTCTGATGTTCCTCAGGATGGTGCGGGCGCTGGATTATGTATGCTCGCTTCCGGAGTGGGATGGATCCCGAGTGCTTCTGTTCGGCGAGAGTCAAGGCGGCGCCCAGTCTTTCGCGCTTGCCGGACTGGACAGCAGGGTGGGCGCAGTGGTTGGTATAGTGCCGGCAATGACCGATCTCGGCGGTCCTCTGTATGACCGTCGTGGAGGTTGGCCATACAATATCCGCCCTATGATTCCGCTTTCTTCTCATGGCCGCGAAACCCTGCCCTACTTCGACGGTGCTCAGTTCCTTAAACACTTCAAAGGGAAACTGTATATAGAAGCAGGGCTTGTGGACACGACATGTCCTCCATGCGGGGTTGCGGCTGGATTCAACTCCAGTGGGGCGTCATACAAAGAAATACATTTCTGGCCTCACAGAGGTCATACTTACTGGGGAAGTGATTCCGACTGGCAGGAATGGAATGAAAAGATTCTTAGTGTCAGGGAACAATTCATATCAGATTATCTGAAATGAAAGGACTGATTGTAATACTTGCTTCATTGCTTATCCGGCAGATAAGCGGCAACATCAACGAGATTACTCTCGGTGTCGAGCGTGATCCAGCCAGGGCCGAGAAGCTCATGGAGTTGTCCGAGCAAGGAAACAATTACCTGGTATATCTCCTTGAACTCTTTTTCAAGACTCCGGTTTCGCAGGAAGAAATTGCTCTTATTCTGGAGAGGCAGAACCGTGACGGCTCTTTTGCCGACATAGACTATTCGGACCAGTCTTTAAGCCAATGCTCCCAGACGCTTCACGCTATCCGTTTCCAGAGGCTTGCTGTTTATAACAGGCTGAATCCTGGTAACAAAGCAGTAAAACGGGCGCTTCATGCAGCCCTGAAATTCTGGGCTGCTAAAATGCCTGGGACTAACAGCTGGTATTACAACCAGGTGAATATCCCCAAGGCCTTCGGCCCGGGATTCCTGCTTTTCTCCGATGAAATGACTTGCAGGGAAAGAAGGGCGGCATCGGCAATAATGAGGCAGGCGAAACTCACAAAGAACGGGCAAAACCTGGTTTGGGAGGCTGGAAATTTGCTGATTGCAGGGCTCTTGGACAATGACGAGGCGCTGGTAAGGAAAACAGCGCGAATAATCCAGGAGCAGATTTCTGCCGACAAGTCAGATGCCGGAATCCAGCCCGACTGGTCGTTCCTTCAACACGGATCACAACTGCAGTTCGGTAATTACGGTTTGTCCTTTGCGGTGAGCCAGGCCTATTGGGCAAGAGCGTTTGAAGGAACTCCGCTGGAGCTTTCTTCTCAGAAGAGGGAAGTCCTGGAAAACTACATCTGCAAAGGAATCGGAAGAACGCTTTGGAATGGATTCATGGACCAGAATGCCCTTGGCAGGCAACTTTTCCCGAAAAGCCAGGAGATAAAGACCATGTGTCTAAGATATGCCCTCATGGATCTCGGATTTGACGAAAAAGCAATTGAAAACGGCCCCCGGTACTATCCTTATGCCGATTTTGGCAATTACAGGGCAGACGGCTGGTATGCTTCTCTAAGGATGCAGTCGTCAAGGACGGTTGGTTATGAAGAGCTGAACGGTGAGAATCAAAAGGGCTATTACAGTGCCGACGGAGTGCTGCTTGTAAGGCGCTCCGGGAATGAGTTCTCCGACATAGCACCCATCTGGGACTGGCACAGACTACCCGGAACTACTGTCTGTGATGATGGCTCTCTTCTCTGGGGAACCCACACCAGATTGCCATACAACAAGTCCGATAAGGTCTTTGGCGTAACCTCTGGCGATATCATGGTTGTTGCCATGGAATATGACAGGGACTCGGTCTTTGCACGGAAGCTTTGGGTTTTTTGTCCGGAAGGAATTCTTTGTATGGGCAGCGGAATCGCTTCTTCCCGCGATTCACGTATTCTCACAACCGTGGAACAGGTGAAGAGGGCGGGGGAGATAGAACACTTCAATGGAGTAATAAACCATAACGGGACAAGCTATATGGCACTTGGCAAGAGTGTTTTCAGCTTTGCTGGAGTTGTGGAAGGTCACGGGTCCTGGCGGGTAGCTGCCCCATATTATTCCGATGATGATATATCGGGAGAACTATTTGAAATATATATCGACCATGGGGTGCATCCTGAAAAGGGCGAATACTCCTACTTCATTGCCCCCGGGATGTCGGGAGAAAAAGCTGCCGCATTTGTGGCAGACAGAATAACTATTCTAAGCGATACGTCGGCAATAGTGGACGGCGTCAAATTCAAGATTGACTGGAATATAAGTGAAATTATAATATGAAGACAGTGGAATACGAATCCAATTATTTCATCAGAGGGAGCGAGGCTCCGGTTGACAATCTGAGACCGGGCCTTCAGCGTCAGATTCTCGGATATAACAGAGACCTCATGCTTGTCAAGGTCTTCTTCGGTCCTGAAACTGTGGGCCAGCGTCCGCCAATGCACACTCACCATCATAGCCAGTCATCATATATCGTAAGCGGAAAATTCGAATTCCATTGCGGCAATCATGAAGTCGTGGTTTTAGGTTCGGGAGACTCTTATTATGTAGAGCCGGACATGCCTCACGAGGTGTATTGCCTGGAACCGGGTATTATCATCGACAGTTTCAATCCTGTTCGCGAGGATTTCCTGAGTAATGCATAAGAGACTCTTACTTGTAGCGCTTGGCCTCCTGACTGCCTTTGGCCTTTATGCGCAGATTGCGCATATCCAGGCCGATAAAGCCGTTCTTGACGCCCCGTTCGGGCCACAGGACGAGGCGAACTTTGCCGTGCCGCCCAAGGATTTCTGGCCACAGACATGGTTCCATTTCATCGGCGACAATGTGTCCCGCGAAGGGATAGAGGCCGACCTTGAAGCAATTGCAGAGGCCGGGATTTCCGGCATCCAATGGTTCCACGGAGCCTTCGGAGGCAGATGGCCCGGTGTGGACCAGCCCATTGTCCCTCTTTCTGAGGACTGGGACCAGATGGTGGCTTTCATGGGAGAAAAGGCACGCAGCCTGGACCTCAGGCTCACAATTCAGACCTGCCCGGGCTGGGCTATGGCAGGCGGCCCGTGGGTGAAGCCGGAGGATGCGATGCGGGACCTCATCTGGAGCCGCACCGACGTCACAGAAGGAACTTACGGTATCGTCCTACCCAAAGGACAGCCTTCCCAGGAGGAATGGCGTGACTATAGGGACATCTGCGTCCTGGCATTTCCCACCCCGGAAGGAGATACGGGTAAACCTTTGGAGCTGAACGACATACGTGGCAATGCCGCCTGGACTGCCCTTGTAAAGGGAGAAAAGGGCGTCTCGGAAACGGCTCCCGGCACACACTGCGTCACCTTCAAGGCCGATGCTCCGCTCCGCAGCCTGGAGATGCCGGCAGTACAGGAACTGAATCACGCCTTCAGCTATACTCCGGGAGTTACCATCGACCTGGTGGCTTTATGCAAGGACGGAGTGCAGAGGAAAGTGGCACACGCCAAGTTGCCAATGTCCAACTGGCAGGACAAAGAGCCCTTCGTGCTGGCCTTGAATGAAGTGTCCGGTGCGGTTGAGTACCGCCTCACTCTCACCAACGAGCATCCGATGAATCTGGCGTACCTGCGCTTTTATTCAGCCTCCAGGCAAAATGACTGGCGCTCTGCTGCTGGCCGCACGTTGCGGGGCCGCGAAAACTGGCAGGGAGATGCCGTCCGTGCACCAGAATCATATGTGCAAGCTTCGAAAGTGCTGGACCTTACAGCCTTTATGGCTTCCGACGGTCACCTGGACTGGACCGCACCTGAAGGCAAGTGGACCATCCTTCGCTATGGTCATGTGAACATAGGCTATAAGAACAGTCCCGCCCCGGAGAATGCTACGGGCTGGGAATGCAACAAACTGGACCGAAGGGGTGCCAGAGTGCAGTTCAATGGGTATGTAGGCCGTCTTGCAGGAGGGCCGCTCCGTGGCTTGGCCAACGGAATGCTCATGGACAGTTGGGAGTGCAACAACCAGAACTGGACCGGCGAGATGGAGGCGGAATTCGGCGCACGTGCCGGATACAGTCTCCGTGAATGGCTACCGGCACTCTCCGGATATGTGATTGGGAGCCCTTCAGCCACGTCTGGTTTCCTTGCCGACTGGCGCAGGGTGAAGACCGACCTCTATAACGAGAATTTCTTCGGGGAAATGACCCGCCTGGCCCACGAGAAAGGCCTGGACGTGCAGTATGAGGCCGCTGGAGGAGATGTGGTGTCGATGGATTATATGGAATACTACAAGTATGCCGATGTTCCCATGACTGAGTTCTGGCATCCAATTTCCGACGGCTTTGTGGGGGATCTCAATTTTAAGCCCATAAAACCTGCGTCGTCGGCCGCACACCTTTATGGCAAACGCCGCGTTTCTGCCGAGAGTTTCACCTCGTTCGACCTGAGTTGGGACGAACACTGGGAAATGCTCAAGGAAGTGGCCAGTCTGAATATGACAGAGGGAGTTACCCACAACGTGTTTCATACATATACGCACAACCCCCAGGTGGGTTTCCTGCCTCCAGGAACCAGTTTCGGGAACAAGATAGGTACTCCATTCCTTCGCGGACAGACGTGGTGGAAGTATATGCCGTATTTCACTCAGTACCTGGCCAGAACAACCTATCTTCTGGAAAGAGGCCTTCCAATCGTGGATGTACTGTGGTACACCGGAGACGAAGTAGGCAACCAGAGACCAAACCAGAAATACCCTTTCCCGAAAGGGTACAAATACGATTATTGCAACCCCGACGTATTGTTCAACCGTCTCAGGGTTGAGGACGGAAGGCTCATCACTCCGGAGGGTATTTCCTATGCGTTGCTCTGGATTCCCGAAAACGACCGTCTGAGCGAAAAGACGGTGGAAAAACTGCAGGAATTCATTGCGGCCGGAGTCAGAGTCCTCATGGGGCCCACCATCACTGATGGCAGTCTCCGTGCATTCGGCCTGACGCCCGACCTTGTTTGTGAAGAGGATCTTTTGTGGACTCATCGACAGGCGGAAGGCGCTGAGTGGTATTACATTGCTGCTCCCGTAGGAGAGGATTATCATGGAACCGTGAGGCTCAAAGCCGGCGGGAAGGCAGAAATCTGGGACCCTGTGAGCGGTTCTGTTCATGGTTTGGAGAGCACTGAGGACGGGGATTATCAGCTGATCCGGCTGGATTTGGAACGAGCTGGAAACTGCTTTGTGGTATTCCGCCCGCAGAGTTCAAAAGCCCCTGCCAGCATGCCCGTGACAAAACGTTCCAAAGAACTGAGCACCTGGACGCTTAGTTTTCCCGAAGGTTGGGGCGCTCCCCGCAAACCACTGAAATTACGTTCATTGAAACCTTGGAAAGACCTGCCGCTTGGGAACGAAGGTAAGGCTTTCTCAGGAACAGCTGTATATGAAACCAGTTTCACACTCCCCAAGGCGGGAGAATTCGTGCTTGATCTGGGCCGTGTGGATATGATTGCCGATGTTAGCCTGAACGGATCTCATACGGGCGTGCTTTGGGCTAGTCCATATCGACTTACCTTGAAAGGGAAGGCGGGGCGCAATACCCTCCGCATAGCTGTTACAAGTACCTGGTTCAACCGGCTGGCCTATGATGCGTCCCTCCCGGAGCCGGAGCGCAAGACATGGACCATCGACGGCCCTGCAGCGGGCAGTCCGCTCCGCGAATCCGGACTGATGGGCCCTGTAAGAATCATTTATTAGAACAACACGGAATGAGAACAATTGCAATCACCATAGCTATTGCCATTATGTTGCCGGCAGCCTTGAATGCGAAAGATTACAAAGTACTGTCTCCAGACGGAAGGACGGAAGTCGTGGTTTCTGAAGGCAAGCCACTTGTCTGGAGTGTGTCCAGATGCGGGGAACTGCTTCTGAGTCCGTCTGAGATTTCACTGAAACTTGAAGACGGTTCCGTTTATGGAAGCGGTTCCAGATTCAGAAAAGCTTTAAGGAACAAGGTGGACAGAACTGTGGGGGCTCCTTTGTACAAGAGAAGTACCGTCCATGAGCATTACAATGAGCTTCGTCTTGTGGCTAAGGAGTTTGACCTTGTTTTCAGAGTGGCGGATGACGGTGTGGCTTATCGCTTTGTTACTCATAAGGCGGTGACTGTTCTGGAAGAAACGGCTGTTTTCAATTTTCCGGATGACTTCATGAGCTGGGTCCCTTACGCGAACGAAAACGGAGGATGGAACCAGCAGATGCAGAGTTCGTTCGAGAATCATTATTCGGTGGTTCCTCTTTCCGGATGGGATCCTTCCCGTCTGGCTATCCTTCCTGTCACATTTGCCGCCGAAAGCGGCGTTAAACTCTGTATAACTGAGACCGACCTGTTCAACTATCCAGGAATGTATCTGGCGAATACCGATGGCTCCAGGAGCTTGAGAGGGGTTTTCGCCGCATATCCCAAGGAGATCGGGCAGGGGGGGCACAATATGCTTCAGGGGATTGTAAAGAGCCGTGAGAACTATATATATAAAGGCAGCTCCGGTGAAGCCCTCCCATGGCGCGTTATGGTGATTGCAGAAGATGACAAAGACTTGATTGAAAGCGACTTCGTCTGGAGTATTACCGCTCCTTCGCAAGGCGATTATTCATGGGTCAGGCCAGGAAAGGTGGCGTGGGACTGGTGGAACGACTGGAACCTTCGCGGAGTGGATTTCGAAGCGGGAATCAATAATGAGACATACAAGTACTATATCGACTTCGCTGCGTCCAAGGGGATAGAATACGTGATACTTGATGAAGGCTGGGCGGTGAATCTCAAGGCCGACCTTTTCCAGGTGATTCCCGAAATAGATATCGCAGAACTGTGCTCGTATGCACGGAATAAGGGGGTCGATATCGTGCTTTGGGCCGGGTATTGGGCATTTGATAAGGATATGGATGCCATATGCGAGCACTACGCAAGACTGGGCGTGGCCGGCTGGAAGATAGACTTTATGAACAGGGACGACCAGGCCATGGTGGCATTCTTCGAGAGGGCCGCCCGCACTGCTGCTAAGTATCATCAGATAGTGGATTTTCACGGGGCCTTCAAGCCGTCCGGTCTTATCAGGAAGTGGCCGAATGTGGTGAACCATGAAGGGGTGGCAGGTCTTGAACAGATGAAATGGGCTGCCGAAGACTATGACCAGGTGGTCTATGACGTTACAATTCCATTTGTGCGCCTGGTTGCCGGTCCTTGCGACTATACCCAGGGGGCGATGCGAAATGCGGCAAAGGGCAGCTATCATCCTATATGGAGCGAGCCTATGAGTCAGGGGACACGCATGCGTCAACTTGCGGAATACATAGTTTTCGATGCACCGTTCACAATGCTCTGTGACTCTCCGTCCAACTATCTGGCAGAGCCGGAATGCACAGATTTCATTGCCTCTATTCCAACCGTTTGGGATGAAACCGTTGCACTTGACGGCAAGATAGGGGAGTACGTGGTGATAGCCAGAAGGAGCGGTGCGAAATGGTATGTGGCTGCCATGACCGACTGGAGTGAGCGCGATATCACTATTGACCTGTCAAAAATATCGGCCCCCAATAAGGCCACTCTATGGCGTGACGGCGTAAACGCCAGCCGTAACGCCATGGACTACAGAAAGGAAGAAGTGCCGGTGCCGGGCAATAGTATTACAGTACACCTTGCCCCGGGGGGAGCCTGTATCCTTGAGTTTTGATGTTAGCTGCATTTTAATGAAATCTTGTACTTGGAAATTTTTGCAAACGTTTGTATATTTGTAGCACGAACCTAAAACACGATAAAATGGCAAATCTTTTTTCCCTTGAAGGCAAAAACGCCTGGATCACCGGAGCATCCTACGGTATCGGTTTCAACATTGCCAAAGCTTTTGTAGCTGCGGGCATCAAGAACATCATTTTCAACGACATCAACGAGGCGGCTCTCGAGCGCGGCCTTGCCAATTACAAGGAAGCCGGAATTGAAAACGTTCACGGATACGTCTGCGACGTAACCAACGAAGTGGCGGTGAAGGCCCTTGTGGAACAGATTCATAAGGAAGTGGGCCAGATCGACATTCTGGTGAACAACGCCGGCATTATCAAGCGCATCCCCATGCACGAGATGGAGCGCAGGGATTTCCAGCAGGTGATTGACGTGGACCTGGTGGCCCCGTTCATCGTATCATCGGCAGTGATTCCCGAAATGATGGAACGCCGCGAGGGAAAGATTATCAATATCTGCTCCATGATGAGTGAACTAGGCCGTGAGACAGTATCGGCCTATGCAGCAGCGAAGGGCGGCCTGAAGATGCTCACCCGCAACATCTGCTCCGAATACGGCCAATACAACATCCAGTGCAACGGGATCGGCCCCGGCTACATCGCAACGCCGCAGACTGCGCCGCTGCGCGAAAAGCAGCCCGACGGAAGCCGTCATCCCTTCGACAGCTTCATCTGCGCAAAGACTCCCGCCGGCCGCTGGCTGGATCCTTCAGAACTCGGCGGCCCGGCAGTGTTCCTGGCATCCCACGCTTCCGACGCCGTGAACGGACATATCCTCTATGTCGATGGCGGCATTCTCGCATACATTGGAAAACAACCCCAGTAAGAGATATGGCAAAAATCAACTGCACCGTGCGCCAGGCTTCAAGCAACCTGGATGCAAAACACTATGATACAGAACGTATCCGTAAAGAGTATCTTGTAGAGAACGTGATGGTTCCCGGCGAGATAAACATGGTATATTCGATGTTCGACCGCATAATCGCGGGCGGCGCCGTCCCCGTGGACGAAGAACTGGTGCTGGAGGCCCCCGAGATTCTCCGTGCCGATTATTTCACCCAGCGCCGCGAGCTCGGTATCATCAACGTGGGCGGCACAGGTTATGTGAAGGTGGGGGACGATGAGTACGAGATCCCCTTCAAGGAAGCCATATACATCGGCCGCGGAAACCGCCACGTGAGCTTCCGCAGCGCCGATCCTGCTGCACCCGCGCACTTCTACTTCTGCTCCGCCACTGCCCATAAGGAAACCGGCGTGAAGAAAGTTTCGAAGAAGGATGCGGTGGTAATGCATCTGGGCTCCCTGGAAGAGAGCAACGAGCGCACGATCAACCGCCTCCTTGTGAAGGAAGTTGTGCCCTGCTGCCAGCTGCAGATGGGCATGACCGAGCTTGCTCCGGGAAGCACCTGGAACACGATGCCCGCCCACACCCACGACCGCCGCATGGAAGTGTACTTCTACTTCGAACTTCCGGACGATGCCGCCGTGTGCCACTTCATGGGAGAACCCCAGGAAACCCGTCACATCTGGATGCACAACGAGCAGGCCGTGATTTCTCCCCAGTGGAGCATCCACAGCGCATGCGCCACCCGCAACTACACCTTCATCTGGGGCATGTGCGGCGAAAATGACGACTACAACGACATGGACTGGTGCGCAACAAAAGACCTCAGGTAATGAAAAAACTTATACCCTTTGCCCTTCTGGCGCTGCTCCTTTGCAGCTGCGCTCCCAAGCCTGAACAGAAGGTGATGGCCCGTGCCGTTCCCGAAAGGGCCGATGATTTCGTGTTCGAGAACGACCTCATAGCCGGCCGTTTCTACGGCAAGGCCCTCGAGGGCAATCCCACATCGCCCGGCCTGGATATCTGGGTGAAGCTTCCCGGAAAGCTTGTTGCCGATGACTGGTATGCCCACGCCGTGGAGGATCCCGGCTACTATCACCACGACCACGGCGGCAAGGACTGCTACAAAGTGGCGGTGTCCCTTGGCGGAGGCGCATCGGCACCCATACTTAACGGGGAATTCAGTTTCCCGGCCACGAATTACCGCTCTTCCGAGGTTCTGGAACTCACCCCGGACAAAGTGGTCTTTGCCCTGCATTATCCGCAGTGGGAGGCCCAGGAGGGCGTTATGGTTGCCATCGACAAGAAGGTTACCCTCGAATCCGGTTCATATTTCATGGACGTTGAGGACACCTACACCTTCAGCGGAAAGGATTCCATCATGGTGGCCGCCGGCTTCAAACTGCACGGGGATCTCCAGACGGTGGAAAGCGAGGCTCCGCTGAACAACGACGGCTATATTGCCATCTGGGAGAAGGCTTCCGACCAGAGCGTTGAGCCCGAAGACGGCATGATCGGCGTTGCCGTGATATGCCCCGGTGCCGATGTGGGCTATATGTACGGCATGGATCACGCAATTGCGTTCAAGGTCCTTCACTCCGGCGAAACCCTTTCCTACAAGGTGGGTTCCTGCTGGTCCAAAGGCGCAATCAAGACCGCCGAAGAGTGGTTCGCCCTGGTTAAGGCGCAATATTAAAAAATATGTGTATATTTGTAGGTTAAAACCTTAACCTGCAAATGACCAGACGTAGTACAACAGGAGTAGTAGTGGCGGTTGCCGTAATCGCACTTCTGCTTGCCGGCCTCACATGGGCGGTATTCAGTCTGTTCAGCAGCCCCTCGGACGAGGAAAAGCCGGTCCCCGGCGATTTCTCCCTCCTGAAAGCCGTTCCCACCGATGCCGCCCTGGTGTTCACCTTCGACGGCTCCAGGGAAGCACGCGAAGTCATTGCCGACTCCACCGGAGTCCTGCAGGCCTTCCTGGAAGACGGAAATCCAGGCCTGATGGACTTCCTCAATGCAAACAGCGCGCGTAAAACCGTGGTGTCGCTTCACAACAGCGGCGCCCTGGTCCCGCTTGTGGTTGTGGATGCCATCCAGCTGGATTCGCTGAAGCAGTCATCGGCCATCTCCCTCGCTGCGGCGGCGGGTATGAAAACGCAGGTTCGCGGCGGATTCCTTCTGGCATCACGCTCGGAAACCCTCATCTCTTCCAGCATAAGGCACACCGAAAGCGGCCAGAGCGTGCTCTCTGCGCCCGGAATGAAGGAGGCCTGTGCCGATGCTTCCGGCGCCGCGGTGGTGTTCATAAACAATTCCCAGGCATCCAAGCTTCTTCAGACCTTTGCCGGCCCAGGTGTGTCGCAGGAAATAACCTTCGCCCGCCGCTTTGCCGACTGGGTCACTTTCCGTATCCAGGCCGGAGCAGAACAGATTAGCCTGAAAGGCAGCGCAAGCGTAATGCCCCGCACAGCCGGATACATGACGGCCTTCATGCAGGCCCCGCCGCAACAGACCGGCTTTGCAGCCATGCTGCCGGATGCGGTTTCATACGCCTTCGCGATAGCCATGGACAGCCCCTCCGACTATCTGGACCGCTATAAGGACTATCAGGACACACGCGGCAATCTCATTGCCTATAATGCCGATATCGCCAGTTCCAAGGGCTTTGATGTGTCGCCGCTCAAGTGGTATTCTTCCCTACATCTTAAAGAAGTTGTATGTGCGGCTTTCCGTATGGAAGACGGCATGCATAAAGTGCTGCTTATGCAGTGCGGCCAAGGCGGAAAGAAAGGCGCGGTGCAGGTGAATCCGTACCCGGGCTTTTCCAGGCGTGTCCTGGGGCCCTGCTTCAGTGCTCCGGATTCGCTGGTGATTTATCTGGACGGAGGATGGCGCGTGTACGGCGACAAAGCCGCCCTGGAACTCTATTCAAACAAGGAGTTCCTCACTTACTCCCTTAAGTCGCGTCTGGACGAAGCCGGCATAGCAGTTCCCAAAGGAATGCTTGCCTATGCCTCCCTCTCCGACGCTCCAGAAGTGGTGGCCGATATCTTCAGCGGCCCCAGGGCGGAAGCAGTGAGCCGATATTTGAACGGTGCAAGCTTCGCCCCTGCGTTTGCAGTGCTCAGGACAGGCTCCAGGCCGGCATTGCAGGTTACCCTGGACCGCAGGATGGAGCAGAAGATAAGGGAAGGGGAGAGCTTCATCAAAGATACTTCGGTTGTGGTCCCCGCCGGTCCCTATGACGTGGAAAACTACACCAACGGAAAGACATACAGCCTGTACCAGAACAAGCACATGTACATCTGCCTGAACGACGAAAACGGCAAGGGCGTATGGGGAATACCTTTCTCCAAACCCATTTGCGGCAGGGTGGAAAGCATTGACTTTTTCCACAACGGCCGCAGGCAGTTCCTCTTCGCCGCAGGCAGCAGCCTGTATCTGCTGGACATTCAGGCCCGTTTCGTGAACGGATTCCCGCTGGACCTTGGCCTTCCCATAAGGCTTGGTCCCGCGGCTTATGAATTTGACGGCGAGTACAGGGTGATGGTCCTGCATAAGAACAACACTCTTGAAATGTACGATCTGAAGGGGAAGAGGCCTCTGGGATGGAAAGGAATTGCCCCCGAAGACAAGATTCGTACGCTCCCGGAACTCCTCGTTTCCGGAGGCGCAAATTACTGGATTGTAACCACCTCGGCCGGTACAAAGGTCTATCCCTTCGAAGGGGGAGAGCCTCTCGGCCGCAAGGATGCGGAAAAATTATTGAAATAATATGGAATTCAAATCGGTAAACAAGATACTGCAGAAGAGTATCGCCGAAAACTGGGACCGCCCGGCATTGTCCAACTATCAGGGCGTTACTCTGTGCTACAGGGATGTGGCCAGAAGGATTGCAAAACTGCACATAGCTTTCGAGCAGTGCGGTCTTAAAAAAGGCGACAAAGTGGCCATTTGCTCCCGCAACCAGGCCAACTGGGGCGTGAGTTTCCTTGCCGCCACCACTTATGGCGCAGTTGCCGTGCCCATTCTGCACGAATTCAAGTCGGGGAGCATACACTGGCTTGTGAACCACTCGGAGGCCAAGGTGCTTTTCGTGGATGAAGTTATCTGGGAAGGCCTGGTTGCCGACGAAATGCCGGACCTCGCCGTCGTTGTGCAGATCAATACCTTCAAGTTCCTCTATACCTCAAAGGATGAGTATGCCGATGTCCGCGCGCATCTGAACGAATCCTATGGCAAGAGGTATCCGAACGAATTCGACCCGGAAGACATGGACTACTGGGAGGACGGACCGGAGGACCTTGCCCTCATCAACTATACCTCCGGAACTTCCGGCTTCTCCAAGGGTGTGATGATCCCCTACAGGGCCCTATATTCCAATATCGAGTTCGCCGCAAAGGATGCCTGCCCCATGCTGAAGGCCGGAATGAGCGTGGTCTCCATGCTCCCCACCGCCCACATGTACGGAATGATGTTCGAGTTCCTCTTCGAGATGACAATCGGCATGCACGTCCATTTCCTGAGCCGTGTCCCCAGCCCGAAGATTATAATGAAGGCTTTCAGCGAGATCCATCCTGACATCATCATCGCCGTCCCCCTGGTGATAGAGAAGGTGTACAAGAACAAACTCAAGCCTGTTGTGGACCGCACGCGTTACTATATGCGCATCCCTATCCTTAACAATATGATTGCGAACCGCATAAACAAGGAACTCACCGAGGCCTTCGGCGGCAAGTTCGAGGAAGTGATCCTTGGCGGCGCAGCCTTCAATCCCGAAGTGGAGAAATTCCTGCACAGGATTGGCTTCCATTATACGGTTGGCTACGGCATGACAGAGTGCGCTCCCATCATCGGCTATGCCCATTGGGACAAGGTGAAGGTTGGTTCTGCCGGCCGCGCGGCGCTCAATATGAAGATCCGCATCGACAGTCCGGATCCGCACCGTATCCCCGGAGAGGTTCAGGTTGCGGGCCCCAACGTGTGCCTTGGCTATTACAAGAACGAGGAGGCCACGAAGGCTTCTTTCACCGAGGACGGCTGGTTCTGCACCGGCGACATGGGCATCCTGGACAGCGACGGCTATCTGTTCCTGAAAGGCCGTTCCAAGTGCATGGTGCTGGGTCCTTCCGGCCAGAATATCTATCCGGAGGAACTGGAGGCCGTGATTAACAACTACAATTACGTGGTGGATTCCCTCGTTATCGAGGACAATGGCGGACTCACCGCCCTCATCTATCCGGACTGGCATCAGGGCGAACTGGACGGTATGAACCGCGAGGCTCTGGAGCAGCGTATCCGCGTGGCACTTCCGGATATGAACAAGGAACTTCCCAACTATGCCCAGATAAAGAAAGTGGAGTTCATGCCCGAAGATTTCGAGCGCACTCCCAAGAAGAGCATCAAACGTTATCTGTATCAGCGCAATTAATGGAAAAATTCGACCACAGCTATCTTGAAATGGCGGAAATATGGGCCCACAATTCCTACTGCAAGCGCAGGCAGGTGGGGGCCCTGCTGGTGAAAGACCGCATGATCATTTCCGACGGATACAACGGCACTCCTTCCGGCTTCGAGAATATCTGCGAAGACGAAAACGGAGTAACCAAGCCATATGTCCTGCACGCGGAGGCCAATGCCATAACCAAAGTGGCAAAATCCGGCAACAGTTCGGACGGAGCAACCCTATACGTTACGGCCTCTCCCTGCGTGGAATGCTCGAAACTCATAATCCAGTCCGGAATACGCCGCGTTGTGTATCGCGATGAATACCGTCTCACCGACGGTGTGGATCTCCTTCGCCGCGCGGGAATAGAGGTGGAGCAGGTGAGCTGATGGAAAAGAAGGATATTAGTCACATAATTCAGCTTATCCTGGCGCTCGCGATTGGAGTGCTGGGAACGCTTACCGTTATCCGCGTACAGGAGAACAACAGGCTCATCAAGGCCCGCTATCAGGACTGGACAAAGCTGAACGTGATCCTGAACATGATAGAGGAAAACTACGTGGACACCCTGGACCGCACCGGGATGACCGATGCCGCAGTAACCGCCGCCCTGGCGCAGCTGGACCCTCATTCCATGTACCTTCCACCCATGGACCACGAAGCCTCGGTGCAGGAACTCTCCGGGAATTTCGAAGGAATAGGCATACAGTTCAACGTCCCTGCCGATACCGCCGTGGTCCTGGAAGTGATTGCCGGCGGCCCCAGTGAGAAGGTCGGTCTCCAGATAGGGGACCGCATCCTCAAGGTTGATGATGTGGTCATTGCGGGCGTACAGTTTCCTCAGGACAGCATAGTTGCCCACATCAAAGGCCCTGCCGGCACCAAGGTGCTCATTACCGTGAAACGCGGGAAGGAAATCATTCCTTTCGAAATCACCAGGGCAAAGATCCCCATGCACAGCGTGGACGCCTGGTTCATGATGGACGGCAGCACGGGCTACATCCGCCTGTCCAAGTTCTCCCGCACCACCTACGACGAAGTGAAGGAAGCATCGGCAAAGCTGATGAAAGAGGGCATGACAAGGCTTATCTTCGACCTCAGGGACAATTCCGGAGGCTATCTGGACCAGGCCCTGTACCTCACCAACGAGTTCCTGCCCCGCGGCGACACCATAGTATATATGGAAGGCCGTTCGCGCAAGCGCGAGATTTTCCGGGCCGATGGGCGCGGCAGCCTCAAGGACGTCGACCTCACGGTGCTCATCAGCGAGAATTCCGCATCGTCAAGTGAAATCTTCGCCGGGGCCATCCAGGACAATGACAGGGGTGTGCTGGTTGGGCGCCGTTCCTATGGCAAGGGCCTTGTGCAGGAAGACTTCCCCTTCCGCGACGGCTCCGGCCTCAGGCTCACCGTGTCGCGTTACTATACGCCTTCCGGACGATGTATCCAGAAGCCTTACGCCAATTACGAGTACGACATCTACAACCGCTATCTCGAGGGCGAGATCTTCAGTGCCGATGCCGTCCACCTGGATTCCACCGACGTGCATTACACCCGAAGCGGCCGCATAGTCTATGGCGGAGGCGGCATCATGCCCGATGTCTATGTTCCCATGGACACGACCCTTGCCAGCGTATTCTACACCGCGTGCAACCGCAAGGCCACGCAGATGCGCTTTGCTTCCTATGTGTTCGACAAGTACGCTTCGCAGCTACGCGACATCGACACATACGCTGCAATGGACGCTTTCTTCGCAAGGGTGAACGTGGATGGCCTGTTCCGCAGCTATGCCCTTCAGAAAGACGGACTTAAGCCTGAAAGCGAGGAAGACTGGCAGGAGACACTGAAGTATCTGGGACCCCAGCTGCGTGCGCTGGTGGCGCGTTATTCCAAGCTCGGGGAGAACGCGTTCTATAAGTATTATCTTCCTGTGGATTACTTCGTGGAGGCAGCGCTCAAAGCGCCCTCCGACCCTACTGAGCTATAAAGGAGTAGGTGATAGTCCCCATCTGTTTTGCCGGCGCGGAAGAAGAGACGTTGAATCTCGAACTCCGCGCCGCCCTTATTGCATGGTTCCGAAGACAGTTGTCGGCAGAGGAAGTGCCGTCATCGACCTTAGCGTTTGTAACCCTTCCCTGGGGGTCCACCGTAATTATCACGGTTACTTCACCCGCTCCGTAGCAGCGGTAGGCAGGAACGGGAAGGTGAGTGGCCTTGCGGCCGTCCAGCTGCCAGTAAAGCACGCTGGCGCCGGAATATGCCTGAGGCTTCACAGGGGGCTCCGTGCTGTTTTTGTTGGGATTGGTGAGGGATGCAAAGTCGTCTTCTTCCGGTACGGCGTTTTGGCCGCTGCGGAGCTCTTCTGCAAGGCGGGCTGCGTCTTTGTACAGCTGGTCGGCATCCGTGCCGCGGTCGTCCTTCAGCTGGCCGCGGTCCACGGCAATGTTCCGAATCTGGCTTGCACCTGCCGATGCGATCATTTCATCCAGCTTCTCGGAGGCGCTGCGGACGAGCTCCTGATGCTCTTCCTGCTGCTGTTTCTCTTCCTGTTTGGTGAAGTCCAGGACGAAGCTCTGTTCTTTCTGAATCTCAAATCCGAGCTGCAACGCAAGAAGGGGAATGGCCACCGCAAGATGTATGGATACGGTGGTAACAATCCCCGCTATTGTCTCGGATGGAAGCTTCATTACTGGGTGGGTACTGCGACTTTTTTCTTGCGCACCGTGCGTCTGCGCTTTTTCAGTGCCTCTTCCACCGTTGTGGTGAGAACGTCAATCGCCACCTTGTTGTGGCCGCCCTGGGGAACTATAATGTCGGCATAGCGTTTGGAGGGCTCGATGAACTGAAGGTGCATGGGCTTAACCGTGTCGCAGTAGTGCTCGATGGCCGTTTCTATGGTGCGGCCGCGCTCTGCCACGTCGCGCACGATTATGCGGAGCACACGGTCGTCATCGTCGGCATCGACAAAGATCTTTATGTTCATCTGGTCCCTGAGCTCCTTGCAGGTGAAGATGAGGATACCCTCCACGATAATCACTTCTGCGGGCTCCACGGTTATGGTTTCCGTGGTGGAACGGGAACAGGTGATATAGGAGTACACCGGCTGCTCGATGGTCTTGCCGCTCTTGAGTTCGCGGATCTGCTGGCACATGAGCTTCCAGTCAATCGCGTCCGGATGGTCGAAGTTGATGTTCTTCCTCTCTTCCACCGGAACGTGGCTGGAGTCTTTATAATAGGAATCCTGCGGAATCACCACCACCTTGCCGCTGAGCTGCTCGGTGATGGCCCTCACTACTGTAGTTTTGCCTGAACCGGAACCTCCGGCGATACCAATTACCAACATATTCTAGAATTCTGCGTTTTTCGGAGTTCTGGGGAAGGGGATGACGTCGCGGATATTCGCCATGCCGGTTACGAACAGCAGAAGCCTCTCGAAACCAAGGCCGAAGCCGCTGTGGGGAACTGTGCCATAGCGCCTTGTGTCTATGTACCATTCCAGGTTCTTCCTGGACATTCCAAGCTCTTCGATCCTCTTCTCAAGCTTCTCGAGGGATGCTTCACGCTCGCTTCCGCCAATGATTTCGCCAATCTTCGGGAACAGGACGTCCATGCCGCGAACGGTGCGGCCGTCTTCGTTCTGCTTCATGTAGAAGGCCTTGATGTCCTTGGGGAAGTCTATGAGGATGACCGGCTTGCGGAAGTACTGCTCCACAAGGTAGCGCTCGTGCTCGCTCTGGAAATCGGTGCCCCAGTGCACGGGGAACTCGAATTTGTGGCCGTTTGCGATGGCTTCTTCCAGGATTTCCACGGCGCGGGTGTAGGTTACCCTTTCGAACTGGATGCCCAGGACGCTCCTGAGGCGGTCGATGAGGCCTTCGTCATATTTGCTGTTAAGGAACTGAAGGTCTTCCATGCAGTTGTCCAGTGCATACTGAACAAGATACTTCACGAACTCTTCTGCCAGTACCATGTTGTCCTGGATGTCGTAGAAGGCCATTTCAGGCTCTATCATCCAGAATTCCGCAAGGTGACGGGGAGTGTTTGAATTCTCTGCCCTGAAGGTGGGGCCGAAGGTGTATATCTCTCCGACTGCCGTTGCTCCAAGCTCGCCTTCCAGCTGACCGGAAACGGTAAGGGAGGTTTTCTTGCCGAAGAAGTCGCCGCTGAAGTCCACGTTGCCCTTCTTGTCCAGGGGGATGTTCTTGAGGTCCATCGTGGTTACCTGGAACATGTCTCCTGCACCCTCTGCGTCGGATTCGGTGATGAGGGGAGTGTGGAGATACACAAAGCCCTTGTCGTTGAAGAATTTGTGTATGGCAAAAGCCATGGCATGACGGATGCGTAGCACGGCGCCGAACGTGTTGGTACGGAGCCTCATGTGGGCCACGGTGCGGAGATACTCCAGCGAGGTGTCCTTCTTCTGGAGAGGGAAGCGCATGGGATCGCATTCGCCAAGGACTTCAATCTCTTCCGCCTTTATTTCCACTGCCTGGCCGCTGCCGATGGATTCCACAAGAAGGCCGCGTACGGCGATGGAGGCGCCGGTGGTGATACTTTTGATGAGTTCTTCGCTGAACAGTTCAGTATCCGCCACTATCTGTATGTTATTGATTGTGGAACCGTCGTTCAGGGCTATGAATTTAACCTGCTTGTTTCCACGTTTGGTCCTTACCCAACCTTTTGCAAGCACCTCCTTGCCGGGTTCCATGGCAAGAAGAGCCTTCACTTTGCTTCTTTTTACTGCTGTTTCCATAAAAAAACTCTATATCACGCAAATATAACACTATTTTTCCAAAAAAGCAGCCCTTGTGAGGCTGCTTTCTTGAAATTGATGTTTTGCGAAGACTACTCTCCGCCCGGTTTTCTTGATGCGTACATGATTTTCAGTGCAGAACAGCGCCTGAGCTCCTGCTTCACATCGGATACGATACCCATACGTACGTCTTCGTCCACGCGCAGGTTCACCGTCATCAGGGACCTTTCGGCCTCCGACATGGCGTCGCGCTCTGCGGCGATGAAGTCACGGATATCGGCGATGGTCTTGAAAGAGTCGTTCAGCTGGATACGTGCATCGGTACCGTACATGGCCTGAAGGTGACGTACGGGAGTTCCGATGTTGATGTTTGCCGACAAGTCTTTTCTTTCAAGCTTTGCAGCTTCCGACGCTTCCGGTAATTTCACGATAACCTTGTTCTCCGTTTCACGGAGCTGGGTGGTTACCATGAAGAAGAACAGAAGCATGAAAACGATATCGGAAAGGGAACCCGAGGAAATGCCGGGAACGTCCTTCTTACTGTTGGAACCTCCGAATTTTGACATAATTCTATTCTCCTATTTTTTACCTACGTTCTTAGGCTCGGCCTCCGAGATGTTCTGGGGCACAGCCTTTTTCACAATGTCCTGCTCATCCTCTGAAAGCATCATGAATTTGCGGCCGAATTCACGCATGGAGAATTCGTCACGCAGTTCGTTCACCGCCTTCACAAGCTCGTTCTGAACCGCGATATAGGCCTGATAGCTTGTACCACGGTCGTTCTGGAGCGAGATCACACCCTTTGAAACCATGTAGGTCTTTCCGCCGATCTCCTTTGCTTCCTTTTCGGGAAGGTTGGGATCGTCGGCAGGGTTTGCGAGGAACTCCTTCATTTTCTCTTTCAGGAGGGTGATATCCATGGGCTCACTACCGGCAAACAGCTTATCTGCAGAGTTGATACGTACGATAACGATGTTCCTCCTGTTCACCTTCTGGTTCTGGGCAGACGTGCTGTCCGGGATGGGAGGGAGACGGCGCTGCAGACCCGACTGGTCACCCATAGTGGTGGTCATCAGGAAGTAGCACAGCAGCAGGAACGCGATATCTGCAGTTGAACTCGAATTGATTTCCGGAGTTTTTTTCTTTCCCATGGTTTAAGCTTTTTTACCGCGGAAGATACCTGCCACTTCTGCAACCACTATTGCAAGGATGGCGGCGCCTCCAAGGATGTATGCAAGGTTGAGAACCGTTTCAGTGAGGGCAAGATCCGATTTGGATACCACCGGACCGTTGTAGGCAAGCGGCTGCTGGCCGGGTGCAAGCAGATATGCGACACCCACCACAACAGCTACGCCCACTGCCACAAGCAGAATCTTGATCAGGCTCTTGGGATTGTTGATTGCCGTGAGTACGAGGCCCACCACGAGCACGGACACGAGGGCGAGTCCGAGCATCACATAGGCCCACTTAAGCATCAGCTCCACTGCATTGCCTTCATTTTCCTTGAAACCGGCGACGAAGGCCCACACGAGGAGGACGACACTCACGACCAAGAGCAGAGCAGAGGTCCACTTGAATATCTTGGCGTATAATTGTTCTTTCATTTAAAAATGGATTTCAGGGTCCGATTCTTACTTGTTGTATTTGGTGAGGGTGTCCACGAAACGGATAGAAGCATCTTCCATGTCGATGGTGATGGTGTCTATCTTATTGAGGATATAGTTGTAGAACACCTGCAGGATCATGGCCACGATGAGACCGCCCACAGTGGTGATGAGGGCCACCTTCATACCGCCGGCAACAACGTTCGGGGAAATGTCACCTGCTGCCTGGATGGCGTCGAAGGCCTGGATCATACCGATAACGGTTCCAAGGAATCCCAGGGACGGGGCAAGGGCGATGAACAGGGAAATCCAGCTGAGGCCTTTCTCCATGAGGCTCATCTGCACGCTGCCATAGGAAACGATGGTCTTTTCAACCACATCCACACCCTGATCCATACGGAGGAGACCCTGGTAGAAGATGCTGGCAACGGGGCCGCGGGTATTGCGGCATACTTCCTTGGCTTTTTCTACACCGCCTTCTTCAAGGGCCTTTTCAACTTTTTCCAGAAGTTTCTGGGTGTTGGTCCTGGAGAAGAGCAGATACAAAATGCGCTCGATTGAAAGGGCGAGACCGAGGATGAGGCAGATGAGAACGAGAGACATGAAGCCTGCACCACCTTCGATGAACTTGGTCTTGAGAGCCTGGTGGAGGGGAATTTCCTCACCGGAGCCGGCGAACAAGTCCTGCGAAGAGGGTTCTGCTGCGGGTTCGGCAACGGCTTCCTCAGCGGGAGCAGCTTCCGGAGCCTCGGCGCCTTCCTGTGCAGAAGCGAGATTTGCAGAGAGGGTCATAAGGCCTGCTACTGCCAAAAACATGAAAAACTTTTTCATAATAGTTTTTGAGTGTTGGTTATAAAATTTGATGAATAGTTATATATTCAGTTTTCGGTCGTGCAATTTAGCAATAATAATTGAAAAGACCAAGATTTATTTTGTTATTTCTCCGCGAAGGTCCTCTTCCAGCATCTTTTTCACCCAGCTGTTGTCGTCGCTTTCTCCAAGCAGGACGAAGAGTTTTGCCAGCATCCCTTCCGTGGTGGAATCATATCCGCACAGCACTCCGGCCTGCTTCAGGGGCTTTCCGGTGGCGTATCTGTCCATGTTCACCGAGCCTTCGTTGCACTGGGTCACGTTAACCAGAATCTTTCCCTGGGCGGCCGCTTCTTTCACTATGTCCATGAACCATCCCCTGGAGGGCGCGTTGCCGGAACCGAACGTTTCCATGATCACGGCCCTGGTCTCCGGACCGCACATGCACGAGCGCACCACGTGTTCGGTGATTCCGGGATGGACTTTCAAAATTGAAACCCTGGTGTCCAGTTTCGTATGGAGTGAGAGTCCGCGGGGAGAAAACGGCCTCCTGATGGCCTCTTTGTCATATCTGATGGTTATTCCGGCCTGGGCAAGGGGAGGGTAGTTGGGCGAGCGGAAGGCGCTGAACTCATCGGCACTCACCTTGATGGTGCGGCAACCGCGGAGAAGGAGGGAATCGAAGTACACGGCCACTTCCGGCACGAGGGGTGTCCCGTAGGCGTCCTTTGCCGCCGCAATCTCTATCGCCGAAACGAAATTCTCCTTGCCGTCGGTCCTTGGCACGCCTATGGGCAACTGGCTTCCGGTGAAGATGACCGGCTTGCCCAGCCCGTCCAGCATGAATGCCAGGGCCGATGCGGAATAGGCCATGGTGTCGGTGCCGTGAAGGACCACGAATCCGTCGTACTGGTGGTACTTTTCGTGGATGAGCTCTGCAAGCTTCACCCACATCGACGGTTCCACGTCCGACGAATCAATCAGGGGGTCGAAGGTGTAAGTGTCCACCTTCAGGGCGAATTTCCTCACTTCCGGCACTTCTTCCAGTATCTGGCTGAAGTCGAACGGTTTAAGGGTAAGGTCGAAAGGGTCCTGTTTCATCCCTATCGTCCCGCCGGTGTAAATGACCAGGACAGATGATTTCATTGCAGATTGAACAGTTTCATTGCGTTCGAGGTGGTCGCGCGGGCAGTCTCCTCCAGGGTCAGTCCTTTTATTTCCGCCACCTTTGCTGCTATTAAAGGTATGTATGAGCTCTCGTTCCTTGTTCCGCGGTGCGGCACGGGGGCAAGGTACGGAGCGTCGGTTTCCAGAAGTATCCTGTCGATGGGAAGCTTTGCCACAACTCCCTGCAAGGATGCGTTGCGGAAGGTTACCACACCGCCAACGCCTATCATCATATCGGCCCAGCGGTTGGCTTCCGTGTAGGTCTCGACGCTTCCCGAGTAGCAGTGAAGATTCCCCCTCAGGTGAAGATGTGCGCAGTCCTTGAGCACGGCAAGGAAGTCCGGCCAGGCATCCCTCAGATGTATGTTCACGGGAAGGTCCCACTGGGCTGCAAGCTCCAACTGCACCCTAAGGGCCTCCTTCTGCTCCTTTTCCCACTCCTTCCCTTCGTGGTAGTCCAGCCCTATCTCTCCCATCGCCACTACTCCGCGCTCCCTGTAAGGAAGCATCCTGTCAATCTCCTCCTGCCAGTCCTCCCTCACGCTTCCCGGATACAGTCCCACCATGTTGTAGAGCACCCCCGGATGCGCCTCCGACACTTTCCACATCCCGTCCCTTTCGCTGCTGTCGATATCGGCCTGCATCATCTTGCCCACACCCGCCTCCACGGCCCTTGCCACCGCCTCGTTCGCGTCCCCGGCAAAAGCCTCGTCATTGAAATGTGTATGAGTGTCCACAAAAAACATATCGGCAAATATAATCATAATTTCCGTTCCTTGTCCTCCCTGCCCTCCCGTCCGCTCCCGCATCAGACGGCCGGGGAGCAGCGCTGCAGGAGGTCCATGGTCACAAACCCGTCGGCCTGGAGGACGGCAATGCCCTGAAGGGTGTCGGTGTAGCTGCGGCAACAGGCGCGGGCAAGTTCTTCCAGGCCGGCTCCGCTGTTGTCCATAACTGCAAGGCCGATAGAAATAAGAGGAGAGGTTTCCCCGTACCGTCGCACGAGCCTGTCCTTGAACAGCATTTTCCGCTCCCTCAAGGGCATCCTGCCCCTTGCCGATGACGTCAGGCCCAGCTTCCGGGCCAAATCGTCCCCGTCCACGATGAGCTCGGCCATCTTTGTGGCTATGAGGGAGTTGCAGCCTTCGGAACGGACATCATCGGCCCGGCCGGGGAGAGCATAGACCTCGCGGTCGTAGTCCACGGCATACCTGGCCGTGAGCAAGGAACCGCCCTTACTCTTGGATTCGATGACTATGGTGGCGCGGCACAGTCCAGCAATTATCCGGTTCCTGCGGATAAAGTTAAGCGCTACCGGCGATGTCCCGCAGGGGTAGTCGGTGACAAGGGCTCCGCAGGGACTGTCCACGATCTGCCCCGCCAGAGGGACGTGCCGCCAGGGATAGACCTTGTCCAGCCCGGTGGCCATAACTCCCACGGTGCCTGTCCCGAACTCCAGGGCGCTCATGTGCGCAATGGCATCGGCCCCGAAGGCCAGGCCGCTCACTATCACCGGCGGAATGTCGGCATCGGCAAGGGATTTCACTATCCTGCGGCACCACTCTTTTCCGTAAGGCGAAATGTCCCTGGTGCCCACAATGGCGATGCACGGCCTCATTTCAAAGATGCTGGCCAGCGGAGCCCCGCTATGGACATAAAGCCCGAGCGGGCAGTCCGGACATTCGCGGAGCAAGGTGGGATAGTCGTCTTCGTCCATGCCGATGAAGCGTTTTCCTTCAGTGGCCAGCTTTTCCAGCTCTGCGGCACTCTCGTCCAGAATCTTCTGGCTGATGGGTTCGCATGGCCCTCCCAGCAAGGCTTCCCACTCCTCAATGGGAGCATTGACTGCGGCGCTGGCACTGCCGTAATGATCAATAAGTTCTCGCCCGGACAAGGGGCTGTTTCCCGACACTCTGTTCAAGGCGCAGAGGCACACCTTTTCGTTAAAATCTTCCATGCTTTTTTGCTGCAAAAATAAAAAAGGCACCTTGTGAAAAGGCGCCTTTTAAAGAATCAGCAAAAATTATTTACGTTTTTTATCGAAAAACCCGCATTTTCTTTATCAAACTAAAGAATTAACAGAGCGTCGCCATACGGGCCGAAGCGATAATCCATCTCCAAAGCCGTCTTATATGCGTTCATAACGTTCTCGTATCCGCCGAAAGCCGCAACGCACATGAGCATCGTGGACTGGGGCAGATGGAAGTTGGAAACGGCTGCATCCGGCACCGAATACTGATAGGGAGGGAAGATGAACTTGTTGGTCCATCCGTCGAAGGGATTCACCTCATGGGTTGTGGTGACATAGGTCTCCAGACCCCTCATTACGGTAATTCCCACGGCAACCACCTTGTGACCGGAATTCTTTGCACGGTTGATGTCCATGGCAGCCTTCTCCGGAATGATGATCCTCTCGGAATCCATCCTGTGCTTGGAAAGGTCTTCCACATCCACGCGGCGGAAGTGGCCAATCCCCATGTGCACAGTGATGAAAGTTTTCTCTATATCCTTGAGAATCATACGATTGAACAGCTCGCGGCTGAAGTGCAGTCCAGCCGCGGGAGCGGAAACCGCGCCCTCGTTGGCGGCAAATATGGTCTGGAAATCTTCCGCATCCTCGGGGGTTACCTTGCTCTTCACCCACTGGGGCACGGGAGTCTCTCCAAGGGCGAACAGGGCCTTCTTGAAGTCCTCGTAGGAGCCGTCATACAGGAAACGGAGAGTCCTGCCGCGGGAAGTGGTATTGTCTATGACTTCCGCAACGAGGGAGTCGTCATCGCCGAAATAGAGCTTGTTTCCAATCCTTATCTTGCGGGCGGGATCCACAATCACGTCCCAGAGGCGCTGCTCCTTGTTAAGTTCGCGCAGGAGGAAAACCATGATGTCGGCCCCTGTCTTCTCCTTCTTGCCGTACATGCGGGCAGGGAAAACCTTTGTGTCGTTCAGAACGAATATGTCGCCTTTTCCGAAATAGTCAACTATGTCTTTGAAAAGCCTGTGTTCCAGTTCTCCGGTGTCTTTGTGGAGGACCATAAGCTTGGCTTCGTCGCGCCAGTAGGCGGGCTTCTGTGCAATCTTCTCCTGAGGAAGGTCGAAAGCGAATTGTGATAACTTCATTTTTAAAAAGGGTATCTCTTGGGTTTAGCCGATACTCTAATAATACGTTCGCCGCCGGAAAAAAGTTTCAAACATCCATACGGATGCGCCGCTCCTTGGGGAAAAGATTGTTGCATCGGCTGCCGATACTCTTTGCCGGCCCCAGCACGTGCCCCTGATAGCAGATATTTATCATGCCGATGGGTGCCTCCGGAAGCCTGAGCGCTTCTCCGTGAAGATAGGTGAGGGCAGTCTTGCGGTCCACTTCCACCCGCGGATAATCAGCCGCAGGCGACACGGGAAAGTCCGCGCGGAACAGCTTTGCCGCATCCGGCGCAGGAATTCCGTCCGGAGTGCCGTCCTTTCGGAATGCCGCAACCCACTGGCCTTCCCCTGGAACCAGGCCGGGAAGCATCGCCAGGCCGTATCTGGTAGGAGTAATCCCGGAAGGAACAGGGCCGATATCCACCCGTCTCCCGCCCAGGGTGCCTTCTATGAAGCTCCCGGCATCGTCATTCTCAAAATGGTTGAAAGTGCAGGTGGAGTAGATCAGAATGCCGCCGGGGCGAAGAAGAGGCCATATGTCGGAGATGATTTTCCGCTGACGTGCCGCACAGAACTGCACATTGTCCGGGGACCACTGCGCCCTTGCCTCCTCGTCTTTGCGGAACATTCCCTCCCCGGAACAGGGAGCATCGGCAAGGATGATGTCGAAAAGCGGGGTGTCTCCGAAGGCCGACGGATCCCTGGAAACCACCGCGGTGTTCGGATCCCCCCACACCGCCACATTGCTGCGGAGGATGTGGAAACGCTTGGGTACCACCTCGTTGGCCAGGAGACGGAAAGAGTCTCCGAAGCGTTCCCTCAGAGATGCCGAGAGGTCCGTTGTCTTGCCGCCGGGGGCCGCACAGAGGTCCAGCACCTGCAATCCCGGGCCGAAACCCTCAAGGACGCGGCGGAAAACTTCCCCCACGAACATTGCCGATGAATCCTGAACATAATAGCCTCCGGCGTGGAACAGGGGATCGGTCGTGAAAGACGGCCTTTCCTTTAATATATATCCATACGGGCTCCACGGAACCGGAGCGGCATCGGGAAACGGGCATTCCTTAAGTTTGGAAGGATTAAGGCGTATGGAAACGCCGGGCCCGTGCTCCAGGGCCTGAAGCACGACAGCGGAGAGTTCCTTGCCGATGGAGTTCTCCAGAAGCTCTGTGAAAGAGAGGTCAAACATTCATTCCGAAGGATGAAGGGTCGAATCCTTCAGGCATCTTGCCGTTGGAGGCATCGGCAATGGAATCCACTATCTTGTCAAGCGCATCCTTGATCTTGCCGCCCACCATCATCTTCATCATTATGTTCATGTCGGCTTCCGCGAAGATGTGGAAGTCGGTTTTGTACGGATCCTCTGTGGCGGTATCGAAGTGCAGCACGATGTGGAATGCCAGAGGGGCGCCATAATCCACCAGCTCTATGCGGCTGTAGGGCACCCTTTCGTGAACCTTCACACCTATGTTGAATCCCTGAACCGTGGCGGTGAGGGTGTCAAAATCGGCCTGGATCATTTCCTGTTTGTCCGGAGGGAGCATCTTCTTGAAGTTCCCCAGGTCCGTGAAAGCCATGTACATTTCGTGAGGCTGTCGGGAAACAATTCCGTGTTTGCTTTCGAATGTGGTCATAAAGAGTTATATTTGTACTTCGCAAAGATAGGAAAAATATGCATAAGATTTACTTCGGCAAGCGCTGTATCATAATATGTTCCCCGGACGAGGAAATGCTCTCGGATCCCAACTCCGTTGAGTTCCACCTTGGAGAGAAAGTGGACATCAGCGCCCTTGTGCGTATGTTCGAGGTGCAGGATACCCTGAGCCGGATCTATATTCCAACGGAAGATATTGAGAAGAGCTACAGGCGCATCTGCGCGGAATTCAGGGAAGTGAATGCTGCCGGAGGCCTTGTCAGCAACCGCCGCGGGGACTTCCTTCTCATTTCCCGTTTCGGCCTCTGGGACCTTCCCAAAGGGCATCAGGAAGCCGGGGAAGACATTGAAGTGTGCGCCCTTCGCGAAGTTCAGGAGGAAACCGGGGTGGACCAGCTGGAAGTGCGCCGCCTCATTTGCATAACGGACCATGTGTATCTCAGGGAAGGCATCTGGCACCTTAAGCACACCTGGTGGTACGACATGCTTTACACGGATCCCACTAACCTCACTCCGCAGCGCGAAGAGGACATAACAAAAGCGGCATGGGTTGCGAAATCGTCCCTGCCGCCTTTCCTGAAGAACACTTATCCATCCATCGTGGAAGTGTTCCGCGAAGCCAGAATCTAGTATTCCACCTTATCGGCCTTTTCACTCCAGAGGCGAAATACCTTTATGCCCTCGTCCCGAAGAAGGGGGATAAGGGGTGTGCGCCTCATGGAGAAGGGCTTTTCCATTTCCTCGTAAATGAAATCGTCGTCAAAGCCGATCGCGCCTGCGTCCTTGCGGTCGTTGGCATAGAAAATCCTGTCCAGATGGGCCCAGTAGATGGCTCCAAGGCACATGGGGCAGGGTTCGCAGGATGTGTAGATGTCGCATCCCGAAAGGTCGAAGGTGCCAAGGGCCTTGCATGCCTTCCTAATGCAGCTTACCTCCGCATGAGCGGTGGGATCCGTGTCGATGGTAACCGAATTTGACGATTCTGCGATAATCTTTCCGTCCTTCACTATTACTGCGCCGAAGGGGCCTCCGCCATTTTCCACGCTCTCTTTCGACAGGCGTACAGCCTCTCTCATGAAAATCTTGTCCTGTTCTGTAATCATTATAAAAAATCTTAATTTCTACTACAAAGATGCATAAATATGTGTAATTTTGCAAACTGAAAATACAATTACAACCTTATGAAAAAGACTTTGATAGTTATGATGTCTATGCTTGCCTTTGCAGCCTGCACCCAGCGCCCCTCAGTCCCCGCACTGGACCTTGGAAATCTGGATACCACTGCAAGCCCCAAGGTGGATTTCTACCAGTACTCCACCGGTGGATGGCAGAAAAACAATCCCCTGAAACCCGAATTCTCCAGATATGGCAGTTTCGATGCAATCAGAGAACGCACCCAGGAAAACCTGAACGCCCTCTTCGAGAGCATGACCACCATGAACGCCAAACCCGGCACCGTGGAACAGAAGATTTCGGACCTTTACAAAATGGCCCTGGATTCCACGGCACGCAACTCCCTTGGCGCGGAGCCAATCCAGAAATACATCCAGGAAATCATGGAAGTGGAAAACCTGGAGGACCTTGCACGTCTGCTTGGACGCATGAACCGTTACGGTGAAGGCGGATTCTTCGGCTGCGGAGTGGAAGCCGACCTTACCGACAGCGACAGCCAGATCCTGTACATGAGTCAGGGAGGCCTCGGAATGGGCGACCGCGACTACTATCTGCTTGAATCCAACAAGGCCCTCAAGGACGGCTACAAGGCCTATCTCGTGAAGATTCTCGAACTTTCCGGCATCGCCAACGCAGAAGAACTTGCCACAATGGACCTTTCCATCGAAGATTCCATTGCAGCCGCCTCCTGGACCCGCGAGCAGAACCGCAACATGCAGGCGATCTACAACCCCATGTCGTCGGAAGACATCTGCGCATCCTGGCCCGGTCTCCGTTTCGACCTTATCCTTCAGGAAGCCGGAATCGCCCCTCAGGACAAGGTTATCGTGGCCCAGCCTTCCTATTTCCAGGCTCTCAGCGACCTTTTGGAAAACACCGGAATCGAAGCCCTCAAGGCCTATCTCATCTGCCAGTTCGTGAGCGGCAGCGCAGGATCTCTGAGCGACGATTTCTACACCGCCCAGTGGGAGTTCTTCTCCCATCAGATGGCAGGCGCCCAGGAGCAGCGTCCCCGCTGGAAGAGGGCAATGGAAGTTCCCAATTCCATTCTGGGAGAAGCCGTGGGCCAGATGTACGTGGAAAGGTACTTCCCTGAATCCAGCAAAAAGATGATGATCACCCTTGTGGAGAATCTGCGCACCGCACTTGGCCAGCACATCGACTCCCTCGGGTGGATGAGCGACAGCACCAAGGTCCGCGCCCGCGAAAAACTCGCCGCCTTCACCGTGAAGATCGGCTATCCGGACAAGTGGAAGGACTACAGCTCCCTGGACATCAATCCAGGCAACACCTATTATGAGAATCTGCGCAACGCCAGCGCCTGGTACGTGGCCGACAATCTGTCCAAGCTGGGCAAGCCCACCGACAGGACCGAATGGGGCATGACACCCCAGACGGTGAACGCCTACTACAATCCCACCACCAACGAGATATGCTTCCCTGCAGCCATCCTGCAGAAGCCTTTCTTCGACCCCAATGCCGATGAGGCCGTGAACTACGGCGGAATCGGAGTGGTCATAGGCCATGAGATGTCCCACGGATTTGACGACCAGGGCTCCATGTTCGATGCCGTGGGCAATATGGTGAACTGGTGGACAGAAGAGGACAAGGCCCGCTTCGATGCACTTGGAGACCGTCTTGTGGCACAGTTCGACGAAGTTGAGGTGCTGCCCGGCGTACATGCCAACGGCCGTTACACCCTTGGAGAGAATATCGGCGACCACGGCGGCCTTTCCATCGCCTTCAGCGCAATGCAGAACGCCATTGCCGGCAAGAAAGTTCCCCTCATCGACGGTTTCACTCCCGAGCAGCGCTTCTACCTAAGCTACGGTGCCATCTGGGCTCAGAATATCACCGACCAGGAGAAGGCCCGTCTCACCAATATGGATCCCCACTCGCTTGCCGTGAACAGGGTGAATGTGTCCGTGAGGAACTTCCAGAGCTTCTTCGATGCATTCGACATCCACGAAGGAGACCCGATGTACCGTCCCGTTGAGGATAGGGTAAGTATTTGGTAAGGGAGAGATTCATATCCCGAAGACTTCATTTCAAAGGAAGCGTCACGGTGGCAAGCGTCGCCGTGAGCTTCCTTGTAATGATAGTTGCCGTGTGCATATCGTCCGGCTTCAGGAGCAGCATCCGCGCCGGACTGCGCTCCATCGTGGGCGATGTGCGCATAATGCCTCAGAGCTATAATTTTTCCGGAGAGGCATCGCCCCTGCAGCTGCCGCTCCCATCGGCCGATGCCATACTTGCCGTCCCGGGGGTGGAAAAGATGGAACCCGTTGTGGAAAGGGCCGGAATCGTAAGGGCTGGAGATATAATCCACGGCGTGCTGGTGAAAGGCTGCAGCCAGGCGCCATCGGATTCGGCACTCTGCGTGTCCATTCCCCGAAGGCTTGCCGCAATCACAGGCCTTGGAGTAGGCGACGACATGCCCACCTATTTCGTGGGAGAAAAGGTGAAGGTGAGAAAATTCCACGTCGCAGCTATCCATAACGACATAATAGAGACGGACGACAATCTGCTTGTCTATGCTTCCCTTGCCGATATGCAGCGCCTGATGGGCTGGGAGCCGACTCAGGCATCGGCAATAGATATCACTCTTTCCAAGGCCGTTGACGCCGGCCCCGCCCAGGAGGAAATATGCGGCCGGATTGGCAGCATCCTCATCGGCAGCGGCGCTCCTGAGGAGGAGGACTTGATCGCGTTTTCATCGGCCCGGCGCTATCCTCAGGTGTTCGACTGGCTTAACCTTCTGGATTTCAACGTGCTGGTTATCCTCATCCTGATGACGGTGGTTGCCGGCTTCAATATGCTGGCCGGCGTGCTCATCCACCTTCTCCGCAATATTCCGGTGATAGGGGCGCTCAAGGTTATGGGAATGCCCGACAGAAGCATCGGCAGGGTGTTCCTGCAGGTATCTTCCCGTGCGGTGCTGCTTGGTATGGCCATTGGAAATGCCCTGGCCCTGCTTTTCTGCGCGGTCCAGGAGAGCACGCATATGATTAAGCTGGACCCGGCGAATTATTTCGTTTCCTTCGTCCCGGTGAGCGTGAATATCGGCCTCATCCTGGTGGCCGACGTGCTTGCCTATCTTCTGATGATGGCAATGCTGCTGCTGTCCGTGAGATTCATTGCGAAGGTGGACCCGGCGGTTACCGTGAGGGCCGACTAATCCTCGTAGATAATACGATACTCTTCGTATTTGTCCAGAACTTTCCCCACATAATAGACCATCTGCTCGCCGGCGTGGTACGACACTTTCGGCAGAAGCTCCGCCAGATTGTCCCATTTTGAAGGGTCGATACCGTTTTCCTGCGCATACTCGATGCACCTCTGCATGCGTCCCTGTCCGCCGTTGTAGGCTGCCAGGGTCATCTTTATGCAGTCGGTAGAGTCGGCTCCCAGGGCTTTGTATGTGAGCTGGTATTTGTACAGTTTGTATGTGCCAACGGCAATGTTCACGGCAGGATCGGCAAGGGTGTCGGCGCTGTATTCGCCGGGTAGTACCTGCATGAGGCCAGTGGCTCCGGCAGGGGATTTAACCCAGGTCTTGAAATTGGATTCGCAGGCGATCACTGCCGATATCAGCACCCAGTCCCAGCCTATCCTGGCGGCATTTTTCTTCACCAGATAGTCGTAGGCGCTGATTGTATTCCCGCCTCCGCGGCCCTTCATGAGCGAACGGCGGGTGTGGTCGTAGAATGTGGAACCCTCCATGTCGTTTATCCACAGGTTCACCGTCTGCATGTGGTAGGGGTTGGTGTTCCGCGCCACCCACGTGGTGCTGTCCATGAACAGTCTGGATGCGATGAGCTTCCCGTCGGTTTCAAGCGAGTCGTTGTACTTTATTATCACAAGATCCACTTTTCCGTCACGCAGGGAGTCCAGATAATTCTCATGGCGTCCGCACATGGAGATATTTGCATCCAGGCCAATGTCGTCGGCAAATTTCTGGGCAAGGGCCTTGTTCACACGGTAGTGGCGGTCGGGATAGATTACGCAGCGCACCGTTCCGGCAACAACCGGGTCTTCAATCTCCAGTACAGGCGCGTGCGGCGGGAGCAAAAGTGCCGCCGCCGCTATCAGGATACATACCAGTATGTAGGTTTCCCTTTTCATCATCGACCTCCTCCGAAGCCGGAACTTGCCCGTGACGACAAGGTTTTGTTCTCGTTGTGAGGCGGATGGAACGGCCAGTAAATGCCAAGCTTGACTGCCCTTGTGGTGTGTATGTAATTGGCTGCGCTGAAGTAGTCGTGCCTTTCCATTGGCCAGCCCTGGCCAACATTTTCCAGTTTTACGAATATGCAGGCGGTTTTCCACTGCATGTTCAGGAATACGTCGAATCTTGGACAGTTGCCGTATTTGTATGTGTCCTGTGCCATGAATACGCCGGCCACAGGGTTGTATGAGGGAGCATACCAGGCCGTATTGTAATGCCCGTTCACGCCAACCTGCATCTTCATCACGTCCTCGCTCACGATGGGGAACTGGAGGAACCAGCGCAGATTCGCGGCCAGGAGCGGCAAAGGAAGCACCGTCTGGTCCGAACTGTACTGCAGCAGGAAACGGTTGTCCAGATGGATAAAATCGCCCGCCAGCACGAATTCCTTGCGAAGATAGGCGCTTGCAACGCTCATGGGAGTGGTATTCTGCCGTGCAATGCCCTGGGTGTCGTAGTAGATATTGTTGGCAAGAAGGGCATATCCTGCCGATGCCTGCAGCTTCCAGCGCGGAATGTCCAGCGAGGCCTCGATGCGGGTGGTGGATACCTTGGAGAAACTGTTGCTCCAGCGGTAATGGTTGGAGAAGAAGTTCTGCTCGTAGAAATCCGGTTCAAGAAGTGTCTGCTCGAACTTTGCGCCTATGGACAACGGGCTGTCCGGATGACGGCGGAAGGGGTAGAGGTTAAGCTTTCCGCGGGCCGTGAGGGAGAAGTCGTTCACTTCGCTTCCTGCGAATGTGTACTGTCCCAGTGCGTTCCACTGGAAATAGCGGTTTATCATTCCTTCTGCCCCGGCATAGGCATAGACGGAGTTCCATTTGGTGGCGCCCGATGCCCTGAGGTAGTCCCCGGGCCCGAGCATATAGTGGCTGCGGAAGCGGTCGCCGATACCGCCCTCGATCCTGGATATGAAGAAATCCTCTTTCCATGGTTGCAGCCTTATGAACACCTTGTTGTCCAGCTGAGCCACCCTGAGCGAATCGGCACTCTTCGACGGGTTTATGTAATAGTGGCTGCCGAAGAAGGAATCGGCGGTGGCATTTCCGGAGGATACGCCGTCCGTGTACAGTTTGCTCCAGGTCGTGAACTCGTGGGAAGAGCCTATGAATGCGGTTGTTACGTCGCTTTCTCCATCCTCCGGCATAACGTATGTGCTGTCCTTCCTGTGCCTGAGTTTTTCAATGAAGGTGAATGGGATTCGCAGGCTCTGGTCCAGGAACAGGGTGTTCTTCTTGTATTTGTTCTGGGCATCGGCAAGTACAACGGCGATTTCCCTCACCTCGATGGTGGTGTCCCGGATCATGGTAAGGTCCGTGATACCGCCGTTTTCCTGCCTGTTTATGGCGTTGTGAATGAATCCGAAGTGGGCCAGATATCTCTTTCCCAGCCAGTTGCCTGCAACGTACGAGGTCTTGTTAATGGTGTTCTCGTGCTCCAGGATGCCGTTTCCTCCGTATCTCTTGAATTCGAGCGCTATGTTCAGCGACGGGAGGATGTTCTGTGTGGTGAAGAGCCTGATATTGTCCGATTCCTTGGAGTCCGTTGCCAGGAGGGTTCCGTAGTACTCAAGCTCCGTATATGGAGTCTTGGAGTTGAACATCGGAATGCTCCCGGGGGTGTACGTCCAGCTTTCCATGGCGCGGTAGAAACTCACGGATGAGCGGTCGTTCTCCCGTTTGAAGAAGTTGTAGGTCTGGACAGGAGAACCCGCAACGCCCAGGAATGATCCGCCAAGGTCTTCCCTCATGTAGGGATAGTCTTCGAAATGGTAGTTGAAGGTGGTGTCCCACTCCTGAAGCTTCATTTCGTTGAATTCCCGGTTGTGAGTCCACGCCAGGAGCCTGCGGAAATACAGGGAATCCGGTATGAACGGAGTTTCCAGTATCCTGGGGGTATTCTCGATGATGCTGTCCCTGATGCGCTTGAGGCTGTCTTTCCTCTGCATGATGGAGTCCTGCCTGTGAAGGATTCCGGGCAGGCTCTGCTCGTAGTCGTAGCGGCGGCGTTCCGCCTTTGACAGGGATGCATACCAGGCGTCGAACCTGGCTTTTGCAGCAGCGCTTGAGTCGGCAAGATAAAGTGAATCTATCACCGGCCAGATGATGCTGTCGCCCTCCGCCTTGAGCGAATCCACAACCGTTCGGTGCGTGAATGAGTCTTTCACGGCAACGTACCACTGGTAAAGGAAGGGATTCGTGGTCCTGAGGCTGTCGGGAACCTTCATGGTGTCCCGCGCATGAATCTTCGGCGTAGTGTCTTCCTGAACCTCTTCGCCGAAGAAGAAGTCATAGTCCTCATCCAGGCTGTCCTTTTCCGGATCCACCACTATCGTATCTCGGGGACTTGAGCCCAGAAACACATCGGCCCGTCCGCCTGCACGATAGGCTTCTACGCCCAGAGTCTGTGCGAGCGTGGCTCCAACTATGGCCACCGGGACCAATATTTCGGACCAAATATGCTTCATATAGCCTACAAATATAAGAATTATTTGTTAAATTTGGGGCCGATGAACTCTTTGAGCCAACTTTTTAAGAGCCTGTATGGCTGCATTCCGGAGCAGACCGTACCGCTGGGAGGCTCTGCAAGCCACCGGAAATACTACCGTCTCACCGGCGGCGGCAGGAGCGTGATAGGGGTGGAGGGAACAGATGCCGATGAAAATCGCGCCTTCATAACCCTGGCAGCCCATTTCGCATCCAAGGGTATTCGTGTGCCGGAAGTGCTCGGCTCTTATGGCCTTTGCTACATCCAGCAGGACCTTGGCGATACCGTCCTGTACGATGTTGCCGTGGCCGGAGGGAATTTCAATGTCCCGCTGCTGGAGAAAACGATGTCGGCCCTCCCCGAAATCCAGGTGAAGGCCGCCGACGGGCTTCCGTGGGAAGTGTGCTATCCGCAGGAGTCGTTCGACGGAAGGATGGTGGATTTCGACCTTAACTACTTCAAATACGACTATCTGAAACTCACCGGCGCAGAGTTCAACGAGGTGCGCCTGCAGGACGATTTCGACCGCCTGAAGGCCGATTTGCTCTCTGTCCCGTCCGGCTCGTTCCTGTACCGGGATTTCAACGCGCGTAACGTTATGGTCCACGAAGGCGAGCCCTGGTTCATCGATTTCCAGGGTGGCAGGCGGGGACCCGTCCACTACGATGTGGCATCTTTCCTTTGGCAGGCGCGGGCAAAGTTTCCTCAGGACCTGAGGGAGCATCTCCTGGACGTGTACATTGATTCTCTTGAATGGTTCATGCCCGTGGAACGTGAAAAGTTTATGTTCCACATGCGTCTTTTCATCCTCTTCCGCCTTCTTCAGGTGCTTGGCTGCTATGGTTTCCGCGGCCTGTGGGAAGGGAAGGAGGCTTTTGCCTCCAGCATTCCGCTTGCACTGGACCTTTTAAAAGCCCAGCTTCCTTATCCGGAGTATCCCTATCTTAGTGAAGTTCTGAAATGCTTACGGTAACGATATACAGTTTCTCTTTCCGCAAGGGAATCCCGGAGGACGAATCCGGCAACGGAGGCGGCTATGTCTTTGACTGCCGCAGCACCCACAATCCCGGCAAGTACGAGCAGTATAAGTCCATGACCGGAAATGACCTGCCGGTGATAGAGTTCCTGGAAAAAGACGGAGAGATCCTGCGCTTTTTGGAAAGCGTGTATTCGCTTGTCGATTTCCACGTCTCAAGATTCCTGGAGCGCGATTTCACCCATCTTCAGGTGAGTTTCGGCTGCACAGGGGGCCAGCACCGCTCGGTATACTGCGCGGAGCATCTGGCGGGGCGCCTGAGCGCCGTTCCTGGCGTGCGGGTACACCTGATCCATCGTGAACAGTCCATTGACCGCTGGCTCTGACAGATATGAAAGCAATGGTTTTCGCAGCAGGTCTGGGAACGCGGCTCAAGCCCCTCACGGACACTATGCCAAAAGCACTGGTACCAGTTGCTGGCAAACCCCTCCTTGGCCACGTCCTTGACAAGCTCATAGCTGCAGGGTATGACGATATCGTCGTGAATGTGCACCATTTCCCGGACCAGATAATAAAGTATTTGTCGGAGAATGATTTCGGCGTGCATCTGGCCGTATCCGACGAACGTGACCTTCTCCGCGAAACGGGAGGCGGCATAAAGTTCGCCCGCCCGCTTCTTGGCAGCGGGCCCTTTCTCGTTCACAACGTGGATATTTTCAGCAATCTGGATTTGGGGTGGTTCTGTGAGCAGCACTTTTCCGGCACCCTTGCCACTCTTCTTGTGAGCGAGCGCAAGACACAGCGCTATCTTCTTTTTGACGATGAAGGGCTTCTTCGAGGCTGGACCAATATTTCAACCGGTGAGGTCCGCAGTCCCCTCGGCAGCATAGACCCGCAGAAGTACAGGATGCTCGCCTTTTCAGGCATTCACTATATCTCGCCGGATATTTTCGATGCTTTCGAACGCTATGGATTTGGTGATCGCTTCTCCATTATGGATTTCTATCTGAAGGCCTGTGCCGATTATCCCATCCGCGCGGCCGTTTATCCCGGACTTCAGCTTCTTGATGTGGGAAAACCGGAAGCGCTGGCTATGGTTCGAGCTGCTTCTGCAACATCGTGAACGCGAAGCACCTCTGCGCCCTGCAGCAGTGCAAGCATGTGAGCGGCCTGCGTGGCGGGGAGCGCTTCTTCCGGAGAAATCCCGAACCTCTTCCAGATCATGCTCTTTCGGGAGATGCCCACCAGAATGGGCCTCCCTATGACTTTCAGCTCGGAAAGCCTGTGGAGAACTTCCCAATTTTGTTCCACGGTCTTGGAAAAGCCGAATCCAGGGTCCAGATACCACTCTGAAATACCTGCATCTTCGGCCCTTGAAGAGAACTCACGGAAATAGTTTATGATGTCTTCCACCACGTTTCCGGACGTGGGAGAAGGCGCAAACGGGCTTCCGTGCATGTGCATGGCAATCATCGGAAGGCCAAGGCTGCCAGCCAGCGGAAGCATCCCGGGGTCGTGAAGCCCGGCAGTGATATCGTTCACGGCAAACTGCCCAATCAGATCAAATGCCCTCTGAACTATCTCTGAATGGAAGGTGTCTATGGACAGTCTCACTCCCGGTATTTCCCTGGACAGGGCCTTCAGGGCGGGGGAGAGCCGGTTCCACTCCTCCTCCGGCGTGACTGGAGTGCTGCCCGGGCGGGTGGAAACGGCGCCAATATCCAGTCCCCAGGCTCCCTGGGCAATCATTTCCCTTGCCACTGAAACCACATCCCCCGGAGCCGTTCTGGATGGAGAGTAGAACGAGTCCGGGGTAAGGTTCACTATGCCAAGGATTCTGGCCATTACTGTACCTGTGGTTCCGTTTTGTCGATATTTCCCCAGGGATTCTCTACGGGAATCCTCTTCAGAAGGATGATACCTGCGGCAATGATGGCAACAGATACTGCGATTATTGTCCAGTACAGGGGAGCGTCCAGGATCTGAATCCAGTAGTCGCTCTCGTTGAGGCCGGAAATATTGGAAAGTATGACGGCAGTGCCGTTGTTCAGGAAATGGACCAGCATTGTGAGCCACAGATTGCCGGTCTTGTAGTAGATGTATCCCATGAGCATCCCCAGGATAAAGGCGTTCAGAGCCTGCCAGGGATTCATGTGTATTGCCGCAAAGAAGATGGCTGAAATCACGATTGCCCAGCCGGGTTTCATCTTCCCGCCGGCGAGTAGCCCGCGCAGAACCATGCCGCGGCAGAGCCATTCCTCAAATATCGGCGCAAAGACGGCGGTTACAAGGAAAGAAGACCATAGCGGGCCTCCCGTCATGGTTTTCATGCTTTCCATCACCAGGTCGTACATTTTCTTGAGCCACGGCCATTTTTCGGTTATAACCGCATTGCCCCAGTTCAGAGGGTCCGCGGCAAACATGGTTGCGTAGGTGAGTACGGCGGTGATTCCCACCGCCCCAAGTACTCCCAGAGTGCCGAAATGATTGCTGCTGAGCTTGTAGCCGGGGTCGAACAGGGCGTTCCGGTGGCTCTTGTTGGCGGCATATATCATAGCCGGGAGGAACTGAACGGGGTAGATCACTATCATCCCATAGTCGGCAATGGCCTGCTGGCTCATGAACACCATGAGTATTGCCATCACTATTCCGCTCAGGAGCGCGCCCAGGAGGAACATTGCCAGGAGGGCGAACATACCGCCCACGCCCGGTACATACCAGGCGTGGGTGGAATAAAGGTCGTATGATTTGACCTTGCGGGCAAAAAGTGCCATACTGCTATTTGTACAGAGGGCTGGGATACACGCCCTTTGCGGCCAGTTCGGCGAACTTGGCCACAACTCCGGGGCGGTCTTCCTTATAAGTTACGCCAAACCACTTGGAAGGGGTTCCAAGAACTTCGCACTTGCCCTTGCCGCCCTTTACGATGCAGTCCACTGCGAAAGGAATATAGAATTCCTTCTTCAGCTGGCCGATGTTCTCCTTCAGGAAGCCCATGAAGGATTCTTCGCTGAGGGCGAAGTAGTCCGGGGTGAAGCCCCACATGTTCATGGAGCACAGAGCCTTGGCTGCAAGTTCAACCTTCTGGCCTGTCACAGAATTCTCTCCGTACACCTTTCCGTCGGCCTCCTTGGCAATGTCCAGGTGTTCGGTCACATCCAGAAGGATGCCTTTTTCGTCGTATCTGCATATGCCGCGGGATACGCTGCCATTCTCCGAAAGGGTGTTTTCCAGTTCGAAGCCTATGATGCAGTATTCGCCCTTGGTATTCTCATGGGCGCGGCACCAGTCACCAAGGATCTTGAAGGATTCCTTGCCGTAGAAGTCGTCGCCGTTGATCACGGCGAAGGGCTCGTGGATAACATCCTTTGCCATGAGCACGGCGTGGGCTGTTCCCCAGGGCTTAACCCTTTCGGGATTCAGCGTGAAACCTGCAGGGATCTTGTCCAGTTCCTGGGTAACGAAAACGAACTCCAGGGGTTCTCCGTCAATTGTCTTCACGCCGGCGTATTTTGCCTTTACGGCAGCCTCCATATCGGCTTTGAAATACTCGCGTACAATGTACACGACTTTGCCGAATCCGGCTTCCACAGCATCGTGGATGGAATAATCGATGATGGTTTCCCCGTTGGGGCCCAGGCCGTCCATCTGCTTGAGCCCGCCATAACGGCTGCCCATTCCGGCAGCAAGAACAAGAAGTGTAGGTTTCATAGTTTTATTTGGATGATTAGTTTCGTTTTGTCCTACAAATTTAGTAAATTCGCAGCAATAAAACTATAGGTAAGTGGAAAAGAAACAGGGCCGCTGGGAGTGGATCAGACGGAAGGATAACAACTATTTCCTCCCGTTTGCCATAGTTATCACCTTTCTGGCGCTGCTCTGGGTCGTTTTCCTTTCCAAAAGCAGTGTCGTGAACTGGGTGAAGGGAAGTGCGGAACTGCACCGTCAGGAGCGCCTTATCAACAAGTACGAGAGCGAGATATCTCAGATGGACCTGGAAATCAGCGCCCTCAAGGGAGATAAGGATTCCCTTGAGAAATTCGGCAGAGAGAACTTCCACCTTGCCGCTCCCGGTGACGATGTATATATTATAGAATAGAGGCCATGCTCATTGTTCTGGAAGGCCTGGACGGAGCAGGAAAATCCACCCAGGTGAAAATGCTCAGGGAATATCTGGAATCCCGCTGCAACTCCTTGGAATACATTCATTTTCCCCGTTACGATGCCCCTGTGTACGGCTCTCTGATAAGCCGTTTCCTCAGGGGAGAATTCGGGGCCATTGATGCCGTCCATCCCCAGCTTGTCGCCCTTATTTTCGCGGAAGACCGCCACGGTGCGGCCCCTCAGATGAAAAAGGCCCTTGAAGAAGGTAAGACCATCCTTCTGGACAGATACGTGTATTCCAACATCGCATACCAGTGCTCCAAACTTCCGGAAGGGGAGGAGCGCGCTGCCCTCAGGAACTGGATTTTCGAAACCGAATACGGCCCCTTCGGCCTTCCAAAGCCGGATCTGAACCTGTATCTGGACGTTCCCATCTCCTTCGTGGAAAAGAATCTCACTGAGGCGCGCAGCGGCGAAGACCGCTCATACCTCGCTGGCAGCAAAGACATTCATGAAGGCAGCATCGCCTTCCAGAAAACCGTTCGCAGCATGTATCTTTCCGAGGTGGAAAGGGACCCCTCCTTCATTCGCGTGGACTGTTCCGCGGCCGATGGCAGCATGCTCCCGCCGGACAAGATTTTCTCAAGGCTCCGCGCCGCAGTAGACCCTTATCTGAAGCAATAGATGAAACACAATAGCCTCCGACGCCTTGCCGCATCGCTCATCGGCCTTACCTTCATTGTTTCCGGGCTCCTGAAGCTTCTGGATCCGGTTGGAACCGGGCTCATAGTGAGCGAGTACCTCAAGTTCTTCCACATGTCGTTCCTCGGCGGAATGGCCAAAGGGCTTGGCGTGGCGCTCTGCCTTCTGGAAACCCTTACCGGAGCGGCGCTCATAACGGGAGTGTACCGTAAACTCGCGGCAATTGTGGCGGGGTCGATGGTGGCCCTGTTCACCGTCATCACGCTCATCCTCCTTATCGCAAATCCCAATATGGACTGCGGCTGTTTCGGGGAGGCTATCCACCTAACCCACCTGCAGAGTTTCCTTAAGAATATAGTACTGCTGCTTCTGGCCTGCCTTGCCTTCATCCCTTTCAGGCAGTATGGGGAATGCAAGGCACACAGGCGGGTCGCATTCTGGATTGGTGCGGTTTCCATAGTTGCGGCGATGTGCTATTCGCTCACTCGCATTCCGGTGGTGGATTTCACCGATTTCCGCCCCGGTGCGGAGCTCTATGCTTCCCTGGACAACGACTATCAGGCCATGGACGGCTATTATGCAGCATACATCTACGAGAAAGACGGTCAGAGGGGCTCTTTCACCCTGGACCGTCTGCCGGACAGCACCTGGACCTTCGTGGAAGTGGACACAGTATTCCGCAACAGCACCACGCCGCTCAAAACCGCCCCGGTACTATCGTTCAGCGATTCCCAGGGCAACTACCAGGACGAACTGGCAGTTCAGGGCAAAGTGGTGGTGATATCTGTCTATAATCCCCGGAAATGCGACTGGGACCGCGTGGGCGAGCTGTTTGCCCGCGTGAACGAGGCAAATGACGTCGCTCCCATCGTCCTGGTGAATTCCAGCCCTGCGGAGATGGAAAACCTTGCAGTGCCGCCATACCTGAAGATTTTCTATGCCGATTATAAGACGCTCATAACCCTGAACCGTGCCAACGGCGGCGCCACCTATATTGCCGACGGTGAAATCGTGCGCAAGTGGCATCCCCGCTATTTCCCCGGCCCGGAAGGTCTGGCAAAAGTGCTCAGGGCCGATGTCACCGACACCCAGATAAAAAGCGAAAGCCCCGGCCGCATACGCGCCCAGGGCTTTGCACTCTACCTTCTCGCAGTGCTTTTCTTCTTATAGACTGCGCTTGATTTCGGTAATCTGGAAGGCCTCTATCACATCGCCGATGTGAATGTCGTTGAACCTTTCCAGCGAGCAGCCGCATTCGAAGCCTGATGCAACTTCCTTCGCGTCGTCCTTGCCCCTTTGCAGGGATGCAAGCGCACCGGTGTACACCACGATGCCGTCGCGGATAAGGCGTACCTGGGCTTTCTGGGTGAGTTTTCCTTCCTTCACCTGGCAGCCTGCAACGGTACCCACCTTGGAGATCTTGAAGGTCTGCTTCACCTCGGCGGTTGCAGTGACCTCTTCCTTCTTCTCCGGCTCCAGCATACCCTCGATACCTTCCTTCACCTCGTTTATACAGTCGTAGATAACCGAGTACAGACGGATTTCGATACCTTCCTTCTCCGCGCTCTTGCGGGCTTCTGCCGAAGGACGCACCTGGAAGCCGATGATAACTGCGTCGGATGCTTCGGCCAGCAGCACATCGGATTCGGAAATGGCACCCACGGCCTTGTGGATAACATTCACGCGCACCTCTTCGGTGGAAAGCTTGATGAGGGAGTCCGAGAGAGCTTCCACGGAGCCGTCCACATCGCCCTTCACAATTATGTTCAGTTCCTTGAAGTTGCCGATGGCAATGCGGCGGCCGATTTCTTCCAGCGTAAGGTGTTTCTGAGTCTTGATTCCCTGGATGCGGATGAGCTGCTCCCTCTTGTTGGCAATGCTCTTGGCCTCTTTTTCATCGGCCATAACATTGAACTTTTCGCCTGCGGCAGGAGCGCCGTTCAGGCCAAGGAGGGATACTGGAGTTGAAGGACCGGCTTCGGTTACCTTCTGGCCGCGTTCGTTGAACATGGCCTTCACCCTTCCGTAATAGCTTCCGGAGATAATCACGTCGCCCACTCTCACGGTTCCGTCCTGAACCAGGATTGTGGCCAGATAGCCGCGGCCCTTGTCCAGCGAGCTCTCGATGACGGCACCGCTTCCCATCTTGTTGGGATTGGCCTTCAGTTCCAGAAGGTCGGTCTCGAAGAGCACCTTGTCCAGGAGCTTGTCCACGTTGATGCCTTTCTTTGCCGATATTTCCTGGCACTGGTACTTGCCGCCCCAGTCTTCCACCAGGATGTTCATCTCTGAGAGCTGGCGGCGGATAGTGTCGGCATTGGCGCCGGGTTTGTCTATCTTGTTGATTGCGAAGACCATGGGCACGCCGGCTGCCTGAGCATGGGCGATAGCTTCCTTGGTCTGGGGCATCACGGCGTCATCGGCCGCGACGATGATGATCGCAAGGTCGGTCATCTGGGCACCACGGGCACGCATGGCGGTGAACGCTTCGTGACCGGGGGTGTCCAGGAAGGTGATGCGGCGTCCGTTGTCCAGCTTCACGCTGTATGCGCCGATGTGCTGGGTAATGCCGCCCGCTTCACCGGCAATCACGTTGGTGTTGCGGATGTTGTCCAGCAGGGAAGTCTTACCATGGTCCACATGGCCCATCACGGTGATCACCGGAGGCCTTTCAACGAGGTCTTCCTCCCTGTCGGGCTCCTGCTGGGCGATTTCCTCGCTCAGTTCCGCGGTCACGAATTCCACTTTATAACCGAATTCCTCGGCCACGAGCACGAGGGTTTCGGCATCCAGCCTCTGGTTGATGGACACCATCATACCCAGCGACATGCAGGCTCCGATAACCTTCACCACAGGGGTGTTGTTCATGAGGGTTGCAAGGTCGTTCACGGTAACGAACTCGGTCACTTTCAGCACCTTGTTCTCCGCTGCCGCGGCTTCCATCTCCTCCTGGCTGCGAAGGGCTGCGATCTCCCTCTTCTCCTTGCGGTGCTTTGCGCCGAAGTTGTTGCGGGTGCTCTCGTTCATCTTCGCGTAGGTTTCCTTGACCTGCTTCTGGATCTCTTTCTGGAGTTCTTCCTGCTCGGCCTCCGTCATCGCGGGTTTGAAGCGGTCGCCCTTCTTGCGGTTCTTTCCGGCAGCTTTGTCTGCGGCTTTGTTGCCGCCCTTGGGCTGTTCCTGCTTCTTGCCGGCGTTCTTGTCGGCCTGGATCTTATTCACGTCCACCTTCTGGGAACCGCTCTTGATGCGCTCCCTCTTGGTCTTGCCTTTCTTCGGGTCGAACTGGGAGAGGTCAATCTTGCCCACAACCTTGAGCTCCGGTTTCGCAGCTTTTTCCGCCGGGGTCGGTGCGGACTGCTCTGCTTGCTCTTCGCTCGGGGTTTCCTCCACTGTCTCCTCCTCTTCCGGTTCTGTCTGTTCCTCCTGCCCGGCCACAGGTTCTTCCGTGGCAGGCTCTTCCTCTGCGGCGGGTTCCTCTTCTTCCACAGTCTCCTCTTCTTCCTGAACTGCCTCCACCTCTTTTTCAATAACCTCTTCAGGAACCTCTTCCTCTTCCGGAATTTCTTCAATCTCGGGCTCTTCCTCCGCAATTTCCTCTTCCACCGGGGCAACGACCTCTTCCTCCGCCTTCTGCTGCAGGGCGTCCGGAGTGAAGTTATTGTTCTTTATCACGGTAACGCGCTCGGGCTCATACTCGTCCTCCTGGTCGTCCTTCTTGCGGGAAGCCTTGTCCAGAATTTCGGTGAGCTTCACGTCCACCTTTTCCGCCTGTTCCTTCAGTTCCATGTCTTTTCCGAACTTCTTGTGAAGGTCGGAAAGATACTCGTCCGAAATCTTAAGGTTTGGATTGGGTGAATCGATGCCGGCGCCCTTGGAATTGAGGAAATCCACAAGGGTGTCCAGTCCGATATTGAACTGCTTTATTAGTTTCGATAATCTGATTTCTGCCATATATAACCCCTTAATAGTTTATTATTCAAATTCTGCGCGCAGGATAGCGAGTACCTCGTCCACGGTCTCGTCTTCCAGATCCGCCCTGTTGGCGATATCTTCCGGAGACAGTGCCAGAACGCTCTTGGCGGTGTCGCAGCCGATTGCCTGGAGCCTTTCGATGATCCAGGGGTCGATTTCGTTGCTGAATTCGCTCAGCAGCACGTCTTCTTCCTCCTCCACGTCCTTCGGGCTTTCCCTCCAGACCTCTATCTCGCGGCCAACCAGCATGCCGGCCAGCTTGATGTTCACGCCGCCCTTGCCAATGCCTTTCTTAACCTCGTCGGAGTGCATATAGACCTTGATCTTGTCTTCGGGAGAAGATCCAAGGTCGATGTTGGAGATGTGTGCCGGATTCAGTGCCCTCTGGATCATGAGGGGAACGTTTGAAGTCCACTGGAGAACGTCGATGTTCTCGTTGCGGAGCTCGCGGACGATACCCATGATGCGGGAACCTTTCACGCCGATGCAGGCGCCGATGGGGTCGATGCGGTCGTCATAGGACTCAACTGCAACCTTTGCCCTTTCACCGGGGATGCGCACGACCTTCTTGATTGTGATGAGGCCGTCGTAGATCTCGGGAACTTCCATTTCGAAGAGCTTCTCCAGGAATTCGTTGCTGGTGCGGGACAGGGTGATGTAGGGAGTGGTGTTGTTGCGCATCTCCACGCTCTTGATGATGGCGCGGATGTTGTCGCCCTTCTTGAAGCGCTCGCCGGGAATCTGCTCCTGGCGGGGCATGCGGAGCTCGTTGCCTTCCTCGTCAAGGATAAGGACCTCGTTCTTCCAGGTCTGATATACCTCGCCGGTGAAGATTTCGCCCACTTTCTCCGAGTAGCGCTTGTACACGTTGGCCTTCTCGATGTCCATGATACGGCCCTGGAGGTTCTGGCGGATGTTCAGGATTCCGCGGCGGCCGAAGGATGCCAGGGAGAGCTTGCGGGTGTAGGTGTCGCCGATTTCGTAGTCGTCATCGCCGGTTTCTGCGGCAATCTCGTCCACGGTAATCTCGGTTGCGGGATTCTCCACCTCTTCCACCACTTCGAAGTTCTGGTAGATTTCGCAGTCGCCTTTGTCCACGTTGATGATCACGTCGAAGTTGTCGGCGCTGCCGTAGGTCTTTGCGAGCTGGGTAAGGAACACGTCCTTAAGCACACCGAGCATCACCGGACGGTCGATGCTTTTCTCTTCCTTGAAATCCTTGAACGCATCGATCAAGGTGATTTCCTTTTCTTTTTCTTTAGCCATTAGTTTATATATTTTTTTATTTAAAATCGATGTGGGGTTTCACGGAGTGGATTTCCGCCATGGGGAACTCTTCATCGCCGATGGTGATGCTGTCTTCAGAAGCGGCTTCCAGCTTTGCAATCTTCTTCTTTCCGTCCAGAAACTTTACTTCCACAAGGGTTCCGAGGGCCTTCAGGTACTGCGGGAGCACTTTGAAGGGACGGTCCAGCCCTGCCGAAGATACGGTGAGGGAGTAGTCCTCATCGTCCTGGTTGAAGGCCTCGTGCACGGTGCGGTCCACTGCGGCGCAGTCGTCCCAGTCCACGGCTCCATCGGCCTTTTCGATAATGATCTCGATGTCGTTGTAAGCGTTAAGGCTCACTTCCACCAGGAAGCAGCCCCTCTGCTCCAATGTGCCTTCAATGGCTTTTGCGATAGCGTTTTTCTCCATAAAACTAAAATAAAAAATAGAGGACCTCGCGGCCTCTATCTCATTCACGGGTGCAAATATACGATAATTCTGCCTAAAATGCAAATTTCAGCCAGGAGATACTGTCCGGGCCCTCGTTGAAAAGAAGGTCAACCACGGAGAGGCCGGGGACGAAGCCGAATCTTTCACCGAACACCTGGTAGTACGGCCTGTCAAGTCCGAGGTCGCGGAGCACAGTGTCCGGCTTTTTGGGGTCGATGCGCTCGCGCCAGTCGTCATCGGCCTGGAGGGAAAAATCGGCAGTGGGGATAATCTCGGCGGCGATTCCTGTCTTTTTCAGAAGATAGGCAGTGAGCTCCGAATTCAGTTCCCACAGAGTTTCCGGGCGGCGTTCATAAATTGCAAACAGTTCGTCCCTGTAGTACTCGTAGAATGCCGATGTGTAATAGGCCGTGTCAAGTGCGCGGAAGGTTTTTTCCACCCAGGGGGTTGTGTAATCCACCTTGATGTCGGTTATGAGCCTGGACGGTCCGTGGACAACCGGAACCTGCAGCATCTCGGGGCCGTTAGGGGAGAGGATATAGCAGCGGTTGCGGTAGCTCTGCTTACGGTAGCTCTCGCAGGCTTCCATATATATATAAGAAGGCGAAACCCTGTCCGGAGACAGGGTCATTCCGCTTGCCATAAGCGCAAAATACTGCACCGGTGGCAGATATGCCGTTGAAAGGATCACTTCATTCTGGGCTTGGGGATGATTCCGCGCTTGCTCTTGCGGATGAAGTTCAGGATGGTGTCCCTTTCCGCAGTTGCAGGGAAATTGGCCTCAATATAGGCTGTGGCATCCGTGATGTTCATTCCCTTGAAATAAAGGGTCTCGTAGATATTCTTGATGTTCTCTATCTGCTCCTGGGTGAAGCCTCGGCGGCTCAGGCCCACATGGTTCACGCCTTCGAAGCAGAGGGGCTCACGGTCGCAAAGCACGTACGGGGGAACGTCCTTGGCCACTTTTGCACCGCCGCCCACCATGGCGTGAGTGCCTATGCGAGAGAACTGGTGCGCCTTGGAGGTGCCGCCCATGATGGCCCAGTCTTCAACGTCGGTTTCGCCGGCAATGCCAACATAGCTCACGAGGATGCAGTGATTGCCCACGCAGCAGTCATGTGCTACGTGCACGTACGACATTATAAGGGTGTCGCTTCCAATCTTGGTAACGCCCTTGCCGCTGGCCTTGGTACCGCGGTTGATGGTGGCGCATTCGCGGATGTTCACCCTGTCGCCGATCTCTACCCAGGTAATCTCGCCGTCGAATTTCAGGTCCTGGGGGATTGCTCCAATCACTGCTCCGGGGAAAACGGTGCAGTCTTTTCCCATTTTTACATATGAGAAGATAGTGGCATGGGGGAGTATCTTGCAGCCGTCACCGATTTCAACATTGTCGTCGATGAAAGCATAGGGGCCAACTTCTACATTGTCGCCAAGGATGGCGTTGGGGCTCACGGTTGCAAGGGGATGGATTTTATTCATATTTCTACAGAAGTGCGCGAAGGGCTTTTGCAGCCTTGGTATTTATTGTATGGCCAGGTTTGTAGGCCGTGATCTTTGCGTTCAGATAGCCGCCTGCAAGGCGCATGTCACCAATGAGGTCCAGAAGTTTATGGCGCCCGCATTCGTCCGGGAAGTGGAGCATGAGATTGTTCAGATACCCTTCCTCCGTGATGCTCAGGTCCGGCATGTTGAAAAGCATGGAGATGGATTCCAGCTGGTCCTGAGAAACGGGATTCTCCACAATCACTATGGCATTGTCCACATCGCCGCCCTTGATAAGGTTGTTGCGGAACAGATACTCTATCTCGTGGAAGAAAACGAAGGTGCGGCACACGCCGATCTCGTGGGCATAGTCCGAATTTTCGTCCCAATGTGCCTTCTGGATGCCCAGGATCTTGGAATTGAAGTCCACCGTAAGGTCCATCGACGGAGCTTTGGCAGGCTCGATCTTGATCCAGGAGCCGGTCCTTTTGTCCCTGATTTCCAGCGACTGGGGAATGTCAATATACTTGCGGGGAACCTCCTGATCCAGAGTGCCGTCTTTGCAGATTGCGTCGATATAGGGTTTTGCACTACCGTCCAGGATGGGGACTTCGATATTGTCCAGTTCGATGAGCGCATTGTCCACACCCAGTCCGGTAAGAGCCGACATTATGTGCTCGATTGTAACCACCACTGCCTCGTTGTGGGAAATCGTAGTGCTCCTTGCCGTATTTGTAACATTTTCGGCGATTGCCTCAATCAGGGGCTTGGAACGAAGGTCCTTGCGGCGGAACACAATCCCATGGTCGGCAGGGGCGGGCATAATCTTCATGTGGGCGTAAGTGCCTGTATGGAGGCCTTTTCCGGAGAAGTAATACGACTTTTTAAGGGTATGCTGGGTAGCGTGCATCTGCGTTCATTTCAAAAAAGTGCGCAAATGTACGAAAAAACAATCGATTTTTCAAATGCTTTATTCCGCCCCGGACATCTTGAATTTGGCATAGGCGCGCATGTACTGCTTGATCGGGATCACCGGGGAGCCAAGAAGCACCTCGCCTTCCTTGCGGATATTCCCGATCACTCCGCCCTGTGCTCCAACGGTGGTATGGTCGGCAATCTTCAGATGCCCGGCAATGCCCACCTGGCCGCCGAAGATGCAGTTCTTGCCGATTTCGGCAGAGCCGGCAATGCCGCACATGGCCGCCATCACGGTGTTGTCGCCGATAATCACGTTGTGGGCGATATGGCACAGGTTGTCTATCCTCACCCCGTTTCCGATTACCGTGGATTCCATCTGCGCCCTGTCTATGGTGCTGTTCGCGCCAACCTCCACGTCATTGCCGATGACCACGTTTCCAAGATGCTCGATCTTCTCCCAGGTGCCGTCCTCTTTCGGCACATTGCCGAAACCGTCGGAACCGATCACGCAGCCGGCGTGCAGGATCACCCTGTCGCCGATAACCATTCCGGGATACACTTTCACACCGGGGTAGATGATGCAGTCCTTGCCAATCTTGCAGTCATCGCCTATATACACGTTCTCGTGGATGATGGTATTGTCGCCAATGACAGTATGGCGCCCCACGAACGAGAAATCGGCCAGATACACCCTCTTTCCGAACTTCGTGCTCCAGAACCAGCGGGCCCTCAGGCTGCGGTGGGCGCGCGCCTTCTTCTTTTTGTCGGCCACGTATTTCAGCAGTTCAGCCACAGCAGCGTAGGCATTGTCCACCCTAACCAGAGTGGGTGTAACCTTCTCCCGTGGCTGGAAGTCCTTGTTCACCAGAAGGATGCTGGCCTTGCTGGTATAGGCATACTCCTCGTATTTGGGATTTGCCAGGAAACTGATGCTGCCCGGTTTCCCGTGCTCTATCTTTGCAAATTTGGTAGCCACGGCATTCTCGTCACCCTCAACGGTGCCGCGAAGTACCTGTGCAAGCTGTTTTGCGCTTAATTCCATATGTCTATTATATTTTGCTGTAAATGTAATAAAAAAATGACCTGAAAGTGAAATCAACGTTGCCGAATCTCAGAAAGAGAATACATCGAATCGAGTGAATATACTGCTAGAAGAAGTGTCCGCTCCTTTCCCGTATCATTCTTATCAGCCTGCACTACGAAACTATTGCGAGATGCGTCATCAATGAAATTGATTGTTATCCAATTAAATGAATAAGAATCAGATAAATCTGCATAATCTAGAATCAGTTCATCTCCAATTCTGTCAGTATAGTTATAACTATTCTGAAAAACGGATAAAGAATTCATATAGAATTTTGTGTGTACCAGAATCGAGCCTCCTCCAGAATCAATAGAAATACTTTTGGGGCGAAGCGGCACCTCACGACTTCCTTTAGTGCACGAGGCAACTGACATAATAAACAGGGCCAGCGCAGAGAGAAAACGAAAAATACGACGAATCTCTATATTGAATACGTTACAATCCATATATCCCAAGTATAATTCCTTTAATTGTCAGTAGGGTATATCCGCCAGATACTCGTCGTCTTATTCCCCACCTTTACTTGTTTGTCGATGCAGTATCCGGCAATGGCAAGGATGTGAGAGGGCTCCCGGGGATCCCTCACAAGGGGGATCAGGTGCTTGCTCTCCACCGGAACGTGATGGTCCGTAAACCAGTCCTGCAGCTTTTTCTTCCCAGGGGCGCCCAGCGGACGTATCCAGTCGCCCTCCTGCCAGAAGGAAAACTCCGGAATACCGGCAATCTTGCATGCGTCCATTATAAGAATACCCTGCGGCTGCTTCAAGGGAAGACTTCCGTCCCATGCTTCTTCGATTATTGCAAATTCCTTCAGGCGGAGCGGAGAAGTGTTTCCGGAGCTTTTTTTTGCTCCGGAAACACTTACTCCGCGAAGCCTCTCCGGAATATCCTCTTTAATCTGTGCAAGCCTCTCCATATCCCGGTTCAGAGTCTGCACGAACGAGGGATTGATCTCCCTGAATACCGGAAAAACCCGGTTGCGTATCTTGTTTCGCTTATATCCGTTCTCCGCATTTGTGCTGTCTTCCCTCCAGGAAAGAGCGTGCTCCATTGCAAATTCAGTTATCTCCTCCCTTGTCAGGTGGAGAAGCGGCCGGCGGAGCGGGATGTGGGAATACTCTTTCACCGGAAGGAAACCTTCCTCCTTCATTCCGGTCATGCCCTTCAGCCCCGTGCCCCTCAGGAGATTCAGGATAAGGGTTTCTGCATTGTCCTGGGCGTTGTGCGCAACCAGAACCGCACCGTAACCGAATTCAGTGCAAAGTTCCCCGAACCAGCGGTACCTCAGCTCCCTTGCCGCCATCTCTATGCTGATATGCTTTGAAGCGGCGTATTCCTTTGTGTTGAAGCGCTTTACGTGAAGTGTGATGCCATATCTGGAGCAATACTCCCGCACAAGCTGTTCGTCCCCGTCGGACTCTTCCCCCCGGAGACAGAAATTGCAGTGGGCAGCCGCAAAAGGCCCGCCCCCAAGGCGGACCTTTTCCATGAGGCACATAGAATCGATGCCTCCGCTCACTGCAAGCAGTTCGGTCATTATTTCTTGCCTGCGATGGTGTAGGTGAATCCGAACTCCAGGAATTCGCGGAACTGGAGGCCCTTGCCTTCGCTGCCGTCCTTCTTCTGAAGGATCACCAGAGGATCGTAGATCATGTTGGTGGATACCGTGAGGGCGAAGTACTTGGCGAGCTTCCAGAACACCTTGTTGTCCCAGTTGATACGAGGCTCAACCTTGGGTGTGAGGTAGTTGTAGAACAGGGCCAGCTGGGTGGTGTATTTGAGGTTCTCGTTCACCACGAAGCTTGCATCGGCCTTGAGCTGGGCACCGAATTCAAGACGTACGGGCTTGTATGTTCCGGCAGTCTCGTCGATGACTTCCATACCGTAGGTCTTGCGGAGAAGGTCGTCCTGAACTATCACAACGCCGCCGGTGAGGGGAGCGACGTTCAGCGAGAACCAGGGCTTGGGAGTCCACAGAAGACCGAGACCCAGGTTGAGGTAGGCGGGGGAGAAGAGACCGGACTTGAGGTCCCTGGCGTTCAGCCAGTCCTGCCTGGTGGGCTCTGTTGTAAGGCCGGTGGGCGTTCCGTAGTTGTAGTTGTTGTTGAACTGGGTACGGAAGTCGAAGTTGGCGGAATAGCTCAGGTGGCGGATGGGAGTTTCATAACCCCATTTGGATTCCAGGTAGATACGGTCCTTGTTTTTCTGGACGATGGGTTTGTCGGCAGAATAGAGGAAGCCGTAGTCCATCTGAAGGCGGTTGTTCCATATCATCTTGCCTTTGGCGTAGTTGGCATTGGCATCCACGCCAGCGGCTAGGGTGTAGTTGTTGTAGCCGCCGGCCGCCCACTGGGAAAGGAAGGTCTGGCCGAAGTTGATGTTGTTCTGGAGCGAAAGCGTCCAGTATGTGGGCTTAGGTTCCGGTGCCGGAGCTTCTTCACCCTCTGCGAGTGCGGCTGCAGCCTCTTCGGCTGCTGCTGTGGTTGCGGGTTCCTGGGCGTATGCCGCAGCTGCGAAAACAAGCGCTGCGCCAGCAAATGCGATAAGTTTTTTCATATTAGTATGATCTTGCAAAAATTACTCTCTGATGTGAAGGCTTGCCGGAATACACGCACTTGCCTTCTTCCATTACAACGGCGGTATCGACGGGGATGCAGCGGATTGTGGCCTTGGTCTCTTCCTGGATCTTCGCCTCGGTTTCCGCCGTTCCGTCCCAGTGGCAAAGGAGCATGCCTCCCTTCTCGATTTCCACTTTGAACTCTTCCCAGCTGTCCACCTTGCGGATCTGACTCTCGCGGAAGGCAAAAGCCTTGTCGTAAATATTCTTCTGGATATCGTCCAGCAGGCCGATGATCCTGTCTTCCAGGCCTTCGAGCGGCTCTGAGATCTTTTCCAGGGTGTCCCTGCGGGCAACTTCCACGGTGCCGTTCTGAAGGTCTCTCGGGCCCATGGCCAGGCGCACGGGAACGCCCTTGAGCTCCCACTCGGCGAACTTGAAGCCGGGACGCAGGGTGTCGCGGTCATCCACCTCCACGCTGTGGCCTTTGGCCTCCAGGTCCTTCTTTAGCTCGTACATCTTGTCCAGCACGGCGTTGCGCTCTTCCTCGCTCTTGTAGATAGGAACCATCACCACCTGGATAGGGGCAAGGGCCGGAGGCAGTACAAGACCATTATCGTCCCCGTGGGCCATGATCAGCGCGCCCATCAGACGGGTCGATACGCCCCATGACGATGCCCACACATAGTCCAGCTTGCCTTCCTTGTTGGTGAACTGGACGTCGAAACTCTTGGCGAAATTCTGGCCAAGGAAGTGCGAGGTGCCTGCCTGCAGGGCCTTGCCGTCCTGCATCAGGGCTTCGATCGTGAGTGTGTCCAGTGCACCGGCGAACCTTTCACCGGGGCTCTTGTGGCCCACGATCACGGGAAGTGCCATTACCTCGCGGGCGAACTTTGCATAGACGTGCACCATCTGTTCTGCTTCTGCATAGGCCTCTTCTGCCGTTGCATGGGCGGTGTGGCCTTCCTGCCAGAGGAATTCCGCGGTGCGGAGGAAAAGACGTGTGCGCATTTCCCAGCGGACCACGTTGCACCACTGGTTGCAAAGCACGGGGAGGTCTCTCCAGGAGTGGATCCAGTTCTTATAGGTGTTCCAGATAATGGTTTCCGAGGTGGGGCGCACCACAAGTTCCTCTTCCAGTTTTGCGCTGGGGTCCACAACAACGCCGGGGCCGTTGGGATTGGTCATGAGCCTGTGGTGGGTAACTACGGCGCATTCTTTTGCAAAACCTTCCACGTGCTCTGCCTCGCGGCTAAGGAAGGATTTGGGAATGAATAGGGGAAAATATGCGTTCTTCACGCCGGTTTCCTTGAACATGCCGTCCAGAATGTGCTGCATCTTTTCCCAGATTGCATATCCGTAGGGCTTTATAACCATGCATCCGCGCACTGCGCTCTGCTCTGCAAGATCCGCTTTTACCACCAGGTCGTTGTACCACTGGGAGTAGTTGTCGGAGCGTCTTGTCACCTCTTTTGCCATTTCTTATTTGTTTTTTTGCTTATAAGTCCATAAATTGCATAAAAATTTGAAATACCGGGTACGATAATTGCAATAAATGCTTGCTGAATCCGGTTTTTCACCGGCACAAAGATACTTAAAAAAATTTTATATCGGAGGATTGAATATGAAAAAGCAGACAGCATGTCTATTGGCGGCGCTCGCTCTACTGTGCTCCTGCGGCACAGGCGCCCGCTTTTCTGTTACCTCCCAAAGGTTTCAGGATCCCGTTTACGCCAGTCCTGCATCCCTTGTCCCGGCCAATGCGCCCGCAACGGATGAGGTTGCAGAGCTGGTGGAAATGTCCCACGAATCACCCGTCTATATTCTCGGTAGCGGGAACGATACAATCGTAGTCCCTTCGGGCTCAACCGCAATGGTGCAGGTTGCACCCGATGCAGGTACAACTACAATCAATATTTACGAGAACACCAGCAGGTACAGCTATACGCCGTGGTATCTGAACAGCTATTACGATCCCTGGTATTACAGGTATTCGTCGGTCTATTACGATCCATGGTTCGGTCCCAGGTGGAACCGTTACTACAGCTATTATGGCTATTACAGCTACTATAGCCCGTGGTATTACGATCCCTGGTACTACGATTCCTGGTATTACGATCCGTTCTACTATGGAAGGTGGCGTTATACTACCTATTATGACAGGTGGTATTATCACGACTACTATTATCATGGTTACTACGGGTATTACGACCCTTACTACTATCCCCACCATCACCACCACTACCACGGTTACGGTTTCTACAGGCCCAACTATTTCGATGGCCGAAGGGGTGAGTCCCTTGCCAGTCACAACAACCTTCCCCGCGGCAGGGTGGCAAACGGCTCGTCCACAGGTGCCGCTCCCAGCGGTGCGCCTGCAGCTCGCGTGAGCGGAAGGACAGGGGGTACAAGCACCGGCCGCGTGGCGGCAACAACCGGTGTGCGCAGCAGCTCCATGACAAGGGTCGCCCGTTCCGCAGGATCGGTGACCGCTCCCCGCAGCAGCGCTTCCGGTGTGCGTTCGGCAGTTGGCACCGGAGTCCGTACGGGCTCTGCTTCCACAGGCAGCCGCACCGGCCAAAGCACCGTCCGCACTGGCGGCAGCACCGTCCGCAGCGGTTCCGCTGCTTCACGTCCCGGCACATCATCCGGTTCCAGCTATCGAGGCAGCACCGGCACGACATCCCGCAGCAGCTACAGCTCCGGCTCCAGCTATCGCAGCGGTTCCACCACTTCTCGCTCCAGTTCCTCCGGCTCCAGCTATAGAAGCAGCGGCTCTTCCAATTATCGCAGCGCAACAGGCGGAAGCTACCGCAGCAGCGGATATCACAGCAGCGGCAGTTCATCCACTTCTCGCAGTTCTTCCGGAAGCTATCGCGGCGGCGGTTCCACCGTCCGTTCAAGCGGAAGCTACAGCGGCAGCAGTTCTCGCTCAAGCGGCAGCAGTTACAGTGGCGGCTCGTCCCGCAGCAGCGGCAGCAGCTACGGCGGTTCTTCCCGCTCCTCCGGAGGTTATTCCGGCGGATCGCACTCCAGCGGCGGCGGTTCTCACTCCGGTGGCGGCTCGCACTCCAGCGGTGGCGGCGGTGGCGGACGTCGATAATTTACTGCTTGTTTGTTACCTATAAATGTATAGTGCTATGAAAAGGTTTATAGCAACTGCCATGCTCCTCCTTGGAGGGGCAATGGCGTCAATCCAGGCCCAGACAATGTGGGATGCATACAACTTTGCCCAGACAACCTATTACGGTACGGCAAAGTCGGTGGCCCTTGGCAATGCAATGACAGCCGTGGGCGGGGACCTCGGTTCCCTCACCTTCAATCCCGCAGGATCGGCAGTGGCCCCTTATTCCACTTTCGAAATCACTCCTGCCATCACGGTCACTTCCTCCCGCACCCTTGGCCAGGCCCTTCAAGGCCAGAATTCGCCTTACTGTTTCCAGGATGAAGGCACGGATTACAGGACAAGGTTCAAGATGCCTAACTTCGGCTTTATGCTGAATATGGATACGGGCAAGACCAGGGGAGTACGCAACTGGAGTTTCGGTTTCGTGGGCAATGCCACGAACAATTATCAGAATATGATTTTCGGCTCCGGCAGCAACAGCCAGACAACCCTTTCCGGCGCCCTGGCAAGCGGAGCGACCGGTTACCCCACCTCCAGTCTGAAAGCCGACTGGTTCGACACCAGCTTCTCGCCCCTGCCCTCATGGCAGACGATGCTGGCCTACAGAAGCGGCATCATAGACACATATAACGGCCTGGATTCGGACTATATCGGTGTGGCCGAGCGTCTAAACACGGATGGCGGAATCGAAATCTACGGGCCGGTGAACCAGGAATACGGTGCAAGGCGCAGCGGAAACAAGTACGACCTTATCACCAACCTGGCCTTCAACGTGAGCGACCGTTTCTATTTCGGCTTCAACATGGGCGTAACCAGCATCAGCTATAAGAATGAAGAATACTGGCTTGAGCAGGCCAGGAGTCCCTTCGAACTTGAGTTCGCAAGCGGGGAAAAGGCTCATTTCGACTATCTGCAGATGCGTCACAGCTATGCGGCCGACGGTGCCGGTATCTATGTTAAGGCCGGTTTTCTCTGGAGGGTGGCAGGCGGTCTCCGCGTAGCAGCAGCAATCCAGTCTCCCACAGCATTTACGATAAACGAACGCTACAAGCACGATGCTAAAACCGTGTTCGTGGAGCAGAACTACGGTGCCAGTGACGCAACTCCCCAGGGCGAATGGAGCTATTCCTTCAGGAGCCCCTGGTCGTACAACGTAGGTCTTGCATATACCGTAGGCAGTGCTTTACTCCTCTCGGCCGATTATGAATATGCCGACTATTCTTCGATGAAATTCCGCACCCTGGACTACGACAGCTATGATTTCGGGTACCTGAACAACGATATCCGCACCTATATGGGAGGCATGCATTCCCTGCGCGCCGGTGTCGAGTTCCGCCCCGTTGCGGCCCTGGCCATCCGCGGCGGTTACAACTACAGCACCCATCCCCAGAAGGACTATGTGAACGGGGACCGCAGCGCTTTCTCGCTTGGTCTGGGTTACAGTTCTGCAGGCTCTTTCTTCGCCGATCTTGCAGTCCGTGTGAACACACTTCCCGAAGAGCACCTGAACATCTACGACGATTATATCTTCGATGCGGCAGGCAACCTCACTGCTCCTTCACCCACGGTGAACATCAACACTACTTTGGTGGATGCACTTGTGACAGTGGGCTGGCGCTTCTAGAACAAGCGATGCAAAAAAATGGCCTCCGGTTTTGCCGGGGGCCATTTTTTTGTCATAAGCCTTGAGGATTATGCCTGAGGCTCTGTGGGTGCTGCTGCGGGAGCGGCTGCCGCTTTCTCCTTGCTCTTCTTGCCGATGAACCAGATAACTGCACCTACGATTGCCAGCAGCAGGATTGCTGTCAGAGGCCTGTAGAACAGCCATGCGATTGCAATGACGATGAATCCCCATGCCAGTGCAATGGCACCGGATACCAGACCTGTACCGAGGGATGCGATGTTTGCGAGGAACGGGAGAACCTTCAGGAGCTTGACAAGGATGTCGAAGATGTTCTTGAAGCCCATGAACAGGATGAGGATGCCAAGGATACGGAGAACCCAGCAGAGCATCTTGTTGTTGGCCTTCTCGGTGGCGAACATTTCTTCCATGCTCACGGTGCCTTCGGTTAGGACCAGGAGGGTTTTGCCGTTCTTTGCGGTGTATTCCTCGAAGGTGTTGCCGTTAACCTTTGCAAGGATGGATACGTCGCCTTCTGCAGGAACATAGCTGAAGGTGATACGTACATCACCGACCTCAGGCATATTGGCGTCTCTTCCAAGGTAAACTACATTGCCGTTCACGTGCACATAGCCTTCTTCGCTTGCTGTTTTCCTGACCTTGAGAACCTGCTTGTTGTAGGTGTCCACCACGCTGGGGGCAAGTTCAACATTCAGGGGCTGGGAATTGTTGATCTGAGAGATCAGGCCGCGGGGCAGGTCATAGGCGCCGAATGCAACTTTCTCGGCCGACCAGCTGTCGCTGTCGATGGTGGAAACCACGGTGTTGTCTATTCCACGGTACTCGGGATCCTCGAAGCTGTTGGAATCCTGTGTGAACAGGCACCATTCCTTGGTGTAGGTGTACGTGGTGATGGTTTCTTCACCGCCGCCCACTTTGTCGTGAGTCTCAGTTTTGGTGTTCTCCTTCCACTGATAGTACTCTACGCTGCGGCTGAGCCTGATGGCGTTGAGGCTGAGACCGAAGGCACCGTCGGTGAGCACTTCGTCGGTCTTGGCAAGGCCGGAAGCGTGCACCATCTTTCCGTTCATGTCGGAATTGACGGTGGCGATGTCGCCCAGTTCGACACATTCTTTCTGTGCCTGCTTGAGCATCTTGGTGGTTTTCACGGTTCGTCCTTCGTTCCAGAACAGGAGGATGGTGGCCAGGATGACCATTACGAAACCGGTGCCTACATTGCTACCGCTCTTCTTTAAGCGCTGGCCGTAGGAGGTTGTGGTAACTTTTTGATACGCCATAAGTTAAAGTTTTGATGGTTAATAAAAAGGTTAGATTGAAAAATTTTCGATTTCTTTTACAAGCGCGTCAATGATGCCCATCTTGCAGTCGTACAGGGCATCGGAAATATCCACCTTATAATAATGGGGGTTGATAAGACGCCTTTCTGCGGGACTGAACGAAGAGAGGGTCTGGTTGAAGAAAGCCTTCTTCTCCAGAAGAGTATGGCTTGGGGCAACTCTCTCTCCCTTTTCTATAACCGGAAGCTGAAGGCGCCTTGCCTGATACTCACCGGCCTTGAAGCTCAGATTCTTGTAGTGGTCGTATTCGTCTCTGACGGTAACCGCCTCTCCGGCCTCGAGGGCTTTGTCCAGGGCGTCCCCGCGAAGGCAGGTTACGTCGGCCTTGTTAAGCCCGCCCACGCTTATCCTCCAGGTTACCTGGAAGCCGGGGTTGATGAGTTTTATCTTGTCTTCCGAGCGTTTGAGCACGGGAAGATCGTCTATCTGCACCAGTTTGTACACGTTGCCGAAGCAGGGAGCCTCCTTGCTGGTTGCAATGGCATCGCCCACTCCGTAGCTGTCTATGCAGGCACCCTGGCGCTCAAGGTCCGATATCAGGTACTCGTCCAGGCTGTTGGTAGCGAATATCTTGCAGCCGGTAAGGCCGGCGGAATCCAGTTTCTCCCTTACCTTTATGGACAGATATGCAAGGTCGCCGCTGTCCAGGCGGATACCATAGCCATAGGGATACCCATTGTCTATTCCGCAGTCCCTGAATGCCCTTATCGCGTTAAGTACGCCGCATTTGAGAGTGTCGTACGTGTCGATGAGGAGGATGATGTTCTCTCCCTGGTGGGTGCGGATATAGTCGCAGAAGGCCTGGTATTCCCCCTGTACGGTGGAACCGTAGGAGGTTACATAGCTGTGCGCCATGGTGCCGGTGGAGGGGACTCCGTTCATTGCACCGGTGAGAATGTTGGAGGTGCTTGCGCATCCGGCGATGATTGCGGCTTTCGCCCCGTATGTCGCAGCCCACGGGCCGTGGGCGCGTCTCGATCCGAATTCGCTCACGGGCCGGGATGTCGCACGGCACACCCTGGAAGCCTTGGTGGCAACCGCCATCTGGTGGTTAAGTATGCACAGCATGGGGGTTTCCAGCACCTGGGCCTCGATCATCGGCCCCACAACCGTCACTATCGGCTGGTTGGGGAACACTATCTCACCTTCCCGCATGGCATACACCTCGCCGGTGAATCTCATCGTGGACAGGTACTTTCGGAATTCAGCATATCCGTCGCCGGGCAGGAACTTCTCGTAGAACTCGGGGGTCTCCGTTCCAAGATGGCGCACCATATCTATCACCTCCTCCGTTCCGCTCACCACTGCCCAGTTGTTGTTCTCCGGGGCTTTGCGGTAGAAAAGGTTAAATACCGCTTTCTGGCGGTATTTGCCTGTTTCCAGGTACGACTTTCCCATCGTGTACTGGTACTTGTCGGAGCAATATGCGTTGTTGAGGGCCATTACAACTACATTTCTTTAACTCTTGCAAGGAAGTCCCTCACGTGCTCCAGGTACTCCTGGGGGTACTTCTGGAAGGAGTTTGCGTGTACGGCGCCGGGGGCGATCCAGATTTCCTTGTAACCTTCCGTCTTGGCTTCGTAGTTCTTGTAGCCCTGCTTCACGGGGACGAAATCATCGGCATCGCCATGGATGAAGAGCATGGGCCTGTGGCACTTGGCAAGCTGGTTCACGGAGGAAGCCTGCTTGAAGCTCCAGCCATAGCGGTGCTTGCACACGATGCTTGCGCTGTTCAGCACGGGGAAAGGAGGCAGGTGGAAGGTCTGCTTCAGGTTGAATGCGAGCTGGTCCCAGACGCTTGAATAGCCGCAGTCGTCCACAAAGGCGCGGATATAGTCGGGCAGGTTGTCGCCGCTCATCATCATCGTTGTGGCGCCGCCCATGGACACGCCGTGAACCACCATGAAGTCGTTCTTGAAAATGTCGTGGGCAACGTCGGCCCATTTCTCCACGTCAAAGCGGTCGTACCAGCCGAACTGGATATAGTCGCCTTCCGAATAGCCGTGATACTGGAGGTCCGGGGCTATTATGTTGTAGTTAAGGTCGTCCCTGTACATCTTCAGGAGGTACATGAATACCATATGGTTATCGCCGTATCCGTGTACTATGACGGCGGTTCCGTTGTCTTCGGAGGGATTGGCCGCAGGAGCGTAAACTGCGTGCACTTTATTGCCGTGGAATCCGGTGATGGTGGTGTCTTTCATAATGCCTTCGGCCTTGAGGGCGTCGTACCAGACAGTGGCGCCGGGGCAGAGGGAGTCCGCTTTGTGACGTGTGCGGGCAATTTCGCTTTCATCGTCTCCATGTGGGGTGGGGACAAGGGCATAGTTGCACATATACTTGCCAACAAAACAGCTGGATGCGCTGAATACGAGCGCAGCAAGTGCGGCAACATTCAGGATTATTCGTTTCATGTTATATAAAATGTTTATGGTTTTTGTATTTCACATTTAATCCCAAGAGACAAATATAGTTAATAATTCCTTATTTAGCAAAATTGTTTCTTGAGTGTATTTTCACTATATTTGCGTGATTAAATAACACTGAACAATGAAAAAGACACTTCTTCTGATTGCGGCATTTTCGGCTTTCGTGGTGTCGTGCTCTCCCAGAAAAACGATTGACGTTCAGGCCCACCGGGGCGGCGCCGGACTCATGCCGGAGAATACGATATCGGCAATGCGAAATGCTATCGACCTGAAGGTGAATACCTTGGAGTTCGACCTTCAGCTTTCGAAAGACGGCAAGGTGGTGGTTTCGCACGACAATTATTTCCATCCGCGCTATTCCACAAGACCGGACGGCACCCTGATCCAGGCCGATGATCCCAAGGAGTATCTCTATACCATGCCTTACGACAGCATAACCAGGTACGATGTGGGCCTGAGGCCCGTGGAACGCTGGCCGGAGCAGGCAAAGGTCGCGGAAATCAAGCCACTGGCATCGGATCTCATAGACTTTTCGGAGAATTATGCCAAGGAAAAGGGCCTGGCTCCGCTAGGTTACAATATCGAAATCAAATCATGGCCCGGGGATGGCGAAGGAACTCTGTGGCCGGACTATAAGACCTTCTGCGACACCTGCATTCCCCTCCTCCTTTCCAAGAACCTTGGGAACAGGCTCATAGTCCAGAGTTTCGACGTCCGCGCCCTTGAATACATGCACGAAAAATGGCCGGAACTCATCCTTTCGTATCTTACGGATGAAGATGAAACCGATATAGAGGCAATTCTGGGCCAGCTTTCATTCAAGCCCCAGTGGTGGAGCCCGAATTACAATGTCGTAACCCCTGAAAACGTGGAGTACTGCCATTCCATGGGCATCGGTGTGGTGCCCTGGACAGTTGACGATCCCGTCCAGATGCAGCGTATGGTGGACTGCGGGGCGGAAGCCATCATTTCAAATTATCCGGACCGTCTTATCGAAGTAGTTAGAAAATGATAAAGTTTTTACAGCAGCCCGCCTATAAGCCTGCCCAGACAGGCCCCGAGGCCGATGCTAAATACAAGCGCCTGCGCCTTCAGGTTTTCCTTGGTGCGTTCATAGGATATGCCGGCTTTTATCTGGTTCGAAAGAATCTTTCCCTTGCAATTCCTTTCCTGGGCCCGCTTGGTTTTGAAAAGGCGGAAATGGGCTTCGTGCTTGGTGTGAACGCTGCGGCTTATGCCCTGTCCAAGTTCCTTATGGGAAGCGTGTCGGACCGCTCCAATGCCCGCGTGTTCCTGCCTCTGGGGCTTGTCCTCACGGCCATCGCCATGTGCTTCATGATAGTTCCGGTCCAGTTTATCGGGGCGGAAAGGAAGGGACTCGCGCTTCTTGTAATGGGCATCCTGAACTTCCTTGTGGGTTGGTTCAACGGTATGGGCTGGCCTCCATGCGGAAGGGTTATGACCCACTGGTTCTCCGTGAGCGAGAGGGGAACGAAGATGAGCATCTGGAACTGCGCGCATAACGTGGGCGGCGGTCTTGTGGGCATTATGTCCACCTATGGTGCAACCTGGTTCGGCAGCTGGTTCTATGGCAACCATCAGGAACTCTACTTCCTCATCGGCACATTCGCTTTCCCCGCTGCGGTGGCGCTTCTGATTGCGGTGCTGGCCTACATTCTCCTGCGCGATACGCCTCAGTCCTGCGGCCTTCAGTCCATAGAGGCATGGCGTAACGATTATCCCAAGAATTATTCTGAGAAGCAAGAGGAAACCCTCACGGCAAAGGAGATTTTCTTCAAGTACGTACTCAACAACAAGTTCCTCTGGTACATAGCTCTGGCAAACGCGTTCGTGTACATGGTACGCTATGGCTGCCTGGACTGGGCTCCGACCCTTCTCACCGAAAAGGGCATCGACCCCAAATCAATGGGATGGGCCTATTCTGTCTATGAGTTCGCGGCTATCCCCGGGACAATCTTCTGCGGCTGGCTGTCGGACAAGGTGTTCAAGGGCCGCCGCGCCCTGCCCACCATGATCTTCATGGCACTGGTGGCTGTGTTCGTAGTGCTTTACTGGCAGTTCATGGACAATATCACCGTGGTGATGATAAGCCTCATCGGCATAGGATTCTTCATCTACGGCCCGGTGATGCTCATAGGGGTGCAGGCTCTGGATCTGGCTCCGAAGAATGCCTCCGGAACGGCCGCCGGCCTCACCGGCTTCTTCGGATACTTCTTTGGAACTTTCCTCCTTGCCAACTGGGTGCTCGGCCTTGTTGCGGAATCCATGGGCTGGAACTTCACCTTCGTTTTCCTCCTTGCGGCCTGCGGCCTTGCAATCCTTTTCATGGGCCTCACCTATAAAGAAGAGATGTATCTGGTGAAGAAAAAATAGTTTTTGCGTATATTTGTAAGATTTTTTACAATTTGGACACTCAGTAAATGCTTATCGTTCTGAAACTCCTGGGCTCCATCGCCCTCCTTATATACGGCATGAAGGTAATGAGTGAGGCGCTGCAGAAAATGGCAGGCCCTCAGCTCCGTCACCTCCTTGGCGCCATGACCACCAACCGCGTTTCCGGAGTTGTTACCGGTGCGCTTGTCACAGTGGCCGTGCAGTCATCGGCCGCAACCACCGTGATGACAGTGTCATTCGTGAATGCCGCACTGCTCACCCTGGGCCAGGCGATTACGGTTATCATGGGCGCAAATATCGGCACCACCATGAGTGCCTGGATAATGTCGGCGGGCTTCTCCTTCAATATTATAAATGTGGTGTGGCCGGCATTCCTGATAGGCATTATACTCATCCAGATCGGCAAATACAGATACGTTGGAGATTTCCTCTTCGGTCTGTCGTTCCTCCTGTTCGCGCTTGGCATGCTCAAGCAGACTGGAACGGAAATGGACCTTGCCAGCAATCAGGCCGTGGTGGATTTCTTCGCCAGTTTCAAGACCAATTACGGCACAATACTGCTGTTCCTCCTCATAGGAACGGTGCTCACTGCGATAGTGCAGAGTTCAGCCGCCCTTATGGCAATTACCATGGTGCTGTGCTCAACAGGGGCAATCACCATTTTCCAGGGTATCGCCCTTGTGATGGGTGAGAATATCGGCACCACCGTAACCGCGAACCTTGCAGCCCTGAGTGCGAACACCCAGGCAAGGCGAACGGCAATGGCGCACCTTCTGTTCAATGTTTTCGGCGTGATCTGGGTGCTCATACTGTTCTTCCCCTTCGTGAGGATGGTGTGCTCCATCGTGGGAATGGATCCTGCTGCCGGGGAACAGTCTCCCACCCAGCTTTCCTTCGCACTGGCTACTTTCCATACCTGTTTCAATGTGATCAATACGGCGCTGCTCATAGGTTTCGTGCCACAGATAGAAAAGCTGGTCTGCTTCCTGATCAAGCCTAAGAAGACCGAAGAGGAAGACGAATTCCGTCTGAAGTTCATCCGCGGAGGTATTATGAAAACTCCGGAACTCTCCGTATTCCAGGCCCAGAAGGAAATCGTTCTCATGGCAGAGAGGATATTCAAGATGCATGGCATGATGGGCGAGTTGTACACCGCTTCGGACGAAGAATTCCCCAAGATCTTCGACCGTGTGAAGAAGTACGAGGAAATAAGCGACCGTATGGAGAACGAGATAGGCCGATATCTTGGCGATGTGGGTGAAGCCCATCTGTCGGACGACACCAAGATGAAGATACGCTCCATGCTCCGCCAGATAGGGGAGCTGGAATCCATTGGCGACAGCTTCTTCAACCAGGCGCGCATCATCAAGCGCAAGCGCGAGAGCAAGATCCAGTTCACTCCCGAACAGGACAAGGCCATCCAGCAGATGGCAGACCTCGTGAAAGAGGCTATGATGCAGATGAATTCCGTGCTGGCCGGGCGTAAGGATACGCAGGACATTTCCATCTCGGAAGAAATCGAGTGGAAGATCAACGACCTCCGCACCTGGCTCAAGCAGCAGAATATGGACAATATGGACAAGCGTCTGTACGGTTATGACAACGGCACCATATTCAACGACATCATCGGCGAATGTGAAAAGACAGGCGACTATGTGATGAACGTAGTTGAGGCAAGGCTGGGAGTTGCCAAGAACGGTGTGCGCTTCAAGGGCATCCAGATAGACACGGACAGCATGCAGGTTTCCGTGGACGGCACTCAGGTGGAGTTCACAAAGCCTGAGTATGAGATTCTTAAACTCCTCATGGAGAACCCGGACCGAGTGCTAACCGTGGAGGAGCTCATTTCTGTCGGCTGGCCGAAAGATGCCGAGGTTTCGGATCATACATTGGAATCAACCGTGAACCGCATCCGCAGGAAGCTTGGCGTCTATGCAAACCACTTGCTCTCCAGGCCCGGTTACGGTTACTGCCTCAGGGCTTCCCTGTAGCGGGATTTGTAATATATTTTGTATATTTGCTCTTAGAAAAGAACATAACACTAACAATAACGTCATGAAAAAACTATTTCTAACCATTACCGCCATAGTGGCAACAGGCTTCATGCTTGTCGTTTCCGCACAGGATAAGGAAATCAAGAAGGGATGGAGCTTCGGCCTCCTCCCCACGGCAACTTACTCTGTCGATAACGGCTTCCAGGCCGGCGCTTTCGGCGATGTCTATTACTATGGAGACGGTTCCACGTATCCGGATCCCCTTCACAAGATTAGCTGGGAAGGCTCCTATTTCACCCACAGCCACCGTATGCGCCTTTATCTGGCCTACGACTCCAAGTATCTGATTCCGAACATGCGCGTGAACGCATCCGTCACATATATGACAGACCCTCTGTACAGCCTCTGGGGCTTCAACGGAGCCGCCGCACTGCAGAATTATGATGTGTGGGGCAACAGGGATATGGTGATTCCCGGCACTTCCGACAATGTGAACTACTACGGAATGAGCCGCGAAATGCTCCGCATCCTTGCCAATTTCCAGGGCCGCATCACCGACAACCTGAACTGGGCAGCCGGCGTGAACTTCTGGAAATGGAACCTCGGCGACATGAAGGACAATGGCGTGAAGCAGGAAGATGGCAGCAAAATGTATTATAACAAGACTGCCACCCTGTACAACTTCCTGGCCAATTCCGGAGTTATCTCCGATGCTGAAAAGGACGGCGGTCTTGCCCTGGAGTTCAATGCCGGCCTGGTGTATGACACCCGTGACATGGAAGCAGCTCCCAACAGGGGTATCTGGGCAGAGGCCTACCTCAACGGAAATGTCCTGGACCAGAAGTACCTGAAGGCCTGCGCCTATTTCCGTCACTACATCAGCATTCCCATCCACATCCCTGCAGGTGATCCCGTGTTTGCATACCGTCTGGCATGGCAGCACACCCTTTTGGGTGAGACGCCCCTGTGCATGATTCAGAACAACCCCCTGCTGGTTCAGCGTAACATGATCTCCGAGGGCTTCGGTTCCTCCAACACCATCCGCGGTCTGCGCGAGAACCGTATCCTTGCAGAAGGTATGGCATGGGCCAATACCGAACTCCGTATCAAGCTCGTGAAGTTCACCCTTGCAAACCAGTACTTCTACATTGCGGTGAACCCGTTCTTCGATGCAGGTATCATCACCAAGCCTTACAAGGCAGAGGCCCTGGCCAAGATTGCAGCACCCGACGGAAAGGTTTACGATCCCGCCTTCAATGCTCTCACGGGAACCACGACTCCCATCTACGACCCGGACAAGGTGAACTATCTCGTCTATAGCGGCGGTGCAGGCCTGAAGATCGCCATGAATCAGAACTTCATCGTCTCTGCCGACTTTGCCAAGTGCTTCACCGAAGGCATGGACGCCGGCCTCTGGATCGGTATCGGTATCAACTACCAGTTCTAACCGGAGATTTGACACAACGAAAAAAGCCGCATTGACTGCGGCTTTTTTTTGTCCACGATTATGCCCGTTTCCGTGGACGAGCCGCTAGTTTTGCCGGGTTCGTCCACGTTTTTGCCCATTTTCGTGGACGAGCCGCCAGTTTTGCCGGGTTCGTCCACGTTTTCGCCCGTTTTCGTGGACGAGTCGCCACAAAAAACATCAGCCGGGAAGGCTGACGTTTAAAGCTTTGTAGACTACGGTGAAAAAATATCGAACCTCCGGTTCATGGAAGGGCTGCTAGAGAGCCAGAGATTGACAGATAATTTCGAAAAAAAACTATTAACATTTTGAAGAGGTGGGAGAAAACCATATATTTGTAGCAAAGAAGCTAATGAAATGAGAGTCAGACTATTCATAACTATTTTATTGATAAGCGTCATCCCGGCTTTCTCTCAAGAAAGGTTAGCTCCGGTAGAGAGGAGTGCATCTTATGAGTATTATGAGAGGGTCGATAACCTTCTTATTGGGAGTGGGAGAAATAAGTTTGTCTTTCAGGTCTGTCCTTCTTTTGCTCCGGAGGTTTGTCTTTATTTCTCAGATGAGACAAGGGAACTGGTCTTGCGAGAGGCCGAAAAGAGCATTTGGCATACAGAGAAATGGTATAGTCCCTCGACGCATTCAAGAAAGTGTAGAGGACGCAAAAACAGTATTACCATCAAAGAGTATCGTTGTCCCATATCGGCGAGTATTTCGGAGAAATTGGATTCTCTGTTTATGTCGGCCGTATTCTCGTCATCCATTATGAGCAGTCCTCAGGGGCTTGACGGAACAACATTTGAGTTAAGGACTTTTTGGGGACATTATGCCGCTTTCTGTTGGTCTCCCAAGCGAGACGCCTCTAATTGCAGCCATCTAGTAAGTGTCTTGGAAGCATTGTGCGAGTTCGTAAAGGATAACAATATCGATGGTATTAAGGGATTAGTACCAGAGATCGATGCTTTGACGGCCATCTTTAGCGACCTTCTTCCTCAAGGAGGGAGAATCGTGGATCCTGAGACTGGATTTGTATATGAAAGTCGCTAAGATAATGATTAAGTGTAATCGCCCTGTTCTGATAGTCTTATTTGCCTTGCTGCTATGCTCGTGCAAAAGAGATGATCTTACTGGGAACGAATACTTTGGTAATTATCATTCTTTAGAACATATCAGTCTATATTTCAAACCTGGAGGCCGTGTGACAGGCCATTTCAGCTCTGCCGAAGTTGTAGGCTGGTTCAGCGACAATTCATATGGTCGATATGAATATGATAATCCAAAGGTTTCACTGTCATGGAACCGTGTTCCTATGGACAATTGGGTATATAAGCAATGTCCTGCCAATCCGGATTCCATTGTCGTCAGTTCTTCTTTTGAATACCTCACTCTATACGAAGGCGGAGAAGAGTATCACCTGGAAAGATATACCAGACCCATGTCTGAACGGGTACTATGGAATACCCTATCGTTCTTGGTAAAGTATTCTATACTTATTATTCCGTTTATTCTGGCTTTTATACTGGCCCTGATAATTCGCTTTGTCAAGTGGCTCAGAGAAACAAGAAACTAGAGTTCCAATCAAAAAAAGAGAAGAGGCCGATTGGCTGCTTCTCTTTTTGGTAGACTACTGTGAAAAATTATCGAACCTTTTGGACGAATTGAAGAAGGTTGAAAGATTATCACAATACATTGAAAACCAGAGAAAGTGATTGGGTAGTATATATTAATCGGGAGAAAACCACTATATTTGAGATGTTATATTGGAAATCGCTATCATGAAAAAAATACTGTTTGGTTTTTTTCTATTCTCTGCATTTTGTGTCGCCTGTCGCGAACGTGATTCCTGGCCCCCTGAGACAAGTGGGCCGAACCTTCCTGTTCGCTACTGTGATATCCAGAAGGGAGACAAGGACAAAACGGTCATTGGCTACGTTCTGGTAGACACATCGGCCGTAAACTGGCTTGTGGATATTTGGATTGAAGGGGCTTCTGTGTTCACGCCTGAATTATCAGATATACGAAAAACAGAACGAATCTTGCAGAAAGAGTATTCTTCCATTCTATCGGAGCATGGATGGGATAAACAAGGTCATCTATATGAGGAGGGAGGTCTGAGGAACTATGCCCGACAATATGTTTTCATGAAAAGCCCGGAGGGTAAAAAGTATGTATATGTTAACTTCGTTCTATTGAGATGGGCGGATTTGGAAGATAAGGAGCCTCCATATTATAATCCGGATGACCCGTATTCAATACCACCGCCTCCACCTGAACGTCATGCTTTGAGTCGCTACTGGTTTATCGTCCATGATGGTGGAGACGGATTCTGGAGAGCTTTGCTGGACCTTGATAATGAAGTAATTCTCAATTGTAGTGTAAATGGACACGCATAGCATAATTGGAGGCCGATAGGCTGACAAGGGGGAGTTTGAGGGGGCACCGCCCCTTCAATAGCCCCACCGGGGCAGCCGCGAAGCGGCGGGGGTAAGGCATTTATGCCGGAGCTACAAATGCGAAAACCAGCCACTTAGGCTGGTTTTCAATTGAGTAGCGGGGGCAGGACTCGAACCTGCGACCTCCGGGTTATGAGCCCGACGAGCTACCGACTGCTCTACCCCGCGATGTTGGGACTGCAAAGGTAGAAACTTTTTCTGAATTACCAAAATTTATTTTCCAAGAAAGCCCAGAATGGCGTCAATTTCCGCCGAAGGGAAGGCTTTCTGCTCGCCGCTCACAAGGTTTTTCACGTTCACGGTGCCGGCTTCGATCTCGCTGCTGCCGTTTATGGAAATGAAGGGGATAGCCTTTCTGGCAGCATAGTCGAACTGCTTTTTCAGCTTGCAAGGCTCCGGATAAATCTCCACGGAAACACCGCGCCCACGCAGCGCCTTGGCAACGGGCATCACGTATCTGAGTTCATCGGCACCCATCACGGCGAAAAGCAGGGTGGTTGCAGTGTCCAGCTCTGCAGGGAATTTCTCCAGGCCCTGGAGGACGTCGTAGATGCGGTCGGCTCCGAAGGAAATGCCAACGCCAGAAAGGCCGGGAAGGCCGAAAATGCCGGTGAGATTATCGTAGCGGCCGCCACCGCAGATACTGCCGATGGGCCAGTCAAGAGCCTTGACCTCGAAGATTGCACCGGTATAGTAGTTCAGTCCGCGGGCAAGTGACAGGTCCAGTTCCACCTGCTGGGAAATGCCGGCGACATCCAGAAGACCGAAGGTCTCCTCCAGTTCCTCCAGACCTTTCATACCGGTTTCAGAAACGATTCCCGAAGCGCTTCCACCCTGGAACATTGCCTTCATCCTTTCAACCTTATCGGCAAATGAACCTTCCAGCCCCAGTATCTCGCGGATCACGGCGATTCCGCTCTCCGGAATGCCCTTTTCCCTCATCTCCGCCTCCACGCTTTCAAGGCCGATCTTGTCCAGTTTGTCGATGGCGACGGTTATATCCACCACCTTGTCCGGAGCGCCGGCAATCTCCGCGAAGCCGGTAAGGACCTTGCGGTTGTTTATCTTCACGGCAACGCGGATATCCAGAAGACTGAACACCTTGTCCACGATCTGCACAAGTTCCACCTCATTGAGGAGAGAATTGGTACCCACAACGTCCACGTCGCACTGATAGAATTCGCGATAGCGGCCCTTCTGCGGGCGGTCAGCCCTCCAGACCGGCTGGATCTGATAGCGCTTGAAGGGGAACGAAATCTCGTTCTGGTGCTGGACCACAAAGCGAGCGAAAGGCACGGTGAGATCGTAGCGAAGGCCTTTTTCCGGAGCCAGGGCGGCCTTTTCGCCGCTGTTCTGGATGCGGAAGAGGAGTTTGTCTCCTTCATCGCCATACTTTCCCAGCAGGGTGGAGAGATTCTCCATTGCGGGGGTCTCTATCTGCGAATAGCCGTAAGTACGGAATACAGAGCGTATTGTGTCGAAGATATAATTCCTTCTGGCCATTTCCTGCTGACCGAAGTCGCGTGTGCCCTTGGGAATAGAAGGTTTCTGTGCCATGTGTCCTATTTATTTTAATCTCACAAAGATAATACTTATATTTGTGACCGCAAATTCTAGAAATGATGAAAGATTTTTTCAAAACCACTCTGGCGGTTATCGCCGGTATCTTCATTCTGCAGCTCGTAGGCAGTATTTTCTTTCTGATGATGGTTGGCGTAATGGCCGCCGGTTCCAGCAAGACAGTAATGCCCAGGGACGCTGTCCTGGACGTGAATATGGCCGATTTCTCCCTCGTGGAGCAGGCTGCCGACAACATGCCGGCATTCTCCCTTGCCGCCGGCATGGACGACCGCACCCCCGTTGGCATCTGGGACGCAATGAAGGCCCTGGAGACAGCCGCACAGGATCCTAACGTGAAGCTCATCCTCCTCCGTGCCGATGAGGCCTCCGGCGGATTTGCCTCTCTGGAAGAATTCCGCACGGCCCTCAGTAAATTCCGCGAAAGCGGCAAGCCGATAATCGCCTACACGGAGAATCCCAGCACCGGCTCGTATTATCTTGCCTCGGTTGCCGACAAAGTGTACATGACTTCGTGCCATGGCGGCAACATCAACATGGTGGGCCTTTCCGGCAGGATGATTTTCCTCAAGGACATTCTGGACAAGATAGGTGTGAACTACCAGCTCATCCGCCACGGCAAGTACAAGAGCGCAGGCGAGATGTATATAAAGAACGCTCCTTCGGCAGAGAATCTGGAGCAGAACCGCGTGATGATCGAGTCCATCTGGAAGGTGGTGAGCACATCCATCGCCGAATCCCGCGGTATCGACATAGACACCTTCAACGGCCTTGTGGACAATCTGGCCCTCAATTTCCCGGAAGATTTCATGGAGCATGGCCTTGCCGATTCCCTCGTGAGCAGGGAAGACCTTCTGGACAAGCTCTGCACCCAGGCGATGGTCCAGGAGCACAAGGACCTGCGCCTCGTTGCCTTCAGCAAATACGTGGAGCTTAAGAGCGTCTCCTTCCCCGGCAAGAATAACGTTGCCATCCTCTTTGCCGACGGCGAGATTGTCGATGGAAGCGACGACCTTAACAACATCGCAGCCGACCGCTTTGTCCAGGATATCGACCTTCTTCGTAACGACAAGACCGTGAAGGCCGTGGTGCTCAGGGTGAATTCCCCCGGCGGAAGCGTGCTGGCAAGTGAAAAGATCAAAAACGCACTGGACCTCCTGGCGGCTGAAAAGCCGATGGTGGCCTCCTACGGCAACTACGCGGCATCCGGCGGCTACTGGATTTCCAACGGCTGCAGCAAGATATACTCCAACGCAGGTACCCTCACCGGCTCCATCGGCGTATTCAGCATGATTCCCGAGTTCTCCAAGGTCTATCGCAATGTAGGCGTGAATTTCGTGAGCGTTGGCTCCAACAAGCACAGCGACATGTATTCCCTGAACCGTCCCTTCGACGCAGCGGAACTGGCCTATCTCCAGGCCAATGTGGAAGACATCTACGAGCGCTTCGTGAATATGGTGGCCCAGAATCGTGAAATGACTCCTGCCGATGTGGACGCTATCGCACAGGGCCGTGTCTGGGCAGGTTCCGATGCCCTTGGAATCCACCTTGTGGACGAAATCGGCACGCTGGAAGATGCCGTGGCCTATGCCGCATCTCTTGCCGGTTTCGAGGATCCGTCACAGTACAAGATAAAGACCAGCCCCAGGCCGCTCTCGGTTGCCGAGCAGATTATGCTCATGATGGGCGGAGACGACACTCCCACCATCCTCAGCGGCACCCCTCTCGAGTGCATGACAGATATCCTGCGTTCCATGCGTGAGGACAATCCCACCGAGGTGTACGCAAGGCTGCCCTACGACATAGAGATCAGATAGATCCGCAGGTTCGAGTCCTGCCCCCGCTACTAAACTTTAAACGTCAGCCTTCCCGGCTGACGTTTTTTGTGGCGGCTCGTCCACGTTTCTGGCCCGGTTCATGCCCCCAACCCCAATCTCGTGTGCAAAACAGGGCCTATTTGCCTACGAGATGCTGTCTTGCCCGGGTTCGTGTGCAAAACCCGGCCTTTTTGCACACGAGATGCTGGGCGCAGTTCACGAAAACGAAAGGTGCGAGATTCGGAGTGCTTGGTCTACTAGACGAAACGGCAGCCAGTTCGGCTGCCGGGAACAAAATGGGGTGTTTTTGTGCCCGGGAGGTAGCCATTTGCGGTGCGACTTGGCGAATCTCCGATTATATCGATTGATTATAAGAGGATTTGACTATCTTTGCTTAGAATAATCTGAAATGCGATGAAAAAAGTATTCCACGTCATAGCCGTTTTAGTCCTGACGTGCTCCCTGCTGCCGTCCTGCAAGATGAGACCCGAGGATGCTGTGCGCCTGAAGGCGGAAGCCGAGGTAGGCAACCTGAAGTCGATGGAGATGCTGGCCGCGAACGCGGACACGCTGATCTCCGCGAGCGAGCGCAATCACTATATGGACGTTCTGACGGAGAACGGCAATTTCCGGGCGCTGTCCGGCAGGTTCAGCGAGGAGTTCTTCAAAAGCGGCGAACTGAGCGAGAAGCAGTGGCAGGCCATGTATATGCGCTGGATGGAGAAGGGTGCCAAAATGGGAACGCCGGACTGCATGTACAGGTTGGGCGTGATGTATCAGGAAAAAGAGCACCTGGACACCGCAAAAGCCATGTACTGGTTCCGGCAGGCGGCCGACAGCCTGCAGGCCAGCGCCCGGGTCGAACTCCGGAAGGCTGCGGGAGAACTGACCGCCCTGGATGCGCCCCGCTTTGCTTTCCGGCAGATGTGGGATTATAATGCCCGGGAACAGTCTTTTCTGAACCGATTCTCCAACGCCACCTTCCATTTCATGTCGGAGTGCCTGAGAAGCTGTTGGAAAAACCTCTTCAGCGCCAGGTGGTGGCAGAGTCTGCTCCTGATGCTGATGATGTTAGGCGTGCTGATCGCCGGCATTATCTTTGCCCTGAGCCGTCGCGGCCGGGAAGGCCTTTCCGTCGCGGCCTGTGGCATCTATGGCTGGATAAACGGGATGACCCTCTTCCTCTTTGCGAAAGGGAAATCGGCCATTCCCGGCATCCTGGTAAGCAGCGATGCCATAGGGCAGTTCTCCCGGCAGCCTGCCACTTTCGGGTTGATTTCAGACATCTGCATCTGGGCCTCCTGGTGCTGCTTGATCATCATCGTCCTGGTGTACCTGGTGGGGCTTCTCAGACGTATCAGGCTTGGGGTCCTCTCCGTGTGGACTTTCTTCACCTATACGTTTGGAACTGTTTTTTCCTGTGTATTCTTCTATTGCCTGGCCGGAGGCGTCTCCGTTATGAGCCGAGCCATCGGTTTCATTCTGGCGGCCATCCTGGCCCTCTTCATGTTTGGCGGGGCCATCAGTGATGAGGATTTGACGAGAATGGATGAGGCGCATATTAAACGGCAGCAGGAGGAAGAGGAAAGAAGACGTCGCAAAGAGGATGAGGATCGGTGGGAAAGGCAGCAAAGAGCGTGGGACCGCGACAAGAACGCTTAGTAAGCTTGTAAAGAAAGAAACGACTCGCGCCCGATGCAGCCGGTTCGGAAATCAAAGTTTTCTTGTCGGAAATCTTGATTCCATAAGCAATATTGCGAATTCTACCCTCCTCCGGAATCATGATACCTGTCTCTGCGAGGTGTTGTACATCACGAACTGCGGTATCCGGGGATACCTTGGCGAGTTTTGCCCAGCGCTTGGCAGTAAGTTTACCCTTTTCACCGTCCAGGAAGATGTTGAGAGCTTAATAGCCTTCACCACAGTTTGCAATATCGTAACGGTGAAGGCTTCCTCCATAAGGCGGTCCGTGAATTCGTGGCGTTCGGCTTTGCGTTCAGCAGCCCATTGCCTGAAGATGACACCATTTCTGGAACGGACTCGGAACCCGACGGCGATAATCATATCGAGGTTATAGTAGTAGGGTGCCTTCTGCTGAAATTCGGAATTTCCGAATTTCTTTCTACAGGCCTCTGGAAGCAGTTCTTTATCGTCAAAAATGTCTCCTATATGTTCGTTAATGGTGGAAGGGGCCTTACCATACAACAAAGCCATTTGTTGCTGAGTAAGCCACACGTTTCCATTCTCCAGCCTTACATCAAGCCGGACATCTCCTCCTTCGGACTCGTAAATAACGATATTACCCGTTTCTTCCATAACTATTTATTCCCGATGAGACGGGCTCTTACAAATATAATCATTATTCCCTAAAGTACCTCGATGGCGAATAAATATAGACGGTTGAGATCTTTAATTAGGTTCGAGGTTTTATCACAGTAGTCTACCAGACTTTGAAAACCAGCCTTTCCGGCTGGTTTTCTGCTTTGTGCGCTCAGGCAGAACCTTTTCCTCATGAACCAGAAACAGTGCCGAGGTGCTCCTAATGTCCCGAAGAGTGGGACGATAGGAGCAAAAACACCCCCTAAACGCGCCCAATGTCCCAGTTTTGGGGGTCACATCATTTTTGGTCACCCTCTTTGTTTTTTCCCGGGTTTTACAACCATAAAAACGACTGCGGCCACGCAGATGGCAATTCCTACTGCCATCTTGGCGGTCAAAACTTCGCCGAACATAAGCGTACCTATCAAGATTGCCGTAAGCGGTTCAAACACACCCAGGACTGCAGTCTTTGTGGGACCTATATAGCGGGAAGAAATAGCAATGGTCAGCATAGAGACCATAGTAGGAATGATTGCCAGGCCGATGAGATTCCCCCAGTCTCCGAGCGTGTCTATGCCCTCAAACATACTCCCGCCTTGGTCTGCGCGAATGACAGCAAACAGGATAGCCCCTGTAACAAGCGAATAAAGAGTAAGCGTATGCTCAGAAACGTTCCGAATGCGTTTGCTCCTGTTCACGATAACAAGATAGAAAGAATAACACAGGGCCGAACCTATTGCGAGCAATACTCCCGGAACGCGAACCTGGACTGCCCCGGAAGGGGTAGAAAGAAGCAGGATACCCCCGAAGGTTGCCGAGATGGCAAGCCATGTCTGCCAACTGGGATAGATTCGGAGAAACACCATTATCAGTGCAACAATTACCGGGTATAGGTAAATCAGCGTAGTTGCAAGTCCTGACGGAATAAACTCGTATGAGCAAAAGAGGGTGATGCTGCTACCTGCAAAGAAGAGGCCCAATAGAATCAGAAGGACAAGTTCGCGCCGTTTTGCCAGAAAGGATTCTTTCTTGAACATCATCAATACTGCCAGAAAGCCGGCAGCGAAGGCATAGCGGAAAAAGAGCATTACCATAATTGGTACGCCACTCTCCATCAGAGCCTTCCCGAAAAGCGGATTGGTCCCATAAGAGACACCGGCAAGAATGCCGGCGATGTACCCGAGCAGACGCCTCTTGTCCGTATGAAGAATAGTTTTCATAACCAACGACAAATCCAGGGCACAAATATACTCATTATATAATACACGTAGCCCATCCAGGAAGCGAAGGTTCCAGATTCGGAGTGTTTAGTCTATTTTAATGAGTTATTGCGGAATTCGCTGGGCGTTGTGTTCATTACCCGCTTCATATATCGCGTGAGGGCAGGCTGGGAGGAAAAATGCATAGTGTCTACAATGTCGGTAAGCGTGAGGCGCAGATCCGACAGGAGTATCTGGAGTTCGTGAGCGGCATAACTGTCAATCCAGTCGCCGGCAGGACGGCCGGTGATGGACTTGCTGATCTCGGAGAGGTATTTGGGGGCAAGGCCCAGTTCCATGGCATACCAGGCCACTTCCCGCTGCTCCCGGCAATGCTCCTGGACAGCCATCAGGAAACGGAGGAAATGGCGGGAGGTGATGTCTTCAATCTCCGCCTTTTCTATTTCCCGAGAATAGATATTCCACATGTCATAGAGGAGAATGGCCAGCAGCGAGCCCACAATCTCCTCTCCGAAAAGGGTTTTTGGTGCGCGTATCCGCTGGAAGAACTGCTTGAAATCCGTGCCGATGATCTCCAGTTCATCGGGGTCAAGACGGAACACCGGATGCTCCTTGATGTACATATACCCCTTTGTCGCCCAAATCATTTCCGGATTATGCCTGCCCAGGAAAGGATTGGCAATCATCAGCAGGTCTGCATCGAAATCTTCCGAGTACAAGATGTCCGCAAATTCGGTTGTCATCTGCCAGATAAGAAAGTCTCCGGCCGAGACCTCAAACGGTTTGTGGCCACAGAAAAAAGACATCTTTCCTCCCTTGCAGAGCAGATGCACGTGGTAGTCCCGGTGGAAGGCATCCGGACGGACGAAATCGGTAAGTGTATTAAAAATCAGGTAGTCTTGCATCACATTGAACCACTTTATAAGGCAAATATACGCATTTTTCAGCAAAACGGAAAAATGGGTAAATCATTCCGTGTTCGGGGTAACAATGCTGTGATGAAAGCCCCTTACCTTTGCACCAGAAAACCAATCGACATGAAAGCGTTCCTCACCATTGCAGCCTTACTCACTGCGGCCAGCTGCTCCGCACAAAACACAAAGACTCCTGAAATCAATCAAAACACACCCCTTCCCATGAACCAGACTACTATCACCCTCAACAACGGCGTCGTCATTCCCCAGTTCGGTCTTGGCGTCTATTCCATCCCCGCAGGCGAAATTACCTATAACAGTGTTCTCGCAGCCCTTAAAGCCGGCTATCGGCATATTGATACCGCACACGCTTACCAGAACGAGCGCAGCGTTGGCCAGGCCGTGAAGGACAGTGGTATTCCTCGCGAGGAGATATGGATCACCTCCAAACTCTGGCCCAACGAATACGGTGAAGGAAAGACCCTTCCACAGCTGGACAAGATGCTCGCACGCCTTGGGCTCGAATACCTTGACCTTGTTTACCTGCACCAGCCGCTGGGCGACTACAACGGAGCCTGGAAGGAACTGGAAAAGGCCCTAGAGATGGGTAAAGTCCGCTCCATCGGCATCAGCGACTTCGATTTCAACGACGAACTCTTCGAGTCCATCGTGGTTCCTGCGAAAGTCAAGCCCCAGATGTTCCAGATCGAGTGCCACCCATATGCCCAGCGCGAGCATTGGCAGGCGATGGCAGCCAAGTACAATATCCAGATTGAAAGCTGGTTCCCGCTCGGCGGCCGTGACAGCCACGGTGAGATTCTCCGCGACCCGGTCATCAACGCCATTGCCAAAGCCCACGGCAAGTCCGCAGCCCAGGTCATCATCCGCTGGCATCTGCAGAAAGGCTTCTGTGTAGTCCCCGGCTCTTCCAATCCTGCCCATATCCAGGAGAACATCGAATCCTTCTCCTTTACCCTTTCCGACGATGAGATGAAGCAGATTGCCGCCCTGAACAAGGAGAAACGCTATTTCAACATGTCCTATGAGCAGATCAAAGCATGGATGGGCGATTACGAACTCTGGGATTAATTCGCTAACTTAGCCATATGAAACACTCAGTAAAAACATTTCTGATGGTCCTGCTGGCGGCGCTTACCGCCGGCACGGCCTGTGGACAAAACAAGAATAATATGGACAATAAAGCACTTGTTATTTTCTTCTCTCATGCGGGGGAAAACTACTCTGTGGGCAACATCAATGTGGGCAACACCAAGATAGTGGCCGACTATATCTCTGAAATCACTGGCGCCGACCAGTTTGAAATCATTGCCGAGAAGAGCTACGACATGCCCTATATGGATCTCATCAAGGTTGCCCAGGACGAAGCCAAGGCCGGAGAACTGCCTGCCTACAAGGGCGATGTGGACGTAGCCCCTTACGATGTCATCTTCATCGGCGGCCCCATCTGGTGGGGTACCTATCCGCAGGTGATGTTCACCCTGTTCCGTGACATCAATCTGGACGGAAAGACCGTCATTCCTTTCACCACCCACGAAGGCAGCGGACTCGCTTCAACCGTCCAAGACGTCAAGAAAGCCTTCCCGAAGGCAAATGTCAAACCGGGCTTCGCCATCTACGGCCACGAAGTCCGCTCTGGCAAGGCCAAAGTAGAGAAATGGCTGAATGGATTAGGCTGGTGAATCTGATTATATCGGTGTAAAACCTCAATGAATCGCCGGATTTCCAGCAGCCATTCCATGAACCGGAGGTTCGAGATTCTGAGTGTTTGGTCTACTAAATAGGACATTTCTTCGGAAGTGTCCTTTTTTCTTGGCTTCACCATCGTAGGAGCCATATTTTGAGTTCGAAATCCATCAAAGGCTTGTTCCATAACGATTGGCAGTTCCCAAAATATGTAGTATTTTTGTGATTGTATTTGTGTGATGCTATATGAGTGAGATGTCTAAATATCAACTTGTTAAAAAAGCCATAGATGAACTTGATGTTTATGGGTTATTGGAAGGTGGCGCCCCTGACGATGAGTTTGATTCCGAGTCTAAAGAGATATCCGACCGAATTTCAGAAAACGATTCCATCATACAGATAGCTGAGGTCATAACTGATGTCTTCAATAAGGCTTTTGATTTACACGACAAACCATCCGTCTATTATTCTACGGCTGAGGAGATAAGACATCTTCTTACAGGAGAGAGTTTGGATGACATAAACAGCATTGGAACGAGAGAGAATGGCTCATGGATTGCTATTGGCTACGATATTCGGTATCGGTATGGATATGAGATAATGCTTCTTCTACTTGATAAGTTTATTACGGAATATGATATCAAGGTCGAAATAATCACAAAGTCTCCGATAGCAGGAGCGAACCATATCGCCGTATGGAGAAAGTGGCTTTTTAATAAACCGAAACCTTTGTCGGAAATAGAAGCATTGAAAGAGGAGTGCGGTGAGGTTTCTGTCGGCGGCAATTCTAAACGATTATCCGACATCCAACTGTATGTTACTCTGACAAATCAGAGCAGTATCATTGTCTTTCAAGTCCCCAAGGACCAATATTCAGAAGAAATCAAAGATAAGATAGATGCCGCGGCATACTTCATTCAGATTGCACTTGTTTCTGTTTGAGAAAGGCCTCAAACCCTATTGCTGCCTTAAACCCTTCTATAAATCCGTTCGAAATTTCTAACACCTGTTCTACAAAGCTTTAAACGTCAGCCTTTCCGGCTGGCGTTTTCTTTTTGTGGCGACTCGTCCACGAAAACAGGCAAAAACGTGGACGAACCCGGCAAAACTGGCGACTCGTCCACGAAAACGGGCAAAAACGTGGACGAACCCGACAAAACTGGCGACTCGTCCACGAAAACGGGCAAAATCGTGGACGAAAAAAAGAACGACCTTCAAAAAGGCCGTTCTTTTTACAACAAGGGGGTGGATGATGGGGCTCGAACCCACGACACTCGGAACCACAATCCGATGCTCTACCAGCTGAACTACATCCACCATGTAAGGGACTGCAAAGGTACGAAAAAAATTGTTCCTTGCAAGCAAATTCCTGAAAATTATTCTTTTTCCTGTGGCATCTCTTTTATGTAAAGGTCCCTCTGAGGGAAAGGAATCTCTATGCCATGTTCGTTTAATGCATTGTATATCAGCTCCTTGGCTCTCGCCTCGAAGGTGAAGTGCTCTTCTACGGTTGTGAACTGGACAACCGAGAGATCCACGGAGTTGTCGCCAAAGCTGTCGAACCTTACCTGGATGCCGAACTTGGGCTCCACGATCTCGCGTCCGTATTTGTCGCGTCCGCGAAGAGGCTGCATGGCCTCTATGATGATATTCCGCACTTCATCCACATTGGAACCGTACTTCACGCCAACAGAGAACTTGAGCATCTCGTAGGAGTGGTTCCTGGTGAGGTTCTTGAAATTCTTGTTGAACAGGGTGGCGTTCGGGAATGCCATTACGGCACCGTCGCTCGCGATGATCTGGGTGCTCTGGTAGTTGATGCTGTCCACCTTTCCGCGAATGCCGTCACACTCTATATAGTCGCCTACGCGGAGGCGTCCGGACATAAGCTGCACCCCGTAGAAGAAGTTGTTCAGGATATCCTTCATTGCGAAGCCAAGGCCGGTGGCAAGGCCGGCTCCAACCACCTTGATTGCGGTAGTGGGAATCTTGAGCATAATGAAGAGCATGATCACATATATGCCCCAGAATACTATGCCTATCACGTGTCCTGCGAGGGTGAAGTTGATTTCGTTCTCGTTGAGAAGGCGTCCTTCGGTCTTACTCATCACAGAACTGATTTTCATGAGCCTGTAAACAGCCTTTGCCAGATATGTGAGATATCCGAAAATGAAGAACAGGGTTATCACCAGCACAATCTTGGAGAAAGACAGGCTTATGTATCCTTCAACGTTCAGGAAGGGGAATCCGTAGTATTCCTTGAATATTCCGGTAAGGTCGAACACGCCCGAAGCCATGTGCAGGCTTATCGGCAGTGAAAGCACTATGGCAATGGGCAGAAGGGCTTTCTTTATCAGGGAATGGAACCAGGTTACAGCAATAAGGTCTTCATCCGTGCGGTGTGGAAGATTCGGGTGCATCTCCACATACTTCTTGCGGGCATCCCTGATATGGTTTTGATAGAAGATGTCCAGCAGGTCATAGACTGCAACTATGGTCTGCAGCAGCGTGAGCATGAAGAACCACCAGATCAGCAGCTGCACTCCGAAGAGCACGAACCCTCGCATGACAATCACCAGGGTTATAGCCATCACTGCCATGGAAACCCATCCGAAAACCCGGTCGTCGGTTTTGACTTTGGTGCGCAGTTTTCCGATTGTTATTCCCTGATAAACCACAAACAGGAGCAGCAGGGGAGGGAACACTATATTGATGAGGCTGTTGGGGATGAATGCTATGCGAAGTGCAATGATCAGGAGGCACATCAGAAGAACAGGCGCATACAGCAGTATGCCCTTTTTCACCGATTCGTCTTTGTAACGGATCACCAGCGACACCAGGATGGCGGCAAGCATCCAGGCAAATTCTATCAGAAGCTTGGATGCCATCTGGAAGAAATGCTCGGTTGCCACAAGGCTGCCTATCATGATGGTGATGGAGAACAGTACCACGGCAATGATCATCGTGGTGGCGAAGCGGTTATTGGTGATGGCCGATTTCTGCAGGATCTTGAGCTTTTTGCCCAGCAGAGCCATGAACAGAACCGCAAGAAGGATTGCGGCAATGAGGAAGGCAAGGGCGAACAGCCCGAAGCCCACCACCATAGGACCACGCCACTGGCTTTGCACCTGGCCGGTTTTGGCGTATTTGTCGGCAGCATCGGCCGATGCCTGGCGCCAGTATCTGGGGAAGAAGCGGAGGATGCTGAAATAGTCCGTCTGGCCTTCCTTGAATATGCGGGTCTGGACGGTCTTGTAGCGCTGCTGGGCGTAATCGTAGGCCGACTTAAGCAGATTCGCGGTTTCCTGATAGTGGGTGCTGTCCTGTACAAGGCGCTCTTTCTGAATGATGCAGTTGTCAAGGAGCAACTGGGCGTAGTAGAGGCAGGTGTCACGGTCGGCCCTGCTTAGGGAATCCAGCATGAATCCGCTGCCCCGCACCTCTTCCACCGGTCTCTCGGTGTTGATGTACACGACATTCCCTGCACTGTCCAGATACTCCATGACCATGGACGGAGGAAGGCTGCGCAGGGTATGGATCAGGCGGTCGTACCTGTCGATGTCTATATCCAGCCTCTTGACGATATCGTCGAAGGGAAGCCTTCTGGACGAGAACTCCTCATACTGCTTTGACACCTCGTTCAAAGCGTAGGTCATGTCGAAGGTGTAGTCCTGCTTCTGGGAGTACAGCATGAGCGAGAGTTCGTTGCTTTGCTGCATCATCTCCACAAGGCGTGCGTGCTGACGCTCCTCGCGTCCCTTCATCCTGGCCATGCGCTCGGCCGTGGCCCTGTATGTGGAAGAAAGTTCATAGCGAAGGACCTGCAGGGTCTGGCCAAGGTCCTTTTCGCTCAGCACGGCGAACGCCGGCACTATGACCAGGAGTGCCGAAATGGCGGCAATGAGTCGTTTTTTCATCGGGCGACGCTTATGCTTAATCCGTCTTTGATGCAGTATTCCTTATCCCAGTTCCATTTCAGTTTGATGGGAATCTCCTTCATGCCGGCGGGAACGATGGCTTCTATGGGGAAAGTGGCATATGCTGCTCCGTAAACCGCACTGTCGTCCACCTCGGAGGGAATGACTATTCCGTCTATCCCGTCGTCGTGGCGAAGGGTGAAGCGAAGCGTGTCGATGGGGGCGGCATCGTCCCATTCCAGGTTGATATAGTGTGTCTTGCCTTCTTCAAACTCCCTCACGGTGAACCGCATGTTCAGGTATCCGCCGCTCACCCACAGGTTGTTGATGAAGATGGGGTCCTCTCCAAGGGATTCGGTCAGCGTGCTGGCCCTCACGGCCTCTTTGTTCAGTGGAACCGCAAATGAAATGAGTTTTACGTCGAACTTGGTGGCGCTCCTTTTCTTAACAATGTCGCAGACAACGATTACCCTGGTCCCGGTTTCAAGCGTGCCGTCGCACTTCTGGTCCACGATAGTGTATTCCAGTCCCGAATCCAGCACTATCCTGTTGGGGCTCACAACCTGTGCCATGGAAGTGTCCCTGTACAGGTTGCTGTCGTAGAATACGCATGATGCGGCAAGCAGTGCGCAGGCAGCTGCGGCAAATGCTTTCAAGATAGTTCTGGATGTCATAATGAACGGCCCCTCCTGGTTGGCCTTGCTATAAATTGTATGTCAATGTCTTCCACTGTATAACCCTTGAACTTGCGGCGCCTCAGGTGGGTCTGCACAAGTTCGGTGAGTTCATCGTCCATGATGTCACGGTAGCGGTGGTTCTCCCTGTCGTAGAGGTGAAGATGCCTGGAAGTGTTCACGTCGAAGTACATCTTGCTGTTTGCCGACAGCCTGCGGGCATAGATCCTCAGATCTGCCAGCTGGGAGAGAATATTGTACACCGAAGCCACGGTAACCTTTACGGGCGGGTCCTGCCTGCGGATCTCTTCGGTTACCATATCGGCCGACGCATGCCCGAGCACCATCATGGCTTCATGGACTGCCAGCCTCTGCGCAGTCACTTTCAGGTCGTGCCTCCTGAGAAGCGCCCTGAATTCTTCCATGGTGGGTATTTTGCCGGTCTGTAAAGTCATATCCTTGCAAAGATACGCCTAATATTGAACTTTTCAAAATGCAGCGGCCTTTGGACGGTAATGGAGCTTTTTCAATTATTATTCGTATATTTGCAAGATTAAACAGTTCACTATGTCAGAAAAGGTAAAGTGTCTAATATTGGGCGGCGGTCCTGCAGGCTTTACGGCTGCCATTTATGCTTCAAGGGCGGGTCTCGCTCCCGTGCTCTATGAAGGCTTGCAGCCCGGCGGCCAGCTCACAACCACCACCATAGTAGAGAATTTCCCCGGATTCCGCGGCGGCGTGGATGCCTTCACGCTCATGGACTCCATGCGTGCACAGGCCAGGTCCTTCGGGGCCGATGTGCGTCAGGGAACTGCCGTCAAGGCCGATCTTGGCAGCAGGCCTTTCACCATAACCCTGGACAGCGGAGAAGTGATGGAAGCCCAAACCCTAATCATCGCCACCGGCGCAACCGCAAAATACCTGGGACTTTCCTCGGAGGAGAAGTATAAGGGGGCAGGCGTGAGCGCCTGTGCAGTATGTGACGGTTTCTTCTACCGCAAGCGCACAGTAGCCGTCGTGGGCGGCGGGGACTCCGCTTGCGAAGACGCCCTGTATCTGGCATCGCTTGCGAAGAAAGTGTACATGATAGTCCGCAGGGACGTTTTCCGTGCTTCAAAGGCCATGCAGGACAAGGTTTTCGGTTCCGAAAACATAGAGATACTCTGGAACAGCCAGGTGGAAGAAGTGCTTGGCGACGGCAGCGTGGTAACCTCTCTGAAACTCGTCCATAAAGACGGAAGCCACAGCGAAATAGAGGTGGACGGCCTCTTCCTGGCTGTGGGGCACCATCCCAATTCGGAACTGTTCTCCGGAGCCTTGGATGTGGATCCGGCAGGTTATATAATAACCCGTCCCGGCACCTCCTGCACCTCGGTGGAGGGTGTGTTTGCGGCCGGAGACATACAGGATCCCCGTTACAGGCAGGCCATCACCGCAGCCGCATCCGGCTGCAAGGCCGCCCTGGATGCGGAAAAATTCCTTCAGCAGCAATGAAAACAGGAAGCAGAATATACACTTATGCCGTTGCGGTCCTTGTTGCCGTTATGTCGGCATTAGCCTGCGAATCGCAGTATGAGGCCCTTCTTTCCAGTAACGACGTGGACGGCAAATACCGCGCGGCCATGGATTATTTCAGCAGGGGAAAGTATCAGAAGGCGGCTCAGCTCTTCGAATCCCTTGCAATTCTCACGAACGGCACTGAAAGGGACGATACCGTCCAGTACTACTGGGGCCTTAGCAACTACCGCTACAAAGACTATTACACGGCCCAGAACAATTTCACCCGTTTCGTGGAGAACTTCCCCATGAGCCCCTTCACGGAGGACGCCCGTTTCCTGAGGCTGGACTGCATGTACCGTGCAACCTACCGTTACGAACTGGACCAGGGGCCCACAAGGGTCTGCCTGCAGGCCATACAGGAGTACATGAGGGAGTATCCCCAGGACTCACCTCATATGGAAGCATGCCGCGCCATGCAGAAGGATCTCAACGAACGCCTGGACCGCAAAGCCTACGAAGCGGCCCGCCTCTATTATAAGATGGAAGACTATCTGGCCGCCAGGGTGGCACTGAGAAACGTCCTTAAGGATAATTCGGAGAATATCTACAGGGAAGATGTCCTATATTACACGGCCATGGCCTCTTACCACTATGCCAGGCTGAGCGTCCAGGCAAAGCAGAAAGAGCGTTATCTGGTTTTCATCGACGACTATCTGAATTTCGTGGGCGAATATCCTGAATCCGATTACCGGCAGGAACTGGATGTGATTCACAAACGCGTGCTCCGGGCCCTTGGCCGTTACACCGGCACGGATACGGAAGAATGAAAAATTTTTGAAACATCCCGAAGGAAACCCGCGTAATATTATTCGGACAATAAAAAGTTTTACATATATGGATACAAAGAAGAAAGTCCCCACAAACACCATCACCAGGGACATCAAGAACCTTGCGGCACCCACCGGAAACATCTACGAGTCTGTAGTGATCCTTTCCAAGAGGGCCAACCAGATTGCCGCCGCCGAAAAGCGCGAACTCATCAAGAAACTTGAAGACTTCCGCAACGACCGCGACACCATGGAAGAAGTGTTCGAGAACAAGGAGCAGATCGAAATCTCCAAATATTACGAGCGTCAGCCCAAGCCCGGTCTCGTCGCAATTTCCGAATTTGAGAACGGCGAACTTGTGTATAAACAGGCACAGGAAAAATAAATGCTCTCCCGCCTCCAGGTCAGGAATTACATTCTCATAGACTCTCTGGAAATCGAATTTCCGGAGGGTTTGGTGATTATAAGCGGCCAGACCGGCGCCGGCAAGTCCATCCTGCTGGGCGCACTGTCGCTCTGCCTTGGCGCAAAGGCCGATGCTGCCATGATCGGCCCGTCGGGGGAAAACTGCATCGTAGAGGCTGAATTCGAGGTGGGGAACAACCCCGTCCTTGAGAGACTTCTCTCGGAAGACGACCTTCCCTGGCAGGACGGCCATCTGGTAATAAGGCGGGTAGTGCACGGGAGCGGCCGCTCGCGCAGCTTCCTGAACGACGAACCGGTTTCGGTTTCGCGTCTGCAGGAGGTCTCGTCATTCCTCGTCGATGTCCACTCCCAGCACCAGACCCTTCTTCTCCAGGACCAGTCGTTCCGGAGGGACCTTCTGGACCACTATGCCGGGAACGAAGACCTTTTGAAGTCCTGTGCCGATGCCTGGAGCCGCTGGCAAAGCAGCAGGAAGGAACTCGATGCCGCGCAGGAGCGTCTTGGCAGCCTTCAGGCCGACCAGGATTATACCCAGGCCCGTTACCGGCGTCTTGCCGACGCCTCTCTCAGGGACGGCGAACTCTCAGAACTGGAAGAGCGCCAGAAACAGCTCGCGCACGCGGAAGAAATAAAGGAGATGCTCTCCGGAGCTATTGCCGATATGGGTGGCGAAGACTTCGTCCCAAGGCTCAAGGACGCCGTACGCCGCCTTGAAAAAGGAGCCGGTTTCATGCCTTTCCTTGGCCCTCTTGCCCAGAGGCTGGAAAGCGCCCGCCTGGAAATAGAAGACATCTCTGAGGAACTGGAAAACGCATCGGAAAAGGTGGACGTGTCTCCGCTGGCCCTTCAGGAAGTTGAAGACCGGATGGCACTGCTATACGACCTTATGAAGCGCTATGACGTGCATTCGGAGGCCGAACTCATCGAAACCCGTGACAGTCTCGCCGCCGCCCTCACGGATGCGGCAACGATAGGGGAGAATCTGGACCTTCTCAAAAAAGAGGAGGCGGAATGTGCCAGGCAGTACGAAAAGGCTGCCGATGCATTGCGCAAGGCAAGGCTTGCGGCTTGCGGGCCCTTCGCAAGTGCCGTGCTTTCATCGCTTCGTTTCCTGGAGCTGGAAAACAGTGTCTTCTCCGTGGAATGCGGTGAAGCTCCGGCATCGGCAAACGGCAAGGACAGCGTCGTCTTTCTTTTTTCTTCCGGCGGCAAGGCTCCTGTGGATGTGGCAAAATGCGCCTCCGGCGGCGAGCTTTCACGCATAATGCTCAGCCTGAAGGCAATGATGGCCAGATTTACCTCAATGCCCACCATGGTTTTCGACGAAATAGACACGGGAGTTTCCGGCAGCGCAGCCGACAAAATGGGCTCCATGATTTGCTCCATGGGAAAGGACATGCAGGTTTTTGCCATAACGCATCTTCCCCAGGTTGCTGCTAAGGGCGATGCCCACTATCTTGTGAGCAAGGAGGACGGGCGAACCGCTATTGCTCGTATCAGCGGAGAAGACCGCGTTATGGAGATATCCAGAATGCTAAGCGGCTCCCGTATCACGGAAGCCGCCATAGAAAATGCAAGAGTCCTTATCTCAGGGAACTAGCGCACAAGGACAATACTCATGTCCGGATTGTAGACTATCCTCCTTATAGCAGCGTTTGAACATGCGCCGTTTTCATTTCTGCTGAACATGAAATCGGTGTGCAGCATGCACACTTTGCTCTTGTCCAGGTACTTCATCCACTTGTCGCCGAAATGTGAGCACATAGAGATGAAATAATGTGCAGTGTCGTATCCCTGGAAGGCAAACTGACTGGGCTCGGTGCTGTACAGGGCCCTGAAAGCCAGGATGAATCTGTTCACTTCGGGTGAGTCGTAATCCACATAGTATGCGCTGGTAAGGTGCATTGAAGTCTGGTGGTAATAGTTGTTGTCCACCGAGTCCATAAGGCGCAGTTTGGACGTGCCATAGGATATTACTTTGTAACCGCGGCTGTCCATTATGCTCAGGTTGCGCATTGCGTCGGAAACGAAGCGTTCGTCCTCGGAAGCCACAATCACATGGTTGTTTTTCCCCTTCTGCATCATGGAACCGAGGCGGGAGGGAATCCTGGCCCCTTCTGCAACGCTGTAGAACAGCACCTCGTAACTTAATCCCTTGGCAAGCAGCGATTCCTTCATTGCATTGCATATTGCAGAACCGCCTTTCTCACAGAGCAGTATTATGGATTCGCCGGGCCGGCTTTCTTCCGACAGCCACTGGGCAAGTTCCATATACTGATTGTCTATATAGGAAGGAGCCTGGACAAAGTTGGGGAAACTGTCCCTGAGCGTCACCGCTTTCTGCTCCAGGGGAGATACCACCGTGGTGCCTCCGTTCACTGTCTGAAGTATGGTCTCAAGGTCCTCTACCGAGATGGGGCCAAGGACAAAGTCGTTCTTGTTCAGCTGGGCTGCCGACGGGACGCCGGCTTTCATGTCGTATGCCGAAAGATGTGTAAAGATGCCTTCAGCCTGGAGGTCCCTCAGGGCAAGAAGGGCGCCGGCATAAAAGTCCATCGTCATCGTGCTGGCGCGTTTATCAGCATTGAAAGGAAGAACGAGGCCTATATTCACGGTGCTTTTCCCGATAATGGTATCGTCTTCCTCTTCTTCAAGAGTCAATTCTTCGTCGGAGATATCAGGAACAGTTATGATTGTGGTATCCTGACTGACGGGAAGGTCGACGGCGGCCTCCTCCTGGTTGTCTTCGGAGGGAACATCTGTCACAACAGGCTCTTCTTCCTGCACCGGAATGTAAAGCACCTGCCTGCGGCTCAGCTTGGGACTGTCCATATGGTTGAATGCCATGATGGTTTCCGCAGGGATTCCGTAAAGGGCCGAGATATCGTCCAGGGTCTCGTACCATTTTACAATATGCTCCTTGTACGTTCCCGGGGGAGGGGTGGTTCCCTGATCGTTTCCTGTACCGGCGGAGGCATCTGCATTCTCCTTGAAGGGAATGAGTATAACGGTGTTTTTCAGAAGTCCTGTACGGTGAAGGGTGGGATTGGCATCATAAATCTCGTCCACGGTAACGCCATAAGCCTTGGCTATGGAGTACAGGGTTTGCCTCTCCATGACGGTGTGATACAGGAACACCTTGCCGTTCAGGGTTACTTTTTCGGTGGACACCGTAACGGGCACCGGATCGTAACTCTGGGCTTTGAGCTGTGTCCCGCATCCCGCAAATGCGAACAGGCACACTGCTGCAGCCAGTATTATTCCGCTTCTTTTCATAATCTCTAGAGTATCTTACAATTCTTGGGCGAAAGCCGTAAGGGAACAGCAAAACCTGTTCCAACTCAGTCGCTCTTTCTCCCTGTCTATGGATTCTTTGCATGAAGTGGCAATAGAGGGATTGTCGAAGAAGCGAAGAATCTCCTCTCTCACAGCACCTGCTTCAGCTTTCGGCGCCACCAATCCGGTGCCTCTGTCGCCGATGGTCTCCCTGAGCCCTCCCACGTCGGTCACTATCAGCGGAACTCCGAAATGGTACGATGTGGAACTTATCCCGCTTTGGGTGGCGCTCCGGTAGGGGAGCACGGAAACATCGGCGGCGCTGAAATACAGTTTCACCTCTGAATCCTTTATATACTTGGGAAAGAGTCTTATCCTCTCTTTCCCGGGAATGCTGTCTATTATCTGCTGATACTTTTCGAAGCTGCCGTACGGCTCTCCGGCTATCAGGAGCTGATAATCGTCAGGAAGGTCCCTGAATGCCTCCAGAAGGATGTCCAGGCCCTTGTACTGACGTATGAGTCCGAAGAAAAGCAGGGTTTTCTTCGATGGGTCCAGCCCCAGCTGGCGGCAGGCTTCGGCGCGCTCCAGCTTCTTTCCGAAGTGACTGTACACCGGATGGGGAAAAACCCTGTACTTGGCATCCGGGGCCAGGGAAAGCAAATCCTCCGCCACGCTGCCGGTCATGGTAATGAAACCGTTGCAGGAGCGAAGGAAATATTTCGTGAGCGGAACGTCCACGATGTGCCTCTCGTGGGGAACCACATTGTCCAGAACAGCGATGCTCTTGCATCCCACATGACGCGCCACGTAGCCAAGGGATGGGGCGAACCACGACATCCAGTATCTCATTACCAGAAGGTCCGGCTGCCACTGCCTTATGGCTTTTGCTGTCTTAACCCATGTGGAAGGCCTTATCGTATCCAGAATGGCCGTACTCTCCACCGGGATGGCTTCGTCTTCGGGAGTGACATACTGTGTTTTGCCCGGGAACAGGAACTGGGGGTACTGGCGGGAAAAGCTGAAAGCCTTCACCTCGTTACCTTCCCTGCCCAGTTCTTCGAAGATGCAAGCGTTGAACTGGGCTATCCCACCCCTGAGCGGGTAGAAACTGGACAGTATGGCAATCTTCACGGCGTGGAGATTTATTCTGCGCTGCCGTTGTCCTTGTTCTTGATGTATTCGTCGTTCAGGCCATTGAGGATATCGTCGGTGATGTCCAGATTGGGGGCACCGTACACGACGGGGGTGGTGAGGATGTCACCGCCTGTGGCAAGAATCATCGAATACTGCCTCTGAGCATTGTATTTCTCAATGAATTCGCTGATTGCGTTCATGATGTTGTTCACCATCACGCTCTGCTCTTCGGCCATTTCCTGCTGTTTCTCCATCACGAACTTCTGGTAGGCGGCCTGCTGCTGCTGAAGTTTCTGCTGCTGGGCTTCTGCCACGCTGCGGGTGAGAAGGCCTTTCTCGATCTTGTTGTTGAAGTCGTTGAGATCCCTGGTGAGCTTGTTCTCCCTGCGGGTGATTTCCGCCTGGATGCTGTTCACTTTGGTTTCCACAACGGCGCGGAGGTCATTGGCCATGTCGTATTCGGCCATGATGCGGTCCATGTTGAAAAATACGATGCTGCCTGCAACTGCAATGCTGTCGTTCTGCGAAGGAGCAGCTGCTCCGGGGGTGTTCTGATTGTTGCAGGAGGTGAAGCTGAGGCCCGCGACAATTGCGAGTGCGCTTAGGATAAGGGTGCTCTTTTTCATTATTTTGTCGTTATACAATTTCGGTTTAACTTGCAAAGATAGCTATTTTTTATGTATTTCCGAAAGGTAGGCCTTAATTGTTTGTTCAAGGCCCATATACAGCGCATCGCTTATGAGTGCGTGGCCGATTGAAACCTCATCTGTCCATGGAATCTGCTTCACGAAATAGGCCAGATTCTCAAGGGAAAGGTCGTGCCCGGCGTTCAGGCCAAGGCCGCAGCTTCTTGCTTCCTTTGCTGTTTCCAGGTATCTTGCAATGGCAATCTCCGGGTTCAGGGGATATTCCATGGCGTAGTCGGCAGTGTAGAGTTCCACCCTGTCGGCACCGCACAACGCGGCCCCTTCCGCCATGTAGGGATCCGGGTCGATGAAGATGGAGGTCCGTATCCCCTTTGCCTTGAACCGGGCGCAGATGCCGCTGAGGAACTCCCGGTTTTTCCATGTGTCCCAGCCGGCGTTGGAGGTAATGGCGTCCGGCGCATCCGGAACCAGAGTAACCTGGTCCGGCACAACCTCTTCGACAAGGTCGATGAAAGAGGGTATGGGATTCCCCTCTATGTTGAATTCGGTGGTAATCAGGGGACGGATCTCCCTGACGTCATTGTAGCGGATGTGCCTTTCGTCCGGGCGGGGATGCACGGTGATACCCTGTGCCCCGAATTTTTCACAGTTCACGGCCGCCTTAGTAACGTCGGGCATGTTTCCGCCTCTGGCGTTACGTATAGTGGCGATTTTGTTTATGTTAACGCTGAGTCTTGTCATGATGATGGTAAGTTATCAGCGCAAAGATAGCAGATAATTGTAAAAAAAGTGTTATTTTTGAAGGCTATTTTGAAAGATATGAAGATTGCTTATTTCATTCTTAACGATGAACTCCGTGAAGAGCCCCGCATGCACAAGCTCCTTTCGGAGTTGGAATCGGCAGGCTACGAAGTATATCCAATACATACCAAGTCGGATGTGAGGCCGGAAACGGACCTTGTGCTGTCGATGGGGGGTGACGGAACCTTCCTTTCCGCAGCCCACGTGGTCTCCGACATCGGCCTTCCCATACTGGGAGTGAACTACGGCCGCATCGGCTTCCTTTGCGAAAACAGGCCCGAAGCTGTCCTGCAGGCCCTCATGGAGGGTTCCTTCAGCATAGAGTACCGCACCGTCCTCAATGCCACGCTCCGCGGCCCGGGCGCCCGCCAGAACATAGGCATGCTGCCTTATTCCATAAACGAAGTGGCCGTGCACCGCAGCGGTCCCGCAATGATGGGCATCCACGTGAGCGTGAACGGAGAGAATCTTCCCACCTACTGGGCCGACGGCCTTATCGTGGCCACATCGTCCGGCTCCACGGCATATTCGCTGAGCGCAGGCGGCCCCATCTGCATGCCGGATTCAAAGGTTATCGTGCTGGCGCCTATCGCCCCTCACAACCTTAACGTGAGGCCCCTGGTCTTGCCGGAAACCGCCAAGATAGACATACGCGTTGAATCTCGCGACAATACTGCGATAATGACAACCGACAACCGCACTTTCGAGATGGATCTGGACTGGACGATCCATGTGGAAATGGCACAGTTTTCGCTGAAACGCATCCGCCTCGCAGAAACCGGTTTTGTACAGGCTCTGTCCTCCAGGCTCTTCTGGGGCGAAGACATTCGGAACAATGGATAGTATTGAACAGAAAAAAGTACCGCAGCACGTTACCATAATCATGGACGGCAACGGCCGCTGGGCAAAGGCCCGCGGAAAGGAAAGGGTGGCCGGCCACATGGAAGGCGCAAACAGTGTGCGCGCAGTAGTGGAAGCCGCAGCCGAAGAAGGTGTCAGATACCTCTCCCTGTACGCGTTCTCCACGGAAAACTGGAACCGCCCCGCAGCAGAGGTTGACGCCCTTATGCAGCTGATGATGAAGTCCATAAGGGAAGAATGTGCCTCATTCATAAAGAACGACATCCGCTTCGTGGTACTTGGAAACCGCGCCAGGCTTTCCGATAAGCTCAACGCCGCCATAGACGGCATGATGGCCGATACTGCCCACTGCAGACGGCTCACCGTGATAGTTTTCCTGAGCTACAGCGGGAAATGGGATATCCTCCAGGCCGCTCAGAAGGCTTGTGCGGAACTTGGGCCGGATGGGGCTGCCTCCCTGGACGAAGAAGGCTTCGGCAAGTATCTTGTCACTGCCGGAATTCCGGATCCGGATCTTCTTATCCGCACTTCCGGCGAGCAGCGCATCTCCAACTATCTGCTTTGGCAGTGCGCCTATACCGAGTTTTATTTCACGGATGTGCTGTGGCCGGATTTCCGTAAGGATGAATTCCGCGCCGCCCTGGAAGAATACTCCAGAAGGGACCGCCGTTATGGTAAAGTCAAATGATTTTGCTATATTTGCAGATTGATTGAACACACACGGATGAACATTATAAAACGTACTTGCCTTTGCCTGGCCCTTTCGCTCCTTGCATCCGGAGCCTTCGGGCAGAATACCTCCGGAGGGATAGAGGTGGATTATACCCATCCCAGGGAGTATATCGTGGGCGGAGTATCGGTGGAAGGCAACAACTATTTCTCCGAGAACCAGATAGTGCAGCTTTCCGGTCTGCGCAGCGGTTCCAGGGTGAAAATCCCGGGAGAAGACATCACTTCCATAGTGAAGAGGATCTGGGCACAGCGATTCTTCGAAGATGTTTCCATAGTCATAGACGAGCTAAGCCCGGCTAAAGATACAGCCTGGCTGAAAATATGCATCGTGGAGCGTCCCAGGGTTTCCCGCTGGACTTTTTCCGGGGTTAGAAGCGGTGAAAAGAAAGACCTTCAGGAGCGCCTTAACCTCCGTCCAGGCCGCGAATTCTCGGACTATGTGAAAAGTACGTCTGTAGATATCATCAAGCGATACTACAAGGAGAAGGGCTATCAGCTCTGCGAGGTGGATGTTCAGGTTCAGGAAGACACCGTCATCAACCGTGCAATCCGTGTGAACTTCGCCGTGAACCGCGGCAACAAAATCAGGATACGTCATATCAACTTCTCAGGAAACGATGATGTGTCGGAATACAAGCTTGCCAAGAACATGAAGGATACCCACGCAGCCAAGTGGTACAACTTCTTCAAGAGCAAGAAATTCAAGGAAAAGGAATACCAGACGGACCGCCGCACGGTGATCGAAGCCTTCAACGAGGCCGGTTACCGGGATGCACGTCTTGTGAGAGACTCCATCTATTTCGAAGACGATAAGCATCTTGGAATTGACATGGACTTCGATCAGGGCCGCCGTTACTACTTCCGCAATATCACCTGGACCGGCAACTCGGTGTATTCCACCGACGTGCTGAACCGCATTCTCCAGATCCAGAAGGGCGATGTCTATGACATGGTAACCCTGGACAAGCGCCTGCACGGCGGCGGAAAGCAGACGGATTATGATATCTCCAAGCTTTACAAAGACAACGGCTATCTGTTCTTCAATGTAACTCCCGTTGAGGTGTGCATACAGAACGACTCCGTGGATATCGAGCTCCGCATCTCCGAAGGAAAGCCTGCAACCCTGAACAACATCATCATCAATGGCAACGACCTCACCAACGAAAAGGTGGTCCGCCGCCAGGTGATGACGCGTCCCGGCTATCTTTTCAGCCAGACGGACTTCGAGCGTTCCATACGTGAAATCGCCTCCCTAGGCCAGTTCGACCAGGAAGCCATCATGCAGTACGGAAGCGGATACAACATCATCCCCAACCAGCTGAACAATACTGTCGATATTATATATAATGTAACGGAGAAGCCTTCCTCCCAGCTGGAACTTTCCGGCGGTTGGGGAGGCCGCACCTTCGTTGCCACGGCCGGTGTGAGTTTCAACAACTTCTCCACCCGCCGCATGTTCGACAAAACCGCGTGGAGACCGGTTCCCCTCGGCGATGCCCAGAACCTCTCCCTGCGTTTCCAGACCAACGGTACATATTACACATCCCTGAGCGCGAGCTTCCTGGAGCCGTGGCTCTTCGGCAAGAAGCCCACGTCGCTCAGCATCTCCGGATACTATTCCAGGATGACCGATGCCTATTACAGTATAGAATGGCTCACCGGAGGTATCCCCAAGGCCACAAAGTCATTTGAGGTCTTCGGTTTTGCAGCAGGTCTTGGAAAGCGCCTGAAATGGCCGGACAACTACTTCGTGCTGTACAACAACCTGAGCTGGCAGACATACCGCCTGAACAATTGGCAGAGCAGTTATACCGCTTTCGCTTTCGATACAGGCATTTCCCACAACCTGAGCTATACCCTGTCGCTTTCCCGCAATTCTACGGACCAGCAGATCTATCCCCGTCAGGGCTCGGACTTCTCCGCATCCCTGCAGTTCACTCCGCCGTATTCCCTGTTCCGCCGGCACGATTATAACGATGCCGGAGAAAAGGTTGCAGTGAGCAGCTGGAAAGACATCAACTACGACAACTGGTCATCGACCCAGAGGTACAAGTGGATCGAATACCATAAGTGGAAGTTCAGCGGAGCCATTTACAGCAAGCTCATCGGGGACCTTGTCCTGATGACCCGGGCGCAGTTCGGCTACCTGGGCTATTACAACCGCAAATGGGGCTATTCTCCTTTCGAAGGCTTCCAGGTTGGCGGCGACGGTATGTCGGGATACGTAACTTATGGCTCGGAAATCGTTTCCCTGCGCGGTTATGAAGATTATTCGTTAACTCCTTACATACCAACCCCATACAGCCAGACCGGCTACAGTTATGCGGGTAATGTGTATGATAAATTTACGGTTGAATTAAGATATCCTGTTATTTTGCAGCCGCAGAGCACGATATTTGTACTAGCCTTCCTGGAAGGCGGTAACTGCTGGTCGGACATCAGGGATTTCAATCCCTTCCAGATCAAAAGGTCCGCGGGTGTCGGCGTAAGGGTTTTCCTGCCGATGATCGGACTTCTGGGTGTAGACTGGGGATACGGCTTTGACGATGCAGTAAACGGTGGAAGCCAGTTCCACTTTGTAATAGGACAACAGTTCTGATAATTAAAAATGTTTTTGGATATGAAAAAGATCATGCTTATCGCCGCGATGGCGCTCATCGCAATCTCTGCTTCTGCTCAGAAAATCGGGATTGTGAACTACGAAGAACTTTGCACCCTCATGCCCGAGTACATGGATGCACAGCGCACTATTGCTGCCGTTTCCAAGGAAACCGGCGACACTTTCCAGGAGATGGCCAATGAGTTCCAGAACAAGCGCACTGCCTACGACCAGAAGCAGAGCACCTGGACCGCTTCCGTCAAAGAGGCGAAACAGAAGGAACTTGCCGATATGCAGCAGCGTCTGCAGGAGTTCCAGCAGACTGCATACCAGGAACTTCAGGACAAGCAGAACGAGCTTCTTCTCCCTATCCGCGAGAAAGCTATCAATGCCATCAAGGAACTTGCGAAGGCTCAGGGTATCGTCGTCGTTCTGGATGCTTCCCAGCTCCTTTACTTCGATGAAGAGAACACCGTGGACCTCATGCCTCTGGTGCGCACCGCCCTTGGCATTCCCGAAGGCCGCACCCTTGAAACCGTGCAGGAGGAAATATCGGCCCTTCAGCTCCAGTTCGCAAACTAACCCTTATACCTAATAACCAATTTAACTAACCACTCTTTTCCATGAAAACACAGGAAATTATGGCTCGTCTCCAGGCGAAATATCCCCTGGAGAAAGAGTATCTGCAGGCCGTGCAGGAAGTTCTCGAATCAATTGAGGAAGTTTACAACCAGCATCCCGAATTCGAGAAAGCAAAGATCGTTGAACGTCTTGTGGAACCCGACCGTATTTTCACCTTCCGTGTAACCTGGATCGACGACAAAGGCGAGGTTCAGACCAATACCGGTTACCGTATCCAGTTCAACAGCGCAATCGGCCCCTACAAGGGAGGTCTCCGCTTCCACAAGGCCGTGACTCCTTCGATGCTCAAATTCCTGGGCTTCGAGCAGACATTCAAGAACGCCCTCACAACGCTCCCCATGGGCGGTGCAAAGGGCGGTTCGGACTTCGACCCCGTTGGCAAGTCAGATGCCGAGATCATGCGCTTCTGCCAGGCATTCATGCTTGAACTTTGGCGCTGCATCGGCCCTGATCAGGATGTCCCTGCAGGCGACGTGGGCGTGGGCGGCCGCGAAATCGGCTTCCTGAACGGCATGTACACCAAGCTTGCGCGTCAGTATAATACTGGCGTTCTCACCGGCAAGGGCCTCACCTTCGGCGGTTCCATCCTCCGTCCCGAGGCAACCGGTTTCGGCGCCCTCTATTTCACCCAGCACCTCCTCCACAAGGCAGGCAAGGACCTCGTTGGCAAGACTGTCGCTCTCTCCGGCTTCGGTAACGTAGCATGGGGCGCTGCAACAAAGGCCACCGAGCTTGGTGCAAAGGTGGTTGCCATCTCCGGCCCGGACGGCGTTTGCCACATCCCCGGCGGCATCACTCCCGAAATGATAGACTATATGCTGGTAATGCGTGCCTCCAACCGTAACCTGGTTAAGGACATGGCCGACAAATTCCCCGAGAAGTGCCAGTTCACCGCAGGAAAGAAGGCGTGGAGCATCCCTGTGGACATCGCCCTGCCTTGCGCTTTCCAGAACGAACTCTCCGAGGACGATGCAAAGGAACTGGTGGCCAACGGCTGCTGGTGCTGCTGCGAAGTGTCCAACATGGGCTGCCAGCCCGGTGCTATACACTACTTCCAGTCCAACGGTATCCTCTTCGCTCCCGGCAAGGCCGTGAACGCAGGCGGTGTTGCAACTTCCGGTCTGGAAATGACCCAGAACGCAGAACACATCTCCTGGGATGCCAAGGAAGTGGATGAGAAACTGCACTTCATCATGAAGAGCATTCACGAGCAGTGCGTGAAGTACGGCACCCAGCCGGACGGCACAATCGACTATGTGAAGGGCGCCAATATCGCCGGCTTCATGAAGGTTGCGAATGCAATGCTCCAGCAGGGCATCATCTAAAGATATATCTTTCTAAAGACGGCCGGGTTCGAAAGAATCCGGCTTTTTTCGTGCTAATGTCAGGAATAATGAGTAAATTCGCAGGTTATTACGATAGTTAGTACTCAAACGATAATGGCAACTAAAAAACTTAACCTGAAGTATTGTGTCTTCCTGCCTATAGTGCTGCTGGTCACAATCTTTCTCTGGGCTATGCCCATCCAGTGGTATGGCATAGCGGATCTTACGGTGGTGCAGCAAAGGGTTATCGCCCTGTTCGTTTTCGCCGCCCTTATGTGGATTTTCGAAATCATTCCTAACTGGACGACTTCACTGCTGGTGATAGTGCTTGCCCTGCTATGTGTGTCGGACAAGGGACTGGGATTCTTCTGTAATCCTGAATTCGGCACTCTGGTTCCCTACAAGAGCCTTATGTCGGCCTTTGCCGATCCTGTGGTGATGCTTTTCCTGGGCGGTTTCGTGCTTGCGATTGTGGCAGAGAAATATGGCTTGGACGTTACCATGGCAAGGGCTCTTCTGTCACTGTTCGGCACTAAACCCCGCATGGTTCTGCTTGGCTTCCTCATCGTGATAGCCATCTTCTCCATGTTCATGTCAAATACCGCAACCGCCGCCATGATGCTGGCCTTCCTGGTCCCCGTTCTGTCCAAGCTTCCCGCCGACGACAAGGGAAAGATAGGCCTTGCTCTGTCCATCCCCGTGGCTGCGAATATCGGCGGTATCGGCACCCCCATCGGCACTCCTCCCAATGCCACGGCCGTGAAGTTCCTTTCAGAGGCCGGATACGATGTTACCTTCGGTCAGTGGTCCATAAGGATGATTCCCTATGTGCTCATCATGATTGTTGTGGCGTGGCTGGTCCTGCAGCTCCTGTTCCCCTTCAAGAGCAAGGAAATCAAGCTTGAGATCCCGCAGAACAAGCGCAAGAGCGACTGGAAAACCATCGTGGTGTGGTGCACCTTCCTTGGCACCATCTTTCTGTGGGCAACCGAGCAGTGGACAAAGATCAACTCCAATGTGGTGGCTCTCATCCCTCTTGGCGTTCTCACTTCAACCGGCATCTTCACCAAGGACGACATCAAGGAAATCAACTGGAGCGTGCTCTGGCTGGTTGCCGGAGGCTTCGCCCTGGGAACCTGCCTGCAGGGCACCGGCCTTGCAAAGGTGCTGATCGGTGCAATTCCTTTCGGCTCCATGTCCATGGTGCTGGTAATGATCATTGCCGGCGTGGTGTGCTACTTCCTGTCCAACTTTATTTCAAACAGCGCAACCGCAGCTCTTCTCATCCCCATCCTCATTGTTGTGGCAGAGGGTATGAATCTTGGCGCAGGCGGCTCCAGGGCAATGATTTCCTTCATTGCAGTGTGCGCATCCATAGCCATGCTGTTCCCCATTTCCACACCTCCGAATGCAATCGCAGCCTCTACAGGTATGGTGGAAACCAAGGATATGACCAAGGTGGGTATCATCATCGGTTCTGTGGGCTTCGTGCTGGGATACTTCTGGCTCACGAAACTTTTCCCTTTCACTGCTTAATATGAAAAAGTTATTCATTATAGCAATTGCTGCGCTCGTTTCAAGCGCAGCTTTTGCGCAGGAAGAGACTCCTGCAAAGTTCAAACTGTACGGCTTCATCCGCAACTACACGATCCTGGATTCCCGTGCCGTGAACGGCGGAACCCACGACCTTTACTTCTATATGCCCAAGGATATAGATGCCAATTTGAACACGGGCGTGGATATGAACGACGGCTTTAACTGGAAAAGCCTGGCACTCACAACAAGGCTTGGTCTGGACATGTCCGGCTATCAGTTCGGCAACATGTACGCTTCCGGTAAGGTGGAGGCCGATTTCTACAGCCTGAACGGCACCGGCAGTGCCAGCACCATCGCCCAGCTGCGCCTTCGTCAGGCCTATGTGGCCTTGAAGTGGCTTTCTGCAGAGAACGAGCAGATTGTCCTCAACATCGGCCAGACCTGGCATCCCATGTGTGCGGATCTTCCCCATATGACAAACCTTGAGTCCGGCGCTCCCTTCGGCCCGTTCAACCGCAGCCCTCAGGTTATGGCTCACTGGACAAAGGGTGATTTCACACTGACCGGCGGTCTCCTGTACCTGAGCCAGTATCTTCCCATGGATGCAGAGGCTGGTGCTAAATCCATCGCTCCTTACAAGTACGGCCTTCCGGAAAGCTACCTGGGCGTAGCGTACAAGCATGGTCCCATTGTGGCTAAAGTTGGTGCCGACCTTCTCGCAACCAAGCCTTACCGCACTTATGCCAACCCCATCGACGGCCCCGTAAAGGCCCACGGCCTTCTTCTGGCACCTACTTTCTTCGGTTATGTGCAGTATACCAAGGGTCTGTTCCAGCTCAAGGCCAAAACCACTTTGGCCCACAGCGGAGAGCATCTGAACCTCCTTTCAGGTTATGGCGTATCTGCCGTGAGCGACGAGGCCGACGGCCGCCACTATACCTATACTCCCATGCGCGACTGGGCATCGTTCGTATCGGCCCAGTACGGCAAGAAAGTGCAGTTCATGTGCATGCTGGGTTATATGAAGCAGCTGGGCACAACCGAGGATATCATTGCTCCTGAAAGCCTCTGGCTCAATACCGCGGCAGCTACCAATATCCAGAGCGCTTTCCGTGCAACTCCCACCATTGCCTGGAACTTCGGCAAACTCACCGTTTCACTGGAATATAACTACACCGTTGCAGAATTCGGCAGCAAGAGCATAGACCTTGCAACAGGCCTGGAGAAAGCTCCCGTGCGCAATGCACGCGGCCTGTACGATGCCGGCAAAACCCACTGGGTGGGAAATCACCGCATCGTGAATATGGTGAAGTTCAACTTCTGATTATTTCACTCGGAGCCTTTGCCCCACCCGCAGGGTGGAACTTGCCTTGATATTGTTCATCCGGCAGAGGGCATCCACAGTAGTATGATATTTGGCGGCAATCTTTGACAGGTTGTCGCCAGATTTTACTGTATAGTACTGTTTCGCGGCCTCTGCTGCTGCGGCACGGGCTGCTGCGGCCTGGCGTTCGCGCTCTTCTGCAAGCAGACGCTCTTCTTCGTCGGTGCGGAAGATTTCGTCTTCATCGTCCACTGCCTGGACATAGTTGCTGTCGGCATTGAAGTACCAGGGACGGAGCTTGATCATCCTGTGGCGAAGCTTTCCGTTTTTGAAGTCGATGATCCAGGCGGGGTCGAAGGCATTGCCCATGTATCGCGTCTCGAAATGCAGATGCGGCCCCGTAGAGCGGCCGGTGGAGCCGCCAAGGCCGATGACTTCTCCGGCATTGACCCACTGCCCGGCTTCCACTTTGCGCTCCGAAAGATGGCCATAGAATGTTTCCAGGCCGTTGGCGTGGCGGATGATCACCAGATTGCCATAGCCGCCCACTACGTCAGATACCCTCACCTTGCCATCGAAAGTGGCGTAAACGGGAGTTCCGGTGGAATAGGGGAGGTCTATACCCTGATGGCGGCGTCCGTGCCTGTATCCGAATTTGGAGGAGTGCATTCCCTGGCGGGGGCAGCAGTATGAATCCAGGGTGTCCACCAGCCACAGCGTAACGGTTTCGTTTATGCTCACATTGCCGTAGGGATTGCACGACCAGGTGTTCCAGTATCTGGTGAATACGTCTGTGGTGTCGACAGCTGCGGGATCCTTCATGTAACGGTAGGTACCGTCGTCGAAAAGGATAACCTTTACATCCGGATTCCCCGTGTCCAGAGTGTCGGCATACGGGGAACCGGAAATATGTGTGGATGGAAGACCTTGGCGGCCGAAGGCGTGGCGGAGGGAATCCGCTTCACGGTTCTGGGCACTGAGTGCCGCACCGCACAGGAGAAGCAGGATTGCTATTGTCTTTTTTCTTTTTGTCATCGTATCGCGCCGAAGCGGGTTTTCAAAATTTCGTCGGTTTCTGCAATCTTCTTTTGCAGGAGTTCATCCGAGGTGGCCTCACAGAGGAAACGAAGGTATGGCTCCGTGTTGGACGGGCGGATGTTCAGCCACCAGTCTGCAAATTCTATGCGATAACCGTCGAAGTCCATGAAAGCGGTGGCCTTTTCCTGTGCCATGAAGTGTTCTTTCACTGCATCCATCGCCCCCTTCTTGTCTTCCACGCGGTAGTTGATTTCGCCGGAATTCTTGTAGCGGACAATCTCTGCGATGGCCTGGCTGAGTGTTTTGCCTTCCTTCTTGAGGTCCGCAACGATGCCAAGGACAATCATTGATGCCAGAAGGCCGCTGTCGCTGTAGAAGAAGTCCCTGAAGTAGAAGTGGCCGGCAAGTTCGCCGCCCCATACGCCGTCTATTTCGCGAAGCTTTGCAGCCGCGAATGCGCGGCCCACTTTCCAGGTGTACATCTTGCAGCCCATGGGCTCCAGATACTCTCCCACGGCCTTGGAGGAGCGGATGTCCTGCAGGACTATGCCCTTCAGGCCCCTTTCCTTCACATAGTATCGGCCCATGAGGGCAATCAGAAGGTCGGGAGAGATGAAGCAGCCTTTTTCGTCCACGAATACCACACGGTCGGCATCGCCGTCGTAGATTACGCCGGCATCGGCCTTTACCTCGCGGACAAGGTTCTCCAGCGGAAGCACGTTGGCTTCGATGAGCGGATTGGGCTCATGGTTGGGGAAGCGGCCGTCCATGGTGTCGAAAAGGTAGTGGACATTACTTCCGGTGCCGAAGATTTCCTTGGCGAAGAGATTGGACATGCCGTTGGAAAGGTCCATGGCGATGGTTATGCCGGAGAGGTCCTTCGCGAATTTGCGCATGAAGGCGAGATAATCCGCCAGAATCTCCTTCTGATATACTTTACCGCGAACGGGAGCAACCGGGGTGGGTTCGCCGTCTTCGATCCATTTCTTGATCTCCTTGAGGCCGGCGTCGTATCCCACTGCCTGGGCGTCTGTGGTGGAAACTTTCATGCCGTTGTACACGGCGGCATTGTGTGAAGCCGTAATCTGGATGGAGGCGTTGAAGCCGTAATTGGCCGTACCGAAGTACACCATGGGGGTGGAGCTGAGGCCGATGTCGTATACGTCGGCGCCGGCATCGTTGATGCCCTTGATCACGGCGTCGTGAATATCCGGAGAGGATACGCGGCAGTCCCTGCCCACCAGCACTTTGTCGGCCTTCAGGAGGCGGGGAATGAAATATCCGATCTTGTATGCGTCTTCTACTGTCCAGTCTTTTCCGTAGATACCACGGATGTCATAAGCGTGAAATGCTCCCATAGTGTATTAGTTTTATGTTATTATACAAAGATATAAAAAAACTTATTTCAGTTTGCTGTTGTAGTGGGGGTGAACCTTGCCTTTCTGGATGTTCTGGAGCTTGCCGGAAATCATTTTCCGGCGGATGGGTGCGGCGTGGTCTGTGAAAAGGTCCCCGTCCAGGTGGGAAAGTTCGTGCTGGATCATGCGGGCTGCGAAGTTGTCGAAAACCTCGCTGTGCTTGATGAAGTCTTCATCGTAATACTCCACGGTAATAACCTTGGGACGGGTGACGTCGCAGTAGATTCCGGGGATGGAAAGGCAGCCTTCCGAATAGGTGTTCTGCTCTTTGCTCTCCTGAACGATCACGGGGTTGATGAGGGTGCGGCGGAAGCCTTTAAGATAATCATAGGTATCTGAGACCACGTCTCCATCCACGATCACAACCCTCTGGCTCACGCCGATCTGGGGGGCTGCCAGGCCGCATCCATCGGCCCTTGCAAGAGTATCCTTAAGGTCCTGAACAAGGGCTTTGATTTCTTCCTGTTTGGAAAGATCGGCCTCCACGGCCTTTTCGCGGAGCACGGGGGCGCCATACAAATAAATGGGCTTTATCATCTTCTGCGTGTTTTAGAATGTTTTACTGACAGGCTCTCCGGAACATCCAGCGGGTTCACCTGCAAGGAGGCACCGCTTTCGCGGTCCATGTAGCTTTGCAGTATGATGGCGGCGCTTATCCTGTCCACGGAGGCTTTGTCTCTGCGGTCTTTGGCTTTCATTCCGCCGTCTATCATTACCCTGTGGGCAAGGACGGATGTGAAACGCTCGTCTTCAAGGCTCACCGGAATATCCGGAAATGCTTTTTCCAACTGCTTCAAAAAAGCTTTCACATGGGACTGGGCCTCCGAAGGGGTGCCGTCCATATTCACCGGAAAACCCACTACAAAACGGGAGATTGTCTCTTTTTCCGAGTATTTTTTGAGATAATCTATTATCTTTGCAGAGTCTATGGTTTCCAGTGCGGAGGCGAAGATGCGGAGAGGGTCGCTCACGGCCAGGCCGGTGCGCTTAATTCCGAAATCTATCCCGATGAGTCTGTCCATAGACCACAAAGATAACACTTTTTTCGGAGCCTTTATGTCAAACGACAACAAGAAAGAGCGGAAGAACAGGTTTTTTATCCTCACTCTAACCGATGCGAAGTCCCATGAGCAGCTTTGGGCGCATCCTTTCCGTATGAGGCATGTGGTGGCAATCGGCGTTTCTGCTCTGGTGCTGGTTATGGCACTGGTCTTTGCCATCGTTGCTTTCACTCCGTTGAGGACCTTTATTCCCGGGTACCCGGATGCGTCCACGCGGCGCCAGGCAAGACAGAATGCAGTGCGGATAGATTCACTTGAAAGGGAAATACTGCAGTGGGAGCTTTATACAGAGAATCTGCGCCGTGTGGTGGCAGGGGAGGAGCCGCTTAAACTGGACAGCCTCATTGTCCGCAGAAGCCGCGGCATAAAGGATGATGTGTCCATAGACCCCGAACTTGATTCGCTTCTGCGTGCGCGCTTGCATGCACTTGATTACGACGAGGAAGAGTAATGATAAGAATAGCTATACTTGGATCCACCGGCTCCATAGGCACGCAGACCCTGGACGTGGTGAGGCAGCATCCGGATCTTTTCCGGGTGCAGATGATATCGGCAAACAGCAGCGCGGAGCTTCTTGCCGCCCAGGCGCGGGAATTCAATGTCCCGGAGGTCGTGATTTGCAGCGAAGCCTGTTATTCAGGGCTCAGGGACGCCCTCCCGGGGCGGAATGTTCATTGCGGAATCGATGCCGCATGCGCCCTGGTCCAGGAGGCCGATGTGGACATAGTTGTGGCGGCAATGGTGGGCTTCAGCGGGCTACGTCCCACTCTGGCGGCCCTGGAAGCTGGAAAGCGCGTGGCCCTTGCCAACAAAGAGACTCTGGTTGCCGCAGGTGAAATAGTGATGGATGCTTCACGCAGGAACAATGCGCCCATTCTTCCGGTGGATTCTGAGCATTCCGCTATTTTCCAGTGCCTTCAGGCAGCCGGTGGCAACCCGGTGGAAAGAATCCATCTTACAGCCTCCGGCGGTCCGTTCCGCACGCTTCCCAAACAGCAGATTGCAAAACTCGGGAAGGATGCCGCACTGAAGCACCCCAACTGGGATATGGGAGCAAAAATCACCATCGACTCCTCCACAATGATGAACAAGGGATTCGAAGTGATAGAAGCGCGCTGGCTGTTCGATGTCCCCGTGCAGAAGATCCACGTGGTAGTGCACCCCGAATCCGTGATCCATTCCATGGTGGAATTTGTCGATGGTGCAGTGCTTGCCCAGCTTGGCTGCCCGGACATGAGGGAGCCCATCCAATATGCCCTGGCGTATCCGGAGCGCCTGTCGCTGAATAACAAAAAGTTGGATTTCGCAGCCCTCAGTGCCCTGAATTTCTTTGAACCGGACATGGATAAGTTCCCTTGCCTTGGGCTTGCTTTCCAGGCCATGGAAAGGGGCGGTAACGCCCCCTGTGCGCTGAATGCGGCAAACGAGGCTGCCGTGGCGGCATTCCTTCACGACAAAATCGGCTTCTACGATGTTTCTGACATAGTGGAAAAAGTAGTTTCAGGCGTGAATTTTGCAGCGAATCCCACGCTCGACGACATCTTCGCAACGCACGAGGAGTCGTACCGTCGCGCCTGTGAATTGCTATGACAGCCCTTATCAAAGCCCTGCAGGTAATACTTGCCCTTTCCGCGCTCATTCTTGTGCATGAGGCGGGGCATTTCATGTGGGCGAAGATATTCAGGATAAAGGTGGACAAGTTCTTCCTATTCTTTGATGCGGGAGGCTTCAAACTCTTCTCTACCCGTCAGGCATGGTTCGTCAAACTCTTCCCAAAGGCGGCGTCTTGGGAAACTGAATACGGTATCGGCTGGCTGCCGCTTGGCGGCTATTGCAAGATAGCCGGAATGGTGGACGAATCTCTGGATACGGAGCAGCTCAAAGGCAAGGTCCAGCCCTGGGAATTCCGCTCGAAACCGGCCTGGAAGCGCCTTATAGTTATGGCTGGCGGCGTTGTGAATAACTTCCTCTTCGCCATTCTGCTTTTCATCCTCATGCTGGATATTTGGGGCAGCGCATTCGTAAGGAACAATGCCGATACTCCGATATACGTGAACTCCCTTGCCCATGAGATGGGTTTCCGTACTGGCGACGTGATCCTTGCCTATGACGACTACTATCCGGACGATTTCACCATGCTTCAGGTGGATCTTGCCCGGCGCGATGTGCGTAAAGCCACGGTGCTCCGCGGCGGGGATACACTCAGCATCTATATCGACCAGTCCAGGATAGGGGAGGTGCTGCAGACTCCTGGCATGTTCGACCTTGCCCAGCCTTTCGTGGTGGAGTCGCTTGCCGATGACTCTCCTAACAGGGACGTACTGCAGCACGGGGACAGGCTTCTGAGCATAGACTCCGTGCATGTGGATTACCTCCAGGATGCAAGGCCTCTTCTTGAAAGCCGCTCCGGTAAGGTAGTGAACTGCACGGTGCTTAGGGAAAGCGACACCCTGGCCACCGCTCTTCAAGTGGACAGCCTTGGCCATATCGGCGTAATGATTGCCTTCCCCGGCTATGAATACCGGAACTATACTTTCCTGCAGGCAATTCCTGCAGGCTTCAAGGAGGCCGGAAACACGGTGGACGGGTATCTGAAAGACCTCAGGCTGGTTTTCACTCCACGCACGGAGGCCTACAAGTCGGTGGGCAGCTTCATCGCCATCGGCCAGGTGTTTCCCAGCCGCTGGAACTGGTATCAGTTCCTTTATATAATGGCCATACTGTCCATAATGCTGGGCGTGATGAATCTCATCCCTATCCCTGCCCTGGACGGAGGACACATAGTGTTCTGCCTGTATGAAATGATCACCCGCCGCAAGCCTTCCGACAAGTTCGTGCTGGTGGCGCAGATGATAGGAATGGTGCTTCTGCTTGGGCTCATGTTCCTTGCTTTCGGAAACGATATTTCAAGACTTATAAGATAATGAGAAGAGCAGTATTATTGTTATTCTGCGCGTGTGCGCTTGCCTTTTCTTCCACCTCGTGCAAGACTAAGGCCACAGGAAAACTCCTTCCCAACGTGAGCGGCAAAGCCGGCGAGATAGTGCTTGTGATTGACAGGGAAAACTGGGAGGGCAATATTGGCTCCGCTTTCAGGGAACTCCTGAGCGGAGACACTCCGTATCTTGCCCAGAGGGAACCGCTGTTCACACTGGCAAACGTCCCTCACACCAGTTTCAACAACATGTTCAAGATGCACCGCAACATAATCATCCTGAACATCAATCCACAGAACCAGAAGACCGGAATCATATACAGGAACGACGAATGGGCACATCCCCAGAGCATAGCCCAGCTCGATGCCTGGGATGAAGCCGGTGCCCTTGAAATCCTGGCCTCGGACGGTGCCGTCCTTGCCGGATACTTCGAGCAGGCGGAGCGCAACCGCATCATCGCCAACTGCATGAGGTACGAAGAAGTGCCCCTCAGGGAGCCTGTACAAAAGGTCGCCGGCGGCGTTCTGCATTTCCCCTCCGGATACAAGCTGCGCAAGCTTACCGACGACTTTGCCTGGATTGCCGACGAAAAGCAGTACACCAACCAGACCGTACTTGTGTACCGCTATCCGGTCTCCGGCGATCCTGATGTATTCGAACTCAGCCATATCATAGCAAAGCGCAATGAGGTAATGAGGTCAAGCGTCCCCGGGATGTTCGAGGGAACATACATGACAACCTCCACTGCAATAACCCCCACCACAAGGCCAATGCGCTATCGCGGAAGGGACTTCATGGAAACCCGCGGCTTCTGGGAAGTGGAGGGCGATTTCATGGGAGGTCCATTCGTGAGCCACTCTTTCTATTCGCAGGATGGTCAGTGGATTATAGTGCTTGAGGCCTTTGTCTATGCTCCCAGATACGACAAACGTCAGTACCTTCGTCAGGTGGAATCCATACTTTATTCATTTGAGTGGAAAAATAATTAAAAATAATTTTGGCAGGTAAAAAAATATTTGTACCTTTGCACTCCCAAATTGGTGGGTTCGTATAACGGTTAGTACTCGGGATTTTCATTCCCGCAATAGGAGTTCGATTCTCCTACCCACTACCAGAAAATAAAAAAAATACAATAATGGCGAACACTAAATCTGCTCAGAAGGCCGCTCGTCAGAACGAGAGGCACAGATTGCATAACAAGTATTATGCAAAGACGACGAGGAACGCTATCCGCGACCTCCGCAACACAACGGACAAGAAAGCTGCACAGGAGAATGCTCCCAAAGTGTATGCTATGATAGACAAACTTGCAAAGATTGGCGTTATTCACAAGAACAAAGCCAGCAACCTGAAATCAGGTCTTGCAGTTTACATCAACAAACTCGCTTAAGGGTATCGGGATGTAGCGCAGTTGGCTAGCGCACTACGTTCGGGACGTAGGGGTCGTCTGTTCGAGTCAGATCATCCCGACACTAAACAAAAAACGGCAGGGATTTTCCCCGCCGTTTTTTGTTTATTACCAGCACTTCAGGTCCCAGCTCTGGAAGAAGTATGAGACTGTGAAGTTCAGGCTGTAGCCGTCCAGAACTCCGCCCAGCCCGGCTCTCGCAACGTAAACGCGAAGGTTTATGCCGTTTTCAGTGATGCTTCTTTCATCGGGATAGAGGAAGGCGTTGCGGGAGAACTTGATGTCGGTTTCCAGTCCGCCCATCAGGCGGGCACCTCCGAAGAATTTGGTTTCGGAATCTTCATCGTCTTCATCGGCAAGAAGGCCCATCCCGTTATATCCGAAACCTGCGAAAGGAGCTATGCGGAACCATGGGCCGTCGTAGAAGCTGAATCCTGCCAGGCCTCCAATCTGGAGTTCCGTGAGAACATCCCTGGCATTGAAGCTGTTAAGCCCCACGGTGAAGTCGTTTTTTGCAGCAAGCCCACCCAGGCCGGCCTGGACTTCAATGAATGCCTTTTTGTAGAAATACTTCACGCCCATGTCCATCACGAAGGCATTTCTTAAGTATTCCGAAGGAGATCCAAGGAAGAACTCTCCGCCGGCTCCCATGCGGAATCCAAAGCCGTGTTTGTCTTTTCTGAGGCTTTTGGGGTTGAATTCGCTGCGCTTCAGGGTTGCAAGCTGGCTGTCCACTATCGCCTGGTAATAGGCGAGGGTTTCCATGTCGCGCCCGTGGTCCGATGCTATCGTTATTTCCGACATCTTCACCGCGGTGAGGCCGATGTAGTAGTCCTGCAGGAATCCGGCTTCATAGCTCACCGAAGGGTCGTACATTTCGCGCAGCATCTTCCGGCACTGAAGTTCGTTCAGGTCGAAGAAGAGCTGGTTGAAGGTGAGCTGGTCGTCGGTGGCAAAGTCCGGATTCACCCACGACTGAGCTCCGTTCAGATATACCTGGGACGTTACCCTGTGAACAGTGAGGTTACCGAAGCTCTGCTCGGTGTCTTTCGTTTCCCAGCCGAAGGAATTTGACGATGCAGCCCCGTCTTCGGCCAGCATGGAACTTACCGTATAATCGTTCCACGAAAGCTTTCCTGAACTCCAGAACTTGTTGGGTTTCTGGGCGTTCAGGGCCGATGCCGCAGCAAGAAGCAGAAACAGTGTCGCTGTGAAGCGTTTTCTCATTTTACAGGCCTATGGTTTTAAAAAAGTCGTTGCCTTTGTCATCGACAAGGATGAAAGCGGGGAAGTCTTCCACCTGGATCTTCCATATTGCCTCCATGCCCAGTTCCGGATATTCCACGCACTCGATGCTTCGGATGCTGCTCTGGGAAAGCACTGCGGCAACTCCGCCGATGGTGCCCAGGTAGAAGCCTCCGTGCTTCTGGCAGGCATCCGTGACCACTTTGGAGCGGTTGCCCTTGGCTATCATCACCAGGGATGCACCGTGGTCCTGGAATTCATCCACATAGGGGTCCATACGGTTTGCCGTTGTGGGACCCATGGAGCCGCAGGGGTATCCCTCTGGAGTCTTGGCCGGGCCGGCGTAAAGGATGGGATGGTCCTTGAAATAGGCAGGCATCTCCTCCCCGGCGTCCAGACGGGCCTTGAGCTTGGCGTGGGCTATATCCCTTGCCACGATGATGGTACCCTTCAGGTTAACGCGGGTTCCCACCGTATATTTCGTGAGTTCTGCACGCACAGAGTCAATGCCCTTGTCAAGGTCTATCTCTATGCCCTTGGGACCTTCTCCGGGACGGCGGAGAGCTTCGGGGATGAGTTCGGAAGGATTGGTATCCATCTTCTCAATCCACACGCCGTCTGCGTTGATCTTGCTCTTGATATTGCGGTCGGCACTGCAGCTCACGCCCATGCCGATGGGGCAGCTTGCGCCGTGGCGCGGAAGACGTATTACTCGGATGTCGTGAGCGAGGTATTTGCCGCCGAACTGAGCGCCCAGGCCGATCTTTGCAGCTTCCTTCAGTAATTTCTGCTCCAGGTCTAAGTCGCGGAAAGCGCGGCCGGTTTCGTCACCTGTTGTAGGCAGGCTGTCGTAGAACTTGATGCTGGCCAGTTTCACCGTGAGCAGGTTCTTCTCTGCGCTGGTGCCGCCGATTACGAATGCGATATGGTAAGGAGGGCAAGCAGCCGTTCCCAGGCTCTTCATTTTCTCCACCAGGAAGGGAAGGAGTGTGCCTTCATTCTGGATGGTTGCCTTGGTCATGGGGTAGAAGTATGTCTTGTTGGCGCTGCCGCCGCCCTTCGCCACCATCACAAAGCGGTATTCATCGCCCTGTACGGCCTCGATATCGATCTGTGCGGGAAGGTTGCACTTGGTATTCACCTCGTTGTACATATCCAGGGGTGCGTTCTGGCTGTAGCGCAGGTTCTCCTTGGTGTATGTGTTGAAAACGCCCAGGCTGAGGGCCTCTTCATCTTCGAAGTCCGTCCAGACCCTCTGACCTTTTTCTCCGTGGATGATGGCTGTGCCGGTATCCTGGCAGAAGGGGAGTACGCCCTTCACGGAAGTTTCCGCGTTGCGCAGGAACTGCAGGGCCACGTATTTGTCATTGTCCGATGCTTCGGGATCGTTGAGGATAGCAGCCACCTGCGCGTTGTGGGCGCGGCGGAGCATGAACTGGCAGTCGTGGAAAGACTGCTGGGCCACCAGCGTGAGCGCTTCCGGTGAAACTTCCAGGATGGTCTTGCCGCCACAGCCGCAATGACCGCCGAACTTGGATGTCTTAACCAACTTTTCCGATCCGGGAATCTTGTAGTATTCCGTTGTGTCAGGGCCCAGCTGAAACATGGGCGCATATTTGAAATCAGGCATTTTTGATACAGTTTATTATCTATCATACAAAAATAACCAATCCACTCGACCTTCGCAAATCTTTTGGAGGATTTGGCGAATCAGAAAAAACTCCCTATCTTTGCGGTGAGATAATAAACCGTGATACGGATGGGTAATCGAGTCGCGCAAAAGTCCCCGCCCGCGAGGCCCTCGCTCAAGAAGTAATTCCGCCACGTAGTCTTGGGGCAAAGTTAACAGGAGGTCATTTGGCCTCCTGTTTTATTTTGCCAGCATCAATGGCTGTTATGCAGTATTGCACTTTAGACTTGTCACTTCGCCTGGCTTCCGGATTCCCATCCTTCTGGCAAACTTGGCTTTGGTCATTCCAATCCTTCGTGAGCGTCTGTTTCGACAGCCTTTAGCCGTAAATCGTGGGCTTTGCTCAAGATTTAATAGCTTACGCCTGGCCCGACTTTTATTCTGAGACGGGACGGATGGAGGTTCCGCAGCAACGACCGAAACTGTATCTGAAAACCCTGACGGAGTCGAAGTAAATGCTCCATGCGTCCTGGTGGTAGCCGGTAAAGGAAGAAGACCAATATATGGTGGTGGAGCCCTCCGTGTTGAGGTCAGTATTGCTCCTGTAGCCAGATGCGGGAAGAAAAATGCTATTTCCATTGGGACCGGTAACCTTATAACCGTCCACTCCGTTCAGGCTCATCCAGGTCCAGTCACATTGTTCTATGAGCTCTGCCCACTCTAGAACTGTAGGCATCCGCCATTTACCTCCGAGTTTTGCGCGAGCTACATCATCTGACGCGGTTAGTACAAACTTATTATCAACTGTGCCGTACCAAGCGTTATTGTTGTACTTTGTAAATAAACCACCCTTGTACCATTTGTAGGAAGACCAATCATAACCAGTAATGGTTTTACCTCCGATTATTCGCCAATCGTTACAAGGGTTATCTTGGGAATGACCCTTTGAATAATGTGGCTCCAATTCTCCCCAAGCGTAATAATCACCATAGTCTTCAGGGCTGGAACAAAGACCGTTTTCGGTTAGATTGGACTTAGCCCAATACAACTTGTATTTAGTACCATCAAGCCGAAGTATCACAATACCGAGATCTACTGATCCAGGCGGCGGAGTACTAGCCCTCAAGTCAAAAGACAATACAAGGGCCGCAATAACCACGATAATCTGTTTCATAATAGGATGCTAAATATCGTCGTCTTCTACGGGGATGGCGGAGGCGCCGTTGCCCATGAGGTAGGCCTTCATGAACTCGTTGATGTCGCCGTCCAGGACTGCCTGGGTGTCTGCCGTGGAATAGCCTGTGCGCAGGTCTTTCACCAGTTTGTAAGGGTGAAGGACGTAATTTCGTATCTGCGAGCCCCACTCGATGCGCTTTTTCTGGCCTTCCAGCTCCGCCTGCTTTTCCTGACGCTTCTTTAGCTCAATGTCGTACAGGCGGGATTTAAGGATAAGGAGAGCCCTTTGCCTGTTGTCCTGCTGGGAGCGAGTCTCAGTGTTTTCCACCATGATTCCGGAAGGGATGTGCCTTACCCTTACGCCCGTTTCCACCTTGTTCACGTTCTGGCCGCCGTGGCCGCCGCTGCGGAAAGTGTCCCATTCCAGGTCTCCGGGATTTATGTCGATATGGATGCTGTCGTCCACAAGGGGATACACGAACACGGACGAGAACGTGGTCTGCCGCTTCCCCTGGGCGTTGAACGGGGAGATCCGCACAAGGCGGTGAACACCGTTTTCCGCCTTAAGATAGCCATAGGCATAGTCTCCTTCCACCTCTATGATGGTGGACTTGATTCCGGCTTCTTCGCCCTCCAGAAGGGAAGTGACAGTCATCTTGTAGCCGTTGCGTTCGCCCCAGCGGAGGTACATTCGCATGAGCATGGCGCTCCAGTCGTTGGCCTCGGTGCCGCCGGCGCCTGAGTTTATCGTGAGAACCGCTCCAAGATTGTCCCCTTCGTTTCCAAGCATGTTCTTCAGCTCCAGGGCCTCAATTGCCTGGAGGGTGTTGGCATACTGGGCATCGGCCTCCTTGCTTTCGGCCGTTTCCAGGGCTTCGTCGTCCTTGCCGTCCATGCTTTCCCGGGCAAATTCGTAGAGGACGTCCAGATCGTCGGCTGCAGCTTTGGCTTTGTCAAAGTCCTGCACCCATGCCTTCAGGCTTGAGAGCTTCTTGAGGAAGAGCTCTGCGGCCTTGGGGTCGTTCCAGAAATCGGGAGCAAGACTCTCCTGTGTCTTGCGTTCCACCTCCTTGCGCTTCCCGGCAATGTCCAGGCACTGCTCCAGTGTGTCCAGCCTTTCGTGAAGCTGAGCTATCTTATCCTGTGTGATCATTGTTCTTCTTTAAGTTTGCCGTCCACCCTCAGATCTTCAATGCCGGGGACGATGAATACCTTCATGCCCACGAATACGTGGGGTTTGAGCCTCAGGAGATCTTCGTTGTGAAGGCGTATGCAGCCGTGGCTGTCCCTGGTGCCGATGAGGTGATCCCTTTCAGGGCAGGTGCCGTGTATGCCTATTCCCTGGAAGCCCGTTCTCAGGCGGAAGAACCAGGGCCCATAGGCAAATACCGGCCCCAGACCGTCGTTGTAATTGAAGGTGACCCTGCTTTTGTCTTCTATTCTGGACACGGTGAACCATCCTTCCGGGGTTTTGTTGTCTCCAGCCATCTTCTTGTCTCCTGCGTGGACACCGGTGCACACGGGGAAAACCATAAGCGGAATGCCGTCCTGCGAGAAAAGGGTTATCTCGAACGCCTCTTTATCCACCATAAGCCACTCCTGAGCCCGCAGCGGAGCCGAAGCTGCTACAAGGAGGACAGCCAGTATAAAAGACATCTTTTTCATACAATCTTTCAAAGATAGCAATTTTTTTGGTATTTTTGTGAGCATATGGCAACAATCGGCATATTTGATTCCGGCTCCGGAGGTCTTTCCGTTTACAGGGAGATAGTGAAGCTTCTTCCCCATGAGAGATTCGTGTATTTCTCCGACAATGCCCACTGCCCCTATGGGGAAAAAAGTCCCGAATACATTCGCGAGCGCGCATCGGCAATCACCGACATCCTCCTTGGAATGGGTGCCGATATAATTGTTGCCGCCTGCAACACGGCCACCGCCGCAGCAATCACCTTCCTTCGCGAAACCTATCCGGATGTACCGTTCGTGGGCATGGAACCTGCCGTCAAGCCCGCTGCCCTCGGCACCAAAAGCGGGGTGATTGGCGTCCTGGCCACAGCCGGAACCCTTCGCGGTTCCAAGTATCTGGACACCAAGGGCAGGTGGAGCGGAAACGTCCGCGTGGCGGAACACGTTGGCCAGGGTTTCGTGGAACTGGTGGAAGAAGGCCGTCTGGACGGCCCGGAAGTGGAAGCGGTGGTGCGCGCCTCCGTTGAACCCCTTTTGAAAGAAGGGGCCGACGTGATAGTCCTTGGCTGCACCCACTATCCTTTCCTTCGCCCGGTTATCCAGCGCGTCGCGGGGGATGATGTAAGGATCATCGACCCTGCACCCGCAGTCGCAAGACGCACAGCCGATATCCTGCTCCAGAAGGGCCTGATAGAAAAAGAAGCTGTCCAGCACCTCGAGTCGGTGCCGGACAGCGTTAATTCGGATTTTTATTCATCCGGTCTCCCGGATTCCATGGGCAGGATTCTCAATTATCTGTAATAGTAGGGGCTGTACTGGTTGTACATGGAACCGTACATCTGACCGAGAACCTCGAGGAACGGCTGGCCGTCGAAGAGGGTGGTGCGGTACACGGTGTTGTCCACCAGGTAGTACTCAACTCCGTTCATTACGATGATATCGTAGTCATCCGGGAGGGAAGTTACCAGTGCACCTGCAGGAGGTACGATGGTGGTGAACTGTCCGGAGGAGGTTACGATGAAGAATACACCGTCCTGATAGAAGTACTGGGAATTTGCATATGCGTAGCTCTGTACGAGTCCCAGACGGTTTGCGAGTTCGTAGGCCGAAAGGGCTCTGGAGTTGTTCAGTGCAAGATATCCGTTCTGAGAGATGATGCGGGCGTTGTTCTGGGCGATGATCAGGTTCTGCTGGGCAATCACGTTGTAGTTGTCGAACACAGTGTTGTAAGTCCTGTACGTGCTGTTGTAGTAGGCGAAGTTCACGGCCCTGAAGATAGCTGCATCTATAGCTCTCTCAAGAGGAGTTCCGTAAGGAGGACGGCTCACTACCCATACGTTTCCGTAGGAGCGGTAGTAGATACCGTTGTGATAGTAGTAGTCGATTCCCCAGTGGCTCACCCTGCGATATCCGGTGGGAAGAACCCTTACACGGTAACCGTAGTAGTGAGGATCTCTGCTCCAGTAGTCGCGGGGACGGTCCAGAGGCAGGAAGTCACGGTCGCGGGGAGAGATGCGGCTGAGGTTGCGGTTGTCGTCCATGCGCATGTCGTCGTCGTAACGGTAGTTGCCGCCTTCATCGCGGTAAGTGCCGCTGTTGCCGGAAGAGGATGCGCTGCCGGAGCCGCTGGAAAGACCGCTTCTGGTCACGTTGCCGGCACGGGTACCGACGGAGCCGGTGCTGCTGCCGGAGCTGGCGGAAGAAGTGGTTGCGCTGCCGCCCTGGCGTACGGTGGAACCGCTGCTGCTGCCCTGACGTACGGTGCTGCCGCTGGTGGTGGAGGCGCCGCTCCTGCTGCCGGTGCTGGAGGAAGAGCTGCTGCCCTGACGTACGGTGCTGCCGCCGGTGGTGGAGGCGCCGCTCCTGCTGCCGGTGCTGGAGGAAGAGCTGCTGCCCTGACGTACGGTGCTGCCGCTGGTGGTGGAGGCGCCGCTCCTGCTGGCGCTGCCGGTATTGGAGGAACCGCTGCTGCCCTGACGGACAGTGCTGCCGCTACCGGTGGAGGTGCTGCCGCTCTGACGGCTGGTGCCGCCGATATGATAGGTGCTGCCGCTGCTGCTGGAAGAACTGCTTCCCTGGCGTACGGTTGAACCGCTGCCGCTGGAGGAACTTCCGCTTTGGCGTGAAGTGCTTCCGCTTGTGGTGGAGGTGCTACCGCTCTGACGTGATGTTCCGCCACTTTGGGTAGAAGTACCACCGCTCTGACGGGTTGTACCGCCTCCCCGAACCTGTGCGGAGAGCGGAGTGGCCATCATGATGACTGCGATCATGAGTGATGCCGATGTGTAAACGATGCGTTTCATGGCTCTTTGCTTTTTAAGGTTCTACATGATAAAGATAGTACTTTCTGGAAAGTGACAGAAAATGTTCGACATCCTTGTTCCAATATTCAACAATGTCTTCCACCTTCATTCTTTTTCCGAAATTCACTCTTACATAATCCGTACCACAAACGATATCCATCATCCTTGTTTTTTCCATCGGAAAGGGACAATGATCGGGATAAAGCTCGTTAAGTGCTTGCATTACATAGAATTGCGTGAGCGTGAGGGATGCCGCTTCATAATCTGTGAAAAAGAACTGCACTCCGTGCAGAAGTTTCTTTTCAAGCGATCCGAACTTGGGCATATAGTGTATGGTGCGGAATGCGATGCCGGGAAGATTGTAGCTGTCCAGCCTTTTTTTCAGAGCATCGGCATCTATCCATTCCGCGGCGAATACCTGGAAGGGCAGGAGATATCCGATTCCGTGATTCACGTAGTTGGAAAACTCGCCGATTATACCTGCCGAGGGGTAGCCGATTGCAGACATGGGGTCCGGAATGTTGGGCGAGGGGAGGATCCAGGGCAGACCGGTGTCGGTGTAGAGCATGTTTCTGGTCCAGCCTTCCATGGGTACGACTGAAAGGCGGCATTTGAGCGGGGCCTGATCGCCTTTTTCGCCGCGGTTGAGGCCTTCCTCGTTGATGAGCATTGCCAGTTCGCCCACCGTGAGTCCATAGACATAGGGAATCTTGAATTCGCTCACGAAGGAATGGAAGCCGGGCTCCACATAGCAGCCTTCCACTTTGAGGCCACCGAGGGGGTTCGGCCTGTCCAGTACCATGACTTCGATCCCGGCCGTGGCGCAGGCGCGCATCACCAGGCCAAGTGTGCTGATAAAGGTATAGGAGCGGGTTCCTACGTCCTGGATATCGTATACCATAATGTCTATTCCCCTGAGCATTTCAGGGGTGGGCATCCTGGTGCGGCCGTAAAGGGAGTGAACCGGCAGACCTGTGGTGGGATCCGTTTCGCTGGGGATTGAGCCGCCTGCCCATACATTGCCGCGGACGCCGTGCTCGGGCCCGAAGAGGGCCACCAGATTCACTTCCGGAGCTTCATTCAGTACGTCGATGGTGGAGCGGATGTGGGTGTCTATGCCGCTGGGATTGGTGACGAGGCCCACCCTTTTACCCTTGAGGCCTTCGAAACCTCGTTTTTCAAGTACGTCGATGCCGGGAAGCACCTTCTGGGCATAGAGCGCCGCTGTGCAAAGGCATAGGAGCGAGATGGTTATCAGTAAATGCTTTCTCATATGGGCAAATATACTATTTCTTTCCGAATTCTGCAGGAATCTTGCGACGGACAATGACAATTGCCGCGATCGTTGCAAGACATGTGAACATTACGAAGCCGAAGTACTGGGGATACCCCATGCTTTCCTGAAGCATTCCGGCGAACATTCCGGGAAGCATCATGGAAGCAGCCATGAAGGCGGTGCACAGGGAATAATGGGAGGTTTTGAATTCCCCGTCGGAGATGTACATCATGTACAGCATGTATGCGGTGAAGCCGAAGCCGTATCCGAACTGCTCTACGCCGACACAGGCGCCCACGAGCCACAGTGATATTCCGGGATGGACGGCCATGTAAAGGTAAACGATGCAGGGAAGTGCCAGTGCCAGGCCCATTGGCCAAAGCGAGCGGCGAAGTCCCTTGCGGGCAATGTATATGCCGCCGAGGATGCCTCCTGCAACGATTCCGAGTACGCCGATAGTGTTGTTAACGAGGCCGTACTGGGCGGTGGAGAGTTCCAGGCCTCCGGCTTCGGCTCCATCGACCATGAAGGCGGGGACTATCTTCAGGGCAAAGGCCTCGGGAAGGCGGTACAGCAGCATGAAGGCTATGCCCAGCCATACCAGGGGCTTGCGGAAGAAGGTGGAAAAGGTCTGGCCGAAGTCGCGGAATATTTCACGGGCTGTCCGGGAGTTCTTGTTGAGGTCCGACATGGGCTTTGGGAGTATCCAGAGGTGGTAGAAACTCATCAGGGCCCAGAGGATGGATACCGTGAGAAGGGTGAGGCGCCACGACTGGGGAATGGAGCCGGTGCGGTTTTCGAACCAGCCGGCCAGCATTACCAGTGCACCCTGTACGAAGAGGTTGGAAAGGCGGTAGAAGGTGCTGCGGATGCCTACGAACAGCGATTGCTCGCGGCCGTCAAGCCCCAGCATGTAGAATCCGTCAATGGCTATGTCGTGGGTTGCCGATGCAAAGGCGGTTATCCAGAAAAGGAGCAGCGTGGTGCGGAAAAGTGACATTTCTTCCCCGGTCTGGGCTGGAAGTGTGAAGGTGAGAAGGGCGAAGAGCCCCAGCATCAGGAATTCCGTGATAAGAATCCACCAGCGCTTGCTCTTGATAATATCGACAAACGGGCTCCAGAAGGGCTTTATGAGCCAGGGGAGGTACAGAAGGCTGGTGTACAGGGCCATGTCGGTGTTGCTCATTCCCATCTTCTTGAACATGATCACGGAGATGTTGTTCACGATGAAGTAGGGGATCCCTTCCGCAAAATATGTTGTGGTTACCCACAGCCAGGGGTTCCTTTTGGTTATCATAGTTCTGTTCCGGGATAATAGAATTCAAGTATCTCTCGGTAGGGACGGCCCTCTGCGGCCATGATTGCGGCGCCTATCTGGCACAAGCCCACTCCGTGACCCCAGCCTTTGCCGCGAAGAATTACTTCGCCTTCGGAGAATTCGGCTTCGAAGTTGGAGCTGTAAAGGTGGCTCTTTGAGAGGAATTTCCTGATAATAAGTTCCTTGCCTGCGATGAGGGTCTTCTTGCTGCCAACGATTTTAAGCCGTGTTATTCGGCCGGAGCCGCCCCTTTCAAGTGGCTCGAGGACCTGGAGCGTGCCGATATCGACACCGGATTTTTCGCTTATGAGAGAGGAAAGGTCGTCTATGGTGTAGCGCTGCTCCCAGTCGTGGAAGCCGGTGGTTTCAAGGTCGTAGGCGTTGAGGGCGCGGGCAAGGACCGAAGAGTTGCGGGTGTTGCACCAGGGATCGTCCTTCACGGGGAGGTAGGGATAATCTTTGTCTTCCCAGGCGGCGGAGAAGCGCTCGGTTTTGCCGCCGCAGCATTTTGAGAAGCGGGCATCGGCAAGTTCTCCGTTGTAGCGCAGGACCTGGCCCCAGGTTTCGTCAATGGCAAGGTGCACGTTTTCCCCTACCGCCATGGTGAGGCCCTGGTAGCGCTGGCAATGGTCGTCGGCGCAGACGTCGAAGAGCTTGTGGTCCTGATGGTCGAACCATTTGCGTATTTCTATGGTGTCGGAGCCGGATTCGGGACTTTCCTGTTTCCTGGATTCCAGCCATGTGATGAGGCCGGGGGTGCTGTTTATGTCGATGCCGGGGCCCTGTGGAGCCTTTTTGTTGCGGCGGTTCTCTATCTGGGCCATTACCCATGAACGGGAGATGACTGCGTGGGCTTTGAGCAGCTCCAGCGGAGAATTTGCGCTCATTTCAGAGGAGATTACGCTAAGGAGGTAATCTTCTACACCTATTATATTAACTGCGCGTACATAAGGGGCGTCCACAATGAATTTCAGGGTGCCGGCAAATTTCTGGTCAACTTTCCTTTCCCAGTGGAACCCCACTCCTATCGTTACTCCATGCAGTATGAATGAGGGCTCTGCAAAGAGGGTGGAAATGGTGGGGGCTTCGAAGACAAGTGAGTCGTATAGCACTCCGCCATAGTCTATCTTGCCTTCGCGATACGATACTTTCTGGGGACCTGCGCCGTCCGAGATTATTTCGAACGTGATCTCGCTTGCGGCCATGATTCCTACTTCAATCTTGGGCTGGGTGCGCACCAGGCGCCACAGAAGACGCTTTTCCTCTTCCTCGGAGATGGACACTTCGGAATATATTTCGCCCATTATTTCAGGGGTGATGCGGTCGAAGTCCTTTTCCTGTGGCACCACCACGAATCCGCACATGTCGGCCGCGCCGGGGCTGATGGCGAAGTTTTCGCTGCCATCGGCAAAGAAGTGGTGGGGTTTTTCGGTGCGGCGGATGGTCACAATGGCGCGGAATTCGTCGCCTGTTCTCCAGGTGAAGGCGTTGAAACGCGGTTCGGACTCTTCCGCAACCAGGGTTTCGCAGTCCAGCAGGCGGTAGAACATTTTGGCCATGGACTTGGACGTGGTTGCCCTGAGCATGAACACACCTCGGGTGAAATGTTTGTAGTGGAAGAGCTGGGCATCCTTTACAGAGTCTATGAAGCTGATGTCGTTTTCAAGTCCGGGGGGAATGCTGCCGCTATGCTCCGATATGCTTCTTAGCAGCCGTTCTGCTATCCTTTCCAGTGGCATATAGCCCTTGGGGCAGGCCTGGAAGTGGGCGTGCTGGGGAACTGTGGTGCCGCTGTTGGGGCTGTTGTAGAATACAAGATAGTCCGGGAATGCCGTGCAGAGGTCCAGCATATCCGGAAAGCGGTGCCAGATGGTCTGGGGAACGTGTGTGTCCCGTGTGATTACCAGGTGGTTGGGAAAAATAGGTGCGCGGTTCACCAGAACGTTGTACCTGCGGCCTTTACGTCCTTCGAAAGGAAGGGTGTGCTGGTGTTCCAGGTAGTTTTCCTCGCAAAGGGGGCATCCATGGTCGAATATGGGAAGCCTTCCCGGGTTTGACTGCAGGGTAACCAGGATGCCGTCCATTTTGAGCGTGCGGGTCCGTGCGCTTTTCAGGGCGCGGTATTTTGCCGCTACGGCTGGCCATACGGACAGCTGGTCGTGAACGAATTTGTCGATATCGGTGGCCATTACAGGAGGGACAGGAGTTTGGTCTTGATTCTGGTGAATTCGTATTCGAAAACAGGGGTGAGTATGCCTTTCCCCATAGCTTCTTCCACTTCTTCTATGCTCCACCATCTTCCGTCTTCAACTTCCGCTTTCTGCGGAACCGGGGAAAAACTGCCTATTGCGGCATATACCGCCGTGAGTTCCCTGAAATCCTGGGCTTCATAGGTGTAGGTTTCCATATATGTGGGATTGAAGCTCGTGAGCCCCAGTTCTTCTTCAGATTCCCTGTACAGGGCTTCCTGCAGGAATTCTCCGTAGACCACGTGACCTGCTACGGCAAAGTCCCAATAACCCGGGTACAGTTTTTTGCTTTTTGCCCGCTTCTGGAGATAGATGTGGCCATAGCGGTCCAGAAGGTGGAGATGGACCACAGGATGCAGGAGCTTCTGCGGCAATGTGTGACAGGCTTTCCTGCTTGCCTGGCCTATTACAAGGCCGCTTTCTTCCGTTATGGGAAGCATTTCGCTGGATTGCATCATCTCCGGGGCTTGTGTGGTTGCGCTGGGGCGGGGGAGAAGCGGTGCGGTTTCGGCGGGATATACGAGTTCGAACATGGTTCAGAAAAGCAATTTCGCGCAGAACACCGGCTTCCCGTCCACACGGCCTTCTACTGTCCATGCATCTCCCTCTCTGAGGCGGAAGAGTTCCACTTCCTGCCCGGGAGTGGTCTCCTTGATGAAGCTGATATAGATGTCCTTTACGCGGGAAGTACTGGTGAGTTCGTAAGGAAGCGCATCCATTGCCCAGACTATATAGCGGACATTGTTTGTGTGGCCTATGATGTCTATGTCGGAGTAGCTCACGGTGTGCGTGCCTGCGGGTTCCGCTTCTGCTCCGCGCGGCATTGCCGTCTTGGGCGCCGGCTCTGCGATGGCGCTGTCCACGGGACCATCGACAGTGAGAAGGTGCTGGAGGTCCTCCGTTCTTGCGAACCTGCGGGTGCGTTCATCGATTATTACCCACGAGCTGGTGCAGCTCACGAGGTGATTCCCTTCATCGCTGTCCAGGAAGAAGTCCCTGAGGAAGAAAAGGCTTTCCAGACCTTTGTGCCAGGTGAACAGTTTCACGTTGTCTTTCCACTTGGGGTATCCTTCAAAATGGATGTGCATCCTGGAAAGCACCCAGGCGATATGGTGGACATGAAGCTGGTCGTATCCGAAACCCAGTTCGCTGGCGGCCCAGTAGGCTATTTCCTGGGCGAAGTCCATGAATGCGGCCGGTTTCATATGGAAGGATGCGTCCGTGCTGTAGCAGGGGATGCATATTTCCTGACAGAATTTGTATCCGTCCCTTGTTATCATAGGTTCAGGAGTTTTATGTTTTCCAGCTCTTCAGGGGTGTACAGAAGGGGGTCGATGATCTGGGGCGCCACACGGCCCAGCACTGCGAGGGCTGCAAACAGCAGCACGGCCACTATAATGATTACAATGAGCGCCACCGGGAAACGTTTACGGGGCTTTGCCTGCGGTTCAAGAACTGGATTGTCCTGCGCCGGAGTAAGTGTTTCCTCGGCCGAAGAAGGCTCTCGGAAACACTTCTCCGGCTCCGGAGAAGATATTTCCGTGACTATGGCGGGTTCTTCGGCAGGTTCTTCCGGGAAGTTCTGGTGGTTTTTCAGCGAGATGCTCTGGAGGCCGAAGCCGGCGGGGAAGATGTCCAGGTTTTCATCGGCAACGAAGAAAAAGTGGTTTTCCCTGGTGGCCCTTAGGCGCCCGAGGCCGGGCAGGATTATGGTTTTGCGCTGTTTCAGAACTTCTTTCATCTGCAGAAGGAAGGTCTTGAGTTCTTCTTCTGCCTGGGGGGCGGGCTTGGAACTTTCTTCCGCCCAGTGGGCGAACAGAAGGCCGTCCTCAGTTGCCCTGGGGGAGAATGAGAGCCTCCGGTAGGGGGGATGTATGGTGTATCCCTTGTCTGAGAAGGTTGAGGGGATTATCTCCGTGTAGAAGGTGCCAAGGCCGGGAAGTGAGACTCTGTCCTGCACCAGGACAATGTCTTTCAAGAGTTTAGAGAGTATATCTACATCCATATCGCTTCCGGCTTACTTTTTCAGAACACAAAGATAGTGATTTTTTTTGTCAAAAAATTTGCAGATTCATAAAAATTGCCTACCTTTGCATCCCGCTTCAATGAAAGAGGCGACAATTCCTCAATAGCTCAGTTGGTTAGAGCATCTGACTGTTAATCAGAGGGTCGTAGGTTCAAGTCCTACTTGAGGAGCAAAAAACTGCGGACAGGATTTCCTGCCCGCAGTTTTTTTATGGAAAATAATCGCTATCTTTATGCCGCATAACCAAAACTATATCTTATGAAACTGGATGGCAGAAGAATGAGCAGCAACGTGGAAGACCGCAGAGGTATGTCCACGGGCGGAAAAATCGGAATTGGCGGTGTTGTCCTTGTGGCAATCATCACCTTCATCATGGGCGGGGACCTTACCGATGTAATGCGCAACGTGCAGAACGTGAGCGGGTCTGGCATTGAACAGACAGCGGGCGGCGGAAGCGCACAGTACGAAGAACTGGCAACCTTTTCCAAACAGATACTCGCTTCCACTGAGGATGTCTGGAGTGCGTATTTCGCTCAGAACGGCCTTGGAAGCTATCGTAATCCCACTCTAGTGCTATATTCGGACGCTACGGCAACTGCCTGCGGCACCGGTCAGGCGGCAATGGGCCCGTTCTACTGCTCGGGGGATGAGAAACTCTACATCGACCTCAGTTTTTTCGCAACCATGCGCCAGCAGCTTGGGGCCGATGGTGATTTTGCCTACGCCTATGTGATTGCCCATGAGGTGGGGCATCATGTGCAGAATCTGCTTGGGACCCTGAAGGAGACGCACGGCAAGATGAACCGCCTGTCAAAGGCTGATGCCAACAAGCTCAGCGTGAGGCTGGAACTCCAGGCTGATTTCTACGCCGGGGTTTGGGCTCACTACGAGAACAGGATGTTCAGTTCCATTGAAGACGGGGATCTTCAGGAGGCGATCAGTTGCGCTTCTGTCATTGGTGACGATTATCTTCAGAAAAAGGCGCAGGGGTATGCAGTTGAGGAGTCGTTCACACACGGAACCGCCGCCCAGCGCATGAAGTGGCTCAAGCTTGGAATGCAGACGGGGGATATCCGGAAGGGAAATACCTTCGGTGTGAGCGACAGCCAGTTATAGGCCCAGCACTTCTTTCATCTTCTCTATGTCCGGTTCTTCTCCCGTGAACAGCCGGAATCCTGTTATGGCCTGGTGAAGGAGCCAGATCTTTCCGCTGATGTATTGCTTGCAGGCAATGCCGGCTAGCCGGGGTTCCTTGTATTCGGCTTCCAGGACTATGGCGTTTTCCGTGGGAAGATGCTCGGGAACCGGAGCGTTGCCGGGGAGGGTATAGACCATTATGTCTATGTCGGAGGGGATTGAGTCCAGGGCTACATCGGCCTTGAGGGGATTGCGGCCGGCCATGAGGATGGTCTCGCAGCCGAGCCTTTTCAGGGCAGCTTTTGCTGCAAGTGCTGCTCCGCCTGTGCCGATGACTGCCGCTTTGCCCCGTGGAACATTTAATGCTTGTTCCACGCCGTCGATATCGGTATTGAAGCCCTTGAGACCGCTGTCCGCAGGTATTATCAGGTTCACTGGGCTTTCCATTCCAAGCATGGCGGCGGCCTTCAACTTGTAGGGGGCGGTGATGTTGAAACCATCGTAGCTGAGGGCACGTTCCCATGCCTTTTCGAAGCTGTCTTCATCCACGAGGTCGTAGCTGTAGCGGCCGTGATAAGCCGCTTGCATAAGTACAGGGCTGAGCGAACCTGCAACGGGATGTCCTATTAGGCAGAATCTTTTCATATTCGCAAAGATGGCGTTATTTTCACTTATTTCAAAAAAATATGTATCTTTGCCTTCCCAATCCGCGGGTGTGTTGGAATTGGTAGACAACCCAGACTTAGGATCTGGTGCCTCACGGCGTATGGGTTCGAGTCCCTTCACCCGCACAAAAGACAGCCGGCTGGCTGTCTTTTGTGCTATATACCGTTTCACTCACTGGGAGCCTAATCCCCCAGACCCCCCTGTCGCTTCGCTCCGAAGCCGTCAATGCGTGGTGGATACATCGCTGATTATCATCCACTTACAAGATTTCCCCTGGTTAAAATGCACCAAGGGATGGATACGTAATTACCTGTGTAACAACGGGTTAACCGCCACGGCGGCTGATGCCGCCTTAGGCCCGTCCCGGGCCTCAAAAGTCCATAATCAGCTTATTCACCATTTGTCGGCTAGGATTAATAGTATTATATTTGCATTGATAATGCTATCCAAATATGAAGTATATATACAGATTCTTTACTCTATTGTTTGGGTCAATCATTTTGTGTGCTTGTGATTCCAACTATAGTTTTAATTTGGAGAATCAGTTTAGTGAAGGGATATACATATGGTCTTCGCTTCATGCGAAGAGATGCGGTTATTCGGCTCAAGATATTGATGCTAGCCAAGATATATACCTTTTTGATTATATAGAGCCTGGACAGATGGATGGTTTCGCCAATGTTTTATCCGGTTTCCCGCTTGAGGCACAAGAGGCAGTAGATAAGTTATTCAAGGAAACGGATATTATAATGGTCGCTGTTCTTGATGCCAAGCGTTTTGATGAGTGTTTCAAAAACCACAACGTCTCTGATGCTGTCATTCAAAAATACTGGCTTAATAAAGAAAACCTTATTTCAGATGATGGGAAAAGATGCAAAAATATCTCCTTCCCGCCAAATGAAGGAATGAAGGACGTCGAGATGGAGCCTGAATATGGATATTATAAGTAGCCCTTAGCCTCATATGAAACAGCGGTGTTTTTCCATATTGTTAGTATTTATAACAATAAACACATCGGCCCAGTATATAAGTTTCCACAACGGCGCGATGTTTACCTCTGAAAACAAGTTGGTCAGTACCGATATGGCCAAGGAGATGTTCAATGAACCAGAATTCAAAGAGTTCAGTTCTGCTCAAAGAGAGTATATAGCCGGGGTGTTGGTTGTTGGGGGAGGAGCGGAAGCCGCCGTTTTAGGACTTGCCGGAATGGGTTTAGTCTATATGTGTAATCCTTATGTGTTTGACTTGATGAATGGCAAGAGAGAATATGAGGATTGGATGAATAGACACGCCACAGGAGGTATGGTATTAATGGAAGTACTAACCGTAGGAGGACTCGCAGGTACAGCCTTAGGTTTATTTCCAACTATTCACGGCAGATATCGTCTTAAAAGATTTGCGGACGACTATAATTCAAAGCAATCTCTGCAATTCCAAGTATCGCCCTTTGGCGCCGGATTTGCGCTAGTATTCTGAATACCAAACAGATACACGGCCTTGAAATCGTCAAGATTGGTTCGATAATTGTCCCATTGCCCGCACAAAACTTGCCTGGTTCGTCGGTGAGTGCATGGACAAAGCAGTTTTTTTCGTATATTTGCAATATTGAGATTTTTAGGCCATGTACAAGTACAAAGAAGTAAAAGACAATCTGTTTGTCCTGAGTCTGGACAATCATGTGGAAGTGGTTGAGGCTCTGGCGGCATTTTGCAGCGAGAAGGGTATCCTTGCGGGTTCCGTGAACGGACTGGGAGCGGTTGGAGAAGCCACGTTCCGTTTCCTAGACCCAGCAACGATGAAGTATGTGGACAAGACATTCACAGAGCAGATGGAAATAACCAGTCTTATCGGAAATATCTCTCAGAAGGACGGCATGCCCTATCTTCATCTGCATCTGACGGCAAGCCGCAGGGACTACAGCTGTATAGGCGGGCATCTTCTCACAGCCAGGATCAACGGTGCGTGCGAACTGTTCGTGGAGTCTTACCCGGAACAGTATGTGGGACGGCGCGTGGATGTGGAAACCGGCCTTAATATGTACGAGTTTTAGGCATTTATTCAACTAAGAATGAATGTTTATTCGGGGTTGATGGCAACGGAGGAATAGTGCCCTCTGCCATAAATGTAGAGGCTCATCTCTGCAGGCATATCCTTCATAGGAAACTCAGCGACAATATATTCGCCCTGGAGGCTTACTTTATCCGGAATTACCTTCTTCGAGGAATCACCAACGCTGAAGGAAGGGTCGATGATGGACAGGGAGCGGGGAATTGACAGCCTTAACACCTTGCCGCCCAGCAGCGAATTCTTTTCAACATCGGCCTTGATGCCGGAGGCGGCACAGACAATGAGACTGTCCACATTCACAGACTCCGAGTTCTCAATGGCGCCGGGAAACGGATTCTCTATGGCCCGGACTGCGTGCTCGTATTTGGCTTTCTGATTGTCAACCCAGAAGATATTGGAATCCGTAATGACGATGGCCCTGGTGTAGATGAGCTCCGATGTCTTCACGTCCGATGCCTTCCAGGTATAGGTTTCTCCTTTACCGATGGCCGTCACTGGGGGAAGCTTGTTCACGATATAGTCGCCCGGGTACATGCCCAGCATGTGGTGGCACAGGAAGCAGCGCACGTTCTGAAGGTCGATGTCGGTATTGTTGGACAGCTCCACTTTCAGTTTCGTTTTGCCGCTTGGAGTTACTGTAATGTCGATGAAGCCGCTTTCCGGGAACTCGTATCTGAAACTGTCGCTAAGATAGCGCTCGCAGAATTCCATGTCTGAAAGCAGATAGTCCTGCGCAGCCTGGTTGCCCCTGCGGAAGAAATGATTGTAAATCTCCTTTCCGGCGTCGTGCAGGCGGCCTTCCTTCTCATAGCAGATGGCTTTCTGGAAATTGGGACTGAAGAATCCGTAGCCTTCAAGTGTGGAGCGATACATCTGCTGGAAATAAAGCCCCTCCTTTGTCATCTTGAAGTATGGCCGGTTAATGTATGCATCCAGCATGTCTGAAAGAGCCTCGGCCTGCCTGGGATACTCTATTGCTGCCTGGTCAAAGCAATTGAAGGCCGTTTCCATGTCTTCTGACCTGGAAGCTATTATACCTTTAATAAGGAATGCCGGTGCCGTCTGGGTGGGGTAGAGGGATATATAACTGTCCAGCACGGCTTCGACCTCTATCATGGAATCGTAACCGAAGTCCTTGCGGTTCACTATGGAAAGAGCCTTGATCAGGAGGCCCTCCCGGTCCTCGGAATAGTGCTCAAGGATTTCGCAGGCATCGTTATAGCCGGCCACAGAGCCTCCGGAATAAATGTCCAGATAGGCATGGTCCTTTTTGATGCAAAGCCTCTCCCACTCCTCTTTATATTTAAGGAATACAGGCCAGCTCTCGCTTATCGCCGCGCTATAATCGGCCTTCAGGGAATTGTACTCCCTTTTTGCGTCTTTCTTGAGTTTCTGGGCCTTGGCGAACTGATCGAAGGTCTGGCTCAGTACGGAACTGATTGTGTGAATCTGAAGGAAGCCGGAAATGTCGAAGGAACCGGAGCAGAGGAAAGTGGAGCCCAGGTCCAGAAGGGTGTTTTCAGCCGTCTGGACAAGAGCCCAAGCAATGTTTGCATTGCCGGTTTCCATACCTTTCAAGTAAATCTCCTGCAGGATTGGGAACATCTTCTTCTGAGCCTCAATGACATCCGGAGCAACATATCTGTAGTCCAGCCTTGACAGGCTTTCAAGATAGGACTCGAAGTCGTTGGACTGGGTTCCGGCGGCCTCCAGGGCACGGATTACCCTTATGGTGGAGGCAAGGGAGTATGTGCTGGTATCCGACGCGCTGCTCAGAACCTCATAGGCTGGGGAAAACAGTGGAATGGGGGTATATCCTTCGCTTTTGGGAGCTTTGCGCGTGCAGGTCGATGCCGTGAGCAGCGTTACAGCCGCCACGGCAATCAAGGCAAGGAAACCGTGGAAAGACTTCATTTTGATAGCTATTGCACAAGTGGCTCCAGGGCGGCGACTGCGTCCTGGACGCGTTTGGTCTGCTGTTTAAGATAAACGCCGAAATCCTGGCCCTCCTGCTGGGGATCCAGGGTTATGGGCTCTCCCATCGCGAGCCTGTAGCGGTGGGGGAATTTCCACATTTTGTTGAAGACCGGAACGATGCGGGCACCGCTCTTGGCGGCAAGGACGCAAACGCCCACGTGGAAGGGGAGAAGTCCCTTCCCGCTCTTGTTGCGCCTGCCTTCGGGGAAAATGATTATGCTTTCCCCTCTGTTTAAGGCAGCCATAGAGTCGTCCAGCCACTGTTGAGAGTGATTGATACGGTCGATGGGAATGCCCATGGCAGTGTCGTAGAACTTGCGGGTGAAGCCGTTCTTCTCGTAGTAATCCAGGGCAACCAGGGGATGGAGTATCATATCGTAGTATTCCACCATGAGCACGACAGGATCCATAAGCCCCACATGCGAGCATGCAAATATTGTGGGTTTATCCAGTTCAATCTTGGGGCTGCAGAGCTTTGGCCTTTGGACTACGTGCACCATGCCCCTCGCGAAAACGCGGAGTGCCATCTTGGCAAATCCCAGCCTGGCATCTTTAACTGATCCTTTCATTACGGTACGATGATATTAATCTGTTCTCCGGTAAGTTCCACGGTTACAGGGAGGGTGCCGGGGATTTCACCGTCTATCTCCACACTGTCGGCCTTGGGGCCGAGGGGCTTCACCGTCATCTTCTTGAAGCGCTTGGAAATAATCGAGGGCTGCGCGGCAAAGTCGTCCTTGAGCATATGAAGGGAGGTCATGAGGCCTTTGATGTGGTTCATTGCTGGCATTATGGATATTTCCATGAGGCCGTCGTTCCAGGCACTGCCCTCTTCGGTCTGTTTGAGGCCGCCACCACGGTACACTCCGTTGCCGATTACGGCAGTAAAGAGCTTTCCGCTATATGCGGTTTCTCCGTCAAGGACTATCTCCACCGGATAGAACTTCTTTGACAGGAAGGAATAAGGTGCAACCAGGGAATAGAGGAATCCTCCTTTGTGGCCCTTTTTCTTAAGATTGTTGGTGTTGATGCAGATAATGGCATCAACACCGATCCCGCCTATGTTTGCCATGCAGTACACTCCGTCATTGAATGTAACGCGAACAACGTCTTCCTTTCCGATATTGCCGCGGACTATGCAGGCTGCGGCTTTCTTCACGTCGGCAGGAATCTGAGGCGTGCGGATCCAGTCGTTGCCGGTTCCCAGTGGAAGCACAGCAAGCGTGAACTCGCCCATGCTCACCTTCGCATTGTCGCAGTGGCGCAGAAGTCCGGTCATAACCTCGTGGACGGTGCCGTCGCCGCCTGCCGCTATAAACCTTCTGAATCCCTGGGCTGCAGCTTCACCTGCGAGTTCAGTGGCGTGGCCGGCATGGGCGGTGAACCTGGTCTCGTAGTCCAGGCCTGCCTCCTTGAACACTTTCTCCGCTTCCGCCCAGTTGCCGCCGGCGGTTTCCGTGGCGGCTGCGGGATTCATAATCAAAATCCATTTTTCCATAGTCTATAAGGTTTTAGTTCTCAGTGTGATAATGTCGATGTTGGGAAATCCTCCAAGCCTGAAGGCAAAAGCGCTGCCAAGGCCTTTGGAAACGTGCAGGACCTGTGCCCCTTCGGTGTAGATGCCGCTGGATTCCGGGAGTTTCCAGTGTGAAGGCTTGAGCCCCGCAAGTTTGTATTTAAGGCCGTGAGTATGGCCGGAGAGGGTGAGGGAAATGTCGCTGGAAGGAACCACTTCCCTGCGCCAGTGCGAAGGGTCGTGAGACATCAGAATGGTGAAAATCCCTTCAGGAAGACCCTCCATGGCCTTTTTTAAATCTCCTCCCATCTTCAGGAAATAGGGATTGGTGGATACGTTCTCCACGCCCACTAGGGCTATGGCGGCGCCGTCTTTTTTCAGAAGGATGTTCTGGTTGAGGAGAACCGTCCAGCCAAGCCCTGTCTCCATGGAATGGAGTTTTTCGGTATCGGCCTTACGCTCCTCCTCGTTGTGATGCCCGTGAAGAAGGTAGTCGTGGTTCCCGCGGATGGCGAAAACCCCGTACGGAGCCTCCAGGCGGGCAAGGACGTCAAGATAGGACTCGGCTTCCGCCGCCTCGAAATTCACAAGATCCCCAGTGAAAAGAATCACATCCGGCTTCTGTGCCAGAGTCTCATCCACGATCCGGCTTATGTATGCCGCCCTCTTTCCGAAAGAGCCCAGGTGAAAGTCCGTGAGCTGGCAGATGCGCAGCCCGTCGAATTCTTTCGGGAGGCCTTCAAAGGCGAGCTCCTGCTCGTGTACCTTAAGATGCCTTGTGCTGTAGAAAATAAGGTAGGAGAAAAACATCGACACTCCCGCCCCCACGCCAAATGCTATCCATGCGCCCGGGCCCCGCGGAATTCCCAGAAGAAAAATGCCGATGGATGAAAACAGCATGAAAATGAACTTCGGGAATTCGAAAATGAAGATTATATAGGAGAATAGCCTGAGCGAAGGGGTGTACCGGACACCTGCGCCTATGAAAAACAGGCACACCAGGGCCGCCAGGGTGGGTATGCAGATGATAATATCCCAGAGAACCGGCAGGAACAGAAGACAGGTATAAATGTCGGAAAGGACTCCGAACAGAAGGAAGAATATTACGTATGCCCTGAATTTCATCTCTTACTTCACGAATTCCAGACAAGACCAGTTGTCGCGCTCCGACGAACCCGCAAATACAAGCCCCAGAGACTCTGCGCGCTGGCGCACGGCGGCTGAATCGGCCTCGTAGAAACCGCTGAGCAGCAGGTGTCCGCTGCGACGCATTGAGCGCACATACGTGGGGAGATCTTCCAGGATTATGTTCCTGTGTATATTGGCAAGGATAACATCGTAGGTGGCCATCTGAAGGAGCGAGGCATCCCCGCATGCGGTTTCCACTTTAGTACCCACGCGGTTCCATCGGGCATTGCCCCAGGCCGAGCGGGCGGCAACTGCGTCGATATCCACCGCAAACACCTTCCTGGCACCCATTTTGGCTGCCAGTATGGCAAGGATCGCCGTGCCGCAGCCCATGTCCAGGACACTCTTCCCGTGGATTTCCAGCCCAAGCATGCGCTGGATCATCATATATGTAGTATGATGTGAACCGGTGCCGAAGGCCATCTCAGGGTCTATCCATATATTATATCGAGTGCGGGGAACGTCTTTGTTAAGGGGACCCTTGATGGTTACGGTACCATCGACAACTATGGGCTGGAAACTCTCTTCCCAGCTTCGGTTCCAGTTTCTGGCCGGCATAAGCGCCACCTCGAAGCCGGATACCTCGCTGAATCCTCCAAGGACTGCCTTAAGGGCCTGGGCGTTGTACTCTTCGCGGGGAATGTAGGCCTTCAGGAAAGGCTCCTCCGTGAGAAAAGAGTTGTAAGGAAGTTCGGATAGTTCCGCACAGATAATATCGGAAATCTCATCCGAAAACGGCTCCAGCCTTATTGATACTTCAAGATAGTCGTCACTGCTGAACATTATTTTAGTCCTCCCGTTCGTCTTTCATTTCTCCCTTGTTCACATTCTGCTCTTCTTCCAGAATTTCCCTGCGCAGCCTTTCGCGGCGCTCTTCCACCGTTTCTTCAGGATCCCCGTAATTCTCCAGTACCGTGAACACTGAGTCCCTGAAATGCCTGTTCTCCAAGGTGTCTATCTCGGTGGTGTAGTTCAGGCGCGCCATTTCCTCGGCAATCAGGTTCTGGCTTCGGTTTTCCTCTATGGCTTTTTCCACACCCATCTCGAAGATGTTGTGTATGGAACCCAGAAGATTATACTGAACATCGTTCATCTGCGAAGTGAATACAGGTACGTTCACGTTCCGGTACTTCGGCAGTCCCAGACCCCACTTTATGTGGTCGAAGTCCCTGCCCCAGAGATTCACGCCGAACTTGACCAGCAGGGGAGACTTGATCACCGAGAAGTGATAGCGGAACGACTCGTCCATATTCTGTGTGCCGCTGGCCGCAAGGGTATAGCGGTCCACCTTCAGCACGAAGGGGAAAACTTCCAGGGTATTGTCGCGCACCATGCCCGTCACAGACATGTTGTCAATGACGGCCTCCCTGCGGTTGCGGAACAGGAGAAGCGAAGCTATGCGCCTGAATTCCCTGCTGTTGCGGATGGAAAGGTCCTTTCCGGAAATCTTCATTATTCCGTCGATTGTGGAAGTGACGAAGTTCATGTTCGTATCCAGGTCCGAAGTGGCGGCAACTTCCACATCCAGCATGCCCCCGAAACTCCTTAGCATGGGGGTTATGCTGTCCAGCTGCGGCATCATCCCTATAACCTTTTCGGCAGTGACGTCAATGAGGTTGAGGTCGAAGCCTGCGCGGATATTCTCCTTGTCCACCGTGGAATAGAAGCCTTCGAAGTAGATATCGCCCATATTCGAAGTGGCCACGGTGTTCGTGATCTGCATCGTGCGCTGGCGTATGGCAATATCGGCCGCCGCCCAGGAGACAAGCAGGCTGTCGTAGCGTATCTGGTTGGCCTCCAGGCCGATGTTGGCGTTCAGGTTGGCGGGTACCACGATCAGCGCGTATTTCACGCTGTCAGGGATCTCGGCATCCGTGGGTTCATCGGACAGAGTGTGGTCCATCCCTTCGGTCTGCGACCATGCATAGGCCCGCATAATCTCGTTCGCGTCGATATAGTCGGAAGTAACCAGGGCGTCCACGGTGATTAGCCCCTTCCGGAGCAGGGCCCTTCTGAGCCCGGAGGCGGTGAGGCTGGCGCTGATGTCCGACTGCCCGGACTGAATCGTGAGGCTGTCCAGCTGGATAACGTCGTTGGAGAATGTACCGCCCACCCTTGAAATGCGGTTGGCAAGGGGGAAGTCCGGAATTCTCACACGTCCTCTGTCCAGACCTACACTGCCGCGGAAATCCCAGTTGCGGATGTACTGGGCCAGGCTTTCATCCAGGGAAATGTCGATATCGTGTTTGCGGAAGTCTTCGTCCTTAAGCCATGCCGGCAGGCGGCGGCTGCGCCTAATTATGGCGATGATCGAATCCCTCGGAACCCCGGGATACAGTCTCTGGAGGGAATCCAGATAGTGCTTGCGGCGGCTGTTGGCCTGCGCAACACGCTGATGCGGCTTTGCGTGAAGGCTAAGTGAGAGATTGCCGAGAATGGCCGAAATGCTCTCTTTCTCACGGACGGAAAGCCTCTGTGCGTTCAGGCTTGCACTAACTGCAGTTGGCCCGCCTTCCGCTATTTTCACCAGATTGTCGGTATTGATTCTCACCCCCTTGCCGCGGACGAACATGCTGCGTCCGGAGCGAAGGTACAGCGAATCCAGGAAAGCGTTTATCCCCAGAGTCTTCCTCCCGCGCCCATGATTGCGGATGACCAGTGTCCCGGAAGGTATTATTGCCGATATTGAATCCGGCTGGTCCAGGATGCGCAAGCGCGCAGCCCTGGCCTTGCAGTCCAGGCTCACGTTGCTTATTCCGCCGGGAGCCGACAGCTGGGAAATGTATGTACTTGCGTGGATGGGGCCGCTCAGAGTGCCGGAGCCCGTGATTCCGTCCTGGGCTGTGAAAATTTCCGTGAGTCTGCCCACATCGGCCGATATCGTTCCGTCCAGGCCTATGAACGGGTCTTGGGCAAGAAGGTCTTCGGAGCCGCCGCCGAGGTTCAGGTTAAGCCCCACGATGTCCAGCATGAGCTTGTCGATGTCGAATCTCAGGCGTTGTAGATCCTCAGTGGAAAGAAAAGCATCCAGCTGGGCATATCCGCGGTACGGAATGTCTTCATACACCATGTCCGTGTATGGTATCTGCAGCTTGCCCTGAATATCCGGTATGAGGTTTTCCGCCGGCACGAAATCGCCCTTGCAGGTGGCCAGGAGCGAGACAACGCCGCTGGTGTGGAGCTTTTTCAGTTCCGGGATAATGCTTCCAAGGTCCTCCGACAGGGAACTGATGGGCCAGGAGTCAATCTTTGCCGATGCGTCCACCTCCGTGCGGCTGGCCCGGAAAATGGCATTGCCCTGGGCCTCAAGCACGAGAGAAGCCACGTTCAGGGCGGCATTGCGAATCTGAAGCTCCATGTCTCCGTCTTCCCTTTCCGGCAGGGAGGCGTTCGCTTCCAGGCCGATGGGAATGGCCATACGGCCGTACTGGGTTGTCGCGAGCCAGGCTTTTGAACGGGCGTCCAGCCTCAGATCCTTATTGTCACCATGAAGTCCGAGATGGTCCAGCCCAAAGGCAAGGGTATCGGCAGGAAGGCGCCCGCTCACAAACAGGCTGTCCATGTCGAAGCCCATGCGGGAATGGATGATATCGGAAGTTACCAGTTTCCCTTTGAAAACTGCCTCCTTCATTGCCAGAAGGGCATGAAGTGTATCTGACGGGTTGGTGAAAACCACCATCGGCCTTTCCAGAAGCCCTGCTCTATGTACGATGATGGGCATTGGCTCCGACGAAGTGGTGTCGCTGCTTTCCGGGATTCTGAGTATATTCCAGTTCGCTGCCGTGGAGTCGTAATAATGCGCGAAGATGCGGGGTTTGTACACCAGGGCCTTGCGTATATCCACCGTATTGCGGAGCAGGGCGGTGTAGTCCAGTGAAACGTCCAGGCGGCGCACCGATGCCAGGGTGTCCTCCACTTCGCCCCGGCCCATGTTCACAAGGGCGAAACGGCCCGGATTGGGACAAAGATAGTCGTAGGAAGCGAATCTGTCGTGGGGGTAGGTGATTGAAAGCCCGTCCACAAGAAGGTTCAGATAGGGAAAACTGCGGAAAACCGATGCCCGGACCTTGTCCACGTGAACTGTTCCGTCCACATATTCAGCGGCATATTTGTTCACCAGCTTAGTAAGAAAACGCGGCGTAAGGACAACCTGCACCGCCACCAAAAGCAGCACCACGAACCCGACAATTCCCAGCAGGATGTTCCTTATAACCTTCTTTGCCTTCATTGACACCTATAAATACATCCACAAATATAATAAAAAAACCGGAACCACGAAGATTCCGGTTTTTTTATGAAGTTTACTGTTCTTCCTGAAGACGGAGATGCTGAACATAAACAGCCTTCTGATGGGCGATCCTCTTGATTACGGACGGCTTTTCGAAATTCTTGCGGGCACGCATTTCACGAACGGTACCGGTCTTTTCGAATTTACGCTTGAATTTTTTAAGCGCTCTCTCGATATTTTCGCCTTCCTTAATGGGAACGATAATCATGCTTATTACACCTCCTTTTCATTTGGGACCGCAAAGATAGAACTTTTTTCTCTACTGCCAAAACTTTTTTGGGCATTTTAACAAACAACTACTCAAAGCTGTACTGAAAAGTCCAGCTGGAGAAACTGCCCGGAGTCATGTTCAGAATCATATACGGTTCCAGGCATGCCACGCGGGGATTGGACCAAAGGACAAAGTGGTCCAGCAGATGATTGCCGGTTACGCGGACACTGTGCTCGCCTTCACTGACTGAGAACTCGCAGGGAGTGAGTCCGTCTGAGTTGTGCAGATTGCCGCAATAGACGGAATCATCTGGCTGTACAGGCCCGGTAAAGGCAACGCCATCCTCTGTAAAATGAGCGTTGTCGTAGGGGTGCCGCCAGTCCCCGGTTGGACGGAAAGGAAAATGCAGTTTCCGGGAGGGCCCCACCGGAGTGTCGCCGAATGTAATGAAATTATGATTGTAAAAGTAACCTTTAAGCGGCGCGGGCGCATCCCAGTCCAGGGAATGGATAATCTCCAGGCGGGAGCCGTCCAGAAGCCTTATCTCCTTGGTATAGCGGTAATAACCGGGCAGGAGATGTATATAACGGGCCGATGACTGTGAAGCCTCCACTTCCCATTCTCCAGGGCGCACCACCTCATAAAGACGGAACCAGTCGTATGGCGCGTCGTCTGGCCTGCGAAGCAGCCCCACCCCTGGCTTGCAGAACAGACCACCCACGGGGACATCGTCAAATTCAACCGTCACGAACTCTTCAGACAGGCCGCAAACGCGGTCGTGTCGGAACGGATCTTCGTGGGAGAACCATTCATCGGCAAAGACATAGCCGTCCCTGACGATGCGCCGGAAGATGCCGGCGTGGTCGAAACGCGTTCCCAGATAATACTCTCCGGGCCGGCACAGGACCGCCTCCAGACCTGAGTTGGATAACTTGATCATTTTTCAAACGAAGCCTGCAGGCCTTTCAAGGTTGCGTTACCGTAATCGTCTACAACAAGGAGCTCTATGCCGGGGAGGAGCGGTTCCGCGGCCGGACGCATGAGGTCAAATGACTTGGCTATCTGGCCACCGAAATAGACGGTTTTGATGCCAAGCTCTTCAAGCAGGGGACCGGCACCTTCCGCGAAAGCCTTCCCTGCATCCAGGAATGCCTTTCGGGCCTTCTCGTCGCCTTCCCTCGCCAGATCCGAAAGCTCTTTCACATCTCCGGGAAGAGGCTCTCCGTACGAGCGGAGAAGCGCCCTCCTGGAAACGTAATCCTCAAGGATTCCATCCCTGAACGGACGGTTATACAGAGAAAGGGCCGGCCCGAGATTCTCGTTCATCTTCACCTCTCCGTCCACGGCGTAGGAAAAGCCCAGCCCTGTTCCCAGGGTAACCAGGGCAACAGTCCCTTTCCGAAGAGCTGGATGAATGGCCAGAAGACCCATCAGCGGGGCATTCACATCATGGACAAAATGGAGCGATACGCTCTCCGGTATTCCGGCAAGTTCGCGGAAAGACAAGCCATAGACGGCCGCGTATTTATGCTTCATAAGGAAGATGCCTCTCCGGTAATCAAACGGCCCTGGGATGCAGACTCCGATTGATTTGAGCCCGCCGGTATTACCGACGGACTCTTTGAAGGCCGATGAGATGCTTTCCACGCCGCCGTCGGAATCCACCGGCACCTTGCGGCCGTCGGAGCACTTGATGAAAGTGCCGCCTACATCAAGCAGGATCGTTTTCGTAGCCATCCCTGAGGCAGGTCTTGTGGACGCGGATGGGCTCCTTGCCCAGATTCTCAATCACATACTTGCCCATATCGGCGGGGATGCAGGCGATTTCCATGAAGTCCAGGTCGAAATAACGCTCCGGATGCTCCGCGCTGCGGATGCGGATATGGTCCCCGTCCACCAGCGTCAGCACATGGAACTTCTCTCCCTTGGTGTCCTGCTCGCACTTCTGTTCGAATTCCAGACGTCGAAGGGAGATATACATCTGCGGGTTTTCGCCCAGGATATACTCCTTCCAGCCTTCGCCTTCGCAGTCCAGGCGGGGTTTCTGGACTATGTATTCGGGGCTGTTCGGGTCGTGGATCACGCTGTAGCGGCGGTCCTGGCGGACGTTCAGCTCTCCCAGATGTGTGTGGATGGGGCGCTGCTTGCCGTCGAAGTCCAGACGCAGATAGTCGTACATCTTATAGGTATAAGAGCCGATAGTGAGGGAACCGATCTCCAGGATAACCTGGTTGCGGCCGCTGGAGTGGATGGTCCCGGCGGGGAGCATCACCTGCAGGCCGGGCTTGGACTCTTCATAGCTGACATACTTCATGTAGTCGCAGGGATCGTGCTGCGTATCGGCCGCCTCTATCTCCTTGAAGAACTGCGGAATGTCGGCATCGTCACGGAAGCCGATGAAGGTCTTGGCCTCGTGGCCGGTGATGACCACATAATAACTCTCGTCCTGGCGGCCGAACTCATTGTAGTTGTCGATGTTGAACTTGCCGCCGCTGTGGCACTGGATGGACATGTTGCCGGTGGAATGGTAGCTGTCGTCCCAGTTGAAGCGGATGGGGAAATAGCCCTTGTACTTGTCCACGCAAGTCTGTCCCATCAGATTCACGCCTTCCTTGTGCACGAACGAGCAGTAGTTGATGTCCAGCATCTCTTCCCCTGCCTGCACGAGCACTGAGACCTCCATCGGGATGAAGTCGAACACCCAGGCAGCGTTGCGCATCTTCTCCGGCAGGTGGCGCTGCTGTTTCATGTAGGAACCGCCCCAGACGCCTTCCAGATAGCATGGCTTGGCGCGGAAAGGATACTTAACCAGCTGCGCGCAGATATCGGCAAAACTGGAAAAAGGCATCATCTGGAGTTTCGCCCTGTCATTGTCCAGGAAGTACCAGTCCAGCTCTCCGGTGGCGAAGAGTTCCTTTCGGAGCTGCACGGCGTTCTCAAAGTCGCAGTAGTAGCAGCGGCGGATGGTGCGGTTGATGATGCCGGTGTGCTTCTTGCCCAGGTTCGCATATTCTCCCGCACGGATTCGGAGCATCGAGTTCATGGGCGTAATGTCGAACCAGCAACGGACATCGTAAAGCGGACGTAACTCCTTGATGAGGGAACCGTACCCATAGACAACCACCAGCGTTCCGGGGGCCTTGAGGGCAGGAATCTCCTTCTTGAATGCCTCCACCTTGTCGGGATCCATCAGGCCGATGTAGCCACCATGATACACCTTTCCGTACAGGAGCGTGGGGTCTATCTTCTTGTCCCAGATAAGCAGCGGGTCGATGATGGAGTCAATTTCCTCACCGCTCTTGAAAGTGCGCTTGTTGCTGTCCACGAACTCAATCTTGAAGCCGAACACGTCGCATTCGCGGGCAAGGAGGCTCACCAGGAGGTCCCACTTCGTTGTGGTGTAGCCGTCAAAAGCAACAATGGCGCCTTCTTTCTCCACCTTGGGGGCGATTGCCTGCATGAAGCGCTTTGCAACTACGGGGTTGCCGCCGCCCACGATGGAGTCAACGGTCTTTTCGCTGAGTTCCGGCCTGTTCACGGGTTTGGGGTCGTGAAAGGGGAAGGGGTTGTACATGAAACTCATATGGTATTCCTTTTATGTTATCTGATGTCGTAGAATTCAAAGCCCATGATGGAGGCAAAATCGCGGAGCTCGTCGCGATAGTCGCCATCGACAATTGCATAGTGCTGGGTGGCGCCTATGTTCAGGACCTTCTCCCAAAGTTCCTTGGCGGGGACGACGGGGCGGAAGATGGTGTGGCTGTAGGTGGCCAGGAGGTGCTTCTTGGCGCTCTGAGGGGTATCCTTTTCGGAGAGGCTCTCCGCCATGAAAGTGATGAGCTTGTACTTGCCGTCCTGCTCATAGAGTCCGGCCACGGTCTTCATGCCCGGAGAGAAGCGGTACCAGGCGAAGGGGGCTCCCGCATACTTCCAGGAGGTCTTTGCGAAGCGAACGTCGCGGGAAATGATCACATTATCCTGCCAGGCCGGGTCATTATGGTCATTGGGACCGGCATGACCTCCGGCGAAGGTGCCGAAGTCGTCCTCGATGTGGAACGGCTCGATGAAGTTCACGTTCTTTCCGCTCAGGAGCTTCAGAATGTAGGTGATAAGGCCGGCGCCGATATCGGCCTCCGGCACCAGCACGCTCACGTTCTCGTTGAACCACTGCGGATAGAAGCCCGCGCGGCAGCCTGCGGTGCGGAAGGTGGCCTGGTCGATGTCGTTATAGACATAGCAGTCCACGTCGTTCTTCTGGGCCAGCTTCTTGATGCCGAGCGTCGCTTTCACGCAGCCGATAAACTTGTCGTACTCCACGTCGTCCATCATCTTGTACTTGGAGGTGAGCTCGTCGGCATAGGCCTTCACTTCCTCGTCCGTAAGATTCTCAATCTCAGCGCCATAGTCGGAGTAGGGGAGATAATGGATTTCCGGGCCAATCTTGGTGAAGAGGTCGTAATTGTCGATGTATGTGCTCCACATGGCCTCGTTCATGTTGGCCATGAGGCCGACGTTGGACTGGCGAAGAATCGAGCGGACCCTGGCGGCATCGGCAAAGATTTTTACCTTGGCGGTGATTTCCTCGCGAGTGCCCATTATGGTCTTGACATTCTTGCGGCCGGTGCGGACCACGTCGCCGGAGCCTTCCAGCGAGCCCACAAGAGTGCCGGCGCAGAGATAATCCACGAAATCGTCCTCGTCCAGGGTGGTCTCGAAGGTCATTCTGGGCTTAGCAACGTTGCAGAAGAGAATCGGAATCTCCGGGCAGTCGCGAAGGAAGCGGATCCAGGCGAAATCCTCGCTCCAGGAAAGGAACTCGGCGTAGATGAAATCGACCTTTTCATTGTAGAACAGGTCCATAGCTCTTTGGGCATCCTCTCTTTCATAGACGATGCCGGGATCCACCAGGTCCATAAAGTCCATGGTGGCTTTGATCTGTTTCACGGCTGCATCCTTGCGTTCTCCGTAGGTTCCCCTCTTGGGGCCATAGAGATTCTTGAAACGGGGCGAGGCGATGAGGAGAAGCCCCGCCTTCGGTTTACGGAGTTTTAGTTCAGCGTTCATTATGAATCTTGTTAAAATCTTTCTTGTAGTACTTCCAGCTTACCCACAGGCAGGCGGCGCCGCATACTGCCCATATAATTCCCAGGATGGGGAATGTGGCGTTGAGGCTTCCCGTTGATTCTTTGATAACGGCAAGTACATAGGGGGCTGTGGCACCAACGGCAAAACCTGTCATAATCATTGCGCTGGAGCAGCTGGCATGAAGGTGTTCCGGGGTTACGTCGTACAGTGCGGCGTAGATGTTAGCGTCGAAAAACGCCCTGAAAAAGCCCCATCCTGCAAAGCACATATAAAGGAGCCACAGGGATTTCACGCTGCCCATGAAGGGAAGGAAGGCGGCTCCAAGGATGAGTCCGGCGCCCTGGATTACCATTCGTTTCTGTGGCGTCTTTGCCGCCCATTTATCGGAAAGGGTACCGGCAAGAAGCACACCTACAAATGCGGCCACATAGGTCCACAGCATGGAATTGAGCCCGGCCTGAGCGCCGCTTTGCCCGAAGTTCTCCTGCAGGAAAGTGGGCACCCAGGTCATATACCCGGTGATTACGAAGATGAAGCCGCAGAAACCTATGGTTACCATAAGAGCGGTGGGGGTTGTGAAAACGGTTTTGAATCCGTCCCAGATTCTGGGCTTCTGGACTGTCTGTTCCGATCGTGGCAGGTCTTTCAGGCGAAGTGCCATCACTACTGCCCACACAACTCCTGCACCGCCGAAGATATAGAAGGCATACTGCCATCCCAGACGGTCGCCGATGAAGCCTGCAAGCCAGCCTGCCAGGATCACTCCCACATAGTACGAGGTTTGGTGGATGGACATTGCCCGCGCCCGGGTATCCGTGTGGTACTGCCCAAGCAGGGAGTAGTTTGCGGGGCCGAAGAAAGCTTCGCCGCCACCCGTCGCCACGGACCGTGTTAGGATAAGGAGAAACACGCCGTTGGCAAGCCCCGTGAACATTGTGGCGATGCTCCAGAACAGGATGCTGAGCGTTGTAACCCACTTGCGGCTGAAACGGTCTCCAACCCAGCCGCCGATGGGAACCATGGCGGCATAGAACAGGTTGAAGAACACCGCGATAAGGCTCACCGATTTGTCGGTGAGGGATAGTGCGTCGCGTATAAGCGGCAACACGGAGTTGAATACCTGCCTGTCGCCCTGGTTAAGCAGATACGCTACCCAAAGCAGGAGCAGGACTTCCCATTTATACCATTTGTTATTCATGCCAAAGCATTATTTAGTCCACCTTGAACTCCGCCCAGACGGGGAGGTGGTCCGATGCGTAGTAGCCGTCGTACAGGCGGTCGTTGCACATGTACATCAGCGGAGTGGCGCCTCGGTAGTACACGTAGTCCAGGTGGTTCTGGTGAGTGTACATATTGCGCTCCAGGTTGAAGCCGTTGAAGGTACAGTAAGGGCCGTACTTGAGACAGTTGCTGTAGTAGGCGTCGTTCCACCACTGGCGGTACACGGCCGTTGCGGGATCCGATGGCTGTGCGTTCATGTCGCCCACGAAGAACGAAGGATAGCCGGCGGTGTTGTACTGCTGTTCCATCTGCTTGTACTGTGCGGCGTACTGTGCCCTGGCATCGGCATCCAGGCATCCGTGAGTTACCATCACGAATATCCTGGTGCCGGTTGAGCCATTTGTGAGCACTGCGCAGCAGCCTCCGCGCTTCTTGGTTCCGTCGTTCACCGTCATCGTGGACGGGTTGCTGCCAAGCCAGAAGTAGTGCCAGTTACTCAGGGTGAACATATCCTTGCGGTAGGCAAGGCCGATGGATTCGCCGCTGCTGGAACCATTACCGGACGATACGTTCGGGTTGAAATAGCGGATGGTGTAGGTATCGGCCAGTTGCTCTGTGAGGTAAGTCTTGATGGCGTCGCTGCACTCGTTCAGGCCGAATACGTCGAACGCGTTGTCGCGGATGGACCTTACGACTCTTGTCTTGCGGTTCTCCCAGTTGTTCTGCTCATCCTCCTCGGTGGTGATGTAGCGGACGTTGTAGCCACCCACACGCACCACCTCATCGTCCTTTCAGATGGGTACGTAGGTGAGCGTGAGATCAGATACACCGACGCTGGTGTTGGTGCACAGGAAGTAGTACATCGTATTGCCTTCTGTTCCGCTGAGGTTGAAGGTATAGGTCGTACCCTTGGTACTCCAGTCGGTCGATTCACCTCCTGCGACAAATTCGTGGAGCGCTGTAATGGTGCCCTGAGTATTATCCGCTGCAACATTCTTCACGATCGCAGCCTTCCTCTTGGCATTTGTGGCCAGGCACATCGTACCTGATACTTTAACAAGTTTATATCCCGCAATCGCCGGAAGCCCGACGTAACGCCATGTTGCGTAAAGAAGAAGGCCGCCTTTGTCCTTTACCCAGGCAACGCGAGCCTTGCTGCCATTTCCGCAGTCTGTGAGGAAGAAGTTGTAATTAGTCCCATATAGAGGATATGTGCAGTTCAGATTGCCGGGCCCGTCCTGCCAGTTGTCGCTGGTCGGCCATCCCGGAAGCGCGTCGCCGGAAAAGTCGAACCTCAGGACTTTCTCTGCAGGAGTTGCGGGAGTTGTGAGAGTACCAAGGTTGTAAATCTTGTTGCGCTGCAGTGCGGCGAGACTGCTGCTGTTGATAACCTTGACAAGGTTTCCGTTGAGGTATATCTTCAGGTCGGAAGTAAGTTCAACCGGGGCAACGGCCACATAGTAATCAGTTCCGGTGGAAAGCGCAGTGCCGCCCATCGAGAAATTCACATAATTGTTCTGTGAAACGCCTGAAGCAGTGTACTTTTCAACGGTAAGTTCCTTTGTGCTTGCGTCAATCACAGCCCGGAACGTGCCGGAGATTGCATCGGCCTTGTCAACTTCTATCCGGCCGTCCACGATATTGCTTTCGGAGACCCTGAACTTCAGAAGGGCGGTGCCGTTCTGGAAAAACAGGGTATTGCTGCCTCCATCGACATATGCCACTGAAAGTGCTGCATTCTTGTCGAAACTGCCGGGCACAAGAGTCTGGGAGGAAGGAATCTGGAGGCCTGCCAGCCTGAGGTCGGTATAGTTCACGCCTCTTGTATTGGAGCGGTAGGGGTAAGTAGCAAAATATTGCTCTCCGAGGGGAAAATCATCGCCTGAATAAGTGAATTCGGCCGATGTGGAGTTGGCGGAAAGTGATGTGGTGAATTTGAATCCCGCCGTTGAACCGGATACTGCCGATGAGAAGACGTTGATTGCATCGCCATTCTCCCAGAAGGTCTGGGGTTTATTGCTGCCGTTCTGGCCGATGACGGCTTTGGTCTCGTCGCCTTCCATCACTGCGGTGAATGAGGTGGGGCCGGCAACAAATGCGGCGTTGTTCTCATCCTGAATAATCTCCTGTGTACATGCTGCCAAAACCAGGGCGGCGGCGCTCAAAAACAAAAAGCTCTTTTTCATAATCCGCATGGTTTAAAGTGTTGACAGGTCTTCTTCCTCCCACTCCTCGGTGGTTGAGGAGGGTTCATATCCGCTTGCGCAGATATCGTTCTTTGTGAACAGAACCACCATGGATTCTGTGGTAGGGGGCATATAAACCCCCTTCCCCATAAGGCTGGGTACTTGCTTTTTCATGCTATTAAATATTTGATTGTTAGTTGTTTATCCTAAAATCGACATATATTGGATAGTGGTCTGAGGCAAGAAGACCTTCATAAAGACGATTATCGCAGACATAGCGCTGAGGCTTGATGCCCTTTCCGCGGAAATAAATGTAGTCTATTCTCCGGTCGGGGCCCTTTATGACATCAGGCTTCCAGCCGTTGAACGTGCCAGAGGGGCCTTCTCGGCGAAGGGTATCGGCATCGAAGAAGTGATATGAATCCGTCCAGTAGCTGCGGTAGAACTGCGAAGCTGGATCGGATTCCTTGGCGTTCATGTCCCCCACGAAGAAAGAGGGATTGTGCTCTGGATTGAAGCGTTTTTCAATATCGGCATACACGTGGGCATTTTTCGCGTGCTCCTCGCTGCCCAGAGGCGCGTGGGTAACAATCACGAAGTACTTCGCCCCCTTGTTTTTCAGGTCGATGAGGGTAATGCAGAAGCCTCCACGGTAGAAATTGCCTTGAACAGCTCCGTTGCCATGGTCGTTCACCTGCATCTGCTCGGGAGGGTCCGATACCCAGAAAAAGTGGGGCTCAACCGCCTGGAAGCGGTCTTTTTTCCAAAAGATTCCGTGCGCTTTCGTGCCGGACCCGTCCTGGGAATAGGGGCTGAAGAAATAACTGTCGTAGTCCAACCCTCTTTCGGCCAGAAGCTTGGGCAGGCTCTCCTGCTGTTCAGTGTCCACTTCCTCAACCCCGCAGATATCCATATTGCAGAGAAGGAAAGATTCCACCAGGCGGGGGAGACGAGCCTCCCAGTTGTTGGTTTCGGAGTTTCTGTCCAGTTTCGCGCGCCTCAGATTGTAAGTTCCAATCCTGACGTCGGTCTTTTCAAATACAAGAACAGCCATATCGTATTGTCCAAGTTTCACTTTGTCTCCCTTCCGGGATACCTTTCCGTTTCCGGTGGCCGATGCTTCCACGAACCTGTATCCGGGTACGGAAATCTTTGCCTTTTGCACCCGAGAGCTGCCCTGATTGGCAACAACCACTGCCATACGCTCCCTGCCCACGAAAGCGCGGGCGTCCAGAGACGGATTTGAACAGGTGAAGCCAAAAGAGTCGTTGTAGCGTCCGTAGAGAAGGCAATCGGCATATCTGTCTTTAATCTCATTCACCCTGGCAAGATAGGCCTGATACACCGGTGCGGCAGAAATGAGATCCCTGCAGCGGAATATTTCAATGTCGTTGCGCTGGCCGTCCAGCACGGTATTGTTCACGTGGCGGGGGACATCCATATCGTCCCTGAGGCCACGGTCCGTGAATACCAGTTCCGGGAAAGTATAGCGATAGAAGCGCATCCAGCGCTCCGGGCCGTCGTTCGCGGGATAGCCGTGGGTGTAGTCGCAGTACTGGGCCAGGGCATCGACGCTGCCTTCGGCACCGAGGGCGAAGTCCGGGTCGATATCGGCATATCTGTCACGGAGCATCTTGAGGCACTGGGCGCGCTTGAGGATGCCAAGGACGTCCGGCACCGGATATTCGCGGGAAGTGTCCCAGTCGGTGCTCTCGCGCTCGGTGTACCCCAGCTGGTCGAAGAATACGCTGTGGGCGCCAAGCTCGTGTGCGCGGTCCTGAAGCTCGCATAACACCTTGTTCCACTGGGGGTTCATCATGGTTGCAACCGCAAACGTTCGCTGGTCGTATTCGCCAAGCCAGGTGCCCTGGCCGGTGAATTTGTAGCGCTCCAGGATTTCGGAGCCGGTGTTGTCGTGGCGGCACACCTGCGCCCCGGCGCCGCTCCGGTAGAAGCGGCTTTCACGGTCGATGAGCTTGCCGTTGTAGTAGAGAAGGAGATGGTTCCCGTCGGCCTGATATTTTGCGATCTCTTCCTTAAGGGCAAGGTCTCCTCCCTGGGATTCGTCGGGGGTGTAGTCCGGATTCCCGTGGTCCATGCCTTCAGCCCACCAGCCGAAGAGGAAAAGGGCGTTGCATCCAACGCTGCGGCCGGCCTCGTCCACGATTCCGTTGAGGTCGCTGTAGCGGAAAAGGGTCTCGCCATACTGGTGCTTGAATATGACCCTTTGCCAGCTCTTCATCCCGAGTACCCAGTCCGGAGTGCGGCGATGGTCCCACCAGGTATCCACCCAGCGGCGGTACAGGCCCGATGCAACGTGCCAGGTTCCGGTGTAAGGCGATATTACGTTGGCATTGCACTCCCAGCTTTCCCCGCAGAAGCAGTGGGGGTATTTGAAGAAGCCGAATTCCAGGACGTCGAACCTGCCGCTGCCGGGGTTCTTGTAGGCGCGAAGGCCGTGCCAAGTGTCCTGGAAGGTGGAATCGTGAGAGCCGAAATACAACCCCTGGTTCTCTCCGAACAGGCCGAAGCAGTTCATGAAAACCTTCGCTCCGTACTTCACGTCTTTCTGGCGGAAAATCTGTTCCGGCTTTTTATATGGCGATGCCGAAAGCTTGCCGATGGTGGCGGCCGGATTGTCGAAAAGCTGGCCGCCGGCCTCGGCGGTATAAAGCTTATGGTCTTTCGGGAGCCTTGCCCCGTGAACGAGCGGATAGTGCAGCTCCCTTATAACCGTGTGTGGCTGGTTGTTCACGAGCGCGGAGCCGAACCTGACCATATCGTCCTCCAGAATGACTTTAAGGCACAGCTGCATGTCCAGGCTGCCTTCCTTGGATGAGAGTGAAGAATACCTGATGAAGATCGTATCGGCCACCTGTTCCACGGAGGGGGCCATTCCTTCTCCGCAAACCTGTATCTCCTTTTCCTGCGGAGAGTCGTAATACAGACGCCACAGGTATGCCCCCGAGGCGTATTCCTGTCCCGTGATCTCGTTCCGGAGCGAGATAAGCGAACCGTCACTTCCAATCGTTACGCCCACTCGTCCGTTTCCCATGGAATACTCCTGGGCGTTGACGGATATTCCTCCGGCAAGAAGGAGGGCAATCACAGCACTTCTTCTACAAAACAGTCGCATAGCAGATAATGGGATAATGGTCGGAAATATAGGTGACGCCGTAGTTGCTGCCGTTCACTGTACGGAACTCGCTTACGATGGCATTGCGGTAAAAGATATGGTCTATCCTGGAGCCGGATGATGCCCCGTAGCCGTTGTAACTGATGGATGAATCTGTCTTCAAAGCCTTCTCCCTTGCGTTGGACAGCCACTCGTAGTAGGGATCAAGGCTCTTCGCGGTGACATTGTTCTCGCGTGCGCAGTTCATGTCGCCGATTATGAATACCACTGCCTCTTCGCCTGCGGCGGCTTTCATTCGGGAAACGTTCAGTTTTGCGGAATTGATGCGGGCGGTATTGTCCCTTTCCTCACTGCCAAGGGGCATGTGGGTATCGGCAACGAAGAATTCCTTGCCGCTTTCCCTGTGTCTGAAGTGCGCCCAGATAGTGGTGCGGTACTGGGTTTCCTCGTTCCAGCCGTTCACGGAAGCCTTGTCAGGTGTGGAACTCAGGAAAAACGATTTGCACTGCAGGGCCTCAAGCACTGCGGTATTGTACATGATCACCGTGTTTCCGCCTTTGGAACCGCCGGTTCCGGGAACTTCGAAAAGCTCGTATCCTTCCAGCAGGCCGATGAGGTCCGTGCGCTGCTTTGAAGTGCATTCCTGCATTCCTATCATATCCGGCTTTATCTCCTTTACCATAGTCTGAACGGCATATTTCCGCTTGTCCCAGCTGCGGTCTCCGGTGTCGGAGGTAATGGTGGCGCTGCGCACGTTGAACGACATTACGCTTATCTGTGCGGCCTCCTTTTGTGGCTGAGGATCGTCTTTCCCGCGGTCACAGGAGAAGGCGCACAGAAGCATGCAGCATGCAAGTAGTTTAATAACCTTCATTGTTGAGGATGTTTTTCATTACATTGGTAGTGGTGGTGGGGATGGGCCACAGATAGCTCTTCGGAGCAACGAATTTGCGCTGGGAAAGCTTCACTGCATAGCTTCCTCCGGTGAAGAAGGTGGGCTCTCCGCTTGCCACAGGATCTGCGAAGTGAGGACAGTCGTCATCGTCAATTTCAGGCGTTGCGCCATGGAACCACATTCCGTTGTCGATATAGCGGCGCTGATTCTTCTCGTTCTTGGCCGGCAGGCCGTAGTTGGCGAAGTTGAGTACCTTGGCCGCTATCCTCCAGCGCCAGATGTCGTAGAGCCTGCGGTTCTCCCAGGCGAATTCCATGCGGCGTTCGGCACGTAGAACCTTACGCAGGGCGTCCTGGTCGGTGGTGGTGATCTTAGGATATGCGCTGGCGTCGGTGTAATCGGCCTTGTAGGCCCTGGCGCGCACCATGTTCATAGCATCCAGCACTGTATTGTCAATATCGCCCAGTTCTATCTTGGACTCTGCGTAAATCTCGAGGACATCGGCATACCGCAGAATAAGCTTGTCGTTCTCTGCCTCGAAGGGGCTCAGCCAGTCGTCGTCCACATGCTTTTTCAAGACAAGACCGTTGTAGGAGGCGTACTGGTTGCCGGTACCGCTTATCCTGTAGGTGCGGGAATCGTTGTTGGGAACGTTCTTCCCTTCGCGGAACGACCACACTTCAGGCTTGTCGAAGTGGGGGTCGTATATCACTCCAAGATGCTGCGTGCCGAACTCCACGATGGTGTAGGTGCAGCGAGGGTCACGGTGCTCGAACGGCTTTTTGGGATTGTAAACGCTCGATTCGTCAATGGGTTTTCCTTCATCGTCATAGAAAGCGCAGAGGAGGTCCCAGGAAGGGCAGCAGGTGGTGCAGGTGGCTGCTCCGGACAGACGGGAGAGCTTTGCCGTGGTAGCGCCCTTGTACAGGTACTCGTACTTATTCTCGGCAGAGAGGCTCTTGCTTCTGGGAAGCACGAAAATGCCCTCCGGAGAATTCTTGGTGCTCATCCTGAAAAGTTGGCCGAAGTCGGGATGCAGGGTATAGACGTTGGAGTCGATAACCTTCTTCGCTGCGGTGGCGGCTATTCCGTACAGGCGTGCGGCTTCATCGGCATCGGCCATACCGAAAGTATCCCATTTGCGGATGGAGGCGCAGTACAGGGCAAAGCGGGCTTCCATTCCCCATGCGGCTCCCTTGGTGGCACGTGCAATTTCGGAATTGGAATAACGCTCCGGCAGAAGCTCCGCCGCAGCCTCGAATTCACTTATCACCCAGTCGGTTGCAGGCCATCTGTCGCTGCGGGACAGGTCATATGCCTTCTCTCTGTCTTCTGCAAGGTCAAAGTCCATGTCTTCGGGAACCATCACGGGGTCTCCGAAGTGGGCAATGATTCTGCCATAGAAGCATGCGCGGTAGAAACGTGCGCAGCCTTCAATCATATTGTATTTTTCGGCCGGCATGTTGTCCTTTGCCGCAGGTAGCATCTTCAGAATCTTGTTGCAGCGGTTGATACCCTTGTAGGATATGTTCCACATCTGGGACGAAAGCGGGAACGAGCCGTCCACGCCGTCGGTGAGGAAGCGGCTCAGGGAGGCGCGGTTGGTGCCGTCATCGGTAAGAAGATCCAGCTCTATCTGCTCCCCTTCGGTCCATTCATTGCGCTCCATGGGCCAGTACATATGGTGCAGAAGTGCGTTCAGGCACATCTCGAATTGCTCGGCATTGTTGAACCAGTTGCCGGAAGCGGCCTTGTCCACGGGGGAGAGGTCCATATTTGTGCATGCCAGGCAAAGGCATGTCAGAAGTATAATGCTTATGCGTTTCATACTAGCTAGAATTTAACGGAAAGGGAGAAAACTGCCGATTTGGTTATGGGATAGGAGGTTGCGCCCACCTCTGGATCCCAGCCCACAGGGTAGTGGCTGAAAGTGAAGAAGTCGGTGAGCGTGGCCGCCAGCCTGAGGTCCTTCACCCTGGCCTTCTGCATCCACTTGGAAGGGAAGGTGTAGCCCAGAGTGATGTTCTTCACGCGAAGGTAGGCGCCGTTTATAATCCAGTAATCGGAATATGCGTAGTTGCCCATTGTGGAGGTGGAACCGCCTGACACCCACGAATAGCGGGGATAAACGGCGTTCTCGTTCTGCTTCACCGTGTTCTTATAGCTCCAGGAGGCTCCTCCTGCAAGATAGGTGGGGAAATTGTAAACCTGGCCGCGCAGAGGCTGTACCATGTAGTCGTTCAGATAACCGTTTCGTTTTCCCACACCCTGGAGAGTGAGATTGAAGTCGAATCCTTTCCAGAAAAGGTCCACGGTGGCACCGTAGTTCATGTGAGGCAGTGACGGACAAAGCACTACACGGTCCTGCTCGGCAGTAATCTGCTCGGTGGCGCCCATGGCATCGGCAATGTTCACGTACTTCACGTCACCTGGATACTGTGTGCCCAGAACGGGGGAATTATCCACTTCTTCCTGAGTCTGGAAGAGGCCGTTGCTCTTGTAGCCGTACCAGCTCTGGTACTCATATCCCTCCTTGATTATCTTTCCTCCGGAGATAACCTCCTTCCCGGAAATGTCGCCCATGATGGAAACGTCGTCGGAGAGATTGAAGTTCAGCTTATATGTGAAATCTCCCACGGTGTCTCTCCAGCCAAGAGTGATTTCCCAGCCCCTGGTGTGCATTTCTCCAAGGTTGTCGTAGGGATTTGAAAGGCCGATGACGGGAGCCACTGGAACCTCGATGAGCATTCCTCTCGTTTTCTTGTAATACCAGTCGCCTGTGAAACTGAGGCGGCTTCCAAGCATCAACAGATCCAGGCCGATATCGAAGGTGGAAGTGCTTTCCCAAGTGAGGTCGGGGACAATTGCGCCTCCCTGAGCGTAGCCGGTGATGGATGTGGCAGTGTCGCCGGTATATCCAACCGGATGGCTCACCGACAGCATCGACTGATATGGATAGTAACCGCCAATGCGCTCATTGCCCAGTTCGCCGTAGGAAGCGCGCAGTTTACCGTTGTCGATGATTTTCTTCAGCGGCTTCATGAATTCCTCTTCGGTGAACTGCCAGCCTGCCGATGCCGACAGGAATGCTCCCCAGCGATAGTCAGGAGCGAAGCGGGAAGTACCGTCGCAGCGGATATTGCCCTGAATGTAGTAGCGCGATGCGTAATTGTACATAAGGCGGCCGAAGAAAGAGTTCCTGGCCAGTTCGTACACGTTATCCGAGGTTGCGGTTGCGGTAGAAGGGTTGCCTGCCTTCAGGTCCTCGATAAGGGCGTTGGGGAAGTCGGAATTGCCGGCCACTATGGTCTTGCTGCCGGTATAATAGTTCTCGTAACCGGCCATTGCGCTCACGTTGTGCTTCCCTGCGAAGGTCTGCTGGTAGTTCGCATAGGCCTGGAGAGTTCCGGCATAGCGCCAGCCGCGGCTTTCGTCCAGGGTTGTGGTGAGGGCTTCGGCAATGAATTTTCCGCTGGTGAGCTCGTCCTTGTAGTAGTAAGGAGTCTGACGGCAGAAATCTGAGGATTTGCTGAAATACAGCATGGGTGAATAAAGCACGGTGAGAGTTAGCTCCTTAACGGGTTTTGCTTCCAATTGGAACTTTCCGGTCGCTTTGAAGGTGTCGGTATCCACCTGCCCTCCGCTCATGAGGGCCGCATAGATATTGCTGCCGTCCTTTCCGGGAGCGTAGTTTCCGTTGGTCCATACGGCCGGATAGATCGAAGGCATGTAGCGCATTTTCAGCGCAGGGGAGCTGTGTGGGGACACTTTGTCGATATAGACAAGAGAAATGTCGGTGGACACGGTGAGCCACGGGTAAATTCCAAGGTCATTGTTGAGCCTTGCCGTGTAGCGTTTCCAGCTGTTGTTCACCTTGTACAGGCCTTGGACGTCGTCCATGCCCAGGCTCACGCTGGAGCGGAGTTTGTCGGCCGATGCCGTGAACTTCAGATTGTGGCTGTGGCGAAGCGCATGGCTGTTCATGACGAGCCCCATCCAGTCGGTGTTGGGGTAGTCGTCGGGGTTGGTGGCGTTAAGCTGCCAGTAGTTTTCCACCAGAGCCTGGTCGTAGGCCTGGTACCAGCCGCTTCCGGGAAGGTCGTTGTACTTGAGCTCGTTCACGGCTTCCATATAGCTCACCGCATCCATGTAGCGTGGCATACGGGTGGGAGTATCGACCCCCAGCGAATACGAATAGCTGATTCCGCTCTTGCCTTTGGATGCGCGTTTGGTCGTAATCAGAATCACACCCGCAGCAGCCTGGGATCCATAGATGGAGGCCGATGCCGCATCCTTCAGAACGGTGAGGTTCTCGATATCTTCGGGATTCACGTCGCTGAGCGATCCGGGAACGCCGTCGATGAGGATGTACGGGTCGGTGGAGCCGTCGGTCATGGACGTTATGCCTCGTACGCGGATCGTGGCCTCGGAACCCGGGGAGGAATTGCTCCTGGTAACAGTTACGCCGGGAACGGCTCCCTGCAGGGCCTGTGAGATTGTTTGCGTCTTGCGCTGGGCTATGTCTTCTCCGCCCACGGTGGAGAGGGCACCGGTGAGGTCCTTCTTCTTCACTGTGGAATAACCAATCACAACCGTCTCTTCAAGCATCTGGGAGTCGTCCCGGAGGACAATCTCGAAGACGGTCCCCGAGCCTATGGACACAACCTCATCGGCATATCCCAGACAGGATACCGTGAGAGTGGCTCCCTGCTGAGGTTTCGTCCTGAGGGTGAGCGAGAAATGGCCGTCAATGTCGGCAATGGCGGCTTCGGAAGTGCCGGTGAGGATTATGGCGGCGCCGGGAACCGGTTCCCCGGCAGTGTCCTTCACCTGGCCGCTGAGAGTGGTCTGCTGAGCATTCAGGAGGCCGCTTGCGGCCAGAAAGCAAATCAGTAGGACTGTGAATCTTTTCATAATGTTATCTGATTCCGTATTTGCGAAGTATCCGTTTTAGAGGTTTTCTGATGGAACCGGCCCAAAGCGTGTATCCGTGGTCGCCGGGATGGATCCCGTCCACGGACGTGTCGTGGGCCTTTGAAGTGGCATTGGGAGTGATGTAGTAAACGTCTTTGTACTTTTTCACGGCTATCGCCATAAGGGAGTCGGCCATGTGCATCTTCTTGTCCTCGGCGGCATCTTTCACCGCGTTGAAGTGCCTCTGTTCCCTCCAGATTGTCCTCTGGAAAACAAGGGGCACTCCCGGGTGTGCGGCCTGGAGTTTCTCTATGAAAGGGAAAAGACGTTTTTCCATTGTCCGTGCGCTTGGATTTGAGAATGCGTCGAAAACAAAGGCATCCACCTCCGGTGCGGCGCAAAGGATGTCGCAGAAGCTGTCCTGGAGCAGGCAATTGCCGCTTACTCCCAGGCTCAGCATCTGGAGACCGGTGCTGCGGCTCAGCTGTGCCGGATAGCTCATCCCCGCCCTGGAGGTGCTGGAGCCGTGTGTGAAACTGGATCCGAAAACGGCTATCCTGTGGCGGAAAGGGTTCTCCAGCGGCTCGATGGAGGCGCTCTCCTCAATGCCGATCTTCACGCTTTCCAGTTCGCTGTAAAGAGGAAGATATAGAAGGCAGTCGTAGCTTCGGCCTTCCTGCATTCCGCTTATCAGCAGGAGCTCTTCTCCCAGTCTGTCGTCCGGATTCACGGCCGATGCCGCATAGAACCATTTTCCTTTCTCGCGGATATACAGGTCATATCCGCGGGTGCTTATTCCGTTACCGTTGGTGGGAAAACCCGGTTCGCGGTAAACGGTGGTTATGCTTATCGAGGTGGAATTTGTGCGGAAAGCACAGGCAATTCCAGAAGACATCCTCACCAGTGTATTCTCCCTGCGGGTGAGCCCTGTAAAGCGGGATGTGTCCACACGGTGATAGGGGTTTGGAGTGTCATTGAATAGTTTGCCCACAAGAGTGAGTTCGCTTGCCTCCGTGTAACGGAATACCGGTGCCTGGCCGGAAACCGTCTCTCCGGCCAGTACCAGTACCAACAATAACACAAAAAACCTTTTCATTCTTTATTCTGCCTTCTCGTATGTGAGGTCCAGATAGGAAACGCCCACACTTGTATTCGTGCACACCATGTAGTAAACGGTGCCTGCCTCGGTGCCTTCAAGGTTGAAGGTATAGACCTCCCCGCTGGTGGGCCACTTCATGGGCTCTCCTCCGGTAACATATGCATCGGCAGGAAGAACACCGGTTTCCGCTACGTACTTGCCGATGCCGGCTTCGCGTTTCGCATTGGTGCCAAGGCACATCTGGCCGGATACCTTGATGAGCCTGTAGCCATCCAGAGCGGGGAGACCAACGTATCTGGAAGCCGCCCACCAGATGAGTCCGCCCTTGGCTGCGGTCCATGCAACGCGGGCATAAATCGCATCCTTCACGTCGGTGAGGATGAATTCGTAATCCTCGCCGTCAAGATTGTAGATGCAGGTGGCCTCGCCGGCAGCTTCCTTCCATTTGTCGGCAGTGGGCCATCCTTCCAGGGGTTCTCCGCTGAAGTCGAAATGTAGTGTCTTTTTCTCGGTTTCCTTGGCTTTGAATTCCAGGCCGCCAATTTCGCCAAGGTTCACAATCTGGTTCCTGGCTGCAGTGAGAGCGCTCACTCCGGTCTTCACAGCGGTCATCTGGGTGGGGGAGACCAGAGTTACGGTGATGCCGTTGCAGGTCCCGGGGAGTACCCATACATAATATGTGTCGCCGGTATTGAAGCTGTCGCCCTCCGGAATCAGGCGGATAACATCGGCTTTTGTGGCTCCACCATCGGCAATGCTCATCGTGGGATTGCCATCGTTCCAGGCTATGTCGGCTGCGCCGCTGAAGGCGAGGGGAGTGCCGTCGTTGGATTTGATTTCGATGCGGCGGATGGTGTCGGCCCTTTCTTGAGTGAGTGTAAAGGAGAGGAGGGCTCCGACATTACGGAAGCTCACATTCTTTTCTCCAGAGTATTTGCCCACGGCAAGGTTGATCCCCTTCGAGAAGCTGCCGGCAGAAACTCTCTGCTCGGTGTAATCGGCCGATATGGCTATGCCGGATGCCGGATTGAAGGAAGCATCGGCATCATAGGGATAAAGGGAATACAGGTTCTCGTCCACGGTGATACCGGGGCCTTTGAACACTGCACTCGCACCTTCTTCGGCGGTTGCGAACTTGGAATTCTGATATATGCCTTCTTCCATGGAGAAGACGCTGATTTCGTCATTGGCATCCCATAATACATCGAATGCGTCAAGGTGACTTCTGGTGATGCCGTTCTCGATTGTGGCAGTGAGCTCCATTGAAGGCTCGGCCACGGGAGTGTTCTTATTGCAGGCCGCCAGGGCAAGGAGTGCGGCCGCTGCTGCGAATATCTTTTTCATAATCATTACCAGTTATAGTTTCCTCCGTTGTCGAAGCCTTCGTTGCCGTTATTGGTGTCGCTGCCTTTCTCGTGGATGGTTGTGAGTTCCACCACAACGTCATCGATGAAGAAGCGGTAGTCAAGAAGGTTATTCACCTTTTCACCGCGCCCCAGAGCTGCCTTTTCCTCATCCGTGAGCTGAGGGGCGAAGATGGTGATCACCGACTCCTGGGTGAGGTTGTGGAATTCGGTAGTGTATTCAGCGAACACGCCGTCCTTGAGACCTTCCATCACATAGCTTTCTTCACCTGCGGCGATGGTTGCCCGGGCCACGCTTTCGTAGCCGCGGAAGTCTTTCATGTTGCAGGCCTTGAGGGTAATCTTTGCGTCGGTGTTTGCAACTCCCATCTGCTTCAGGCATTCGCCGATCTTGATGGTGAATGTGCCGGCGCATATCCTGGTCCACAATGATTCGTCATAGTATCCCACCTGAAGGTACCCGGGTCTCTCGTAGCAGCCCTTTATCGATGCAAAAGGTGCGAGCTCGTCCGGAAGGACATACTGGTCGTTGAAACTGGTCATGTTGGATGCATAGCTGTTGGTCGCAGTCCTGAGCCAGCCCAGAGGGTATCTCATGTCGGCAGCATAGCTGTCCACAAGATCATTGAAGGCAGTGGAGAAGGCAATCTTCTGGCCGTCCATGGCGGGGACGTTGCCGGCCTCGGCCTTGGCAGGACACACACAGATAGTATTGGAAATGGCTATGTATTCCTTTGAGGGCTTTGCGTCGGCAGTTATCCTGAAGTACAGGGTACCGCCTGCGGGAATTGCATTTGAAGCGGGAATAGTGAAATAGATTATATTCCAGACGGCATCCGAGCCGGGTGTAATGGCATTTTCAATGTCTATTCTGTTCCAGTTCTCGCCGTCTGCACCCCAGTAGTACGACCATCCTGCCTTAGTAAAGGACGCGGCGCGCGCGCCAAGCATAAGGCGGAGTTCGCCGCTCAGGGCATCCTTCACCGGTGCGCTGATGATTACTGATTCTCCCTGCGCAAAGCCGTCCATGCGGATGCTGCGGTGAACGCTCTTGTCGGCGTCATCTCCTGCCGATGGTTGGGTGTGCGACGGACATACGAATTCCAGGTTGCCCTCCGCATCGCTGCGGGAAAGAACCATGCCGCCAGTGAAGAAGCATTCATTCCCGCCTATCACTGCGTTAGTGAGTTTGCGGCTTTCCGGTGAGTCGATTTCGAAGGTTTCAATGATAGGGAAGCTGTAGCCTTCCACGACCGAAACCTCTCCGGCTTCCTGAAGGATTGTTATGGTTTTCCCAAGTTCGGCGGATGAAGGGACGTTAATCTTGACGAGTGCAGTCCTGGCTTCCGTCTTCTTGTTCGCGCTCACGGAAAGGGCAATATCTTTGTTGCCTTGTCCGGAGGTGGCGCTTACTGCAACCCAGGCGACGGCTTTCCCGTCGGTGTCGGTAACAGTAATGTTCCAGTAACAGTTGGATGTGATTGTGAAGGTGTCTTCTGATCCTTGCGAGGGAGCATTGATCTGCTCCTTGTTCACTTTGAGTTCGGGCTTTTCGTCATCGCCCTTGCCATTGGGATTCTCTTTGGGCCCGCATGCAAACAGCAGTGCCAGCAGGGGGAGAGTGAATAACAGGAATCTTTTGCTCATAAATATGTGGTTTTGCAGTTTTGTTTCCTCTGCGATTCACTTGCAAATATATACTAAAAATCCTCAGATTTTTCAAGCCTTTCAGTAAAACAAGGTTTTTAAAATATGATTTTATTAGCTATCATATTAGAAATAAGGTATTTAATATTTATTGTTTGTGCTTTAAAAACAAGATTATTTTAACTATATTTGCAGCATGAAAACAAGGTTTTTTCACTTTTTTGCCGCATTGTTGCTAGTTCTCTCATGTTCGGTAGAGAACCGCTCCTATCTTCAGGACCTGGACAGGGCCATAGAGCAGAAGTCGGAATTCGACCTTTCCCATGAGAGAATGCAGGACTGGTACAGGCTGCAGTTCAGAGTTGCATCTTCGGATAGCGCAAGATGGGAGGCGGCTTATTCACTGGAGAAGATTTTCTTTTATCACGACGTGGATTCCTGCTATCATTATATCCGGGAGATGTTGCGTCTGCAGGGGCGCGACCAAAGACGGTGTGGAACAAGTGCAGCCTGTTATGCCAACATTCTATATAAGATGGATTCACTCAGCCGGGCATTGGCAGTTCTTGAAACTGTAGATACTTCTGGCCTTGGTGCAGGAGGCTTTCATACCTATGGTTATGCGGGATATCATATTTACAGGAAGCTCCTCCATGAAAATCCCGTTTACGAGCAGAAGTGCCGCAATACTATAAACAGCTGGTGGAGGAGGGACAGCACGAATATCGAGTGTGTATATTATCACAACGAGCAGTTGCGAAGGGACGGGCTAAGCGTGGACGGCATCGGCAGGCTTGATGCGTGCGTTCTCACAAGCCCGAACGACACGGCAAAGGCTTATTATTTCAAGGCAATGGAGTATCTCAATGCAGGCGATGACGTGAAGGCTATGGAATGCTTTGCCACATCGGCCACCTACGACCTGCAGGTGTCGGCGAAGGCCTACAATGCCCTTTATGAACTGGCCAGAATCCTTTTCAGGCGCGGTGATATCCGAAGGGCCGACCGCTACATGCGAATGACGCTTGAAGATGCTGCGTCGTCGCATTATGCGTTGCGTTACAACGACATCATTCTTTCGGAGTATGAGATAATGAACGTTGTGCTTAAACAGGAAAAGCACAGAAACTATGCGTTTATTGTGGGTACCGTAGCTGTTTCTGTAATACTCTTTGTGGTCCTGGCTCTCTTGATTATGCTTGTGCGTTACTCTGGCAGACTCACTGTTTCCCAGCGCAAGCTGAGTGAAGTATCGAGTATCAAAGACGGTTTCCTCGCGAATTACATGGAAAAGTGCGTGGACTATCTGAACAAAGTGGACGAGTACCGTTCTTCTCTGAGGCATACTGCAAAGGAAGATGGACCGGATGCCATAATGGCGCAGCTCCGCAAACCGTCCTTCGCTTCCGGCGAATTCAACGGACTGCTCTCTTCCCTGGATTCCACCTTCATGGGTATTTTCCCGGATTTCGTGGACAGAGTAAACGCTCACATGAAACCCGGGTATAAACTTGAAATGCCTGCAAAGGATAAACTCTCCACCGAGCTCAGGATCCTTGCCCTGATCAAGATGGGCATTTCCAAGCGTCAGAAGATTGCGAAAATCCTGAATATGTCGGTGACAACCGTATATTCCTACCACTGCAACCTGCAGAAGCATTCGGATATACCGGCACAGTATTTCGACCGCGTAATAGCCTCTTTATAGCCCCTGAATCAGCTGTATGAACTTCTTCATGCCCACGGTGGCTTTTTCCTTGATGTGTGTTATGTTCCGGTCCATCATGGGAACATCGGCAGGATCAATCACATATACGGGAGTCCCGCGGCGGGCATAGCGGTACAGCCCGGCGGCGGGATACACCTGCAGGGACGTGCCCACGATGAGGAGGATATCGGCCGTTTCCACAAGGTCGATGGCTTTTTCAATGTTGGGCACCGCTTCGCCGAAGAACACGATGTGGGGGCGGAGCTGCTGGCCGTTAGGGGCTTTGTCACCAAGGGAAACCGCATCGTAGCCCACGTCTATCACCTCGTCCTCCCGGCCGCTGCGCTCGTAGATACCGCTTTCAGGCCTCACCTTGGTAAGTTCTCCGTGGAGATGGAGGACTCTGGTGGAACCCGCCCTTTCGTGGAGATTGTCCACGTTCTGGGTTATCACATCCACGTCGTAGCCCTTTTCCAGGGCCGCGATATCTTCATGGGCCGAATTGGGTTTTGCATCCCTAAGCTGCACGCGGAGGCCGTTATAGAAGTCCAGTACCAGTTTGCGGTTGCGGTACCAGCCCTCGTGGGAGGCAACGTCGTTCACGTCGTACTGCTCCCACAGACCGCCGGAATCGCGGAAAGTCTGGAAACCGCTCTCTGCGCTCACGCCTGCGCCGGTGAGCACTACAATATGCTTCTTGTTCATTTGTTCTCGAAATAAGTGTGTTTGAGCCAATATTCGAACAGAGGGTCCAGGACAAGGGGAGTGTCACCATCGACAAAGGTGATGACTTCCTTTTTCATAAGTGCCTCCTTCACGCGGTTCACGTTGGCCGATGAATTCAGGCTGTAGCGGCGGATCACTTCGGCAGTGCTGAAGTGGGTTATTCCGTCGTTGATAGCCTTGAGAAGGTTCACCTGATGGGTGGTGAGCCCGCTCATGAGCGAGGTGAAACGGGGCTCGTGCAGGGCGATTAGGCAGTTAAGCGCGTCCACCATGGCCGGTTCCATGATGTAGCCCTTGGACATGGAATCGCAGAAGGATGCGAACTGGTTCAGATACCACAGATTGCAGCGGAGCAGGCGGCATGCGCCCTGCAGCTGGTCCTTGTTGGTGATAACCTTGCCGCTGGATAGGAAACCCTTGTTCACATGGTCGGCGATGTCGCGGTCGTCAACCTCTGAAAGCTTCACCCTGGTGATGACCCTGTGGAACAGCCTGCTGCCGTTGAATATCCCGGCCATGGCGTTCACCATGGAGCCGGTGAGGATCATGGCACAGTCCCGGTTCCGGGCATTGCGCATAATCTCGTCCAGAGGCCTCAGGATGCGTTCGGGATCTTCCGTGAATCCAACGTTCTGGAACTCATTTATAATAAGGTAGAGTTTCTGGCTGCGGCTCTCTGCAATCTTGAAGGGAAGCAGCAGTATGGAGCGGATATCGTCGTCGTCCGGAGTCCAGTTCATGGACAGGATTTCATCGGTCCCGGAATAGAGCTTTTCGTCAAAAACGAAATGCGTACCGCGAAGATACCTGTCCACCGCCTCGGCATACTCCAGGGGAGTGGATGCCACGCTGCGTATAAGGGCCGATCCCAGCTTTATCAGAAAGCCTTCCAGGGTGCGCACGTTCAGGAGCGTGAGCTCCGTGGTTATGAACGGCCTGGCGCCAATGCTCAGGTTGAAGAGGGAATAACGTATAAGTGACGATATTCCCGTCTTCGGCGGCTCCCAGATGGCCACGTGCTCTCCCTGGCTGAGCAGGTTCTGCAGAATTGTGCTGTCCTGCCTGCGGCCGATGAAGTTCTTGCCTGTGACCGGGGCGTTGAATATGAATGGTGAGTCCATTTAGTTCAGGAAGGGGATAGTGATTACACCTCTTGAATTCAGGATAAGGATGGTGACTGCTGCCGCTATGAGAAGGAACATGATGATTACGAAGCACCACCAGAACCTTCTGCGGCGCAGTTTCGGATCCACCGACGACATCTTGGGATACTTGGCAAGGGAAGTGAGGGTGCGTCCGAACTTGATATTCACAAGGGATGCGGCGTTGATTGCCCATCCGTTGGCGTTCAGGACGGGACCCAGGTCCCTGCGGCGCAGTTTGCGCCATGCGATGAATACCGATGGCAGGGAAATTACCAGCAGGATGGCCACGATGATCAGCAGGAGCTGCCAGAGTTTCAGGCTTGCTGCGCCCTTCACTATTGCCACCAGGGCATCCAGCAGGAAGCCCAGGGCCATGCCGATGGCGGCGAAAATGCCGGCGAACTTGGCAATGTCGAAGGCCGATGCCTTGGGCTGTCCTTCAGCTGCGGGTTTCACTGTTGTGGCGTTGTCGGCAGCGGCGGTCAGTCCTTCCAGGGACTTGCTGTTCTTCTCTGCGGCGGCTTTGTCGGTTTTGTCGGAAATCCATCGGCCCACCTTGCGGTAGGGGGCCCAGAAGGCCTGGCGCAGGGAGATGGGATTGTCCACGATGGAGGTTACGGTGGCGGTGTAGTCGTTGCCGTCACGGTCGTAGAACACGGCGTTCTTGCCGGGACGGAGGCCGTCCACGTCGCCGTCAGTGAGAACTGCGGCAATGTTCATGGCCTTGCCCAGTTTGTCCGACTTGCAGGCGCAGTACAGGATGTACATTCCGCTCAACGATGAAATCTCCGGGCTGGGACCTGCCACCTTTATGCACAGGTCCGTGGAACGCTGGTCGATGTAGAGGCGGCCGGCCTGGAATATGGCTTTCTTCTTGGGATTGTAGAAATCGGCAAGGACCACGTAATTGTCCAGGAAAGGCTTGAAATTCTTGGCTAGGCGGATGAGTTTGTCCACTTCCTCTATGGAAAGGGCCTCTGCTTCCAGTTTCTTGTCCTCTTCCACCAGGGCGAGGAGTTCCGCCTTTTTGTCTTCTTTGAGTATGGCCTGCACCCTTTCAAGGCCAAGAGCTTCCACCTGCGCGCCCTTCTTATCTGCCATCCAGGCGGTGTAGGGGGCAAACTTTGCAACCACATCGGCCCACTCCTGCTCCGTGAGGCTTTCCTTGCCTTCGGGGAGGCACAGGGATGCCATCTTTTCCACGGCTGCCTTCCATGCGGGGTTCAGGCCTTCCCTGAGAGGCAGTACTGCTGCTGCGGAAGGGGCTGCGATGGGCTCCAGGGCAATTTTGTCGGCCGCCAGGGCAAGGTTGCCTTCGATGGCGCCGATTTTCTCTGCCGATACGCCCACGCCTGCGGCGGCGTCCGGGTCGAAGGCGATGAGCTTGCAGCGCATGAAATAGTCGGCAATCTTGTCCTTGAGCGCTTCCACAGATGCCAGGGCATCCGCCGTGCTGTCTCCGAAGGGGAATACTCCGGCCCCTTTCCAGGCGTCGAAATCGGCACATGCTGCGAAGAAAGCCTCTATGCTTTCGGCAGTTACGCCGTCCACTCCGCTGCGGTCCATGCTGGTGCCGATGCACTTTGATATCTCGTCGATGAGGGCTTTCAGGGCTTCATCCTCAGTGGAGGCCGCGGTTATGATTCCGTCACCGTTGAAAGCCGTTCCGGCGAATATCCTGGTATTGTCGGAAGTCTCTTCCAGGCCGATGGAGTCTTTTTCCAGCCCAAGGTTCCCCAGGATCTGCTTTGCCGACGAGAGGAGGCGGGCGCCGTCCGGGTCTTCAGTGTTGAAGGCGCTGAAGGGCAGGCTGTCCGGGCTCTTGAGGATGAGGTCGGCGTCTTTGAGGATGCGGGTGAGCCACTGCGCGGTGCGGATCACTTCGTCCACGCGGATCTTTCCGTCCGCGTCCCCGTCCATGTATTTCAGGGCCTTCTCGTCGAATTCAAGGTCTGTGACGGGGCAGGAAAGAACCGTCCAGAGCTTGCGGTCCAGTTCTCCAAGGTGGCGGATGTCTTCTCCGCTCTGGATCTTCACTCTCACGGTGCCTCCCACGGGGGCGAATTTCCATTTGTAGGCGTTGTTGTCTTTCTTCTTGAGTCTCATATATGGTAACATTTTAGTTATATTTTTTCGTGCCGAACAAAATTCGCAAAAAATTCCGTGAAGTACAACCATTTAAGCAAAAAATTTTTTGCACTGAAACGAAAAAATCGTATCTTTGCCGTCCAATTTTATGGCCGATGAGCTCCGGCAAGTGGAATCCAGCGGGATTCCCGCTCACGGCTGAAACTTATAAAAAGTTTTGTATCAACAATGTACGCAATCGTAGACATTGCAAGCCAGCAGTTCAAAGTAGAAGCTGGAATGGACATCTTCGTGAATCGTCTCACAGCGAAGAACGGAGAGGCTGTGGAGTTCCCCAAGGTTCTTCTCATTGAAAATGAGGGTGCCGTGAAGGTTGGAACACCCTATGTGGAGGGAGCCGTAGTGAAGGCAACCGTCGTGGACGACGACGCCAAGGCAAAGAAGGTTCTCGTATTCAAGAAAATCCGTCGTAAAGGATTCCAGAAGCTGAACGGCCATCGCCAGAAGCTCACCAAGATTCACATCGACGCTATTGCTTAACGTTTAAAGGAGAAAGAGATTATGGCACACAAGAAAGGTCAATCCAGTTCCAAGAACGGTCGTGAATCGCATTCCAAACGTCTTGGCATCAAGAAGTTCGGAGCAGAGGCAGTGAAAGCCGGCAACATCATCGTACGTCAGAGAGGCACCGTGCACAACCCCGGCCTTAACGTGGGTATGGGCAAGGACCACACACTTTACGCCCTCGTGGACGGTACCGTCAAGTTCACCCGCAAGAGGGAGGACAAGTCCTTCGTTTCCGTAGTTCCTTTCGAGAACTAGTCCGGAGGATGATACGAAAGAGAGAGGACTGTGCTCCAAAGGGCGCAAGTCCTCTTTTGCTTAAAGAGAGATTTAACAGGAAATATGCTCACACTTAAAACACTCCGCGAAGATCCGGAACTGGTAATCCGCAAACTCGCAAAGAAAAACTTCGACGCAAGGGAAATCGTAGAGAAAGTAATCGCCCTGGACGACAAACGCAAGGCCTGCCAGCAGGAATCCGATGCACTTCTGGGTCAGCAGAAAAAGGCTGCCGGAGAGATCGGTATGCTCCTGAAGCAGGGTAAGAAAGAAGAGGCGGAAGCCGCAAAGGCCGAAGTGGCGGCCCTCAAGGCTCGTTCCTCCGAACTTCTCAGCATTGCAGCTGAAAACCAGAAGGAACTGGACAACACCATCGTCCTTCTTCCCAATCTGCCCTGCGACCTCGTTCCTGAAGGAAAGGGTGCGGAAGACAATCTGGTGGTTAAGATGGGCGGCGAGGATCCCGCTCTTCCCGAAGGCGCCCTTCCTCACTGGGACCTTGCCCGCAAGTACGACATCATCGACTTCGACCTTGGCGTGAAGATCACCGGTGCAGGTTTCCCCGTCTATAAGGGTAAGGGAGCAAGACTGCAGCGCGCCCTCATCAATTATTTCCTGGACAAAAATACCGCCGCCGGTTATCAGGAGGTTGAGCCTCCCGTGATGGTGAATGCGGCATCCGGTTTCGGTACAGGCCAGCTTCCGGACAAGGAAGCCCAGATGTACTATGTGGGCCTGGATGATTTCTATCTGGTTCCCACCGCAGAGGTTCCCGTTACCAATATCTTCAGGGATGTGATTCTGGACAAAGACCAGTTCCCCTGCAAGCTCACAGCCTATACCCCCTGTTTCCGCAGGGAAGCCGGTTCCTACGGCAAGGACGTGCGCGGCCTGAACCGCCTGCACCAGTTCGACAAAGTGGAAATCGTGCGCGTGGAGAAGCCGGAAAACAGCTATGCCGCTCTGGACGAGATGGTTGCCCACGTGGAAAGCATCGTCCGTGAACTCGGGCTCAAGTACAGGATCCTGCGCCTTTGCGGCGGCGACATGAGCTTCACATCGGCAATCACCTATGACTTCGAGCTCTGGAGCGCAGCTCAGGGCCGATGGCTGGAAATCAGCTCCGTATCCAATTTCGAGAGCTATCAGGCAAACCGCCTGAAGTGCCGCTATCGCGACGAAAACGGAAAGATGCAGCTTGCCCACACGCTGAACGGCAGCTCGCTTGCCCTTCCGCGCGTAGTTGCAGCCCTTCTGGAAGACAACCAGAAAGACGGTTATATTGAAATCCCCGAGGTGCTCCGTCCCTACACGGGCTTCGACCGCATTGACTAAAGACAGAATCATACTCGGAATAGACCCCGGAACCCTGCTTTTGGGTTTCGGGGTTATCCGTGTTTCCGGGAATAAGCCCGAGTATGTGGATATGGGGGTCCTGGACCTTCGCAAGGAAAAGGATGCCTATGCTAAGCTGAAGGCAATTTACGAGTGCATAAGCGAGGTGTGCAAGAGCTATCACCCGGATTGCCTGGCAATAGAATCCCCGTTTTACGGAAAGAACGTTCAGGTCGTACTCAAGCTTGGCCGCGCCCAGGGGGCGGCTATGCTTGCCGCAATGGAAAACGGGGTGGAGGATGTTACCGAATATGCTCCGCGAAAGGCCAAGGAGGCCATCGTGGGCAACGGTGCCGCTTCCAAGGAACAGGTTCAGCTGATGCTGGAGAAGACCCTGAACGTAAAACTGGAGGCCGAGCATCTGGACGCCACCGATGCCCTGGCCATAGCCCTTTGCCATTTCTACGAGCTTAGAAAACCGGCTTCTTCCGGTGGAGGAAAGGGCGGCTGGGAAAAATTTTTGAAAGATAATCCCGGGAGAATCAAATAATTATTATCTTTGCGCTTAAACTTTTTGCACCGGGCGGTGTCTAAAGGTTTGTTATTGAAGTTAAGTGTATATGAACCCCTTTTTGAAGAAGATTTCCGCCGTGGCCTTCGGGCTTGTCCTTTCTTTTGCCATGGCTTTTTCCGCACAGGCGCAGCACCACATCTCGGTTAAACTCGTGGATGCCCAGAACGGCGAAGCCCTGAGTTTTGCAACTGTTTCCATCACTGCCGGTAGGAGCGGCCAGCCGAAGTATGTGCTCACAGACACCGAAGGGCGCGCAACTCTGGAAAAGGTGAAGAACGGAACCTATACCTTTAAGGCAGAACTCCTTGGCTATGAGACATATACCAAGGAAATAAAGGTAGAGAACAAGAATCTGGACCTGGGTGAGATCAAGATGACGGTGGATGCCCAGTTCCTGGATGCGGCAACGGTTACGGCAACCGGAAATCCCATCATCATCAAGAAGGACACGGTTGAATACAATGCAGGGGCATATCACCTGAGCGACAATGACATGCTGGTGGACCTCCTTCGCAAGCTTCCCGGAATCGAGGTTTCGGAAGACGGTACCATCACATCCAACGGAGAAACAATCAACAAGATAACCATAGGCGGAAAGACCTTCTTCCTGGACGATCCCCAGCTGGCATCACAGAATATCCCCGCCAAGCTTGTGGAAAAGGTGAAGGTTGTGAAGAAGAAGAGCGAGCAGGCGGAATTCACCGGAATCGACGACGGTGAGGAAGAAACCGTCATCGACCTTAGCGTGAAGCCCGGAATGATGCACGGCGTGTTCGGAAATGCGATGGCCGGCGGCGGTCACGACATTCCCTCCGCTCCTCTTACCTTCAATGACGGCGACTGGCGCTGGCAGAGCGCCTTCATGGGCGGCCGGTTCAGGGACGACAGCCAGATAAGCATAATCCTTAACGGCAACAATACCAACAACCGCGGCTTCAACGATATGTCCGGCAGCATGATGAACTCCATGATGGGAGGCGGTGGCGGAATGGGCCGTGGAATGGGCGGTTTCGGCCGTGGCGGCAACGGTATCACCACTTCCTGGATGGGTGGCGTGAACGGCAACTGGGACCTTCTGGACAACAAGATGGAACTTGGCGGCAACTACCTGTACAACGGCACCATAACCGATGTGAGCGAAATCAGTGACAAGCAGACCTTCCTGGACGACTATACCCTGGTTTCCCACAACGAGGGCAGCAGCAGGCGTTTCACCGACGGTCACCGCTTCGGCATGAGGCTGGAGCACAAGTTCTCGGAGAACACATCCATCCTGTTCCAGCCGCAGTTCAACTTCGGCCGCGGCAACTACAACCAGACATCGGTCTTCAATACCGAAAGGGAAGAGGACGGTGCTTCCACTCCCACAAACGAAGGCTTCACCATCAACAGCGGTGACAACCGCAACTGGCAGACCCGCGGTTTCCTACTGTTCCGTCAGAGGCTTGGCATACCCGGACGTACCCTTTCGGTGAATGGCGACTGGAACCTCTCCAACAACTTCCTGGACGGTTACAACCAGTCTCTCACCAACACATATACAGCCGGAGCCGCAACTGCTGAACTGGTGAACCAGAGGATAGACCAGAGCAGCCTGTCCCGTTCCCTGGGAAGCCGAATCGTGTACACGGAACCCCTTGGCAATTACTTCTATCTTGAAGGAAGCTACAATATCCGCTGGAGCAAGAGCGAGAGCACCAAGGACGTGTACAACAGCGGCGGAGTTCCTTACTCCTTCACGATGACTCCACCCTCGATGCTTTTCGACCCCAACGGCGAGCTCAAGGACGATACCTATTCCAACGAAATAATCAACCGTTCGCTCACACAGAACTTCGGCCTGGCATTCATGTACCAGAAAGAGAAGCTGCGCGCGCAGCTTGGCGCATCGGCTATTGCCACCGATACCTATAATTATACGAACGGCAAGGAATACGATCCGGGAAGAATATGGAACTTCGCTCCGCGCGCCATGCTCTTCTACGACTTCAACGACAATTCAAACGTCCGTCTGTTCTACTGGGGACGCAGCGCACAACCTTCAACCTCGCAGCTGATGCCTGTGATGGACAATTCCAATCCTCTGTCCATGTCGCTCGGTAACCCTTACCTCACCCCGTATTTCAGTCACGGACTGCGTTCCGACCTTGAATATTCCCAGAAGAAGATATTCTTCACCGCACGCCTGCATCTGGAGGGTAACTATACCCAGAGCCCCATCACGAACGCCGTGTGGTACGACACTGCAGGCCGCAGCTATTCCTTCCCCGTGAACGGCGAAGACACTTTCAACGGCAGCGTGCGTCTGATGATCAACTCTCCCATCGCCAGAAGCAAGTTCACCATTTCCAACATGACCCGCGCATCCTACTCCAAGAGCGGAAGCTATATCGGCAAGTCATCGCTGGACATGAGTTCGTATTTCAACGCCAATGACGAGTTTGACTACGAGGCCTTCCACACGAATTACTTCGTGGGAAACAACTTCTCCTCCAGCTGGGACAATGATTTTCAGGCCAATACCACCCGTTCCCTCACTCTTGTGGAACGCCTTAGGGCCAGCTACCGCGGAGACAATCTGGAAGTGATGCTAAGCGGGCGCACCCGTTTCTCCAAGCCCTGGTACACGGTGCAGGCAGAGGTGGATCCCACCTGGGCAAACCAGATAAGCGCATCGTTCAACTGGACCGTGAGCCGCACCCTTGGCCTTGAAATAGGTACGGATGCCGACTATAACTGGTACCGCGGCTACACCACCGACCAGCCTTCTGAACTTGTCTGGAACGCAAATATTTCCATTCCTGTGATCAAGCGTCAGGCAACCATCGCCCTTAAGGCATACGACCTTCTGGACATGGCAAAGAACCTCACCGTCACGGATACGGAGAACTATCACAGCGAAGTGCGCAACAACACGCTTGGCCGTTACGTGATACTTTCTTTCACCTGGAGATTCGGAAACTTCGGCAAAGCCGGCGAGCAGATGCGTTCCCGCATGGGCGGAGGCCCGGGAGGTATGATGGGCGGCGGCCGCAGGCCTTTCTAAGCCGCATCATTTCATAGCGGCAACATAATCACGCCACTTGGCGATGAGCGCCTTCATGTCCTGAGGGAGAGGGGATTCGAAACAGATTCTCTTCCCGGTGGACGGGTGTGTCACACCCAGGGTACGCGCGTGAAGAGCCTGTCTGGGGCAGATTTCGAAGCAATTCCTGATGAACTGCCGGTATTTGGCATAGATCGTTCCCTGGCGGATTTCCGAGCCTCCGTAGCGCTCGTCGTTGAAAAGGGGATGCCCTATGGACGACATGTGCACGCGGATCTGATGCGTGCGGCCGGTTTCAAGCCGGCATTCCACAACGGTAATGAAGCCGTAGCGCTCCAGCACGCGGTAGTGGGTAACCGCCCATTTCCCCTTTTCCGGATCGTCATACACGCGGAATCGCAGCCTGTCGTTGGGATCCCTGCCGATGGTGCCGGAAATGGTGCCTTCGTCATCGGCAATGTTTCCCCACACCACGGCTGTGTACAGCCTGTCTATGCTGTGCTCGAAGAACTGGGCCGCAAGGTTCATCTGGGCCTCCGGATTCTTGGCCACCACAAGCAGGCCGCTGGTGTCCTTGTCTATGCGGTGAACCAGCATTCCCATCCTTTCGTCGCCTTCGTCCGGCCCCTGTGAGATGCCCAGGTGGAAAGCCAGTGCGTTCAGGAGCGTGCCGTTATAGTTGCCGTGTCCGGGATGCACCACCATTCCGGCAGGCTTGTCTATGATGAGCATGTCATCGTCTTCGTACACTATGTTCAGGGGAATATTCTCCGGAAGAATCTCCACTCCGCGCCTTTCGTAGGGCATTACGAAGCGGATGACGTCCTGGGGCCTTATTATGGTGTTGGCCTTGGCAACGGCATCGTTCACAAATACATAGCCGGCTTTGATGGCAAGCTGCACACGGTGGCGGGAGGTGCCCTCCTGATGCGTGGCGATGAATTTATCCACGCGCAGGGGCGCCTGCCCTTTGTCGGCCACAAGGCGGAAATGCTCGAACAGAAGGTCTTCTTCCTGGGTATTCTCCATTACTTCTTGGGAACTTTCTCAGGATCAAGAGTGAGGTACAGGTTGACAGCCGTACCAAGCCTTTTCACTGATACGCCGGGGTCCTGCTTATACACGACGGCATTCACGGAATCACGGTATGTGTGTACGCCTGGATCGAAATAGAGCCGCCCGGCATTCAGATATTTGTCGTGAAGGGCATCCACCGCCGCCACATATTTCTGGCCCACCACATTGGGGACCCTGGTGGTGGATTCACTGCGGCCTAGGCCGATGGTGAGGTCTATCGTGGAGCCGCTGATTATGCTTTCTCCGGGACGCACCGGATTGCCTTTATAGCGCTGCTGGAGCACCCTGTTGGTGGCAATGTCGGGCGTATAAACCAGTTTTCCAAGCACAAGGCCCCTGTTGGACAGCTCCGCCTTGGCTTCCAGGATGGAATAGCCAACCAGATTGGGCATGGAAACTTTTCTGGGCTGCACGGAATTGATCGTAAGGAATATGTTGCGGCCTTTCTTTACTATGGCACCTGCCGGGGGATTCTGGCGGAACACTACGCCTGCGCCAAGCCTGTAGATGAAAACCGAATCTGTAACCTTCACTCCCACATGGGCCTGCGAAGCAAGAGCGCTTGCCTCTTCCACGCTCATGTTGGTGAGGTCCGGCACCTGAACGGTGCTGTTGTGCCGCGTCACTATATCCAGGCCGAACTTTGCGATAAGGAACAACGCCAGCAGCAGCGCGGCTGCCAGAAGGACGTTCTTCACTATCCAGTTGCTCAATATCCCTTTTGATTTTGTTGCCATATCAAGTATTGGATTAACCCTGCGAATATACGAAAAATAATTCATACCTTTGCGTATATGAAGAAGGAAAGCAAAAGCTTTTGCATACTTGGCGCACTGTTCGTAATCCTAATGAGTGTGCCTTTCCTGGTGCCGGGCATGGGCTGGACCGCACTGGTCGGCCTGGTCCCGCTTCTGTGCATGGAGCATATCGCTTCGGTAAGGAGAATCCGGCACTTCTGGTGGGTACATTACCTTTGTTTCGTGCTCTGGAACGCAGTAACCACCTGGTGGGTTGCGGAGGCAACCGTGGGCGGAGCCATTTTCGCAATCTTTGCCAACGCCCTTCAGATGTCGCTCGTGTTCGGCCTATTCCGCTGGAGCAAGCGCCGCATGGGCGGGGTGCTTCCTTATCTTTTCCTTGCCGCTGCCTGGATTGCCTGGGAAAAATACTATGTAACCGTTGCGGAGATATCCTGGCCCTGGCTGGTTCTGGGAAACTCCTTTGCCAATACCACCGGCCTTGTGCAGTGGTACTCTGTCACCGGCCATCTTGGCGGATCGCTGTGGATCTGGGCATCGAATCTGGCAATATTCGGCCTCCTTCTTTCCATAGGTCAGGGGAGTGTTTCCAGGTGGAACGGGAAAGCCCGGATCGCCGCCTTCACGGGCGCGGCGCTGGCCGTATTCGGCCCCATGCTGTGGTCGGTATGCATTCCCCATAAGGCGGCACCCGAAGACAAAGTGAAGGTGGCCATAGTGCAGCCGAATTTCGACCCTTATCTCAAATTCGAGGCCCTTACTCAGGAAGAGCAGGACCGCGTGTTCTTCGCCCTCCTGGAAAAAGTGGATTCCGTGACTTCAGACGGCCCCTGCCTTGTTCTTTCCCCGGAAACATTCACTGACGATTTCATACTGGAGGACTATGCGGTGAATCCCACTTTCCTCCGGATGCAGGCTTGGCTGAAGGAGCATCCGCAGTGCAATATCCTGTTCGGTGCAAGTGCGTACAATCGCACGTATTCGGTATCCAGGCCCAATATCCTGGCCTATGACCTTGGCGAAACCGTGGTGGACGGAAAGCGCAAGCACATCTGGTACACTTCGCACAATTCCGCCATCATCACCGACACCACTGGCAGGTGCCAGGTGTTCCACAAGGCCAAGCTGGTGCCGGCAACGGAACTCACCCCGTATCCGAAATTCTTCGTACCCCTGGAGAACCTTCTGGGTGGCAGCCTTATGGGCAAATGTGCCGACCAGGGAGGCAAGGCCAGGGCCCTGGACTTCAACGCTGGGGAAAAGCAGTTCCGGCTCGGATGCGCAATATGTTACGAATCCATCTACGGGGAATACTGCACGGGATATGTGAAAGACGGGGCGTCGCTTCTCACGGTAATCACTAACGACGCCTGGTGGGGCAATACACCGGGTTACAGGCAGCATTTCAGCTTCAGCAGGCTTCGCGCGATAGAGACCCGCCGCACGGTAGTGCGCTGCGGAAACACCGGAATAAGCGCAATCATCGACCCGTATGGAAAAGTGGTGATGCGCGGTCCCTGGTGGGAAGAGGCAGTGCTCACGGGGGAGGCTCCGCTTTCTCGGGAGATAAGCTTTTTCGTCCGCTACGGCGACATTGTGGGCCGCCTGAGCGTATTCGCCTTCGTCCTGCTCCTTTTGGCGGCCCTCTTCCGGCCCCGGAAAAAGAAGTAAAAAAAGAGAGGAGCTCTAGTCGAGCTTCTCTCCTTTTTCATTGAAGATTTCATGTTGCAGGACTGTGAAGTCCGTCACTTCCTCTATATCCAGCTTTATCTTGTATCTCCTCCTCCATTTGGAAAGGAAGGAGTTGAAAAAGCCTCGTTTGAGGTACGCCCCCAGTATGGGGCTGGTCTTGAGCGTGAGCCTGCGCATGCCTTTTTCTATGACGAAATAGGAAATGCGCCTTTCAATCTCTTCGTCAATCACCACGCTGGAGTGTATCTTTCCGGTGCCGTGGCACACGGGACACTGCTCCTGAGTGTTGATTTCCGTTACGGGACGTATGCGCTGCCGGGTTATCTGCATGAGGCCGAACTTGGTGAGAGGGAGCACATTGTGCTTTGCCCTGTCGGGTTCCATCAGGTCCTGCATGTATTTGTGGAGGGCGTTGCGGTGATCCACGGATTCCATGTCTATGAAGTCCACGATCACGATTCCTCCCATATCCCTGAGACGCAGCTGGCGGGCTATCTCTTCCGCCGCCATCCGGTTCACCTCGTAGGAATTCTGTTCCTGGTCGCTGGTCTTTGTACGGATGCCGCTGTTGACGTCGATGACGTTTAGGGCTTCCGTGGTTTCAATCACCAGATATGCGCCCTGGCGCATGGGAACCACCTTTCCGAATGAGCCCTTGATTTGCCTTGTGACCTCGAAATGGTCGAAGATGGGCTGTTTGCCTTCGTACAGATGCACGATCTTCTCCTGCTCGGGAGAGATGAGAGAAATGTACTTGCGGGCTTCTTCCGCTACCTTCTCGTCGTTTATGTGGATGTTGGAGAAGGAGTCGTTCAGAAGGTCCCTTAGGACGGCGGTGGTCTTGCTGTATTCGGTGAACAGCAGCTGGATGGTATGGTCCTTCGCGATTTTTTGCCACGAGCTTTCCCATTTCTGGATGAGGGACTGTGTTTCGTTCACCAGTGTGGCGGCGTTCTTGCCCTCTGCCGCGGTGCGGATTATCGCGCCGTAATTCTTGGGAAGTATACTCTTGACAAGTGTCTCAAGCCTACGTTTCTCCTCTTTGGATCCTATCTTCTGGGATATGGACACTTTCTCTGCAAAGGGGAGAAGTACGATGTTTCGTCCTGCCAATGAAATTTCCGCAGTCAGTCTTGAACCTTTGGTGGATATCGGCTCCTTTACGATCTGGGCGATCACCATTTGTCCGGGGGAGAGTATTTCCTCTATGCGTCCCTCTTTTGGAAGGGCCGTACCCAGTTCTATCCTGGAATACAGGTCCGCGGGGTTCACATTCCTGTTCAGCTGTTTTACGAACTGGTCGAATGCGTGGAAATACAGTCCGAGGTCCAGATAATGGATGAAGGCTTCCTTCTTGTCGCCAATGTCCACGAAGGCAGCATTCAGGGAAGGCAGGATTTTTTTCACCCTTCCGAGGTGAACGTCTCCCACCGAGAAGTTTGCCCCAGTGCTGGACTCAGTGTTGTACTCGATCAGCCTGTGGTTTTCCATCAGGGCGATATGTACACTTGTCGGCTTTACGTCAACAATCAGATCCTTGTCCGGTTTCTCAGACTCCATCGGGAATTACTTGGATTATTAAACAACAAAAAGGCCCCGGGATTACCCGGCTGGCCTTTGCTGGAAGTAAATCTTTGAATTACTTCTTCTTGTGTCTGTTCTTGCGCAAGCGCTTCTTACGCTTGTGCGTTGCCATTTTATGTCTTTTTCTTTTCTTACCGCTAGGCATAATTAATAGTATTTAGAGGTTTTTTATTTCTCTTTCACTGCATTTACGAAAACCTTTGCGGGTTTGAATGCAGGAATATTGTGTGCGGGGATGGTGATGGTGGTGTGCTTGGTGATGTTGCGGGCTGCTTTCTCTGCGCGGCGCTTGATGATGAAGCTGCCGAAACCGCGGAGATAAACGGGCTCACCGGCGATGAGGGAACCTTTGACCACCTTGGTGAATTCTTCAACAACGTTCAATACCTGTACTTTCTCAATGCCTGTTGCCTTTGCAACTTCGTTGACGATGTCTGCCTTTGTCATAGTTTAATATAATTTATTGGGTTGGTTATTCACTATGTGTGAAAACGGAGTGCAAATTTAGGTTTATTTTTTTAATTTCCAAAAAGATGCGTGGGTTTTTTGCGTCAAAAGGCATTTGGCATAATGATTGACAATATACTGCACCCGGATTGTCAGATGCCATTATCTGCCATTTTGGCAGGAAGGGGTGTCTTGTAAAGAATACAGAAATATGAAAAACACCAAAGATATGTTCGCCCCGGCCTCCATGGAGGTTAATATCATGCCAGTAATGGGAGAGGGGATACTTAATATAGATGAGTCCACGCTTCCGGACGCCCTGCCCATCCTGGCGCTGCGCAACGCGGTCGTTTTCCCCGGGACCGTGTTCCCTGTCACCATCGGCAGGCAGAAATCCGTGAGGCTTGTAAGGGACGTTGAATCCAAGGACGGCCTTCTTGGCGCCGTGCCGCAGACCGACGTAAACGTGGAGGAACCCGCAGAAAAGGACCTTTACCGCTATGGCACGGTGTGCAAGGTGGTGAAGACGCTCGAAATGCCGGACGGCTCCATCACCGCCATCCTGCAGGGCATCAAGAGGCTGGAGCTGGATTCGGTTATCGCATTCGAGCCCTATATTGTGGCAAGGGTGCACTACAGGAATGACATCCGCGACGAAATGCCCGTGGACGAGCAGAAGGTGCTCATGGATTCCCTTAAGGAAAAAGCCTCGCAGATTGTGCGTTCGTCTTCGTTCGTGCCGAAGGAGGCGGTGGGGGCGCTCATGTCCATAGACAATTACTTCTTCCTGGTGAATTTCATCGCCACCACGGTCGAGGTGGAGAATTTCCAGGACAAGGCGGCTCTTCTGGAGTGGGACAGGATGTCAGAGAGGGGAATGGCCCTTCTGAAGCTTCTGGAAACCCAGTACAGGCTCCTTCAGATCAAGCAGGAGATAAACCAGAAGGTGAAAAGCGACATAGACCAGCAGCAGAGGGAATACTACCTCAACAATCAGCTGAAGACCATCCAGGAGGAACTTGGCATGGACGACGGCGAGGAGTTCGCGAAACTGCGCCAGAAGGCCGATTCCAAGAAGTGGAGCAAGGAAGTGAGGGAAATCTTCGACAAGGAGATGGCCCGTCTGGAGAAATACAATCCTTCGTCGCCTGACTACAGCATCCAGTACAACTACGTGCAGTTCATGCTGGACCTTCCGTGGGGGGAGATGTCGGACGACAATCTGGACCTCAAGAATGCCCGCAAGGTCCTGGACGAAGACCATTTCGGCCTGGATCAGGTGAAGGACAGGATAATCGAGTATCTGGCCGTCCTCAAGCTGAAGGGCAATATGAAGAGCCCCATCCTGTGTCTCTGGGGCCCTCCCGGAGTTGGAAAGACATCGCTCGGAAAGTCCGTCGCGAGGGCTCTCGGGCGTAAGTATATAAGGATTTCGCTCGGCGGAATGCACGACGAAGCGGAAATCCGCGGCCACCGCAAGACCTATATCGGCGCCCTTCCCGGACGTATCCTAAGCGGTATCCAGAGGGCCGGAACGTCCAATCCCGTGATCGTGCTTGACGAAGTGGACAAACTGGGGGCCGATTTCAAGGGCGACCCTTCAAGCGCCCTGCTGGAGGCCCTGGATCCGGAGCAGAATTCCACTTTCCACGACAACTATCTGGATGTGGATTACGACCTGTCCAATGTCCTGTTCATCACCACTGCAAACGGAATTTCCACCATACAGCCCGCCCTGAAGGACCGTATGGAGATGATAAACGTAACCGGATATCTTGCAGAGGAGAAGCTGGAGATTGCAAGGAACTTCCTGGTGCCCAAGCAGCTCAAGGAGCACGGGCTCAAGGACAATGAACTGTCCATAGAGAAATCGGCCCTCCAGGAAATCGTGGACAGCTATACCCATGAATCCGGCGTGCGCGGCCTTGAAAAGCAGATTGCAAAGATCGCCCGCGTGAGCGCAAAGAAAATAGCCCTTGGGGAGGAGCATCCAAAGGCCATAAAGAAAGAGCATCTGCGCGAATACCTCGGCCTTCCCACATCGTTCCACGACAAAGTGAAGGGCAATGAGGGCCCCGGCGTGGTAACCGGGCTTGCCTGGACGGAAATGGGCGGAGAGATTCTCTTCGTGGAAAGCTCCGTTTCCAATGGAAAAGGCAATCTTTCCATGACCGGCAACCTTGGCGATGTGATGAAGGAGAGCGCCCAGATAGCCTGGCAGTACATAAAGGCCCATCCGGATATGGCCGGAATGACCACAGAGGAGTTCATGGCCAAGGACATTCACGTCCACGTTCCGGAAGGCGCAGTGCCCAAGGACGGCCCTTCGGCCGGTATAACCATGGTGTGCTCAATGATTTCGGCCCTTCGTGGCAAAGGCCTCAAAAGCGGCCACGCAATGACCGGAGAAATGACCCTCCGCGGCCGTGTACTGCCTGTCGGAGGCATAAAGGAGAAGATCCTTGCAGCCAAACGCGCGGGTGTCCATACGATAGTTCTATCGGAGGACAATAAAAAAGATATTGAGGATATTAAGGAAATTTACGTAAAAGGTCTTACCTTTGTGTATGTGAAAAATATCGGCGATGTCGTGAAAGCCGTATTCTAGCAGCAAAGGAATGGATGTAAAAATAGAACAGAGTTGGAAAGACGCACTCGGGAGCGAATTCGAAAAACCGTATTTCGCCCGCCTGGTGCGCTTTCTTCATGAAGAGAAGGCTGCCGGAAAGGTGATCTATCCTCCCGGCAGGCTGATTTTCCGCGCCTTCGAACTCACTCCGCTTCCCAAAGTGAAGGCGGTGATTCTGGGGCAGGATCCTTATCACGGCCCAGGCCAGGCCATGGGGCTGTGTTTCTCGGTTCCCCGTGGAGTGAAGGCCCCGCCGTCCCTGGTGAACATATTCAAGGAAATAGAAAGCGACCTTGGCGTGAAAATGAGCGGTTCCCCGGATCTGGAGAACTGGGCGCGCCAGGGCGTTTTGCTTCTGAATGCGTCTCTCACGGTGGAGGCCGGGCTGGCCAATTCCCACAGCCGCAGCGGCTGGCAGGAGTTCACGGATGCGGTTATACGCACCGTGTCGGATAACTGTAACGGCGTTGTTTTCCTGCTCTGGGGACGTTTCGCCCAGGCAAAGGCGGCGCTCATCGACCAAAGCCGCCACCATGTGCTCATGGCCGCGCATCCTTCGCCCCTTGCCGGGGGAGCCTTTTTCGGCTGCAGGCATTTTTCCAAGACAAACGAAATACTCAGGAGCGAAGGAATCGCTCCCATAGACTGGCAATTATGAATACCAAAGCACTGTTTCCCGGCTCTTTCGACCCCTTCACAGCCGGGCATCTGAATATCCTCAGGCGCGCCCTCACAATGTTCGACGAAGTTGTGGTGGCGGCTGGCATCAATCAGGACAAACGCGGTTTCTTCGACATGGAAAAGCGCCTGGATATAATCCGACAGGCCACAAAGGGGCTGGCGGGTGTGTCCGTGGTGCAATATGACTGTCTCACCATAGACCTTTGCAGAAACCTTGGAATCAGGCACATAGTGCGTGGAGTGCGGAATATGATAGATTTCGAGACCGAGCGCTCCATTGCCGATGCCAACCGCCGCCTGGCCCCCGATATCGAGACCATCATCATACCCACGGCGCAGGAATTCGCGCATATTTCGTCATCGGCCGTAAGGGATATCCTCCGTCACGGAGGCGACTTTTCGGCCTTTATCCCCGAAGGAGTGAAACTATGAAAAGGCTGATTGCAGGCGTTGCGGCCCTGATCCTTGCCGCTGGTATCCTTTGTGCCCAGGAGGCTGCCGACACTTCCCGTTTCGGCGCGCTGGGAGCAAAACTGGACGAATATTTCATCGCCCTGGAAGGGGAGAGCGTGGACGTGCAGGTGGAGGAGGTGAATTTCATCATCTCTTCCTGCAAGGACGACGATGTGAGGCAGTGGGTGGCACTGTATGTCTATGACCACTATCTGAATTCCAAGATAATGGGGGAGGAAGCCGTGGCCCTGAAAGTGGCGCAGGAGTGGTTCCTGAGCGGAAAGGTGCCGATGAAAAGCGACATCGACCTTATGAACGCGCGGGTTTTCGTGGAGTTCAACAAGAGTTCGCAGATAGGAATGGATGCTCCGCGCCTTGCCATGAAGGATTTCAACGGCCAGAGCGTGAACCTGCCTGCGAAGGACGCATATTCTGTCCTTTATTTCTACGATACGGGCTGCTCATCCTGCCGTCTTGAGAGCGGAAGGCTCAGGACTTTCCTTTCCCAGAACGCTTTTCCGCTGGAGTTCTATGCGGTTTACACCGGCTCCGACGAGGTGTCATGGGCGCGTTACCGCATACAGGACCTTGCGGTTGAAGGAGCCCATCATCTCTGGGATCCGGAGATGGATTCGGATTATCAGATGAAATACGGGGTGCTGGATACCCCGCAGATGTTCCTCATAGGGCCGGACGGAAAAATCATAGGCCGGAAACTGGATACGCCCGCCCTTGGAGTGCTTCTTTCCCGTGAAGGAGGCTCGGAGGAATATGTCTATGGGAACAAGTTCCAGATGGACTTTTTCAATGCGCTTTTCCTTGCCTATGGCGACGAACTCTCCCCGGACCACGTGGAAGAAGTGGCCTCGTATATAGCGGAGAACACCCTGGGGGAGGGAGACCTTGAACAGTACAAACAGGTGGAAGGGGATCTGCTATATTATCTCTATACCACCCGAAGCGAAGCACTCAAGGCGGGAACGCTTCCATTCATAGACAAATATATCCTCGGGGCCGATGATATCTGGACGGAACCCTCCGACACTGCGAACGTGCTGAACCTGGCCAATATGATGAAGGACCTTCTGCAGCGCACACCCATCGGCAAGACCGTTCCGGATTATTCGGTGCCGGGTGTCCTGAGGCGCCGTCCCTGCCTTTTCCGCAAGGGAACGAAGGAGGGCGTTTTCAGGCTTAGAAAGGTGGGGAACGCCTATGTGGTGTTCTACAGCGAGGGCTGTTCCTCCTGCAAGGAAACCCTGGATGCGGTGGAAAAGCTGATTGCAACCAACAGAAAAGCCAAAGTGCTGCTTGTGAACATGGACAGGATAATGGAAGAGGAGCCGGAACTTGGGGAAGCCCTTCTGAACAGTTTCGACCTTTCCGTGATGCCTCTGGTTCTCAAGCTTTCCAAAGGCGGAGTGGTCACCGAAAAATACATAGAACTCTGATATGGCAAGAAAGAAAAAGAAACAGCCCTTCGGCGGCGTGGATCCGGATTTTCTGGAAAAGCAGAGGCTGGCCCTCCTGCGCCGTCACCGTTACGTGCTGTACCTGAACGACAATGAAAAATCCGTCATTGAATCCTACTGTGAAAGGTTCAATACGGTCCAGGGAAAGTCGGCCATCATGAGGGCGATGATAATGGAGAAGATGATGGAAGAACTGGACCTTAACCATCCCACTTTATTCTAGATTATGATTGGCGACGATTTTACGGTGCTGGAAAACAGCGTATCAGAGGACGGGGTAAGGCACATCATCGCCGCTCCGTCCGCCCTTGTGTGCTCAAGGCAGGTCGAACTTGACATCGTGGACGGCAAAATCCACAATCTGCGTTACACCGGCGGCTGCCACGGCAACCTCCAGGCGATAGGGGCGCTGCTGGAAGGGCAGAGCCTGGACTTCGCCTTTGAACGCCTGAGCGGTATAAACTGCAAAGGCCGGGGCACATCGTGCTCCGACCAGCTTATAAGGATACTCCGCAGTTTGTATATCTGATTTTTTTGGCTAACTTTGTGCCCTCTTTTACGGTATTGAGATGTGGTGTAATGGCAGCACAAGGGATTTTGGTTCCCTTAGTCAGCGTTCGAATCGCTGCATCTCAACCTTTCTTTTAATGCTTCCCGTAAAGTTCTGCCTGTGAGGCGATAAGGGCGGCATCGTCAAAGTAGTTGATCTTCATGGCATCCTTCATCTCGTGCAGGGTCTGTGCCGCGGTTTCACGTGCCTTTTCAGATCCTTTCTTCAGGATGTTGTACACCTCGGGAATGTCCTTTTCATATTCGTGCCGGCGCGCGCGGATGGGATCCAGACGCTCGTTCAGAACCTTTATGAGGAACTTCTTGCACTTCATGTCGCCAAGGCCTCCTCGGGTGTAGTGGTCCTTCACTTCGTCCAGGGAAGCGTACTCCGGCCAGAAATTGGCGAAGTCGGCAGGTTCTGCAAATGCATCCAGGTAGGTGAAAACCGTGTTGCCTTCTACCTTTCCCGGATCCTCCACGCGAAGGTGGCCGGGATCGGTGAACATGGACTTTACCTTGGCTTCCATGTCCTTGGGGTCGTCGGAAAGATATATGCAGTTGCCAAGGCTCTTGGACATCTTAGCCTTGCCGTCGGTGCCGGGGAGGCGCCTGCACACCATGTTTTCCGGGAGATAGATTTCAGGTTCCACCAGCACGGGAGCGTAGGTGGAATTGAAGCTGCGCACTATCTCGCGGCACTGTTCCAGCATGGGCTCCTGGTCTGCACCCACGGGAACCGTAGTTGATTTGAATGCGCATATATCGGCAGCCTGGGAGATGGGGTAGGTAAAGAAGCCCACGGGGAGGCCGCGGCGGTTGTCGTCTTCCGCACCGTCGTGATATCCGCGCTGCGCCATCTCCGTCTTCACGGTGGGATTGCGCTGGAGCCTCTGCACGGTTACCAGGTTGGAGAAGAACTGGGTCATCTCGTGAAGCTCCGGAATCATGCTCTGGATGAAGATGGTCACCTTTTCCGGATCCAGACCGCAGGAAAGATAGTCCAGGGCCACCTCGATTATGTTCTGGCGCACCTTCTCCGGATTTGCGGCATTGTCGGTGAGAGCCTGAACGTCGGCAATGAAAACGAACATTCTATCGTATTCCCAGGTGTTCTGGATTATGACGCGGTTCCTGAGTGAGCCAACATAGTGGCCAAGATGAAGCTTTCCGGTGGGGCGGTCGCCCGTGAGTATGATTCTTCCCATAGTAAAGTGGTTTAGGAGTGCAAAGATAAGGAAAAGATTTTGTATATTTGCCTTTTGTATGGAAAGAAAACATTCACTTGGTGCAGCGCTTCTGGGAGGCTATATGCGTCTGAGGGGCTCGCTGCCCCTGGGGTATCACAGATGGTGGGCGAAAAGGGTTGCGTGGTTCCTGCAGAAGGTAATGCATTACCGGGAAAAGGAAGTGATGGTGAATCTTGCCCGCAGTTTTCCGGAGAAGAAATATAAGGAACTGAACGAAACAGCGCGCCGCTTCTATCTTCATCTTGGCGATATTATCACCGAATCCATCTGGTTCGGGGCCTGCCGCGGAAACAAAGGCTGCAAAAGGCTGCGCAGGAGCCATCTCGTGGAAATTACCAATGCGGAGGTTCTGAACCGGCTTTTCGCAGACAGCCCCCAGGTTATGGCAATGGAATGCCACACCGGAAACTGGGAACTCATAGGCGGTTTTTTCAATTACGATTATCAGACTCCCCTGGAGATGGGACCGGAGCACATTGCCGTAACATACAACAGGCTCCACAGTGCTGTGTGGGACGAAGTGATGGGGAAAAACCGCTGTGCCACCCTCACTCAGACCTCCTTCGACGGATACTGCGAATCCCGTGAAATCCTGCGCTATGCGGTGAGCCACAGAAGGGACAAGCGCGTGTATGTTTTCATCACGGACCAGTTCCCATATAAATTCGCTACCAAGCATCATGTGGGCAAATTCATGAATCAGGACACCGAAACCATGAACGGTGCGGCGGCCCTTGCCTGCAAGATGAACATGGCCGTGGTATATCTTCGTTTCATGTGCCGTGAAGGCGGCGGATACACGCTCACCTTCGTTCCCATAGCGGAACGGGCGGGGGACAGTACGCCCGAAAAGATAATGGAAGAGTACTACAGACTTCTGGAGGAAGACCTTAGGCAGCAGCCCTGGAACTACCTCTGGAGCCATAAAAGATGGAAATAATGATGATGAAAACAAGAGCACTTCTCCTTGCCCTTCTAATAACGGTGGCAGCGCAGGCGCAGGTAACATATTCCCTTCCTGCAACGGCCGTAACGCTGGAAGTTACCGCGGTGCAGGAAACTTATGTGGCCGGGCCTTATGCTAAATATGCAAAGCAGTATCTGGGAATAGACGTTCCCATGCAGGATTGCTGCACAACCACGGTTACGGAAATAAAGCTTTCCCACGCCCTGGTGGCGGATCCTTCATCCACCTACACCATATCGTCCTGGAAAGGGGATTCGAAATTCCTCGCCCTCACTTCCCAGGGCCTGGTTGCTTTTGAGAACGCCTCGGAGGCTAGCGGCAGCAAGTGGTTTGTGATTCCCCCCTCCGCCCCGCAGGGTGATGTCGCGTACTCCAATCCCGCCCCGTCTTCTGCGATAGAGATTCCCATCCCCTGGGAAGTGGCGCCCAACAAGCCTGCGGAATATCTGGCAAAGGATGCCGCAGAGGTTATCCTTGCCGCAAGGAGGGAGAGGTACAACATCACAATCGGCAATACGGATGCCACCTTCAGCGGAGAATCCCTTGGCGCTGCCCTGGAGGAGCTGAGGAGGCTGGAAGAGGAGTATCTTCCCCTTTTCACCGGGAAAAAGACGGAAACCGTCATTCACAGGAGCTTCACCGTCTGTCCGGACGCAAGCCGCCGCAACCAGCATTATCCGGTTTTCGCCGTTTCAGATGAAGGCGGTCTTCTTCCGTCATCTTCGGACGGCACCGTCTATTATCTGGATTTCTCGTCCGAACTCCTTTCAACCGGGGCGGTTCCCACCGGGGGAGACCAGAAGAATACCGTGCATTACCGCGTACCTTCCGTATGCCAGGTGACCCTCTCCACGGACGATGGCGGGGCAATCTACTCTACCCGCATCCCCGTGTACCAGCTTGGGCGCGAACTCACAATGCCTGCAAAATAATCCAAAACCATAACCACAATATGTCAAAAAGCATCAAAGACCTGGAGCCGAAGGTTGTTTGGAACAACTTCTACGGCCTCACACAGATTCCCCGCCCGTCAAAGCACGAAGGCAAGGTGATTGAATACCTTTACAACTGGGGTGTGTCCCGCGGTTTCGAAACCATCAAGGACGATACCGGCAACATCATCATCCGCGTTCCCGCCACACCCGGCATGGAGAACCGCAAGGGCGTTATCCTGCAGGGCCATATGGATATGGTTCCGCAGAAAACTTCGGATTCCAAGCACGATTTCCTCACGGATCCCATCGACGCATATATCGATGGCGAATGGGTAACGGCAGACCGCACCACCCTGGGTGCCGACAACGGTATCGGCGTTGCAATGGGCCTGAGCGTGCTGGAGGATTCTTCCGTGAAGCACGGTCCCGTTGAGGTTCTGGTAACCTACGACGAGGAAACCGGAATGACCGGAGCCAACTGCCTGAAGCCCGGCGTGCTGAAGGGCGACATCCTAATCAACCTGGATTCCGAGGAAGAGGGCGAACTCTGCGTGGGCTGCGCCGGCGGTCTGGACGTATCGGCCGAATTCAATTACCGCAAATATCCCACCAAGCCCGGCTACAAGGGCCTCTGCATAAGCGTGAAGGGCCTGCAGGGCGGCCACTCAGGCATGGATATTTCCCTGTACAGGGCCAATGCCAACAAAGTGATGGCCCGTATCCTCCTTCCTCTTATGGAAGTATTTGGCGTTCAGGTGGTTTCCTTCACAGGCGGCTCTCTTCGCAATGCCATCCCGTTCGAGGCCGTTGCAGAAGTCATCGTCCCTCAGGAGAACCTGGAAAGCGTGAAGAAGCTCATCGGCAACATTTTCGACGAAGTGAAGGCCGAATTCAAGGAGAGCGATCCTTCCGCAGCGCTTTATGTCGATGACGTTCCCGCAGCGCCGAAATACATCCAGGGCTCGGTGATGCTGCGTGCCGTTAAGGCCCTGTACGCCTGCCCCAGCAACGTGATCCGCATGAGCCGCACGATGGAAGGCCTCACCGAGACCTCCATCAACATGGCCATCGTCCGTACCGAGAAAGGCCGCATCACCATCCACTCGCTCATGCGCAGCGCCGTGGACAGCGCCAAGGCGAACCTTGCCGTGCGCGTCCGCTGCATCTTCGAGCTTGCCGGTGCCGATGAGATCGAATTCAAGGGCGGCTACAGCGGCTGGACTCCCAAGCTGGACACTCCCATGAACAAGGTTATGATGGAACAGTACCAGAAGGTCTATGGAAAGCCCATGAAGGTGATGGCAACCCACGGCGGACTGGAGTGCGCCCTCCTTGGAGCAAAGTATCCCAACTGGGAAATGGTGTCGGTGGGTCCCACCATCAAATACCCCCACAGCCCGGACGAAAGGGTTAACATCGCTTCCGTGGCCCGCACCTGGGAATACCTGAAAGCCGTACTCGAAAATGTTCCCAAAAAGTAACGGATTATCAGTAATTTTTTGTAAATTTGCGTCACGTTGGTAGTGACGCATTTTTTTAATCATTATAGCCTTATGATTTCTTATAAAGAACTCGGCCTCGTGAACACCCGTGAGATGTTTGCAAAGGCCGTTGCCGGCGGTTACGCCATCCCTGCATTCAATTTCAACAACATGGAGCAGCTCCAGGCCATCATCCAGGCCGCAGCGGAAACCAAGTCTCCCGTTATCCTTCAGGTTTCCAAGGGCGCCCGTAACTATGCAAACCAGACCCTTCTCCGCTACATGGCAGAAGGTGCAGTTGAATATGCAAAGGAACTCGGTTGGGAGAATCCCCAGATTGTGCTTCACCTGGACCATGGCGACAGCTTCGAGCTCTGCAAGAGCTGCGTGGACATGGGCTTCAGCTCAGTGATGATCGACGCTTCTTCCCTTCCTTACGAAGAGAACATCGCCCTCACCAAGAAGGTTGTGGACTATGCACATCAGTACGATGTGACCGTGGAAGCAGAACTTGGCGTTCTTGCCGGTGTGGAAGATGAGGTCTCCGCAGCGGAATCCCACTATACCAAGCCCGAAGAGGTGATCGACTTCGCAACACGTACTGGCTGCGACTCCCTGGCAATCTCCATCGGCACAAGCCACGGCGCATACAAGTTCACCCCGGAGCAGTGCACCCGCGATCCCAAGACCGGCCGCCTGGTACCTCCGCCGCTCGCATTCAACGTGCTTCACGAGATTGAGAAGAAGCTCCCCGGCTTCCCCATCGTCCTTCACGGCTCCAGCTCAGTGCCCCAGGAGTATGTGGACATGATCAACTCTCTCGGCGGCAAGCTCCCCGATGCAGTGGGTATCCCCGAGGAACAGCTCCGCGAGGCTTCCAAGAGCGCAGTGTGCAAGATCAACATCGACTCCGACAGCCGTCTTGCGATGACCGCAGCAATTCGCAAGGTCTTCCACGACAAACCCGGTGAGTTCGACCCTCGTAAGTATCTTGGTCCCGCCCGTGACGAGATGAAGAAGCTTTACATGCACAAGATTGTCAATGTGCTTGGCTCCAACGGCAAAGCATAAGCGGTATAGATAATCGCAAAGAAAGAAAATCCCGGAACATAAAGCTCCGGGATTTTTTATTTCACTATGATCCGCTCTATGCGCCGTGGTATGGAGGAAAGGATCTCGTAGGGGATGGTTCCAAGGATATCGGCAAGTTCTTTCGCCGTGGGGTCTTCGCCGAAAATGGTCACCGTGTCGCCAACCTTGGCATCCACTCCGGTGATATCCAGCATGCACATGTCCATACAGATATTGCCGATGGTGGGAACCCTCTTGCCGTTGAGGGAGAATGAGGCTGCGCCGCGGCCAAGATGGCGGTCGATGCCATCTGCATATCCAACGGGAATCGTGGCGATGACTGTGCCCTCGTGGGCCTTTCCCCACCTGCCGTAGCCAACGGTGTCGCCTTCACGGAGAGTCTTGATCTGCAATATCTTGCACTTGAGAGATGCCGCCGGGTGAAGCTTTACCCCGGGAAGGGCGCTCACTCCGTAGATTCCTATTCCCAGGCGCACCATCTCGAACTGATACTGAGGGAAGCGTTCGATGCCGGCCGAATTCAGGATGTGGCGCAGGGGCCTGTATCCCACTGCATTGGCGATGGTGCCGTAATTCTGCTGGAAAAGGCTCACTTGGGCCTCCGTGAAGCTGTCCTGCGAGGGATCTTCTGCAACGCAGAGGTGTGAGAATACCGATTTCACCTTCACCTCCGGATGCTCCTGCAGGAAGGCGGTGAGCTGGGGAATCTCGCTTGTCATGAAGCCCAGCCTGTGCATTCCGGTATCCAGTTTTATGTGGATGGGATAGTCTTTGAGGCCCTCGCTGCGGAGATGCCTGCAGAATGCCTCCAGCGCATACATGTTGGGGATGCTGGGCTCCAGGCGGGTTTCTGTTATTTCCGGGAAGAAATCGGTTCCGGCGGTGAGCACTATCACCGGAAGGGAAATACCGTTGCGCCTTAGCTCCAGCCCCTCCACGGGATAAGCCACGGCAAGATAGTCGGCCCCGGCCCTTTGCATCATTGCGGCGAATTCAACGGCTCCGTGGCCATAGGCATTCGCCTTTACAAGCACGAGCAACCTGGTTTCCGGTTCCAGGAGGGATCGGAAATACCTGTAATTGTCCACGCAACCGCTGAGGTTAAGTTCAAGGCGTGAAAAGTCGTCGGCCTGCATCATAAGTATCCACAAAGATACTTACTTTTTTTTATAAAACCATTACGCCGGCCTTCACTTTTGCTGCAGCATCGGCCCCCTTCAGGTACTCCAGGATGGCAAGTCCGAACTCCACGGCATAGCCCGCACCGCGGCCCGTGATGAGCCTTCCGTCTGTGACAGAGCCCTTTTCGGGGCAGTAGACGGCACCCTGTGCTTCCAGATTCCCCTGGAAGCCCTCGAAGCAGGTGAACTTCTTTCCCTCAAGACCGGGAAGCTGTGAGGCTACAAGGCCGGGAGCGGCGCAGATGGCTGCAACCGTGCCACCGTCCCGGTAGTGCTTCACCATCAGGGCAATAAGCTCCTTGTCTTCAGAGAGAGTCCTGGAGCCGGGCATTCCGCCGGGGAAGATCATGACATCTTCGCGTGAAGCGCCCTCGTCACCGGCAAGGCTGCTGCGGTCCAGGTCGGCCACCACGGTGAGGCCGTGGGAACTCACCACAAAGGGGTCTTCCTCCCTCAGGGATACGGTTTCAACATCCACTCCGCCGCGAACCAGGATGTCGCGGGTCGCGATGGCTTCCATATCTTCGAAACCATCGGCAAGAAATATCTTTACACCTTTCATATCAACGTTTTGCTTTGAAGAAATCCAGCATCAGGGCCGAGCATTCATCGGCAAGGACCCCGCTTTCCACCGTAGTTTTGGGGTGGAGCAGGGAAGGGGTGAACATGGAGTAACCGCGGCGGGGATCCTGGGCTCCGTAAACGATCTTTCCTATCTGCGACCAGTTCAGGGCACCTGCGCACATGGGGCAGGGCTCAACCGTCACATACAGGGTGCAGTCGTTGAGGTATTTACCGCCCAGGGACTCCGTGGCGGCCGTTACGGCTATCATTTCAGCGTGCGCCGTGGCGTCGTGGAGCCGCTCTGTCATATTGTGGCCGCGGCCTATCACCCTGCCGCCGCACACCACCACGGCTCCGATGGGGATCTCCCCTTCACGTGAAGCGGAAAGCGCTTCTGCAAGCGCTTCCCGCATCCACTTTTCGTTATTTGCATCCATAGGGATTACTGCTCATCCGGGCCCTGGTCCTGAGGACCGCCCTGGGGGCCGCCCTGAGGTCCGCCGAAGGGACCACCCTGTCCGCCGAAGGGACCACCCTGTCCGCCGAAAGGATTGCCGCCCTGAGGGCCCTGAGGACCGCCCTGCTGGGCACCGGCGCTGGCCTGGTACATCTTCTCGAAAGCCTTGTTCAGAGCCTCGGAATACCTGTCGATATCGGCAATGTTCTGGGCCTTCACGGCTTCTTTCAGGAGGTTGACGTTGCTTTCAACCTCGCCCTTGATGTCGGCAGGCACTTTGTCGCCGTTTTCGCGGAGGAACTTCTCTGCCTGGAAGGTGAGGCCGTCGGCATTGTTAATCTTGTCTATGCGCTCTTTCTCTGCCTTGTCGGCCGCCTCGTTGGCCTTTGCTTCGTCCCTCATCCTCTGGATTTCGGCATCAGAAAGGCCGCTGGAGGCCTCGATGCGGATATTCTGCTGCTTGCCGGTGGCCTTGTCCGTTGCGGAAACGTTCAGGATACCGTTGGCGTCGATGTCGAAGGTAACCTCGATCTGAGGTATGCCGCGGGGTGCCGGGGCAATGCCGTCCAGATGGAAGATACCAATCTGCTTGTTGTCCTTTGCCATGGGGCGTTCGCCCTGGAGCACGCGGATTTCCACAGAAGGCTGATTGTCGGCCGCGGTGGAGAAGATCTGGCTCTTCTTGGCAGGGATGGTGGTGTTGGACTCGATGAGCTTTGTCATCACGCCGCCGAGGGTTTCGATACCAAGGCTCAGCGGGGTGACATCAAGAAGGAGAACGTCCTTCACGTCGCCGGCCAGAACGCCGCCCTGAATGGAAGCTCCGATTGCCACAACCTCGTCCGGGTTCACGCTCTTGTTGGGTTCCTTGCCGAAGAAGTTCTTCACAAGCTCCTGCACATAAGGGATACGGGTGGAACCGCCCACGAGGAGGACCTCGTCAATGTCGGAAGGATTCAGGTGAGCGTCGGCCAGTGCCTGGCGGCAAGGGGCGATGCTGCGCTGGAACAGAGCGTCGGAAAGCTGCTCGAACTTCGCGCGGGTGAGAGTCTTGACAAGGTGCTTGGGAACACCGTCGACAGGCATGATATAAGGAAGGTTGATTTCAGTGGAGGTCTGGTTGGAGAGCTCGATCTTTGCCTTTTCGGCAGCTTCCTTAAGCCTCTGAAGGGCCATGGGGTCTTTCTTGAGGTCGATCCCGCCATTTTCCGAAGCGAACTCGCGGGCCAGCCAGTCGATGATCACCTGGTCGAAGTCGTCGCCGCCCAGATGGGTGTCGCCGTTGGTGGAGAGAACCTCGAACACGCCGTCTCCAAGCTGGAGGATGGAGATATCGAAGGTTCCGCCGCCAAGGTCGTACACGGCCACTTTCATATCCTTGTCCTTCTTGTCAAGGCCATAGGCGAGGGCTGCTGCGGTGGGTTCGTTGATGATACGCTTCACGTCAAGGCCCGCAATGCGGCCGGCCTCTTTGGTGGCCTGCCTCTGGGAGTCCGAGAAGTATGCCGGAACTGTGATCACAGCCTCGGTAACATCCTGACGGAGATATTCCTCTGCAGTTTTCTTCATCTTCTGGAGAATCATTGCGGAAATCTCCTGGGGAGTGTAAAGCTTTCCGTTGATGTTCACGCGGGGAGTGTTGTTTTCTCCGCGGGTTACGTCGTAAGGCATGCGGGCAACTTCCGCGCTCACCTGGTCGTAGGTCTCACCCATGAAACGCTTGATGGAGAATACAGTGTTCTTGGGGTTGGTAATTGCCTGACGCTTTGCAGGATTGCCGATCTTGCGCTCGCCGCCGTCGGTGAATGCTACCACCGAAGGGGTTGTGCGCTGCCCTTCATTGTTGATGATGACGGTTGGCTGGTTGCCTTCCATCACGGCCACGCATGAATTCGTGGTTCCAAGGTCGATACCGATAATTTTTCCCATAATAGTATTTCGTTTTTATTGTTAGCTGTTAATCTCCGCCTTTTTGTGGCGGCGCCAGGCTAGGAATCGAACTTCGTGCCATCGTTCCAAGCCTGCCAATTTGGCAGAAAAAAGGTGACAATCCAATGTATTTTTGCAACTTTGGGAAACAATTCCTATATTTGAAGATAGATAAGAATCAAAACCAAGTATTAACTATGTTCAAAGGACAACCTAAAGGCCTCTTCGCCCTGGCTCTTGCCAATACCGGCGAGCGTTTCGGCTACTACACCATGCTGGCCATCTTCATGCTGTTCCTCCAGGCAAAGTTCGGGTGGGAGCAGGCACTTTCAAGCCAGATCTATTCCATTTTCCTCGCACTCGTGTATTTCATGCCCGTGGTGGGCGGCTGGCTGGCCGACAGGATCGGCTTCGGCAAATGCGTGGTAACCGGCATCTGCGTCATGTTCGCAGGTTATCTTGCCCTCTCGGTTCCCACTCCCGCAAACACCCTGGGCGTGGTGCTGATGATAGGCGCCCTGCTCCTCATTTCCGTGGGTACAGGCCTGTTCAAGGGCAACCTGCAGGTTATGGTGGGCAACCTTTATGACGATCCCAAGTATTCGGCCAAGCGCGATTCCGCTTTCTCGCTGTTCTACATGGCCATCAACATCGGCGCCATGTTCGCTCCTTCAGCCGCAACGGCAATCACCAACCGCTTCATGTCAAAGGCCGGCCTCATCTACAAGGCCGATATCCCCGCACTGGCTCACCAGATCCTCAATTCCAACAATGAGAACCTGGCCCGCCTCACCGAGCTCCAGAACCTTATGCCGGATGCCGGCGTGAAGGCCATGGACGCCGCTCAGTTCAGCCAGTACTACATCGACCACCTTGCACAGTCGTACCACATGGGCTTCGCTGTTGCATGCGTGTCGCTGATTGTTTCCATCGCCATTTACTTCGCCTGCCGCAGCTGGTTCAAGCATGCCGATGTGAACGCCAAGCAGGCCGCTGCAAAGGGCAGTTCCAGCGCTCCCGTCGTGGAACTCACTCCCAAGCAGACCAGGGAAAGGGTCGTTGCCCTTATCATGGTGTTCGCAGTGGTTATCTTCTTCTGGATGGCCTTCCATCAGAACGGTCAGAGCCTCACCTGGTTCGCGCGTGACTACACCCAGGCAGTCGCAACCGGTCCCGTGCGCCTTGGCTTCAACATCTGGATCCTGGCCCTCATCGCTGCAAGTATCTACACCCTGTTCTCCACTTTCCAGAGCGAATCCTTCTCCGGTAAACTCATAAGCGGCATTGTCACGGCCGTCCTCTGGGGCGGTGCCTACTGGATCTATTCCGGTCTGCCTTCACCCCTGGAAATCCAGCCTCAGTTGTTCCAGCAGTTCAATCCCTTCTATGTAGTGTTCCTCACGCCAATCTCGATGGCAATCTTCAGCGCCATGGCAAAGAAGGGTAAAGAGCCCAGCGCTCCCGTGAAAATCGGCCTAGGAATGTTCGTGGCTGCACTCGGATACCTCATTATGATCTTCGGCTCCATCGGCCAGCAGTCACCTGCAGAACTGGCAGGTACGGTTTCCCCGGATCCCGTGGTGCCCATGTATCTGATTTCCACATATCTGGTACTCACCTTCGCGGAACTCCTGCTCAGCCCTATGGGCATCTCCTTCGTGTCCAAGGTGGCTCCTCCCAAGCTGAAGGGTCTGATGATGGGTCTGTGGTTCGCTTCCACCGCTGTGGGCAACTATCTCAGCTCCATCCCCGGCCTGCTTTGGAAGGCAGTTCCCCTCTGGGCCAACTGGGCAATCCTTATGGCACTCTGCGTCATTGCCGGCGCCATCATGTTCGCCATGATGAAGAAGATTAACGCCGCAACTGCGGAATAGTCCATTGCCACGGCTCTACATTATATCGGGTTGTAACGGCTCCGGGAAGACTACGGCTTCGTACAGTCTCCTCCCGGAGCTGCTCGAATGCAGCGAATTCGTGAATTCCGACGAGTTTGCCAAACACCTGAGCCCCTTCGCCCCGGAAAGCGCATACATCACCGCCAGCCGCATGATGATGATGAAAATAGGCTATCTGTTCGACCGCAGGGCCGATTTCTGCCTGGAGACGACACTGGCCACTCGCTCCCTTATAAAGATGGTGCGGAAGGCTCAGGAACAGGGCTATTTCGTCACCGTCCTGTATTTCTGGCTCAACTCGCCGGACATGGCGGTGGAAAGGGTGGCAAAGAGGGTGGCTTCCGGAGGACACGACATTCCGGAGGAAACCATACGCCGCCGCTACAAGGTGGGGCTGAACTATCTTTTCAAGGATTACATGCCGGTATGCGACAAATGGATGCTTGCCGACAATAGCAACCCTCCGTACAAACTGGTTGCGGAAGGGACGCGTAAAGGGCTGGTTGTGAAAGATCTGGACAGGTACGAGACAATCCGCCACATGATCAGCGACTCCGACGAAGGTCCGGGACGCATAGAGGACACGCTCAGGGAAATTGCCGTGGCTGCGGCCAAGGCTCCTGTGGGCCACGACGGCGTTCCCGCCATGGATATGGGAAAAGAACAATGATTCTGGACAAGAAGTACTATCTGGAGGTCTTCGGAGTGGATGAGAATCTGCTCCGGCAGCTCGTTCAAACCGCGCTCGGGCGCGGCGGAACGTATTCGGACCTCTTCTTCGAAAACACCTCCTACGGCAATCTCCTTCTCAGGGACGGAGCCGTTTCTTCCGGCGGGTCCCACGTGGATTTCGGTGCAGGAGTGCGCGTGCTGGAAGGGGAGAAGACGGGATATGCCTATTCTGAGAGCACATCCAAAGAGGACCTTATGGCCTGCGCCAGGGCTGCATCGGCAATCGCTTCCGGCAGCGTTGCGGTTGTGGAAAATGCCACAAGGCCGGCTTTCCGCGGGGCACCGAACCCGGCTGCGGACCGCTATCCTGTGAAGGACAACTGGTTCCGGCGCGAGATGAGCTCCTACCTCCCGTTCTTAAGGGACGTGGACTCGGACATCCGCGCAAGGGACACCAGGGTGGAGAAAGTGACGGTGATGCTGTCGTTCCAGATGTCGGACATCCTCATGTACAATTCCCTGGGGGAACTGAAATGGGAAACCAGGCCCATGGGAAGCGTAAATGTGTCGGTGGTATTCCGCCAGGGCGAAAAGATTCAGAACAATTCGGTCTCGCGCAGTTTCCGCTGCGGAGCGGAAATGCTGGGCCCCTCGCTGGCAAAGGAACTTGCCGATGCCGCCGTGCGCGGCCTGGACGCCCGCTTCGAGGCATCCCGTCCCAAAGGCGGAAGGATGAGCGTTGTAATGGGCGCCGGCGCCTCCGGAATCCTTCTTCACGAAGCCATGGGCCACGCTTTCGAGGCCGACTTCAACCGCAAGGGCATTTCCATCTTTGCCGATAAGATGGGTAAGAAGATCTGCCCCGATAATATTACGATTGTGGACGATGCAACCATCCCCGGCAACCGCGGAGCTCTGAATTTCGACGATGAAGGAGTCCCCGGACAGCACACCGTGATGGTGGAAAGGGGAGTGCTCACCTCATATCTCCACGACCGCATAAGCGCCGCGCATTACGGAGTGGCTCCAACCGGCAACGGCCGCAGGGAGTCGTTCCGATATGCCCCAATTCCCAGGATGAGGGCCACGTACATGGACCCCGGGGATGCCAATCCGGACGATATCATCGCTTCGGTAAAAAACGGAATCTATGTGGACGAATTCGCCAACGGCCAGGTGAAGATAGGGGAGGGCGACTTCACCTTCTATGTGAAGGCCGGATTCCTCATAGAGAACGGCCGCCTTACCATGCCCGTGAAGGATATTAATATAATAGGAAACGGACCGGAGGCCCTTAAGGACCTTGTGGCAGTTGGCAATGACCTCGAAATAACCCCGCTCACCTGGGTGTGCGGCAAGGAGCAGAGCGTTCCTGTGTCGTGCGGTATCCCCACCGTGCTTGTGAACAACCTTACCGTGGGAGGAGAATGATATGGAAACAGGACTTGCAAAGGAGTGCATGGCCTTCGCCCTTGAACACGGGGCGTCCAAGGTGCGCATAACTCTCACGACCAGCGTTATGGACCTGGTGGGAATACTCAACGGGGAAGTGGACAAAGTGTCCCACTCCCTGGACCGCAGCCTCCAGCTGGCGCTTTTCGTGGATGGCCGTTACGGCTCTTTCTCCAGCAACCGCCTGGATATGAAAGAACTCAGAGCCTTCATACTCAATGCTATAGACACCGTGAAGATGCTGGAGCCCGACGAATTCCGCACCCTTCCAGGAAGAGAGCGCATAGTTAAGGACGCTGCAAACGGCGATGAGTGCGCTCTTCTGGACAAAATGGAGCCGAGGAACCTTAGGGACCTTGCCCTGTCCATGTCCATTTGGAAAGAGAAGGAGTCGTTGGAGAAGGGCTTCACCATACTTGGAGAGGAAGGGGAGTACTCTGAAACCATTTCCGAACTGGTGGTTATGGATTCCGAAGGCCTTTTTGCCAGGCATTCTGAAACATCCTTCGAAGTGGGTGCGGAATACACCGTGGCCACACCCGACGGCAAACTGTATTCCGGCTACTGGTGGGATGCTTCATCTTTCTTCAAGGATATTGAGCCTTCCATCGCAGCATGCGGCAGAAATGCCCTGGAGCGCACCGTGAGCCAAATCGGCCCGGGAGAGGCGCCGGGCGGCAAGTACATGGTGGTTGTGGACAGCGAATGCGCGTCAAAGCTTCTGAATCCTGTGCTTTCGGCCCTTGGCGGCTTTGCCGTTCAGCAGAAGAATTCCTTCCTTGCCGATGACCTTGGCAAGAAAGTGTTCCCGGAGAATATGACTGTGTGGGACATGCCCCTCACCCCCGGCAAGACCGGCTCCCGCCTTTTTGACAGCGAAGGAGTTGCAACCCGGGAAATGCCCATAATAGAGAAGGGCGTTGTGAAAACCTTCTTCCTTAATACTTATATTGCCGGAAAGTTGGGCATGGAGCCCACAGTGGAAGACTGTACGAGGGTTGTTGTCCAGCCCGGCGGCCGTTGCAGCGATTACGAAGCCCTTATGGCGGAAGCCGGTGAAGGAATCCTTGTTACCGGCTTCAACGGAGGCAATTCCAATGCTGCCACGGGCGATTTCTCTTATGGAATCGAGGGCTTCCTGTTCCGGGACGGCAAAAAAGTCTGTCCGGTAAAGGAGATGCTCATGACGGGCAATTTCAAAACCCTGTGGAACGCTCTGGTGGATGTAGCCGACGACTCCCGTCCCTGCATGACAAAGCAGATCCCTTCCCTCCTGTTCCGTAATGTTGACATAAGCGCCTGATGAAAACCGCCGTAGTAATACTGAACTGGAATACGCAGGAATACCTTTCCCGCTTCATCCCTTTCCTTCTTAAGTCGATGGATGGGGAGGATGCCGGCCTTTGGGTGGCTGACAATGCTTCCACTGACGGCTCAGTGGAGTTGCTTCAAAAGGTCTTTCCCCAGGTGGGGGTAATCGCCCTGGAGGAGAACTACGGCTTCACCGGCGGCTACAACCGGGCTCTGGCGCAGATAGAGGCGGAGTATTTCGTCCTTATCAATTCCGACATCGAGGTGCCGGAGAACTGGCTCAGGCCGCTTGCGCAGTGGATGGACGAGCATCCGCAGTGCGGTGCCTGCGGACCCAAGCTCCTGTCGTATCACGACCGCTCTTCGTTCGAGTATGCCGGTGCCGCTGGAGGCCTCATCGACCGCTACGGATTCCCTTTCTGCCGCGGCAGGGTTTTCAAAAAGATTGAGAAGGACCAGGGACAGTACGATACTCCGGAAAATGTTCTGTGGGTTAGCGGGGCGTGTCTGATGGTGCGCTCCAGCCTCTGGAAAGAGCTCGGTGGCCTGGACGAGCGCTTCTTCGCCCATATGGAAGAGATAGACCTGTGCTGGCGTATCCAGCTGCGTGGCTACAATGTTACCGTTGTTCCACAGTCGGCGGTGTATCATATCGGAGGAGGTACTCTGCCGGCCACATCGCCCCAGAAGCTGTATTACAATTACCGGAATAACCTTCTTCTGCTGCAGAACAATCTGGCGGCAACCTTCAAGGCAGAGAACCCGGAGCGCAGCGACGCTTCCTGCCTTGCCAGGGCGAACTGGCGCCTTTTCCTACGCATGCTCCTGGACGGAGCTGCCGCAATGGTTTATCTCATAACCGGCCGCTGGACCTCGTTCAAGGCCGTTCTAAGGGCACACAATGCTTTCCGCGCCCTAAGCCGCAAACCCTCCGTCGGCACACAGAAAAAGGCCGTTGTCCACGGCCTTGACAAGGGGATAATGCTGCTTAAAGCTTAAACTCCCGGCGGTTCACGATAGAGCGGCCAAGGGTGAGCTGGTCGGCGTATTCAAGGTCGTCGCCGAAGCCAAGGCCGCGGGCCAGGGATGAAATCCGGATTCCGGAAGACGCTATCTGGCGGTAGATGTAGAAGGAGGTGGTTTCTCCGTCGACATCGCCGCTCAGGGCAAGAATCACTTCACAGCCGGATGGATTCTCCAGGGCGTTCACTCTCTCGGTGAGTTCCTTTATGGTGAGGTCCGAAGGGCCCATCCCGTTGATGGGGGAGATAATCCCTCCCAGGACGTGGTACAGGCCGTGGTACTGTCCGGTTCCTTCAATGCTCATTACGTCGCGCACGTTCTCCACCACGCAGATCTGGCTGCGGTCCCGCCTGGGATCCGAGCAGATGGAGCAGATTTCATCGTCCGATATATTGTGGCAGCATTTGCAGTACTTCACCCCGTCGCGAAGGCGGTTTATGGCCTCCGTGAAGTGATGCACGTTCTCTGCAGGCTGCCGCAGAAGATGCAGGGCAAGCCTTAGCGCGCTGCGCCGGCCCACTCCGGGAAGCGTTCCGATCGCCTCCACGGCATCGGTCAGAAGCGCCGAGGGATATTGATCTTTATACGACATATTTTCCTTTTTTCATCCACAGGCGGTAGCCGTACACTGCCGATGCGATATAGGCTATGTACAGCACTCCCATCCAGATATTGCCCTGCCTGAGGCACAGGACGGTGGTTAAAAAATCGGCCACTATCCAGAGTATCCACTGCTCGGGAATTGAGCGGGCGAGCCATATCGTGCCGATGATGCTCAGAACCGTTGCGGTGGCATCCAGCAGGGATACGCCATCCCCCAGAAGCCTTAGCAGAAATGCCAATACTAGGGAGCCCAAAACGAAGGCTATAGCGCTCCAGAGGGCCGTTTTGCGTGTGAGCCTCCTCAGGTGGATACCGCCTTCACCCGCCTTCTCCTCGTCCATTTTCCAGCTCACAAGGCCCACCACCGACATTACCATATAATAAATGTTCAGACCGGCCTGGCCCCAGTTCCTGTCGGCAATGAAAGCTACGGAGCAGGCTGCTCCGGTTGCGATTCCTATAATCCACATCGCCCTTTTCTGGAGTATCTCCAGGACGATGTAGGGAAGGCCCGTTGCAAGGGCCACAATCTGTATTATCTCCTTCCAGTCCACAGACTCTACTGCTCTGCAAGGATGGTTGCCGAGTAGGCGGGTACGCCGAGGCTGCTGCCCTCAAAGGTGGAAAGCCCGTCGGGACTGGCTTCCCCGTCCATTGCAAGCACCTTGTAGCTGGCCGATGGAATGTTCACGCTTATCTCTTCCGGATTGCCGTTGAATACAACCACAAGCGAAGCCGCGCTGTCTATGCCCTTGAGCCCGCCGATGCGGTAGATTACGGCATTGGAGGGTGCGTCCAGGAATTCCACGTGGGTCTGAACCATCTTCTTCGTTCCAAGGCGGAAGCCGGGATGGGCCTTTCGTATGGCGATGAGGGCCTTGTAGTACTGGAACAGGGAGTTGTAGGTGCTCTTGTAGGTCCAGTCTATGGCATTCACGCTGTCCGGGCTCTTGTAGCTGTTTTCATCGCCCCCCTTGGTGCGGAAAACTTCCTCTCCCGCAAAAAGGAAAGGAATGCCCTGGGAGGTGAGAACCGCAGTCTGTGCCAGTTTGTCCATGCGCAGGAGCGTGTCCGTGCCAACTTCCGGCCTGGCAAGCGCCAGACGGTCGCGCAGGCAGTAATTGTCGTGGCAGGTGACGTAGCTGATGTGCTGTTTGGGCTGTCCTGCCCATGAGGGACCGAATCCCACGTCGGGATGGTCGATGGCGCCCACAAGGCCGAATTTCAGCCTTTCCTCGCGGCCGGGTTCTCCTTCAGCGAATCCGCCTTCAGGGCTGAAGGGCGTGCCCACAAGGGCGTCGCGGATATCGTCACTGAAGGCGCCCACGCCGGGCATTTCCCAGATGTTCGCCTTCATTGCCAGTTCATCGGCCGGATATGCCGGGGCGGTTGCGCTCCAGCCTTCGCCGTAGATGAGGATATCGTCCGGATGGGCTGCGCGGATTGCGCGCATGGTCTCTATGTCGTGGATGCCCATAAGGTCGAAGCGGAAGCCGTCAACATGATATTCCTTAACCCAGTAGCGGGTGCTGGCAATCATGAAGCGGCGCATCATAAGGTGGTCGCTGGCGGTTTCATTTCCGCAGGCCGATCCGTTGGCATATGTCCCGTCCGGGTTCATCCTGTAGAAATAGCCCGGGTACACGCGCCCGAGGGCGCATCCCATTGCATCGTAGGTGTGGTTGTACACCACGTCCATTATAACCCTGATTCCTGCCTTGTGGAGGGCCATTATCATTTCCTTCATCTCCCTTATGCGGGTTTCGGGAATCTGGGCGTTGGTGCTGTAGGAGCCTTCAGGAGCGTTGTAGTTCTTTGGGTCGTAGCCCCAGTTGTACTGGGCGCTAAGGGTGTCGGCCTCGTCCACGGACGCGTAGTCGAAGGAGGGGAGTATCTGTACATAGGTCACTCCCAGTTCCTTAAGATGGTCGATTCCGGTTGCAAGCCCTTCAGGGCTCCTGGTACCTTCCTCTGTGAGGGCCAGGAACTTGCCGGGATACGAAGAGCCGGCACTGGGACTGATGGAAAAGTCCCTGTGATGCATCTCATAGATAATTATGTCCTCCACCTGCGGCGAAACGTCATCGGCCCAGCCTTCCGGATCCGTTGCACGCATATCCACCACTGCGGCCCTTTCTCCGTTCAGGCTCACGGCTTTGGCGAAGATTCCGGGGGATTCCTCGTTCCACTCGCTGCCGTTCTTTGTGCGGAAGGTGTACTGGTATCCGCGTATGTCCCTGTGGATTCTGGCTCGCCAGACCCCGCGTGCGTCCTTTGCCATTGAAATCACCTCCGCCGCTGCTTCCGGAGTTTCATAGAGCCTGAGTTCAACGGCATCGGCCGCAGCCGCCCACACCGAAAACTGGGTGAGGGAAGGGCTGTAGATGCATTCGCGGAAGGCTCCTTCGTATCGTTTCTGAGAATTGCAGGAAAACAGTGCCGCCATTGCGATACAACAAAGGATGATGCGCTTCATTCTTTACAGGACTTCAATTAATTCCACAACAAACTTGAGGGCGCTGTACGGGGGAATGGCACCGCCTGCACCGTTTTCTCCATAGGCAAGGTTGTAGGGCAGGTAAAGCTCGTATTTCGCGCCTTCCGCCATGAGCTGCAGGCCTTCCGTCCAGCCTTTGATCACCTGGTTCAGGCCGAATACGGCGGGTTCGCCCCTCTTGTAGGAGCTGTCGAAGATCTGGCCGTTGGGGAATGTGCCTTCGTAGTGGCATTTCACCTGGTCGGTGGCCTTGGGATGCCTGCCAGTACCTTCCTTTATCACTTTATAGAGGAGGCCGCTCTTGGTTGCGCGCACCTCGGGGTCCTTCATTGCGGCGGCAAGGAATTTCTCGCCTTCCTCCTTTGCGGCAGCGCCTGCGGCCGCTGCGCGCTCGTTCTGTTCTTCTTCAAGTTCCTTGTAGAATTCCTCCAGGGCGTTTCCTGCCTCTTCAATGCTTATGGCGGGCTTTTCGCCTTTCATCATGGCGCTCAGGCCGGCCAGGAAATCTTCAAGTTCAAGACCGTGGATACCCTGCTGAAACAGGCTGGATGCCACGCTCATTCCAAATGCATAACTTTTCTTGTCCATATTTGTGGTTTTGTTTTTTGCTTAACTCACAAAGATACATCAACGCGGCTTGATTTGCAAGCGGAAAATAAGTATATTTGCCACAAACAATCTATCCGATGAAAGGCAAAGTACTTATTTTTTCGGCCCCTTCCGGCTCCGGGAAGAGCACCATAGTGAACCATATCCTTGGTCTTCACCCCGAAATCGAATTCTCGGTATCGGCAACATCCCGTCCCCCAAGGGGAGAGGAGCAGGATGGCGTGGAGTACTATTTCCTCACAGCCGAGAAGTTCCGCGAACTCATCGCCGCCGATGAATTCGTGGAATACGAGGAGGTCTATGAGGGCCGCTTCTACGGCACCCTCAAAAGGGAAGTGGAGCGCATCTGGGCAAAGGGCCATGTGATCGTTTTCGACGTGGACGTTAAGGGCGGAGTGTCGCTGAAAAAGTACTTCGGAGACAGCGCATTGTCGGTTTTTATCCAGGCTCCGTCGGTGGAGGAACTCCGCCGCAGGCTCATCGCAAGGGCCACGGACAGCGAAGAGGCCATCGAGGAACGTGTTGCCAAGGCCGCATCGGAAATGACCTTCGCCCCTCAGTTCGACCGCATCCTCGTGAACGACGACCTTGAAACCGCTTTCGCAGAGGCCGAAGAAATGGTCGATGGTTTCCTGAAATGAAAGTAGCGGTCTATAGCGGCAGCTTCAACCCTCTCCACAGGGGGCACGAAGCCATATTGCGCCATATCACGCGGGACACGCAGTATGGCCTGGTGCTTATGGTTGTGACTCCGCAGAACCCTTTCAAGGCGGGAGACAATGCCCTGTCGGATGCCCGGGAGCGTTTCCGCCAGGCAGAAGAAGCCCTTGCCCGCCATCCGGACATCGACGCAAGGGCCTGTGACATAGAACTTAAGATGGAGCCTCCGCAGTACACGATCCGTACGCTGGATGCACTTAAACAAAGGCATCCGGAGGACAGTTTCACGCTCATCTGCGGGGCGGACTGCCTTGAAAGTTTTCCCCGCTGGAAAGATTATACACGCATCCTGCTTGAATACGGAATCGCGGTCTTTCCCCGCAAGGGATATCACCGCGGCCGGCTAAAGCAAAAGCTCCTCAAAGAGAATCCTGAATATAAGATCGAGCTCCTGAAAATGCCCGTAATCCCGATTTCTTCCTCCGAAATCCGCGCGGGGATGGACTCCGGTAAAGATATGTCGAAATGGCTGATGTGAACAACATGCACGTTGAAACCGAGAGAAAGTTTCTCGTGAAAGACGCTTCCTACAAAAGCGAGGCTGTGAAAAGCTACCGCATAAAGCAGGGATATATTGCCCACGACGGCGGCAACACCGTCCGGGTGAGAGTTCGCGACAACGAGGGTTTCCTCACAATCAAGGGTCCCTCGTTTGGCGGAATGAGCCGTGCAGAGTGGGAGATCGGCATCTCACTTGCCGATGCCGATGCTCTCCTGCAGCTTTGCCACGGCGGATTCATCGACAAAACCAGGCACCTGGTACCTTGCGGGGACGGTCTATTCTGGGAGGTGGACGAATTCCATGGCGAAAACGACGGCCTTGTGATGGCGGAAATCGAAGTTCCCAGTGTGGATACCGCCTTCCCGCGGCCCTCCTGGCTTGGGGATGAAGTCACCGGCGACAGGCGCTTCTACAACTCCTATCTCACGCATTGTCCGTTCAAGACTTGGTAGCAATCCAGTCTGACTAAGCACGCTGTTTTCTTCTGAGAGCGCTGGGATGATAAGAATCTTTTTTATCATCCTTCATTTTTTTTATCATTGATAAGAAAAAGTGGCGTTTTTAGATAAAAAACGTAAAAATCTGCACTGTAGGCTTGCTTTTAACCCTTAATTATTTCTATGTTTGCGTTGGTCTCAAGGCCATAAGGAGTCAAAAAAAAAGAGAGACGAATACTCGCTCTCCCACAACTGTTGCACAATGGATAGTCCACTAAAGACGAGCAGTAGCTTTCTATTATCTTGCCATTGTCGTGTTGCAATGCAAAGGTACAACTAAAAATGGAAAAAACAAGCATACAGAGTAAAAGTTATCGTTCTACGGAGGCAATAGACATCGTGTTGTCGGCCTTGGGGTTGAAAAGGAACGCCTTGTCCACTTATAAAGACTATGCGCTTGAAAACGGATGCTATATTAGACTACGTGTCTCCAATCATGGATTATTTCTTCAAAACTGGTTTGATGCCAATAAAACAAAGAGAATGGAAAACCCATCAACGCCTAAAATGAATAAAGGGCAAAATCTAGCAATTACATTCGCTCCTAATGAAGAAGAATGCAATGAACGGAACACCCCTTTCCCTTCCAAGATAAAAAATGTTACTGTTGCAAAAACCAGCCTGGGAAATAACGTAAAACCGCAATTTACTGTAAGACACATATGTTATTACACTTGGGCGTTATCAGCAGAAGATATAAACAAGGTGTCAGCCGAATTGATAAAATGTGTAACACTTGGGAGTACTTTCAATGAACCACTTATAGATAATAGAAAGTATATTGAATGGGAGGACACCTCAAATCTTCCACCAAGAAGGAAGACTCGGAAAGAAATGCAGAAAAAGAAAGCATTATAGTCCTGGCTTTAAGGCAGATCGTTTGATTGTTGAATTATTATGATTATATTTGCGAATAGATAATAACTGCCCATACTATGAAATGGTTGCGCAACATACTTAAGGGTGTTTCCCTCACTGCTGCACTCTTCGTTTTCCAGGCCTGCTACGGCTCTCCTCAGATTCCTGACGAGCAGCTCCAGGCACAGGACGATGAAGTGGTGGCAGTAGCGGACGAGGAAGCTCCCGTGGAGGAAGCCCCGGTAACGGAGGTGGCATCGGCCCAGGCTGAATGAACCCCTTTCTTTTCCGGCTGTTCCGATACAATGAGATCCGGGTGCACGAACTGAACTATCTGTTCTGGGAGTGCACAACCCGGTGTAATCTGCATTGCCGTCACTGCGGCAGCGATTGCACCGTCCTGAGCCGGGATCCCGATATGCCCCTTGATGCTTTCCTGAAAGCGCTTGAAACGGTGCCTGTGAAGGAACGTGTGCCCGGTTTCACCGTGGTCCTTACCGGTGGCGAGCCACTTTTGAGGCCCGATATCGACAATGTGGTGACATCCATCCGCAAGAGAGGCGTTGGCGTTGGAATGGTCTCAAACGGCTATTTCTATGACGAGAAGATGCACGAGCGCATGCGCAAGGCAGGCCTGGGGGCGCTTACAATCTCTCTGGACGGTCTGGAAGAATCCCACAACTGGATGAGGGGGCATAGCGGCAGTTTCGAGCGTGCGAAAAAAGCCATCTCCCTTGCGGCGAATTCCCGTTTGAACTTCGATGTGGTAACCTGCGTGAATAAGCGCAATTTCCACGAATTGCCACAGATACACCGCACCCTGGAAAGCCTTGGCGTGAAGCAGTGGAGACTGTTCACCATCATTCCCATAGGCAGAGCCGCCTCGGATCCCGATATGCATCTTACCGACAATGAGTTCCTGGGGCTGATGGAGTTCATTAAGGAGAAGAGAAGCACCTCCGGTCCCATGAGAACTACTTTCAGTTGCGAAGGCTATCTTGGGCCTTTCGAGCAGGTGGCGCGCGATACGCCGTATTTCTGCCGGGCGGGAATCAATATCGCCTCCGTGCTCATAGACGGCAGGATTTGCGCATGTCCCAATATCGACAGGGATGCATTCTGCGAGGGAAGCGTGTATGAAGACAGCCTTTGGGACGTGTGGAACAAGGGTTTCAAAAAGTACAGGAACCGCGACTGGGCACGGAAGGGCAAGTGCAAGGACTGTCCCGTGTGGAAAAACTGCCTCGGCAACGGCATGCACAACTGGCACGGCACATGCGAAGAGGTGCTGAACTGCCACTACGGCAAGATCCGCGACGCTTCAGAGGCTCAGATGCCTTAAAAACATTTGGTTTTTCGGGGAATAATCCCTATATTTGCAGTCCTTTTTGGCGCCGTGGCGTGCCGGAAAGGGCTTAAATTATTAATTAACAAACAATTAACAACAATGGTAAACCAGTACGAAACCGTTTTCATTGCTACTCCCGTTTTGTCTGAGACCCAGATGAAGGAAGCGGTGCAGAAGTACGTGAACCTCATCACCGAGAATGGTGGCGAGATCGTGCATCAGGAGGATTGGGGCCTGCGTCAGCTCGCTTATCCCATCCAGCACAAAACCACAGGTTTTTATTATCTCATCGAGTTCAAGGCGGACTCCCAGTTCGTTGCTACCCTCGAGACCCAGTATCACCGCGACGAGCGCATCATCCGCTACCTCACCGTAGCTCTTGACAAGGATGCTGTTGCATACGCAGAAAAGAGAAGGGCAAACAAAGCGGCAAAGGCAGCCCCCGCAGCAGAGGCTCCTGCAGCAGAATAATTAGGAGGAAACAATTATGGCAACTGAGAATAAAGAAATCCGTTATCTTACTCCCCCCACAGTGGAGGTCCGCAAGAAGAAATACTGCCGCTTCAAGAAAGCTGGTATCAAGTACATCGACTATAAGGATCCCGAGTTCCTGAAGAAGTTCCTGAACGAGCAGGGTAAGATTCTTCCCCGCCGTCTCACCGGTACTTCCCTCAAGTTCCAGCGTAAGGTGGCCCAGGCCGTAAAGCGCGCCCGCTCCCTCGCTCTCCTTCCCTATGTCACCGACCTTCTTAAATAATACTGCCTTATGGAAATTTTACTCAAGAAAGAAGTGGCCAATCTTGGCTTCGCAGGTGAAATCGTAAAGGTTAAGGCCGGCTATGCAATGAACTACCTCATCCCCCAGGGATTTGCAGTAGTTGCTACCGAGTCCGTTAAGAAGCAGAATGCAGAAACTCTCCGCCAGAGGGCTCACAAAGAGGCCAAGCTGGTTGCAGACGCTGAGGCACTTGCCGCAACGCTTGCAGCTCAGACCGTGGAAGTTAAGGTTAAGGTTTCCGAGAGCGGCAAGCTCTACGGCAGCGTAACCACCATGGAACTCGCAGAGGCTCTTGCTGCTAAGGGTGTGAACGTGGACAAGAAGGACATCACCATCCTTGCCGCCGAGGTTAAGGAAGCTGGTGAATACGAAGCATCCGTGAAACTCTACAAGGGTATCAAGGGAACCTTCAAGTTCAACGTGGTGGCAGAGTAAGATCTGTCCTTGAAAAAAAATCAGGCGACCTGAAAAGGCCGCCTGATTTCTTTTTCCCTTGGAAATTAACCCTCGGTGATAGCTTCTGCGGGGCAGACGCCTGCGCAGGTGCCGCAGTCCAGGCAGAGATCAGGGTCGATGCTGTACACATCGCCTTCTTTGATGGCGCCGGCGGGGCACTCGCCCTGGCAAGTACCGCATGCCATGCAGAGGTCGGGATTGATTTTGTAAGCCATAGTCTTGTTCGTTATAGTTGTTGTTGTGTTTGCTGGGGGCAAATGTAAGGATTTTTTTAATAAGCGCAAAATGTCTATCTTTGTATGATACGAACAAATTATGAACAGAAGTATGAAAAAATGCCTTACATATACTCTTGCGATAGCGCTTGTGGTTCTTTACGGATGTAGTGGGCGAAGCGGGAGAAACGGCGGCCCGGCGGCATCGGCCGACAGTACGGTAACGGCCGTGTCCATCCCTGCCGACCCGGATGACGGAGAGGTGGAAGCGCTTAATCCCGAGCAGGTTGCGTACGGACGCAGCGAGCCCGGAGTGGCAGCGGAGCCTGTGGCATCCACAGCGAAGGCCGTGCAGGTTGGCGGAGTGGTGGAATTCGACAAAACCGTCCACGACTTCGGCGATATCCTTCAGACCGACGGCCCCAAGACGTGCACCTACAAGGTGAAGAACATATCTTCGGAGCCTGTTGCAATCTTCGAAGTTGTATCTTCCTGCGGATGCACAGATGCGAAATGGACCCGCGAGCCCATACAGCCGGGCGCAAGCGGCACCATATCGGCAACCTACAAGAACGAAGACGGGCCTTATCCCTTTGACAAGACCCTCACCGTGTACATATCGGCCCTTAACAAACCTGTGATCCTGCGCCTTAGGGGAGTGGTTCACGAAAAACCCGTTCCGCTGGCGGAGCTCTACGGCCCCGGCCGCATTGGCAATCTGGGGCTTAAGGAAAGGGTGTTCAAGGCCGGAAACATGGACCAGGGCGGCTTCCGCTCGGACGAAGTGAAGGTTGCGAACCTTGGCTCTGCGCCGCTGGAAGTGGGTTTCACGAATCTGTCGCCCCAGCTTTCGGTGAGCGTGGAACCGAATCCCATTCCCGCCGGCGAACTGGCCGTGATGCGGTTCACAGTGAAGGCAAACCGCGAGCTCTGGGGTAAGAACTACTATTATGCAACGCCGGTGCTCAATGGGAAAAAGGCCTCCGAAAAGCTATCCTGGTGGGCCGTGACCAAAGAGGACTTCAGCACCTGGACGGAAGAGCAGAGGCAAAGCGCAGCTCAGCCCATCTTCGACGAAAGCACGGCCATCTTCGACGTTGTGGAAAAGGGCAGGGTGGTAACCGCCGTGTACAATTACACCAACCGCGGAAAGAGCCCGCTTCACATCTACAAGCTGGATGCCGATGCTCCGGGAGTGAGCGTGGTGAGCATGGAAGACTGCCCGGCAGGAGAAAGCGGCAGCGTGACCGTATCCCTGGATACCTCCCTCCTTCCCGAGGGCGATGCCACCGTGATGATGACCCTCATCACCAATTCGCCCCTCCGTCCCATAATCAATTTGTTCCTTGCAGGGGTTGTGAAATAGGTTTTTTCACGTTTTTTCAGTACATTTGCAGTCTATGGCAGAGATTACGAATACCCCCCTGAATACCAGCTACGACGATAATTCCATCCAGACCCTTGAATGGAACGAACATATCCGCCGAAGAGCGGGAATGTACATCGGCCGCCTGGGAAACGGTGACCGTCAGGGCGACGGCATCTATGTCCTTCTGAAGGAGATCATCGACAATTCCATTGACGAATTCTCGATGGGATTCGGCAAGCGCATAGACATTTCCATAGAGGACCGCACCGTGACGGTGAGGGACTATGGCCGCGGCATTCCGCTGGGAAAGGTGGTTGATGCAACTTCCAAGCTTAACACAGGCGGCAAGTTCGACGATGTGAACTTCAAGAAGTCGGTGGGTATGAACGGCGTGGGCACCAAGGCAGTGAACGCGATGAGCACCGATTTCTACGTGGCCTCGTTCAGGGACGGAAAGTGCTCATACGCCCAGTTCATAAACGGCGGCGTGCTTAAGGAAAGCGCCATCGTGGACAGTACGGAAAAGAGCGGCACGCTCATTCGCTTCACCCCGGACGGCGAACTTTTCGGAAACTATCAGTTCCATATGGAGTTCGTGGAGCCCATGATCAAGAACTATTCGTACTTGAAAAAGGGGCTCACGCTGGTTCTGAACGGAGTATCGTACAAGAGCGAAAACGGCCTCCTGGACCTTGTTCAGGAGAATATGTCGGAAACCCCTCTGTACCCCCTCATCCATCTGGAAGGGGAGGACATCGAGATAGTTCTCACCCACGGCAACAGCTACGGAGAGAACATTTCCTCTTTCGTGAACGGCCAGAACACCCGTGACGGCGGCACCCACCTCGCTGCCTACAGGGAGGCAATCGCCAAGACATTCAAGGACTTCTTCAAGAAGGACTACAAGCCGGAAGACGTGCGCCAGGGAATCGTGGGCGCCATCGCCATACAGATTCAGGAGCCCATCTTCGAAGGCCAGACCAAGACCAAGCTCGGCTCCACCTACATGTGGGAGAAGCAGACCAAGAATGCCGACGGTACCTCCCAGACAGACCGCGGCCCCACCATCCGCAGCTTCGTGAACGACTTCGTGGCCAAGAAGCTGGACAACTACCTTCATATGCACATGGACATAGTCCCTGTGATTGAAGAGAAGATAAAGGCCTCCCAGGCAGAGCGGGAAGAGATTTCCGGCATCCAGAAAAAAACCCGCGAGCGCAACAAGAAGGCAAATGTCTATAACCGCAAGCTGCGCGACTGCCGCTATCACTACTCCGACAAACTGCCAAAGGGCAAGGAAGAGGAAGCGGAGAAATCCAGCATCTTCATCACCGAGGGCGATTCTGCAAGCGGAACCATCACCAAGGTGCGCAACGCCAACAACCAGGCCGTGTTCTCGCTCCGCGGAAAGCCCATCAACTGCTACAAGGAAAGCCGCAAGAAAGTGGCGGAAAACGAGGAACTGAACCTTCTGGTATCGGCCCTGGGCGTGGAGGACGACCTTGACAATCTCCGTTACAACAACATCATCGTGGCCACCGATGCCGATGACGACGGAATGCACATCCGCATGCTTGTGCTCACCTTCTTCATGAAGTACTATCCGGACCTCATCCGCCGAGGCCACGTGCATATCCTCCAGACTCCTCTGTTCCGCGTGAGGAACAAGAAGGAAACCGCCTATTGCTACTCCATAGAGGAGAAGGAGAGCTGGGTGAAGAAGCTCAAAACCGGAGTGGAGATTACCCGGTTCAAAGGCCTTGGAGAGATTTCCTCCAGCGAATTCGTGGACTTCATAGGCGATAAAATGCGCCTGGACGATGTGAAGCTGGCGGAGGAAGAATCCATCCAGGACCTCATGGAATTCTATATGGGAGACAACACGGCCGAAAGGCAGGTCTTTATACGCGAGAACCTCCGCAGCGAGGAAGAACTTGAAGACGTGAATATCTGATGGCAAAGGTAAAGAATACTGTATCTCCCGGCTGGGCGCGCTTCTGCGGCCGTCTTCTCAAGAGGATGGGCTGGGAAAGCGTGGGCGGTCCCATGACCGAACCCAAGGCAATCGTGCTTGGCGTGCCGCACACATCGGCAGCGGATTTCATAGTGAGCTATCTCTTCTATGCACAGTTCGGAAAGGTGGCCCACATAATGATCAAGAAAGAGTTCTTCTTCTGGCCTCTGGGGCCCATCCTCAGGGCCTGCGGCGCCGTGGCGGTGGACCGTTCCAATCCCACAAGCCTTGTGCGCAGCCTCATCCATCAGATGGAAGGGCAGGAAGAATTCCATCTGGCAATTGCCCCGGAGGGCACACGCAAGGCCGTGAAACGCTGGAAAAGCGGTTTCCACCTCATTGCAAAAGAAACCGGCGCAGCAGTATATATGGGCTTTTTCGACTGGGGTACCAAACGCATCGGATGCGGAGAGAAACTGGAAATTACCGAAGACTCAAAGGCCGATATGGCCCGTATGTACGAGCATTACCGCACTCTGGGCCTGAAGGGTAAGAACCCGGATGGCTACTCTGTGCCTTAAACCAGAACATTTTTGTATGTCAAAAACGATAAAGAGTCCCTATAAAGCCTGGCGCAAATACCGCTCACGCGAACTGTATTGCACCACACTCCATAAGGTCTTTGACTACGCCACCGCCAAATACGCCAAAAGGGTGGCCTATCAATACGTGGACGGGGACCAGAAATACACCTATGAGCAGTTTCGCCTGAAGGTGAACCAGCTTTCGCTGCGCATGACGCGCTTCGGTATCAAACATGGTGACCGTGTTGCCATCTTCTCGCAGAATATGCCCAACTGGACTGTGGCATTCTTCTCTGCAACGGCATTCGGCCGCGTGGCGGTGCCAATCCTCCCGGACAGCTCCGAGGTGGAACTCACCAACATCCTCAACCATTCGGAATCCAAGGTGCTGTTCATTTCGCAGCGCATGATGCCGAAACTCAGCGAGGAATCCAGGCAGAAGCTCACACTCATAATCGACATAGAGAGCTTCGAATTCATAAAGAAGGACAAAGACGATTTCCGCTGCAACGGCTGGGTAAAGGACCCTCAGCCGGACGACCTGGCGTGCATAATATACACTTCCGGGACAACGGGACACGCAAAGGGCGTGATGCTGAGCCATCGCAACCTCACGCATAACCTGGCAGCGTCGTTCAAGGCAAAACCGGCCTTCAAGAGGGACCGTTTCCTGAGCATCCTGCCTGCCGCGCACGCCTACGAGATGAGCGTATCCACCTTATACTCGTTCTATGTGGGCGCCACCTGCTACACCCTTCAGAAACCGCCCACTCCCACCATCCTCCTTTCCGCCATGAAGAAGGTGCGCCCCACCATCGTGTGCTCCGTGCCCCTTATAATAGAAAAGGTAATCAGGAACAGCGTCTGGCCCACAATCCAGAAGAGCCGCGTGCTTTCATGGGCCGATAAGGCCATGCCGCACGTCCTGCACTGGTTCATCGGCCGGAAGATGGTTAATACCTTCGGAGGCAAGCTGCAGTTCTTCGGAATCGGCGGCGCCAAGCTGGATCCTTCCGTGGAGAAGTTCCTCATAGACTGTCACTTCCCTTATGCCGTGGGCTATGGGCTCACAGAAACTGCCCCTCTGGTGTGCAATGTGATGGTGAAAAAGAGGAAACGCCTTGGCTCCATCGGCTATCCCTCCTACAAGGTGGAGGTGCGTCTGGACAATGTGAATCCAGCAAACGGTGAAGGGGAGATAGTGGTGCGCGGAGATAATGTGATGCTTGGCTATTACAAGGACCCCGAGCGCACGCTCCAGGTTCTGGACGATAATGGCTGGTTCCATACCAACGATGTGGCTACTGTGGACAAAGACGGAATCTATTATATCAAAGGACGTCTGAACAATACCATCCTGGGCCCCTCGGGAGAGAACATCTATCCGGAGGAAATAGAGATGGTGATCAATGATATCGATGGCGTGGAAGAATCACTTGTGATGGAGCGTGACGGCAAACTCGTTGCCCTGGTGAAATTCTCCGACAATGCCATCAACTGGGACCTGAAGAAGGAAGACAAGTGGTTCGAGGAGCTGGAAAACCGCAAGAAAGCCGTTCTTGAATGGGTGAACAAAACCGTGGGCAAGAATTCCAAGATCGGTGAAGTGGATGCCATGAAGGAGCCTTTCGAGAAAACCGCCACCCAGAAGATACGCCGCTTCAAGTACAAAGACTCGCGGGGCGACGAACCCGAGAAATAGGCGTGGGGGCTAAGTGATTGGCCCCCAGTCCTTTAAAAGATGTTCCCCTGGTGAGATTTCACCAGGGGAACATTACGTTATGCGCTGAGGCTCAGCGCTTTGGCTCCCACGCCTTATTCGGCGGTGTTGCGGGGCTTCATCACAACCTCTACGAAGTTGCCGCTGCCAAGGAAGGCGGCAGCAGCGCTGCGGATGCTTTCGGCAGAGATGCCTTCAATCACACCCTCACGCAGGGAGTCGAAATCCTCGCCCCAGTAGAGCCAGTTCTCAATCTGGCCTCTCCAGTAGCCGTTGTTCAGACGGTTTTCGGGGATGTTCTTTGCAAGGTTGAGCTTGGCCTGGCTCACTTCGCTTTCGGTGGGACCGTTCTCCACAAGGTCTTTCAGACCCTTGACGGCGATCTCCCTGAGGCGGTCGCAGGTTTCGGGGTTGCAGTCGAAATAGACCTGGAGGATGGCCTGCTCCTTGGGTTCGCGGTTCAGAAGGGCCGCTACGCTTGCGCCGTAAGTGCCGCCTTCCTCTTCACGGAGAGACTCGGTGTAGCGCATGTCAAGGATATACTTGAGAGCGTCCAGGGAAGCATCAAGTTCGGGGCTGTAGGGGGTATCCACAGTATAGACCTGGAGCACGGTGCTCTTGGGAGTCTGCATGTCCACGTTCATGATATTGGAGATGCGGCCGGTGACGAAGTCCTCGTGACGGTCGATCCACTTGAACGGCTTCTTGCCCTTGGGCAGGGAACCTATATATTTCTCCACCAGCGGCTTGAGGCTGTCAAGATCCACATCGCCCACGATCACCAGGGTTGCGCCTGCGGCATCCTTGAAGAGTTTGCGGTAGTTCTTCTCGATGGTCTTGAGGTTCATCTTGTCCAGAAGCTCCATGGAGAGGGTCTGGCGCCTGGGATGATTGCCCCAAAGGGTCTCGGTGAATCCCTTGCTGAAGATATAGTCCGGATTGCTCTCGTAGTTGGGCAGGTATGAACGGATCTGGCTCAGGCTGGTTTCAAATTCCTTCTCGTCGAAGCGGGGAGCGGTGTAGTACAGATAAATCAGCTGGAATGCGGTTTCCAGATCCTTGATGTTGGAGTTGCCGTTGATACCGTGCTTGAGCGCGTTCACGTAAGGATCCACATAGACGTGCTTTCCGGTGAGCATCTTGGAAACCTGAGTGGAAGAGAACTCTCCTACGCCGGTGTTGCTCTTGTAGAAGCTGAAGCCGTTATTCATCGAGGGAACATCGGCATCTTCCACGAGGCTCAGGCCGCCTTCCTTGTAAAGGTCGAAGAGAATCTGGTCTTTGGTGTGCTGGGTGGGAAGGACCACTACCTTCACGCCATTCTTGAGCACCCACTGGGTGGCTCCGTAGATGGTGGTGGAAGCCTTCTTTACCTTTCCGGCCTTGAGCTTGGCAGGATCCAGGAACTGTGAAGGAAGCTCTTCTCCTTCCGGAGCCTGGATGTCGGAAGCCTCCACCTCTGCCATTGCAGCGAGGATTTCGCTCTCAGTGGGAGTGGCGATTCCTTCTTTCTCGGGGCCGCTGTAGATTACCACCAGGTTGTCGGGAGTGATGAGGCCGGCAACAGTCTGGTTGAGCATCGCGGTGTTGAACACCTGAGGGAATATCATCTGTGCAAGCTGGTATTCCATCTCGGGATCCAGGACAGGGGTATTGTCGAAGAAGTTGCTCAGGATGGGACGGACGAATTCCGCGTTGCGGCGGGTTTCTGCCTTGTTCTTGCGGTTTTCAATCCTGGAGAGCACTTCTGTCTTTGCGCGCTCCACCTCTTCGTCGGTGAAGCCGAAGCGCTGCATGCGGAGGAGTTCGGTGTAGAAGGCTTTGAAACCGTCGATGATGTTGTCTTCCTTAAGGGTGACGGAACCCATCACTGCGTCGATGTCTTCATAGATGAGGGAGCTCACATAGAGGCTGCCGCCAAGGAAAGGTGCATTGGGATCGGAAGTGATGTCGTTGAACCTTTCATACATTATTGAAGAAACGATGCTCTTGGTGTAGTTCAGGATGAGGCCCAGCATTCCGGCATTTGCGGCTTCCGGCATAGCTTCGCTCTTCCATGTGAGTTCGATGGAAGTGGAAGTGGTCTCAGGGTCTGTGATAATGCCCACGATGGGCTCTTCATTGTCGGGAACCGTAAGGTGCTCTTTCTCCTTGGGATTCTCGCACTTGGGAATGATGCCGAAGATTTCCTTGATCTTGCTCTCGGTGCGGTCCACGTCAACATCGCCAACTACAACTACAGCCTGCATGTCGGGATGGTACCAGGTGCGGTAGAAGTCCACAAGCGACTGAGGGTCGAAGGTGAGGAGATGCTCCTGTGTGCCGATGAGGGTGCAGTCGGCCATCTTGGTGCCTTTGAAATAGTAGGGGAGGGCACGCTCCATGGTGCGCCAGTCAGCAGTGCGGCGGGTGCGGCGCTCTTCCACGATTACTCCGCGCTCCTTGTCCACCTCTGAAGGATCGTTGTTCACGAAATGGGCATAATCGCAGAGGATCATGAGGCAGGTATCCACCACGGTCTCGCGGGCCACGGGGATGTTGTTGAGCATGTACTGGGTTTCCTCGAAGCCTGTGGAAGCGTTGATGTTACGTCCGAATTCGGCGCCGATCGAGCGCAGGTAATCGAGGATTCCCTTATCCGGGAAGTGGGCCGTGCCGTTGAAGCACATGTGCTCAAGGAAGTGGGCAAGGCCGTCCTGTGCGGGATACTCCTCCTGGATTGCGCCCACGTTGGTTGCAAGGTAGAACTCCGCCCTTCCTGCAGGAAGTTCATTGTGGCGGATGTAGTAGGTGAGGCCATTGTCCAGGGTTCCTACTCTCACGGCAGGGTCGATGGGCAGCGGATCCATCATGGGATTCTGGGCCATCATCGCAGCTGCGCAAAGTGCAAATGCGGAAATGAGTGCAAAAATCTTTTTCATTATAAAAACAATAATTACGATTTACTCATAGAATCTCACAAAGTTATTAATATTTTTTAGAAAAACATTACCTTTGCATAGTATAAGAATTCCTTATGGCTACATTTGACGATTTCCGCCTGAGAGTCTTCGTAACCGTAGTGGACGAAGGCAATTTCACCAGAGCCGCCAGAGCTCTGGACATAAGCCAGCCGGCCGTGAGCCAGAATATCTCCGAGCTGGAGAAGATGCTGGGATTCAGCCTCCTGGAACGCGGACGCAACAAGGCGGAGCCCACTCCAGACGGAGCGGTGTTCCTCTCCTATGCGCGCAGGATCCTTTACTGGTACAAAGCTGCCGATGAACTCTTCGGCGAGCGTGGCCGCCTTGTGCGGAACCGCCCGGTGAAGATAGCCGCCACGCCTTTCTGTGCCAGCTGCATCCTTCCCTCGCTTCTGTCGCCATATCTGTCGGGCAGCGGCGGCGGATTCATAATCGACACTTATCCTGAGAGCGCATTTCCGGAAACCGGCAGCGAGGCCGATGTTTACCTCTGGACTCAGAAGCCGTCGGGGGGAATGCTCGATTTCCAGGGCACCGAGGTTATCGGCAGCATAGAAGGCGTTGCGGTAACGCCCGGCGGAGTGCTTCCGCAGGTGGAGCACTATGTCGTTTGGGAGCCTTTCCGCGATATGGTGGGGGCCGACATTATGGCCCGTACCGTACTTGTGAGCGGCAGCGTGACCCTTCTGAGGGAAATGCTCCGTTCCCGCAGCGACCTTGTGGGCTTCCTGCCCCGCGAGGCTGCCGCAGGAATGACAATCCATCCCCGGACGGGCAGGCCGTTGAGGATGGATCTGTGCTTGCGGTATCCCGCTTCGTTCAGCCGTTCGGCCCTTGCGGCCTCTATTCGGCGTCGTCTTGATGAGGAACTAACCAGCGATTGAGCCACTCGAAATAGCTGCGGTGCCAGTAAAGGGCGTTCTGCGGCTTCAGTATCCAGTGGTTTTCACCGGGGAACACTATGAGTTTGGACGGCACGCCCATCATCTGGGCGGCGTTGAACGCTGCCATTCCTTCGTCGTAGGGGACACGGAAGTCGCTTCCTCCGTGGATGCACAGGATGGGGGTGTGCCAGTTCTGCACAAGCTTGTGGGGAGAATTGGCGTAGTGGCGAACGGCCTCAGGCTTGCTGCTCCAGGGCGAACCGGCCTGCTGGATGCCGCCGAAGGTGATGCCGTCTCCGGCAGGGCCCATCTGGTCATATTCCATTGCATATTCCATGGGAATGCCGCCGTTGTCCCAGTTGGGGAACCACATCTCTTCCGTGGTCATGTACATGTGCTCCTCGTTGAAGATTCCGGCGTGTGAGATGAAGCAGTCGTACACATCGCCGTGGATTCCGGCCAGATAGTACACGCTGTAGCCTCCGTAGGAAGCCCCGCAGGCTGCGAGCTTGTTCACGTAGGGCTCTGCCTTGATCATCTTGGCGGCATCCAGATAGTCCTGCATGTTCAGGCCTATGTAGTCGCCGGAAATCTGTTCGCACCAGGGTTGTCCAAAGGCTGTGGTCCCGTGCCTGTTGGGCAGCACCACCACAAAGCCCTGATGGGCCATCAGGCAGTAGTTCCAGCGGTAGCTCCAGCTCTGGGAAAGAGTGCCCTGAGGGCCTCCGAGGCAGATTTCAATTGCAGGGTACTCCTTGGTTGCGTCGAACTGGGGCGGGAAAAGTACCCAGGTGAGCATCTCGCCTCCATCGGCAGTGGAAACCATGCGGGCCTCGGTTTCGTGCTTGTCCAGCTGCGAAAGGATATGCTGGTTCTCGTAGGTGATCTGGTTCACCGCGTTGTCGTTCAGGGCGACGATTTCGGTGGGGAAATCCATGCTGCAGAAAGTTGTGAGCAGCGTCCCGTCCTGGAGGATTCCGAAGGGCGAGCTGAAGTCGAACCACATGTTGGGGGCGGTAAGGCGGAAGAATTCAGTGTCTTTGTCGGCAATCACGTTATAGATGGCCTGCACGCCTTCCACCAGCGAGGCGAAGTAGATGCTCTGGCTGTCGGCCGCCCACACGGGTGAATCCGCGTTGTATTCGAATGTGTCGGTGAGGTCGGTAATGTCGATAATCTGGGGAAGCCCCTCTCCGGAGCAGTCCAGATTGGCCATCACCAGGCGCACTTTGTCGGCCTCGTAGCCGTCGCGTGCCATGCTCAGCCAGGCAAGTTTGGTGCCGTCCGGGCTCCAGACCGGATTGGTGTCGTAGCCGCCGCCGACGGTGATTTCCATTGTTTCGCCGCTCTGTATGTTATAGAGGTAAATCTCGGTGTTGGTGGAGAAAGCGTATTCCTTGCCAGTGAGTTTCTTGCAGGAATAGGCTATGAAGCGTCCGTCCGGGCTCCAGCACAGCTGCTCGATGCCGCCGAAGGGGCCGTTGGGAAGCTGGAAGGGGACATCGGCACCGCCCAGGATGTCAAGGCCTTCCCTGATCAGGCCGTTGTGAAGGGGGGCCACAAAGCTGTGGGCGATTTCGTCCACCCAGTGGTCCCAGTGGCGGTACATCAGGTCTTCGGTTGCGTACGCATCGGCCTTGGAGAGCATTGGGTCCGTGTCCACGGGGCGCTCCACCTGACTGTGGACTCCGCTCACGTAAAGGATCTGGGCATCGTCCGGAGAGATGGAGAATTCCTGCACTCCGGCGGGGATGTCGGTGACCTTTGTCCTGCGGCCGAGCTTGCCTTTGGAATAAGGGGCTTTGTATACCTGGCCCTCCTTCAGGAAGTAGATGGTCTTTCCGTCCGGGCTCCAGCGTGCGTTGGAAATGCTCTTTCCGTCTATTGTGAGCTGAACCGGAGTGCCGCCGTTCACGGAAATGGCGAAGAGGTTGCGAACGCTGCGGTTTTCCTCAATGGAGGTGTAGCTCACCCCGTAAAGGATGGTCTTGCCGTCCGGGGAAAGCTGGGGATCGGAGAGGCGTCCGAAGGAAAGCAGCACTTCGGGTGTCATCTTTCCGTCCGGAATCTGGATGTTGGAAGGGCCTATATAGCCTTGCTGTGGTTTCATTGTGCAGGAAAAGAAAATGAGGGCTGCGGATGCGGCCAGTACTAGTTCCTTGATTTTCATATAATTTTGCAATTGTCTTACAAAAATACGCACTATCCGGCAAGAAAGCAAATGCGGTGGGCCTCCGCGGCATCGGCAAGGGATGCTTTCATGGTGGTGCCGGTCCGGATGCTGTGGATGAAGTCCTCTACAAGGGCCTTGTCCGCCCCGGCGTGAAGAGGCGCGTTTTCCAGCGCGCTATAATCTTCCCTTATAGTGCCGCACTCGATAATGCCGCCCATCGCCCTGAGCTCGCCCTTTGTGCCTTTTATCACGGTTTCGCGGCCTTCCAGGGCCGATGTGCCTTCCAGGCTCAGGCTCAGCCTGATGCCGTTTTCCAGTTCGGTTTCCACCGTTTGGGTATCGTACACATCGTTCTGGCAGCGGTACACGCAACGGCCGAACTGACTCTCGTGCAGCACGCTTTCTATTACCTGGTCCAGCGATTTGCCCGGTGGTACGTCAAAGCCGGCAATCCACTCCCTGCGCTCGCGGTACAGGTCCACTGCATTGTACCTGCAGCCCTTCACAGGGCAGCCAAGGCAGCGCTCCGTGCTGCCTGCCGGGGCCATATCGGCCTTGAAAAGCTCTATGGAGCCCTCCGACTTCACTGTTGTGGCTCTTGCCGGAGCAGGACACAGGCTCAGGATGAAATCCACGTCGTGGCTGCATTTGGAGAGGAAAATCGGCCCGGTTGCTTCCTTGCGTGCCCATCCGCCGCGAACGAAGGTGTGGCCCATCCTGTCAGGACCGATATGCTCCGTGTGGGTGATTTCCAGGATCTTTCCTATGGCGCCTCCTTCCACCAGTTCCTTTATTCTGTTGTAGTACGGATGATAGCGCATGACAAGGCATACGCCAACGGGGACGCCGGCTTCTGCCGATGCCTTGAGGAGGCTTTCATAGTGGGCCTGGCTTGTTACGGCGGGCTTTTCCACAAGGACGTGCATTCCCCGTTTCACGGCTTCCATTGCAATGGGGTAGTGAAGCTGGTCCGGAACGGCTATTATCACGCCATCGACCTTTTCCCCCGAGGCGAAGAACTCCTCCGGAGAGCGGAAGCATTTGGATACGCCATACTTCTCTGCGGCCCTTTCCAGGCGCAGCGGATCCGGCTCCACGAGTGCACTCACGCGCGCATCCCCGCCCAGGCAGCTCATGTACTTGCCCGCGCGGTTTCCTATTCCTATGACTGCCAGGGAAATCATTTCCGTATCAATTTGCTTGCACAAATATACTCTATTTTGTTATATTTGCATAATACAACACACTGTAAGCTGATGCCGGCAGAAGGGAACATAGTGATCCGTCACGCCAATGTGAACAACCTCAAGGACATATCCGTGGAGATTCCCCGCGGGAAGTTCGTGGTAATCACTGGTATATCCGGAAGCGGAAAGTCGTCGCTTGCCTTCGACACCCTTTTCGCGGAGGGCCAGCGCCGCTTTGCGGAAAGCCTTTCTTCGTATGCACGCCAGTTCCTGGGCCGCATGGCAAAGCCGGACGTTGAGGCTATAGAAGGAATTCCCCCGGCAATTGCCATCGAGCAGAAGGTGAACATCCGAAATCCCCGTTCCACGGTTGCCACCACCACCGAGATCTACGACTTCCTTCGCCTTCTTTTCGCCCGCATCGGCCGCACCTATTCGCCCGTGAGCGGGGAAGAGGTGAAGGCCCATACTTCCCGCGACGTGATGGAAAAGATTTCCTCGCTTGAAAGCGGAACGGCGGTGTATATCCTTGCCGATGTGAACTGGAATGCCCGCACGGACAGGGTGGAACTTATGCTTGCCCTTAAGGAAGAGGGCTACAGCCGTATGTTCCGCGCCGGGGAAGTGCTCAGGATTGACGATGTGCTCCAAATGGACGGCGCCTGGCCGGAAGACCTATGGCTCCTTGTGGACAGGGCAAAGATGTCCGAAGACGAGGATCTTCGCACAAGGCTTGAATCGTCAGTTAAGAACGCATTCCTCAAAGGAGGCGGGGACATGGCTCTGTGGGCCGTTGGTGCCCTGATCCGTTTCTGCAGCCGCTTCGAACGCGACGGAATCAAGTTCCGGGAGCCGGACGAATATCTTTTCAGCTTCAACAGCCCCCTTGGCGCATGTCCAGTGTGCGGCGGCCTGGGGAAGATTATCGGCATAAGCGAGGACCTTGTGGTGCCGGACAAGACAAAGAGCATCTATGACGGAGCCATCGCGTGCTGGCGGGGCGACAAAATGAGCTGGTTCAAGGACCTTGTGGTGAAGAATGCCGCCAAGTACGATATCCCCATCTTCGAGCCTTACTGCAAACTCACTCCGGAGCAGAAACGTACCCTTTGGGAAAGCAGGGCCACTTCCTATGAAGATGAAAGCAGCATCTGCGGCATAAACGAGTTCTTCGAGTGGGTGAATGCCAACCGCTACAAGATCCAGTACAAATACATGCTCAGCCGCTACAGCGGCCGCACCGTGTGCGGGGAATGCGGCGGCAGCCGCCTCAGAAAGGAGGCGCTATGGGTGAAAGTTGGCGGCAAAACCATTCACGACCTTCTTTCCATGACGGTGGAGGAACTTCTGGAATGGTTTGACACTCTGAATCTTACGGAGTATGAGGAGGGTATAGCCGGCAAGGCCGTAGAGGAAATCGTGTACAGGCTCCAGTGCATCCAGGATGTGGGCCTCGGGTACCTTACCCTCAGCCGCACGATGAACACACTTTCCGGAGGCGAAAGCCAGAGGGTGAATCTTGTTACCGCCCTGGGAAGTTCCCTGGTAGGGAGCATGTACATCCTGGACGAACCCTCCATCGGCCTGCATCCGAGGGATACGGACAGGCTCATAGCTGTGCTCCGGCGCCTTCGCGACATAGGCAATACGGTTGTGGTGGTGGAGCACGATCCGGAGATCATCCGGGCGGCGGACTGCCTCATCGACCTTGGTCCCAAGGCCGGAATCAATGGCGGAGAGGTGGTTTTCAAGGGCGTTTATCCGAATTACCGCAAGGACGAGCTTTCGCATTCGCTTACGCTTCAGTACCTTAGCGGCGTGCGCAAGCCATATGTGAGGGAAAAGCATCCCTGGCAGTACGGCATAACCGTGCAGGGGGCCATGCAGAACAATCTGAAGGATATAGACGTTACCTTCCCCCTGAATGCCTTCACCGTGGTGAGCGGGGTGAGCGGAAGCGGAAAATCCTCGCTGGTGGGCGACATCCTGTACCCCGCCATGCACCGCAGGCTTAACGAGACAGGGGATCTCCCCGGCACCTTCCGCGGGCTTGGCGGCAACGTGGACAGGATTACCCGCGTGGAATACGTGGACCAGAATCCCATAGGCAAGAGTTCCCGCTCCAATGCGGTAACCTATCTGAAGATCTACGACGACATACGCAAACTCCTTGCAGAACAGCAGTTTGCGAAGATCAACGGCTTCACGCCTTCGTTCTTCTCCTTCAACCAGGAGGGAGGCCGATGCCCGGAATGCCAGGGGGACGGCTTCGTGAAGATAGGCATGCAGTTCATGGCCGATGTTACCATGGTGTGCTCCTCCTGCGGCGGCAAGCGCTTCAAGCCCGATATCCTGGAAGTGCGGTATCAGGGCAAGAACGTGGACGACATACTGTCCATGAGCGTGGACGAAGCCATAGAGTTCTTCGGAAGCCAGAAAGAAGATACGGCACGCGGCATAGCCGAAGCCCTTCAGCCTCTGGTGGATGTAGGGCTTGGATATATAAAGCTGGGGCAGAGTTCCAGCACCCTTTCCGGCGGTGAAAGCCAGCGGATAAAGCTGGCCTACTTCCTTTCGCTTGCCAAAGGCGGCTCCCGCAGGGAACATATACTCTTCATTTTTGACGAACCCACCACCGGCCTGCATTTCTACGATGTGGAGAAACTGCTCAAGGCCTTTGACGCATTGCTCCGGAGCGGGCACACCGTTGTCGTCGTGGAACACAATCTGGATGTGATACGCAGTGCCGACTGGGTGATAGACCTTGGCCCCGATGCCGGTGACAGGGGCGGGGAAGTGGTGTTCGCCGGTACTCCGGAAGATCTTATACTTAAAGGAAACACTTTTACAGCCAAATATTTGCAATGATAGATGCGGTTATAACATATGTGAACGGAGACGATCCGTTATGGAAGCAGGACTATGAAGCCCATGCCGGTGCACCCATCCTCTCGAAGAGATTCCGCGACTGGGGCACGCTGCCATACCTTTTCAGGGGCATAGAGAAGAACCTGCCGTTCATAGGAAAAGTGTTCCTTGTGGTGTCCCGTGACAGTCAGGTTCCCGGGTGGATTAACCGGGAGACCGTGAATGTCGTTTACCATAAGGACTTTATTCCGGAGGAGTATCTTCCAACCTTCAACCCTTCCGTGATAGAGATGTTCCTTCACCGTATCCCGGGGCTGGGAGAGCAGTATCTGTATTTCAATGACGATGAATTCCCGGTGAGGCCGGTAAAAGAATCGTCATTGTTCCACGGTGGGAAGCCGGCGAAGCAGATGGGCTGGCACCTTAATGCCGTGAGCCCTTTCCTGGACCTTTGCAAGAATTCCAGCGACCTTGCGCTGAAGGCGGCACGGAAAAAGGCCGGCCCTTTCTTCCTGAGGCCGCAGCTCTCCGTTACACCCATGCTCCGCAGCGCGTGCGAAGAGGCATTCAAGGCTTGTGAAAGCGAGATTCTCAAGTCCCTTACCCCGGTGAGGGGAAGCGGAAACTTCAACCAGTACTTTTTCTCCGACTACATGTATCTGAAAAAACTGGCCGTTTCCAGGAGAATATCCCACAGACAGTTCTCGATGGCAATCTCGTCGGCCGACGACATTGTCCATTTCCTTGAGAAACCATCGGCCGATTTCGTTTGCATCAACGATATGGACATGCCCCTGAACCGCTATATGTTCTCCAAGGAGCGGATTCAGGATGGCTTCAATTATCTGTTCAACGTAAGGAGTTCCTACGAAATCTGAAATACTGCACAGCCGTGCCCGGTGCGCTCATTTTCAGGCGGAGGAGTCATGAAAGTGGGGCCGTAGAGCTGTGTGAGATAGGCTTCAATGTTTTCAGGGCAGGGGAATGACCTTTCCCTCAGGCGTATCTCCTTAAGATGGGAGAAAAAGTCTTTTGGCTGTATGTTCTTTGCCGATTCCGGGCCCATCAGCACTGCTATCCTGCTGCACTCGTCTTCCTTGCAGCTCTTTGCCGCGGAATTGCATTTATCCCACCACCACTGGATGCCGTGCATCCTGGATTCCAGAAGGAGTATGGGGGAGCCGCTCTTGCGGCTTCTGTATGCGAGGCGCCTGTGGTAGTGACTCACCTTTTTCATGAGGGCGGTGCAGGCCGCCTCATCGTCCGGGATAAAATCCATAGGAAATACGTCCACGCTCACTCCGTAGCGGGAAAGGAACCTGTTCCTCCTGTCGGTGAATTTATCGGTTCCGGGGTCGTGGACCTTGGCGTAGCCTGAGACGTAGTGGACATCGGCCCTCCTCGTATTCAGGAGGCATTCGTAGCGGCCTTTGTATGTGGCGGTGAAGCGGTCGAAATCGCTGCGGGGCATTATTATGTCCACGTCGTCGTCCCAGGGGATGAAGTCGCCGTAGCGCACTGCGCCAAGGAGCGTGCCGTAGCCCAGGGAATAGCGTATTCCCTCTTTGCGGCAGAAAGTGTCCACTTCGCAGAGGATGTCGTAGAGGATGTCGTGGATCCGGTCCAGGTCTATTCTTTTCATATGCTTTTCACGGCCATTTTGCCGGGGCAGTCCACCGTGGGGGTGGAGCCGGGGTAGGGATAGACAAAAGTGGGGTCCGGGACTCTCCATGACGTGCCGTAGCGCGTCACCGCAAACTGTTCTGCGCTTTTTGTGACCGGCAGCGTGGAACCCTCGAACGGAAGTTCTTCGGTCTGGTGACTTAGCGGAACGTCGAAACTCACCACCCTCAGGCCGCCGTGCTGTTTCAGGGATTCCTTCACATTCCTGCAGCCTTTGAAGGGGTAGAACATATATCCGCGGCAAAGGTCGCCTTCCAGTGTGTCGAAGAAAAAGATGTCCACGTGCAGCCCGTGCCATGTCCAGGTTTCTTCGCGGGCGAATTCACCGCCGTCCACAAGGAAGGAGTGCCTGTATTTGAATCCGGCCTTCAGCATTGCCTGATGCAGATTGTCAAGACCTCCGGGAAGTGAGTCGTTCCATACGGCGGTGTCTATATCTTCATCGTGGGGAATGAATCCCTTTTCGCGTATCGCTCCCAGGAGAGTGCCATAGACAGGTGTCCAGGGGATTCCGGCCTCTTTCATCGCGTCCCTGAAGGCAAGCATTGCGGAAAGGCCATGGCGGCGCATCCGGGCAATGTGCATGGGAGTGGTATAATACTTTTTCCAGAACTGCTTAAGTGTCATATCCTATCGAAATTCGGCGCTAATTTACCAAAAAAGAGGGAAAAAAGCATAAGAAAAATTCTTTATGGAGTTTATGTTTTTTAACGATGAAAAAGAAAAAGCGGGTTTTTCGATAAAAAACATAAAAAGTGATTGTGAATTCGGCAAAAATGGTCTGAACAGCAAATCCGCTTTATAGCTTTGCAGTGAAATGATACTTGTACCTTTCATATCATTCCTTCTTTCTCCAGGCCGGCGAAGCGGAGTCTGGGCCTTCTTTGCCCGTATCGGGAGCCGCATGTCTGCAGCGCTATTGAACCTACTGGTCCAGGCAGCCCCGGCCTTTCTCTTGTACTCCTGCTCTGCGGAACCGCCTGCGGCTGAGGCGTTCCGGGATATAGACATATATGTAAGAGCTCCTGCCAGTACTTCTGCGGTGGACCTGTTTTTCTTTGACGACACTCCGCTCCATCGCCTGGACAGCTACGTGCGTATTGACGGCCTGGAGGATAACCGCATAACGGCGTCTTCCGGCAACAGGGCGGCGCGGCTGGTGCTGCTTTCAAATGTGTCGGACAGTCCTTACCAGTGGAGCGGAATAGACAGCTACGCCTCCTTATCCCATCACAGTTTCATCCTTGACGAAGAGTCTCCGGCTGCACCCGGACTCTTTGGTGAAGCGGTGCTGGAGGCGGGATGGAGCCGCTCTTGTGTCCTTTCCCTGCAAACATCTCTCACGCGGGTCCGGCTCCATTATCTCAGTTTCGATTTCAGCGGCAGGCCGTACAGCGGGGCCGCTGTCGATAATATTAAGGTATATCTAACACGTGCATGCACGGAATGCCTGCCGCTTCAAGGCAATAAGGGTATTACCTGGATGAATATGTGCGGTGCGGACTCGGTAGCTCTTTCGCATCTTGCCCATCCGGAATACCTTTACAGGGAGGTAAGGGAAAGTGTGGGCAGCGCTCCCAGGGAGCTTAACCTGGACTTGTACACATATCCCAACGATGATTGCGCATCGGGTGAAACAAGATTGGTAATAGAATGCACGCTTGATGGAAAACGCTGCTATTACCCGCTTCCCCTTCCTCCTCTTGAAGGCAATGTGACGTACGAGGCCGATGTGGTCCTGACCAGGGCGGGAACGCCGGATCCGGACATCCCGGCCCAGGCGGGCGCCGCCAAGTGCACGATAAGGGTGCTGCCGTGGGAGGAAGCCCCGTCACAGACCGTTACTTTCTGATATGAGAGCAAAGCCATTGATGCTTCTTCTGCTTGTCCTGCCTGCGTGCGTGGAAGCTCCAATAATGCAGGAAGAGCTTGTTACCGTGCACCTTCACACTGCGACGGCTCCCACCCGCTCGGCCAATCCGCCCGAGAACGCCGTGGATGATGTGAACCTTTTCGTCTTCGGCCCGGAAGGACATCTGGAAAGGCACGTCTGGCTGAACCGCAGCGCGGAGGATATAAACATAACGCTTCTGAAAGACGTACCTTATACATATTATGTATGCGCGAACCTGGGCTACAGGCTGGAAGTATCCACAGTCCGGGAACTCGAGGGCAGCCGCTACTTCCTTACGTATCCCGACGAATTCAGCCGCGGAATACCGATGACCGCCGTGCTCCGGGATGCTGTGGCGGGCGAAGATGGCGGCGTGGATCTGGAACTGAAAAGATGTATGGCAAGGCTGGAGCTGATGATGGACCGTACCGCCCTGTATTCCGGTGTGGAGATAAACGTGGAGAGCATAGAGGTGGGAGCCTGCCCGCGTTCGGTGGCACTTTTCTCCGAGAGCCGTGTCAGAAGCCGTGAAGACCTTTTTGCAAAAGGCTATATGAAGGACGGCTTGCAGGTGCGCTCTCTAAATACTGCGGGCGGTGCGGTATCGGAGCCCGTGTATCTTTATATGCTGGAGAACTGCCAGGGGACTCTCCTGGAAGATGCTTCCGGGCCGGAGGACAAAGTGTTCGGGAGTCTGGATCCCAGGGGAGAACTGTGTTCCTGGATAGAGATACGCGCTTCATACAAGTCGTCCCGGTATCACACAAAGCCGGGAGAATATCTAATATACCGTTTCTACCTTGGAGAGTCTCCGTGCAATTTCGATGTCAGGCGAAACGTAACCTACCCCATTGTGGTGAGGCCGGAAGGGAGCGGGCTCAACGAAAACAGCTGGAGGGTGGACCGGAGCGCGATAGAGGCAAATTAAAAACGGCCTGCCGTTGGGCAGACCGTTTTTTCTTTGTGGGTTTAACCTCCGAAGTTGTCGAAGAGTATGCTTTCCGGGGAAACTCCAAGAGAGTCCAGAAGGTCGCATACGCACTTTGTCATCATGGGAGGGCCGCACATGAAGTACTTGATATCTTCGGGAGCCTCGTGGTTCTTCAGATAGGTTTCGTTCATCACGTTGTGCACGAAGCCGGGAGTGTATTTCACGCCGGCGGCATCGGCTGCGGGATCCGGACGGTCCAGGGCCAGATGGAAGTGGAAGTTCGGGAAATCCTTTTCGATTTCGGCGAAATCTTCCAGGTAGAAGGCTTCCACCAGGGCGCGGGCGCCATAGAAGAAGTGAACTTCCTTCTTGGTCTTGAGGGTCTTGAACAGGTGCATTATGTGGCTGCGGAGAGGGGCCATGCCGGCGCCGCCGCCAACGAAGATGTATTCCTGTGAATCCGGATCGTCCTTCGGGAGCAGGAATTCGCCGTAGGGGCCGCTAATCCACACTTTGTCGCCCTTTTTGCGGGAGAACACATAGGTGGATGCGATTCCCGGAGGAACGCCGGGAACGAATTTGAACACGCCCTTGGGCTGGCTGCGGTCGAAGGGAGGAGTTGCGATACGCACGTTCAGCTTGATCACATCCTTCTCTGCAGGATACGAAGCCATGGAATAAGCCCTGATTGTGGGAACGGTGTTCTTGAACTTGAGGGAAGTGATTCCGTACTTCTCCCAGTCGCCCATATAGATGGGATCCACGCCCATATCGGCAAAATCGGCCTCATATTCGGGAATGTCGATCTGGATGTACTCACCGGACTTGAAGTCGATGTGCTCGCCTTCCGGCAGGCGCACGGTGAATTCCTTGATGAAGGTGGCAACGTTGTCGTTGGAGATAACTTCGCATTCGAGTTTTTTAACGCTGAGGGCGCTTTCAGGAACTGCAATCTGCAGGTTGTCCTTCACCTTCACCTGGCAGCCGAGCCTCCAGCCGTCCTTGATCTCCTTGCGGGAGAAGAAGCCGGTTTCGGTGGGGAGGATTGTGCCGCCGCCGTCGATCACGCGGAGCTTGCACTGGCCGCAGTTGGCCTTTCCGCCGCAGGCCGAGGGAAGGAAAATCCCTTGGTCGGCAAGAGTGTGCATGAGGTCTCCGCCGGGCGTGACTTCAAGCTCCTTGCCTCCGTCGTTGATGTTGATCTTAACCTTTCCCGAGGGGGTGAGTGCACTCTTTATCCAGAGCAGGAGGGCGACCAGCAGCAGCGTGAGCGCTGTGATCACAATGATGGAAAACAGTATTGTATTACCCATATCTCTATCCTCCTACAGTGTAATGCCCATGAAGGTCATGAAGGCAATGCCCATAAGACCCACGGTGATGAATGTGATGCCAAGGCCCTTGAGGGCGGCCGGGACATTGGAATATGCCATTTTCTCCCTGATTGCTGCCAGGGAAACGATGGCAAGGAACCAGCCCACGCCGGAGCCAAGGGCATACACGGTGGCCTGTCCGATGTTCAGGAAGTCTTTCTGCTGCATGAACAGCGAGCCGCCCAGGATGGCGCAGTTCACTGCAATCAGCGGCAGGAAGATACCCAGCTGCGAGTACAGCTCGGGGGAGAATTTTTCAACCACCATCTCCACTATCTGCACTATTGCGGCAATCACCGCAATGAACACGATGAAGCTCAGGAAGCTCAGGTCCACACCGGGAATCAGGGCGTCGGGAGCCAGGACATACGTGTTCAGCAGATAGTTCACGGGAAGGGTTATGAGAAGCACGAAGATAACGGCCAGGCCAAGGCCGGCTGCAGTCTTCACGTTTTTAGATACCGCCAGGAACGAGCACATTCCAAGGAAATAGGCGAATATCATATTGTCCACGAAGATGGACTTTACGAATAAGCTGATGTATTCCATAATGCGCGCGTTTTATTTTTCCTGAAGGTCTTTCTGAATGCTTCTCTGCACCCACACTATGCATCCCAGGAGGATGAGTGCGAAAGGCGGGAGAATCACAAGGTTGTTGGGCACATAACCCATCCAGTTGAGGATGTCCACTCCGAAGAGGGTTCCGCTGCCAAGGAGCTCGCGGAAGAATGCCACGATAAGGAGGATGAGTCCGTAGCCGGCGCCGTTGGCAAGGCCGTCCAGGAAGCTGGGCCAGGGCTTGTTGCCCAGGGCGAAAGCCTCTATTCGGCCCATCACTATGCAGTTGGTGATGATAAGGCCGATATAGACCGACAGCTGTTTGTCAATTGCGTATGTGGCTTCGAAACTCTTCAGGATCTGGTCCACCAGGATCACCATCATGGCCACCACAACCAGCTGCACGATGATACGTACGCGGCCGGGGATGGTCTTGCGCAGAAGCGAAAGGATGAGGCTGGAGATACCCGTGACCACAATTACGGAGAGAGTCATCACCAGAGCGCCCTTCAGCGTTACGGTAACCGCAAGCGAGGAGCAGATACCCAGCACAAGGACGGTAATCGGGTTGCCCTTGAACAGCGGGTTAAGGATGGTTTCTTTCAGTTTCGGATTCATAGCTGTACCTCCTCTGCTTCTTCGTTAACTGATTCTTCAGCCGCGGGCTCTTCCACTGCCGGAGCCGCTGCAGCCTTGAAGTAAGGCGCATATGCGGCAAGCCATGTGTCGATGGCGGCGTCAAGACCGGCCGAAGTCATCGTTGCACCGGTGATGGCGTCAATCTTATTGTCCACAAGCTCGCTGCCATCGGCATTCTTGGGAGAACCGCCCTTCACGATGTCGAATACGTTCGCCACGGCGAAATCGGCCTTCTCTCCGCAGAATTCCGCCTGGAATGCGGGATCGTCCTTGATTTTCGCACCAAGGCCGGCAGTCTCGCTTTCGTGGTCGAAGAATGCGCCCTTGATGGTTTCACCGTCGGCTTCGAAGGCGATATAGCCCCAGACCGGGCCCCAGAGGCCGGCGCCGTAGATTGGAACCACGGTGATGCCGCTCTTGAACACGAATACGGGAAGCTCCGCTTCGCCGGTTTTGTTGGGACCGCCCTTGATATTGTAGTTCTGGCGTTTGAGGTCCTTGGGTCCATAGACCTCGATGCCGCCGCGGCTCACGTCCAGGGTGCGGACCTCCTTGCCCTGGGCGTCCACCACGAATGCGCGGTCGATAACCTCTGCATACTTGTCCAGGACGGCTTCGTTTCCGAGTTTCTGGAATTCCGCCTTGGTCCCGAACCGGGCGGCGGTGAGAATCTGGGAAACGGTGTCGGCCTTTTCATTCGCTTCCTGCTTGCTCTTGAGCGACTGGGAAACGAATGCGAGGAGAGCTGCCACCACAACCACGATGAGGGTTGTGTAGATAACAGTGTAAAGATTGTTGTTTGTATTCATAGCGCTCCCTCCTTATGCTTTAGCGGCTTTTTTAAGCCTGCGGTTGATGTGCACCGTAACCACGCAGTGGTCGATGAGCGGTGCAAAGGTGTTCATCAGAAGGATGGCCAGCATCATTCCCTCCATGTATCCGGGATTCCACAGACGCACCACAACTGCGAGGGCGCCCACCAGGAAGCCGTAGATCCATTTGCCTGTCTCCGTCTGTGCCGCGGTAACGGGATCCGTTGCCATGAACACGGTGCCGAAGAGGAAGCCGCCCATCACAAGCTGATAGTAGCAGGGAAGTTCGGTTGCGCCTCCGATCTGGCCAAGCCAGCCGATGAGAAGGCCGCCGGCGATGCTGGAAACCATGATTTTCCAGGATGCCACGCCTGTCCATACAAGCAGGAACGCGCCGATGAGGATTGCAACCACGCTGGTTTCACCGGTTGAACCGGGAATGAAGCCCCAGAACATATCCCAGAAGGAATAGCCTGCGCTGTCCAGTGCGGCCATTCCGCCGTCGTGTGCTATTGCAAGGGGAGTTGCCGCGGAAACCGCATCCACGCCCTTGAGTGCGGGAACCCAGGTCTTGGAAACCCAGACGCTGGAACCCGACATGCTTGAAGGGTAGGAGAAGAACAAGAATGCGCGCGCCATGAGGGCGGGATTCCAAATGTTCATTCCGGTGCCGCCGAACACTTCCTTCACGAAGATGACGCTGAATGCAACGGCAAGTGCCAGCATCCACAGGGGAACGTCCACGGGGACTATGAGGGGAATGAGGAAGCCGCTCACGAGGTAGCCCTCGTTCACTTCCTCTCCGCGAATCTGGGCCGAACCGAACTCGATTGCAAGGCCAACCACGTAGGAGACCACGAACAGGGGCAGCATCCTCAGGAGGCCATACCAGAACATCTGGAAGAAGCCCCAGTCCAGACCATAGGTCAGGGAAGTCTGCAGGCCCACGTTGTACATGCCGAACAGTGCGGCAGGAACCAGGGCGATGACAACCATTATCATAACCCTCTTGAGGTCGATACCGTCCCTCACATGCGCGCCCTTGAGCGTTACGGTTCCGGGAACGCGCAGGAAAGTATCGAATGCATCGATGGTAGAGTGAAGCCAATACAGCTTTCCGCCTTTTTCAAAGAGGCCGGGTTTCTTTTCGTCTGCCATAACTCTATGCCATTTCTTTAATCATCAGGTCTATACCGCTGCGGATAATGGCCTGTATGTCGTTCTTGGAAGGATCCACATAGTCACACAGGGCAAAATCTTCCGGAAGCACCTCGTAAATACCGAACTTCTCCATCTTGTCGATGTCGCCCGCAAGGCAGGCCTTTATCAGGTAGATGGGGTAGATGTCCATGGGGGTGACGTCCTCGAAGCACTTGGTTTCCACGAAAGCGCGGGGACCGCCGTGCAGGTTGGTGTCCATGTCGTATGTCTTGGACGGGGCGAACATTTTCACCAGCCAGGGGAAGTAGCACCAGGAACTGCTGTGCACGTTGAAGCGGAAAGGCTTTGCCCAGCCTAGGATTTCGCGGTCGGTGCCTTCGCCAATGAGGGTGAGCTGGTCGTTGAAAAAGCCCAGATAACCCTCACGGCCGATGATTTCCCCGCTCAGGACATCCCCTCCGATCACTCTCACGTCCCTGGGAATTGCCGCAAGTTCGCTGGCGGGAACACCGGGAAGAGTGTCGATGTATGCAGGGGTGGGAGCCATGGGACCGGTAACGGCCACCTTGCGGCTCAGGTCCACCTTGCCGGTTTTGAGCAGACGGCCGATGGCGGCTGCGTGCATAAGCGATACGGTCCATACGGTTTCTCCCTTGAGGATGGGGGAGATGTGGCTGATCTGTACGCCCACGTTTCCGGCGGGGTGTTTGCCGCTCACGACGTGGAGTTTAACGTTCTCCAGCTTTGCAAAGGGAGAATCCTCTGCAGGGACGCTCACGTGCACGCCGCCTTCGGAAAGAAGGGAAAGGGCATTCACTGCGAGCTGGATCTCATCCACCCTGCCGCCCAGCGTGAACGCATAGTCGGGGGCGAGGGGAGCCGTGGAGAAAGCGGAAATGAAAATGGCCTTGGGCCTGATCTCGGGAGATGCCATTACCCCATAGGGGCGCTGCACCAGACAGGGCCAGAGACCGGAATTGAGCAGGAGTTCGCGCACCTCATCGGCAGTGGCGGGAGCCTTGGTGCCGAAGTCCACGTACTGCTGCTGGGTGCCAGCCTTCACTTCAATGGCGAGAAGCTTGCGCTTATCCCCGCGGACAATTCTTTCCACCACGCCGCTCACGGGCGAGGTGAAAAGGATTTCCGGCCGCCGCTTGTCGCAGTACACGGGCGATCCCGCAAGGACGGAATCTCCCTCCTTTACCAAAAGCCTTGGTGTAAGGCCTTTGAAATCGGTAGGTTTCAGCGCCACTGTCCCGCTCTTGACTGCTTTGGTGACAACCTGGGCCGGAGCACCGCTGATGGGTATATCCAGGCCCTTTTTCAGTTCAAGATGTTTGGACATTATACAATAAATTTGTGCATTTCGAAAAAATACAGCGCGAAGATACGAAAAAATCCGGGAACTAACCACTTAAATAAAATACTTGTGGGCTGTTTGCTAAAAAATACTTAACTTCGTAGAGTAAAAGAATGTGAAATGAGCGGAATTTTTGATGACTTGAATAGCGAGCAGAGGGCGGCAGTTGAGTGTGTTGATGGCCCCGAGTTAATCATTGCCGGTGCTGGATCTGGAAAGACTAGGGTTCTAACCTCAAGGATAGCGTATCTTATTGAAATGGGTGTGCCCCCGGAGCGCATCCTTGCCCTCACTTTCACCAAAAAAGCCGCAGGTGAAATGAAGGACAGGATAGCTGTGATGGTGGGGGAGAGGAAGGCCCGCCGCCTGTGGATGGGAACCTTCCATTCCGTGTTCATTCGTTTCCTCAGGGAGTATGCGGAGAGTCTGGGTTTTCCGGCCAACTTCACTATCTATGACCAGTCGGATTCCGTGAACGCCGTGAAGGCTGCGATAAAGCAGCTGGAGCTGGACGAAAAAAACACCTATAAGCCAAAGGAAATCCAGTCCCGCATATCAAAGGCAAAGAACGACCTTGTCACTCCAACCCCTTATGCGAACGGGGAAGGCGGATACAGGGAGGGGGACCGCCTTCACAAAAAGCCGGAAATCTATAGGATATATGCCCTGTACTGCCAGAATTGCAAGAACTCGGGAGTGATGGACTTCGACGACATCCTCCTGTACACGAATATCCTGTTCCGTGGAAATAAAGAGGCCCTGGAGAATATAGCAGGCCGTTTTACGCATATCCTCGTGGACGAGTACCAGGACACCAACCTGGCCCAGTATCTCATCCTTAAGAAGCTTGCCGCGATTCATCACAACCTCTGCGTGGTGGGCGACGATTCGCAGTCCATCTACGCCTTCCGCGGGGCTCAGATCCAGAATATCCTTAACTTCCAGAAGGACTTCCCGGAAACCCGTCTCTTCCGTCTGGAGCGCAATTACCGCTCAACGGCCAATATAGTGAATGCGGCCAATTCGCTCATCGCCAACAACGAGGGACGCATCCCAAAGAACTGCGTGTCCATGGGGGAAACCGGCGAGAAAATCCGGCTTGTGCGCTCGTACACGGAGGGAGAGGAGGCATTCCAGATAGCATCGGAAATTGTGTCCAGGATGCGCACGGACGGCGCTTCTTATGACGATTTTGCCATCCTCTACCGCACCAACGCCCAGTCCCGCGCTCTGGAAGAGCAGCTGCGAAGGCGCAATATCCCTTATATGATATATTCGGGAAACTCGTTCTTCGACAGGGCGGAGGTGAAGGACATGATGGCCTATTTCAAGCTTGCCGTGAATCCGAAGGACGATGAGTCGTTCAAGCGGATTGTGAACAAGCCGGCAAGGGGAATCAGCGACAACACCCTTTCCATCCTGCAGGACTATGCTGCCGGCCACGGGATGTGTCTATGGGATGCGGCAAACAGCACAGAACTGGAAACAACCGGCCTCAGAGGCGCTGCAATCAAGCATATCCAGGATTTCTGCACTCTGATGAAGGGACTTGCCGATGATGCCGCTTCCGGCGACGCCTATAAATGTGCCATGTCCATTGCACATGAATCCGGACTGTATCTGTTCTATAAGAGCGACAATTCCATAGAAGGGCAGTCCCGCTTCCAGAACGTCCAGGAACTACTGGACAGCGTTGCCGGCTTTGTGGAGGAGGAACACGCCGAATTCCGCAACGGCATGGTGGAGGAAGGACAGGTGGAAGACGCTTCCGAAGTGCCGGACAGCGCCCTTCCCGTGATTACTCTGGGCAAGTTCCTGGAGAACACTTCTCTTCTTTCCAACGTGGATGTGTCGGACGACGAAACCTCCAACAAAGTGGCTCTGATGACCGCCCATTCGGCAAAGGGACTGGAATTCCCGTATGTGTTCGTTGCCGGAATGGAGGAGAATCTTTTCCCCTCCGGTGGATGGACCATAACGCCCAAGGACCTGGAGGAGGAAAGGCGCTTGTTCTACGTGGCTATCACCCGCGCAAAGAAGGCCGTGGTCCTTACCTATGCCGATACCCGCATGCGCAACGGCCGCCACGAGAACAATTCCCCCAGCCGTTTCCTAACCGAAATCGCGCCTCAGTATGTGGAGAATCCCCTGACCAGGAGCCCGCGCGGCGGGTTCGGCGTCGGACTCGTCCACGAAAATGACTCTTTCCGTGGACGAACCTCCGGTTTTGGCGGATTCATCCACGAAAATGGCCAAAATCGTGGACGAAGTGCAGGAGCGGGACAGGTTTCGAGGCCGGAGCCCACTCAAAGAGAGGTCCCCAAGGCCGATACGCGGCCTTCGTGGGAGATCCGCGCGGCAATAGCGTCACGGCCTAAGCCGGCGGAAGTGGATCCGGACTTCGTCCCGGACCCTATGTCCAGTTTCCGCGAAGGAGACCGGGTAGAGCACAACCGCTTTGGAAAAGGCACGGTGAATTCCATCACCGGGCAGGTGCCGGACCTCCGCGCAGAGGTCACTTTCGATGTCTATGGTAAGAAAATTTTACTTCTCAAGCATGCTAAACTGCGCCATATTAAGTAGTTGTCGCTTGGGTGCACATACTTTTCTTATCATCGATAAAATTCATTTACTTTTATTAAGTTTTTCTGTTTCTTAATCAGGTGTATTGGTCTGGCAGATAAATTTGCAGTAACCGGGCACGTTGCCCGGGGTTAACTCTATCCTTTATGAGAAGAACCTGCAAATCTGTCGGCTTTGTTGCGGCGCTGTCTGTCCTATGCTGCGCCTGCAGCGATTTTATGTATTTGTCCACTCCCGGTACCGGGGAACTGTCCTGGAGCATGGATCCCGTTATCCGGGTTGTATCCACGAAAGCTGCCCCAGACATCCCGGACACCAACGATTTCCTCCTGAGGGTTGCCGATGCCTCCGGCAAGCTGCTCTACGAGGGTGCGTACGGCGATTCCCCTGAAAAACTGCTTGTGAATCCCGGCACCTATTCCATAAAGATCCGCTCGGGAGAGTTTCCCAGGCCTGCCTTTGCACAGCCACAGTATGGCGACGACCAGGAAGTTGAGGTGAAGGCCGGGGAGAGCGTGCACGTAATCCTAATGTGTTCCCAGGTGAATTCAGGGGTGAGACTCAAGCTCTCGCCCGATTTCCTCACTTCATATCCCGACGGCGTGCTATTCCTCAAATCGGCCGAAGGAAGGCTTATGTACAGCTACACGGAAAGGCGCATCGCCTATTTCAATCCCGGCGACGTAACGCTACAGATGGCGGAAAACGGGGATGCGACCAAGGACCTCCTTACCCGAAACCTCATGCCTTCGGAGATACTCACCCTAAATATATCCGCCCCGCCTGCCGATGTCGCCGGCTCGGTGAAAATAGCCGTGGACACGTCCAGGATCTGGACGTCGGAGGACTATGTTATCGGCGGCTCCTCCGGGAGCAACAGCGGTGAAGGGCCCATGGAGGCCATCTCCGTTGCCGATGCCGCTGCGCATACAGGGGAAACCGGCGTCTGGCTGTACGGCTATATCGTAGGGGGAGACCTCACATCGGCCGGGAAGTCGGTGAAGACCTCGGGCATCACGAAGAATACCCACCTTGCCCTTGCCACGCGATCTTCCGTTACCGCCAAGGCCTCCTGCGTGGCGGTGGAACTCCCCAAGGGCGCCGTCCGCGACGCACTGAACCTTGTGGACCATCCGGAACTCATCGGCACCCGGATCTATCTCAAAGGCAACATAGTCTCCTCCTATTTCGGCACCACCGGCCTCAAGGGTACAAGCGAATATTTGAGTAAATAATAGAAAATATTCTATTGAATTTATTTGTTTATAATAGAAATATTACTAATTTTGCGCTGGGCTATGAAATACGATGAGTTTCATGCCATCATAAGGTCGTGTGGATGGAAAAAGTTGAGGCAGAATGCAACGAGTCATGTGATATATATCAAGGAAGGTCATGCCCCTTATCCGGTTCCATTTCATAAAGGTAAGGAAGTTGGTAAGGGGTTGGAGCGAAAGATTAAAAAAGATATGGATTTAAAATATTAGAGTACATGGGGTACATAGTCAAAGCTGTAATCGAGAGAGCATTAGACGGAACTTTTTCTGTCTATTGTAAAAACGAGATTTTCTCTGGTGCTGGTAAAACAATTGATGCAGCCAAGAAGAGTATGCTTGAGCAAATGGCCTTCTATAAAGATACTGCTGTGAGGGAAGGTTTCAAGTATCCTTCTTTTTTGGACGGTGACTTCTCTGTGGAATACAAGGCAGATGCTTCAAGCCTTTTGCGTTATTATGTAGAAACAGGTATTTTTTCTCTTGCCGGTTTGCAGATACTAACTGGAATAAACCAGAAGCAGTTGTGGTCCTACCTGAACGGAACAAAGCCTCGCAAGGCTCAGGAAGACAGAATCGTATCTGGCTTTCATAATCTTTGCGATGATCTTATGACTATGTTCGTTTAGCAATAAAGAAAACGAGGCCCGCCGGAAAGCGGGTCTCGTTTGTTGTTCGATTACAGAAGAGGGGGTCGGTTTGCCTCATTCCGTAGGGAAGCGGCTGGAAACCATTGCCTTGAATTCTTGCCAGTCGTACCACGGACCGCTCACGGGGGTGAGCGGAAGCGTGGCTTCGTCGCTGTTTACGACCAGTTTGAAGATTACTTTTCCGTCGCGGTTCTTGCAGAACAGGAAATAGAAGGTGGCAGCCATCGGCGCACGGAAATTCAGCCAGGTGGCAGAGATCCCGTCGGCCGATGAAGGCACAATGTCAAACCCGTCGGCCCCTATCATCGACAGGATGGCAAGGAACACAGTGTCGTGGCCGAAGCGTAGCCGTACCGCGGGTTTTCCCGAGGCAAGAGCGGCGTCGGCATCCAAAACCAGATTCCGCAGGGCGGGAAGGTCACGCATCGTTGCCGGGGGAGCGGCCTCCATGTAGTGGATGTAGTTGTTCACTTCCCAGAGGCTGTAGCGCTCTTCGTCGGTGAAAACCCACATCAGGCTGCGCTCCGTGGGGGTGCACTGCATGTTGAACACCAGGTCGTAAAGGTCGGTCACGAAGGCTCTTGCTCCGCGATACGGCTTGGGAAAATCCGGATCGGTGAAGATGCGTGCCGATATGGCCTTCCAGTCCACCCGGGCGTCGATGAAGCCTGCCAGTTTGGTGCCCCAGGGGTCGGTACGGGCGTATCTGCCTTCTTCCATGGGTACGTTCTCCCGGCGGGGATTCTCGCTGGCGTGGGGGTTAATGGCGTCAAGGTCGGCCCTGGAGGCGTTGGCGCGGATGTCCAGTTTCCTGTCCCTGGCTGCAAGTCCCTGAAGGAACGCCGTCATGGACACGATGCAGCGGGGCACCTGCGTTGCGCCGGCTTCCACTGAGGGGTGGCGGCGGAACAGGGCCCTGTTGTCGGAGTAGATTTCCTGGGCAATGCGGTAGTGCTGGTCCCAGCCAAGCGGCGTGAGGTCGCCGGCGCGGTACAGGCATGTCTCTTCAAAATAGGCCGATGCTTCCTTCCACAGCCTCTCTCCCGTCTCGGTGAGCGCGCCTGCTTCGTGTGCGTCACGCAGGACTCCGAGGCTGCGCTCGTACTGCGTGTCGTTAAGAAGGTAGCGTGCGCCGTGACGGCCGTAATGGCTCAGATAAATGGGCTTGTAGCCTCTCGGGGGAGGGGTTACGTGGTGCTCGTGGAACGGATACATGTAGTACACGCCCCCGGCACGTAGCGGATCCTCTTGCACGAGCTCCTGGGCACTCTGGCCGTAAAGCGCCAGAGTGCCAAGCAGCAAAACAATTATGAAAAGGATTCGTTTCATTACGCGTTATTCGTAATAGTCGCTTCCCAAATCGGCCAGCGTCTTGGGAACCGGATATGTGCAGCCTGCGGGAATGACCCAGCCGGAAGACTTGTACTGAACGGAATTGACATTCAGGAAGTAACCGGTTGCCCTGGCCGAATGCTCTTCACAGAACGCCGCACTCGTGAGATTGGTGGCCGATGATTTGGTTAAATTTGAAACATCGGTGTTGGTGGCAGCGATGTTCTGATTATTATCGGATACAACGTAGTAATTATAGTACATTAAACCGTAAGGTAGAGCTCCCGTGAAGCCGCCCCGATTTGACGTAGCTGTTGCCTGGAAATGGCTGTCGTCCACAAGGGAGATACAGTTGCGGACGCGGACATAATTATAGTGGGTAGCGCTGCCTGCGGTAATCTGCCCGGCAAATGAACCAGCATATTGAAGTGAGCCTGAAATTATGTTGTTCAGTCCGATGCAGTTATCCAAGGCCATATACTGGTCGGTAGTTGAAGCATTACGGGTCATACGGCCGACAAATCCGCCGACGTTTGCAGAGCCGGAAGACCTTGTCGTGGAAACATCGACAGCAGCCATACAGTCATATACATACTGGCGGCCATAAGTTGTAGCACCAGAAGCATTGCTGCAATACATCTGACCTATTGCGCCTCCTACATCATAACCGGCAGCGACAACAGTGCCTTTGGCAAAACAAGTATTCAACACGCCTCCGAGCATCTGACCTACTATTCCGCCGGCACAGGAAGCCGCGTTGGAAGTGGCTGTGATGGTTGCGTTCGAACGGCATTTGTTAACGTAAGGCCAACCGTTATTATTGCCCATACCTCCGACAATACCGCCGATATATTGACTTCCTGATATTGCTCCGGTATTTACACACAGGGTAATTGTCCCCGAATAAATACGTGAAGATATGCCGCCAACATAGTTTGTTCCATTGATAGGACCAGTATTGGAGGAGTTGGAGACAAAACTATCCGTATGGTTAACAAGGCAAACAAGGCCTCCCACATTGGATCCGGACTTGGTAGCTTCTATTGCAGCATTGTTGGTGCAGTCTGTCAAAGTACTGCTGCTCCCAAGGATAACTGTAATACCACCTACTCTGGAGTTAGTGAAAGTATTTGTGACTTTACCATTATTCACGCAGCCGTTGATAGCCGTACGAGCATTGGCAGAAGCCAGGATACCTGCGGAACGGCCGCAGTTGGCCTCAATGTCAGCATAGTTTGTGCTGGAACTGATGCTGTTGGTGACAGAAGCGCCGCCGCTGTTTCCGAAACCGGCGATGCCTGCTACCTGAATACTCTTTGCGTCGTTGCCGGTGTTGGAGGGAGACTGTGCAGTTACCTTTCCGTAATTATTCAGACCCGAGAGTACCGAAGGGCCGCTGGCGTCGTCGCCGTAGACATAGCCCACCATAGCCATTGCAACGCGGTTAGGGGAGCTGTTGGTGGGAATGGTCATCGGGAAGTAGTTGGTAACGTTCTGGACAGTTGCGCCGTAGGCAACGCCTGCAACTGCGCCGGCATCCATCCTTTCCTGAGGAGTGGCGGTAAGTGCGCCGGTGTCGCCACTGGCGGCTCCAAGCGTGAGATTCTTGACCATTGCCTTATACAGGATACCGAATAGGCCGAAGGGTTTGTAAGTGGCCGGAGAGCCCGTCATGTTGAGGTTCAGGATGGCGTATCCCTGGCCGTCGAAGACGCCCTGGAAGGCGGGGCCTTCCCAGGTAGCAGAAACAGTTCCGCTCTCAACGGGAGTGAACGTGCCGTTGCCAATCGGAGTCCATGAGCTGATGCCCGAGCAGTCGATGTCGTTATCCAGGATAACTGTGGCTTTCTGCCAGATAAAGTCTCCGGAATTGACACCCTCTTGGAAGGTTACAAGGTCACTGGCACTGGCAATATGGAATACATTTTCCGTATTCACCTTCAGCTGGATGGTGTACTGGGAGCCGCCCGTCCAGTTCTGGGCCGATAGGGTTACAGTACGCACATAGGCCTTGTCGGGGGTCTCAACGGCAACGGTAAGCTGCTCGCCATCGGCAATGGTAACGCCTGCGGCAGAGAACATCATGTAGGCCTCCAGAATGTGGTTGGAGGGCAGAGTTACTCCGGTGAGGGCAAGAGTCATCCTGTCGGTCTTAGTGCTTCCCTCATTTGTGGTGGGGAAGATATTACTTGACGCTTTCAGGATAACGGATGTAACGGATGTCACAGTTGAGGGCAGCTGCAGCCTCAGCTGCACCACGCCGTTCTGCTTGAGCGTACCGCCTTTGTCAGTGGCCCACGCGGGGTCGAACTTGGGCTCGAGGTACTCGCTCACGCCTTCGAGCGCTGCGTTGTACTCCAGATGTGCCGTGGAGGAATTACCGTCCTGGGTCTGGGAAGCATACGAACGGGCATTGAATGCATCAATACCGGCATACTTTCCTCCAGGATAGATAATAGTGTAAGGGGATGTTGCAGGAGCATTTCCCTCGAATTCAGCCTCGTGGGCGGTGAAACCGGCCTTGATGGAGAAGGTCTCGCCGTTGATGGAGATGGCGTCTGTGTCCTGCCAGGCAAGGGACATCGACTTTTTGTCGGTTGCCTCCGTGAGGGAAACCTTGGTGGCATCGTCTTCGGCTAGGGCAACCTTAACGGTTACTTTCTCGCCGGAAACTGTAGGGTTGGATGTTTCCATTTCCTTTGCGCAGGAAAGGGTGATGGCTGCAAGGGCCAGGATGTAGAATGTCTTTTTCATAACTTGGTCCTCATTTTAGTCATTGTAATCATCGTCCAGATCATCCTCTGGATAGACCGGCTCATTGTTCATATCCTTAAGCCCGCTGTACAGCAGGGAGGATTCGCAGCGAACTACAATTACGCTCGTCTGCGGGTGTAAATAGACTTTTTTCATTCTGCGTATGTAATATTTGTGTTATTCAAGCTTGTGCAGGATGTGTTCGCCTGTCCCACGAAGGGGAAGTAGTTCTCGGCCGTGAGGGTGAGAAGGGCATCGGTGGACTTGCCCACCTTGCCGCTCACCGAGCAGCCGCTGAATACGGCTCCGCTGGCGGCCGAAGCCACGCTGCCGTAAAGGGCGCCGGCGTAGGTGACCTTGTTGTTGTCGATGTCGAAACCGGTGCACACTATTGTGGCTCCTATGCTGCTGCAGCCGGTAATCTTGATATCGGCACCGTTCAGGAGGCAGATCACGCCTGCCGCAGAAGCGCTTGCAGGAGCGATAAGGTCTCCCTTGTTCACGCAGTCTTCCAGCTGTGTGCCGGGGCCGGCGATGCAGGTGATGTTGGCGGGACGGTATGCTCCGCTGCCGCTGTAGTGCACGTCGCCGTTATTCTCGGCATTCTTGATGTGGGTATAGCGGTTGGCGGAAGAGACGATTCCGGATACGCGGCCGGCATTGGTGTAGATGTCGGCATCGTTCTTCAGGCCGGAAAGTGTCTGTGTCTTGGAGTTCCCGTTGTTCGAAGAGAAGCCAACTACGCCGCCCAGCATGAAGCCGTTGGCACCGTTGCCGCCGTTGCCTCCGCGGACGAATTCCGCAGTGGAGCTGCCTATGGCGCCGGCATAATGCAGATTGCTCAGCGTTATGTCTTTAGCCGCAGCATGCGCCCAGCCAACTATGCCGCCGATGACAACACGGCCGGAAGCATTGTTGTTTGCAAGGGAGGATTTGCCGCCGCCCGTGATGGGAGCGTAGCTCTTGATATTGTCAACATCGGCATCCAGCACCAGACCGGCAAGCGTTCCGAATACGCCGGCCTTCGCGGTCTCGATGTGCATTGAGCACGAAGAGTCGAAGACGATGTTCTTCACGCTTGCACCTGTGCCGATGCAGCCGAACAGTCCCCAGGTGCCGTTTGCGGCAGAGGGATCAAAACTCATCGAGAGGTTCTTGATGGAGTGGTTCTGGCCGTCGAATGTGCCCACGAATGCCGTACCGGTGATACCCACCTTGTTGTGAGCCCAGTCAGAAGTGATGGTGCAGTTTCCGATAGGAGTCCAACTGCTTATGCTCTGGCAGTCGATATCGGCAGTGAGCGTCACGCTGGCCTTTGCGGCAGCCTCCTCGCCGCTGTTCACGCGGGAGGCGAACGCTACGAGTTCGGCAGCGTTGGAAATGGAGATGTTGTCTCCGGTTACAGTTCCGGGATCGTCCCCGGGTTCTTCCTTGCCTTCACCCTCCATGTCGGTAACTTCGTAGGGCTTTGCAATGGCATAGCGTGCGGCCTTCAGGGCGATGGGGGCGCGCTTGTCGGTAATGGCGGTGGTACCCTCGGAATCGCCTGCGGTACGGTAGGAATTGCTGTCCAGCTTTACGTTGCCGTTGAAGGGGCCGATGATGGTCTCGAATACGGTGCAGGATGCGCCGTAACGGGCAATGCCATAGTCCATGTGATAGCCGTCACGGGTGAGTCCCAGGTCGTTGTTAAGCCCGGAAGTGCGGAGGTTCTGGAGCATTGCGCCGGTGGAGATCACACCGTCGAATCCGCATTCCTCCACGGCTTTCTTACCCTGTGCGGCAATCACCGGCCACATCTCGTCGGTGTTGGAGAAGGGTTTGGTCACGTTCTGTGCCTTGGAAAGGTCGTGATAGGCCTGGGAAAGGATATAGTAGAGGTAAGGGTTACCGCCGTTTGCGGCCTGTGCGGATTTCACTTTGTCCACGAGGCCCTGGACGGCCGTCTTTTCGGCAGAAGTCCATCCCCAGGCAAGCTGGCGTCCGGTGTGCTCCTGGATGGTAACCACATCCCATTTGCCCGTTGCGGCAACCTGGGCGAGAGATTTTCCGGTGAGGTCGGTCCAGCCGGTCTCGCCGGGATTGCACACATAGCAGTGATAGTCGGTGGCAGTGCTCCACCCGTCGTTGTACTCGGGAATGGTGCGGCCGCCATAGTACATGTGAACCATCTGGATGTCGCGGAGGCCTGCGGCGGCAAGTATGCCGGGCAGGTGCTCAACTGCATCCTTCGTGAAGGAATTGCCGATGAAGAAGATACGGAAGGAAGCCTGGACATCGAGGTCCGAGTCAGGATTCACGGGCGTGTCGCCGGTTGCGATGTCGATTACCACGCCCTCGAAGGTGGCCTTGCCGGAAGAACCGTCCTTGCCCAGATACTTTACCTTGTCGGATTCGGGATAGACATCGTACTTATAGTCTCCGCCGTTGTATTGTCCCACCTTGCCGGAAGCCTTTCCGCCTTTCCAGACAGCTGCCTGGGTCACATAGCCGAAGAAAGCTCCGCGGTACTGGCTGTCGGAGATGATTTCTCCGTAGTTCTCGTTGTTCTCGTAATTGCCGGCATTGGGAAGCGATACTATGCCGCCCACGCGGCCGGAAGTTGTGGAAACGAGGTTGCCGTAGTTCTTGCATCCGGAGATGGACGATCCGTTCGTGGTGAAGCAGCAGATGTTTCCGAGGCGGGTGCCGTCGGTCTTTCCCATCGTGTTGATCTGGTTGCCCCGGTTGTCGCAGTTCTGGATATCGGTGCAGGCATTGGCGGCGGCCAGGATACCGGCCTGGCGGCCTGCCTGGGACTCCATGTCTCCGTAATTGTTGCATTCGGCAATGCGGATGCGCTTTGCATTGCCCACAGGGGCATTGGCAAATCCGGCGATGCCGGCGCAGTGAATCGCGGTAGCTCCGGCGTTAAGGTTTGCGGTATTTTCAACCGTCATCTTGCCGTGGTTGTGTACGCTGTCCAGCGTGCAGCCCTCATCCTTTGCATACATGCCCCCAATCATTGCCATGTGCAGATAGCCCGTTGCACCGCCCTTGTAGGTCATAGGAGCATAGGATGTTACGTCGCGCACCGTGGCATCGTACAGCACACCTGCCACAACACCTGCGCTAAGCGAAACGGAGGTCGTGACGGTGAGGGAGCAATTGTCGTCGATAACGAAATTCTGGACGATTGCGCCAGGGGCAAGATAGCCGAACAGGCCGAAATGCTTTCCGGCCACGGTCTCTGCGCAGTTGAGGGCAAGGTTCTTGATATGATGGGCGTTGCCGTCGAATTTGCCGGTGAAGGGATGTCCTTCGGTCACTACCGGATTGTAGTCGGCCCAGGGAGCCGTGGCGTGACCCACGGGTTCGAAGTTCTCCACTCCGGTGAAGTCGATATCGGCAAGGAGGTTCACCCATCCTTCTTCGTTTTCCCACTCGGCGGTGGATTCGCCAGCGTTCACCGCTGCGGCGAATGCAAGGAAGTCTTCTGCGGTGCGGATACCGGGACCTTCGGGCTCGGGCTTGGGTTCAGGTTCCGGTTCGGGCTTCTCTTCTTCTTGATTATTAGGGTCGTCCTGGGGAACAGGTTCGTGTTTGCAGCCCGGCAGAAGGAGTGCCGCAGCAGCTAATATCAGAAAGATTCTTTTCATTTTATTTTGAATTTTACCAGTATCGGATAATGGTCGGAAGGGTGGCAGAAATTGTGTATATCCCTGCCACGGGAGTCTCTGCTTGCATCGGCAAAGCCTTCATAAAGATGAGTCGCGTAAGTGAGTTTCCCGAAAAGGGCTTCGGTTACATAAACCATGTCTATCCTCCTTCCGGAGAAAGTGCTTTTGAAGAATTCTCCCGGGTGCAAGCGCTCCATCACGTCTATGTACGGTGTGTTGCTGCGTACGTAATCGTGCACGAGGAACGCTTTGTCGGAAGGGGCAAGCGCGTAATGGGCATTGTCCACGGAAGATATCGCGTTGAAATCGCCGCACATAAGCCATAACTGCCTGTCGGCGCCGGGGACGGTGCCGATGGTCTGCTCGCAGATGTATCGGATTTCCCTGGCGCGGAACTCGTCTCCGCCCTGCTCTGCGGCAGATGCTGCCTGGTCTTCGGCCTGATAGGCATATTTCTGGGGCCAGGTGTGAACGGTGACAAGATTAAGCTCCTGTCCCTTTCCAAGGTCCACCTTTGCCCAGCCGGAACCGTGGACCACGATAATGTCGTCGCCGTTGCCGATTATGCGCCTGACTATCCTGATGGGATACTTGGAAGTGATTACCTGGGGGAACGTATCCCTCTTTCCGCAGATGAGGGTGTACTCATGGCCGTAACGTGCCGCAAGTATGTCCCAGTTCCAGGGAAGGTACTGATCGTCCGGTATCGTCATCTTGGTGGCAGTGTCGGTGATATAACGCGATTCGGCCTCGCACCAGACGCAGATGTCCGGATCAAGGCTCTTCACGTACTCCACAAAAGAGTCGTAGTTGTTTCCCTGGTCATGCCACATTCCGTTCTGGATGTTCCAGTACAGAACGGTGATTTCCTTCCCTTTCCCGCAGGCAAGGCAGGAAAGGGAAAGAAATACAAGACATAGGGTTATCAGCCGTCTCATTCAGCGAACTTGATGTTTGTCTTCGAGATCGAGGAATTGTTTGTGTAGGCCTCACCGACGAACGGGAAGTAGTTGTCGGCCGTTAGGGTGAGGAGATTATCCACGCTCTTGCCCACCTTGCCGCTTACGGAGCATCCGGAGAAGACTGCATTGTTCTTCTTGCACTGGCCGTACAGGGCACCTGCATAAGTGGTCTTGTTGTTTTCAATGTCGAAGCCTGTGCACACGATGGTTGCCCCGATGCTGCTGCAGTCGGTGAGCGTAACTGTGTCGTCGTTCACAAGGCACAGGACACCGGCGGCAGAAGCTGCTGCGGGAGCAATGAGATCACCCTTGTTGCAGACATTCTCCAGAGCGGAACCTACACCTGCAATGCAGGTAATGTTGGCAAGACGGCAGTTTCCGCTGAACGAGTTGGTCTGATTACCGTTATTGGTGCAGTTCTTCAGCAGCGTGTAGCGGTTGCTGGCTGCTACGATACCGGAAGTACGGCCTGCGTTGGAATAGATGTCGGCGTAGTTGATACAGTCGGTGAAGCTCACCCCTGTTTCATTGTTCGTATTGGTGGAGAAGCCGGCAATACCGCCGATATGGACTGCATTTGCGCCAGTCTGCTTGTTATTCTTCGCGTTGAAGATGGCATCGGCAGAACCCACCTGTCCGTAGTTGTTGAGTTTGGACAGAGAAGCGGGTACCTCCGAAGGGTGGACATCGCCGACGATTCCGCCAATGGTGCAGCGGCCGTTCGCTCCGTTTGCAAGGGCATCGGTAGCGCCGCCGTTAATGGCAGCCTTGTTGGTGATATTGTCGATGGTGGCACCCTGGACCAGTCCGGCCAGCATGCCGAAAGCTCCGCCGAAGCCTGCCGTGATGGTCATGGAGCAGCTCTCGTCGAAGGTTATGTTCTTCACTACGGAATTGTCTCCGATGCAGCCGAAGAAGCCGTATGCGCCCCAGCTGCCGGAGGTGTTGAAGGACATCTTGAGGTTCTTGATCACGTGATTCTTTCCGTCGAAGGTGCCCACGAAAGGATTGCCGCTGACGGTAAGGTTAACGTGCGTCCATGCGGTCATCGTGCAGGCACCGATCGGCTGCCAGCCGGTGATGGAGGAGCAGTCGATATCGGCAAGCAGTTCAACCGCGCCGGTGGCGTTGTTGATCCAGCGGCTGATGGAGCGGCCGTCGTTCACGGCAGCTGCAAAATCGGCAAGTTCCTTGGCGTTGGGAATACCGCCGATGTTGGGATCGTCGGCAACGTTCACCTCGAAGGCCAGTGCGGGCATCTCACGGAGCTCGCCGGCCTTGATGGTACGGGCCGATACGCTCTTGCGCATTACGCCTCCTTCGGCATCAAGGAAGTCAACCTGATAGCCAGAAGCATAGGAGCCGGCCGGAATGGGAATATAGACCACCAGAGGAGTGGAGGAGAGCGCCTGGTTCACGTTCATCTTCACGATCTGGTCGGCCTCGGCCGTTGATGCTCCGGTGAGGGAGAGGGCGGGGTAGGCGATTGTGAAATCTCCGCTGAGCTGCTCTCCGCCAAGGCTCTTGAGGGTAATGTCCTTAAGGGTGGTGGAGGTTTCGCCGGTGATGGAAATCTTCAGGAATGCGGTGAGGGCCTGGAAGGCAATCTCGTCGCGGCTTTCGGTATAACCGCCGATAGGAATGATGTCCTGCTTGGCAATCTCGATAATCGAAGGCAGGCTTACCGTTGACGCATCCTTATAAATGGATGTGGGATACACGGCCTTGTAGGGCGCCGTAAGTGCTGTCCTGAACTCGAAGGTGGCAGAAGCACCCGCCTCTGTGAGAGCGCTGGACACATTTCCGTTCACATTTATGGCATCGCCTTCGCTCCAGCTCACCTTCACGCCGTCGATGCTGGTCTTGGTGAGGGAAGACAGGGAAGCCTTAAGCACCGTTCCCTGCGTCTGCTGCTCGGGGAGAGTCTGCTCTTTATTACATCCTGCGGAAAGAACCGCTGCCGCAAGTGCGGCAATAATCATATACTTTTTCATAGCGCGCAGATTCTTAGTTCCATGTATCATTTACGGGGTCAAGATCGCTGATGCCGCCACCGGCCTTGGGAGTTTCGGGCTCCGGCTCGTCGGAACCTCTCTGGTATGTGATGTTGGTCACCTTTGTGGCATAGGCGGGATTGATGTAGCCGATATTCTCCATGATGTTGCCGTCGCTCACTGCATACATCATGTGGTTGCCATCGGCCTTGTAAACGCCAAGCTTGCCGCTCAGGATAACGTTGGAAACGTGGTCGAACTTGTTGTTGTTTGCGCACAGGAGGCTCAGGTACTTGGCGTTGCAGCCGAGGATGGTGCCGGTGTTGGCAATGCGCTCGCCGCCTTCGATGAATACGGAATCGTCACCGATAAGGGCTACAAGTGCGCCGGCGGTGGTGTCGGGACCGGTGGTGGTAAGGTCGCCGGTGTTCACGCAGTCAATTACATGGGACTGGACGCTCAGGTTGCAGCAGATCTGGCCAACACGGCCGTTTGCGTTCGTGTTCACCTGGGATGCGTTGTTGGTGCAGTGCTCGATGTAGGTTCCGTAGTTGGCAGTGGGGCAGATACCGCTGCATCGGCCCACATTCACGTTCATCGTACCGTTGTTCACACAGTTCTCGATATGGATGCGGGAGTCGTCCTTGATATTGGTGCAGAAGGTAGCTATACCGCCATACATCATGCAAGATGCGTTGTTGGCAGTGTTCGAGCCGCAGTCAAGGTTCACTTCGGCGGTCACTTCGCAGCCTCGTATGTAGCTGTCATAGGCAACGCCATCGTCCAGATTGAAGGAAGAGAAGACGAATCCTGCGATGCCGCCTATTGCGAATCGCTTGGTGGAGGAAGTTCCGGTGGATGTGATCTTGGCATTCACCTTCACGTTCTCTATAGTGGAGCAGTATACGGTTCCGGCCACCACGCCTGCATCGGCCATGCCAGTTGCAGAAAGGTTGAGCTCGGCCTCCACGTTGAGGTTCTTTACGGTTGCGTTGGACAGATAGCCGAACAGGCCCCAGGTCTGTCCCTCAGCGAGTTCCTTGGTGGCCTTGAAGTTACGGATGGTATGGCCGCCGCCGTCGAATACGAAGTTGAAGGTGTTGCCCTTCGCGCTGGAAGCGTTGTTGCCGTTTCCGGAAGACTCCACGTTTCCGATAGGAGTCCAGTCGGTAACGCTGGAAAGGTCGATATCGGCCTGAAGCAGGACTTCGAACTTGTCGTTCATCCAGCGGATGGGAGCTTCACCGTTGTTCACCGTTTCTACGAAGTCCAGGAATTCCTGAAGGTTGGGAATGCCGCCGATGCTGGCATTGGGGTCGATGACGGCCTTGTGGCCAAGCTGGTTGATGGGAACGGAAACCGAAGTCTTGCCGCCGGAAATCTTGATTTCACCGCTGCGGGGTTTGGTTTCGGTTGCTTCGTTCTTGTAGTTGGATTCGATGATGAAAGTGACAATGGTGCTCTTTCCGTTGCCTTCGCCAAAGGAGGCGCTGGGAGTTACCCAGTCGGGGGCAGTGAGAATCCAGGAAGGGGCGTCGGTAGTGATAACCAGCGCTTCCTCTCCGGGGGTGTTTGCGGCCACGTCAGTGATGGCCTGGCGGTCCACTTCAATGGTATATACCGGTTCCTGCGGTTTCTTGCACGATACCGTTACCACAGCTCCAAGGAGCAGTGCCGCCGTTAGATGTTTCAGTGTTTTCATATTAAATTAAGGTTTATTTTTCTCTTATCATGATGTAGGACATGCAGCTGCGTTCGCCCTTGTTGTCGCAGGGACGTGAAACTGTGGCGCCGCTGCCCTTGGAAGGATTCCATACCCACATTGAAGCGGAACCGCCTCCGTCCAGTCCGGTTATCCAGGCGCCGCCGAGCTTTTTACCAATGCGGTACATTTCATAACCCTTCACGCCCAGGGAATACCAGGAGGTAGAAGATACCTGTCTGCCGTCCACTTCCACAATCCACACTTTCTTCCTGTCGGCACTTACCACGGGGAAGGTCTTGGGGTCGAATTTGGTGTGGAGGCTAGAATTATCTCCCGGAGTGCCGGAAGCATCGTTGCCGGCGGTCATCAGCTGGTACATGGAAGAATCCAGCGTGTAGATGGGTTTAGAGGCATCTCCGTCGATGGAGATAGTGCAGCTCAGTTCAACCGTGTCGCCCACTTTTACTATGCTGCTCCATTCGGAAGCCATGTTGCCGGAAAGGGCTATTCCAACCTGTTTGCTGCCGGTGAGGAAGGGAAGATCGGTGAGGTCCCTGTTGCGTCCGTCCCTTATCTCGATCACTCTGGCAGGGGCATAACCGGTATTCACCTTCATGGGCTCGCCCGTGTATTCGCACACCACATACATCGCGTTGGGTGCCAGCTGGTTCAGGATCTTCGGATATCCGGAATAAGGCTGATGTACATAATGCGAAGTGTACAGATTGGCCTGATATGCCGCCGAGGTATGGCGCAGGATTGTGTCGTTCACGGAATAATAGGAGTACTCCTTTCCGCCCATGCGCATCTTGCCGGTGAATTTCTTTACTCCGCAGGAGGCCGTTCTGTCGGTGAACACGGTGAACCCCCAGACGTGGTTTTTCAGGTCTCCAGCCACTTTGGGATTGTTTATGAACACCGGCCGGCCTTCCTCTACGTGATGCCCGCGGGGGAAACCGTCGTTGGAGTCGAAGAAACAGCTGTTCACGCCTCCAAGGATTTTCTGGCCCTCTGCACGCTTGCGGACGCAGATCTGGGACAGAAGCTCACGCTTGTTGAATCCGTTGTTGTTATTTGCATTGCCGTTAGGATTCGGGACCATGTCGCCGGCCATGCAGGATATTATCTCGATTCCCGGGTCGTTCAGGTCCACTTCCAGCACGTAGATGTGCCTGGGCACGTTTGTGCAGGAATAGTGGTGATACACGGCACCGCTGTGGAGCTGGCGGGTTTCCAGTTCCTCCCAGTCGTAATAGGCATCCAGTGTCCAGTCCACGGTATTGTTCTCAAGGTCGAATCCGTCCACGTAGTTGAACACGGCATTGGTGAGCATTGCGGGGGTGTCTCCCACGAAGCCATAGCCGAAGTTGGACGTGACCTTGTCTCTGGCCCTGTTGTAGGCGCAGAGCCATCCCGGACCGAAGGAAGAGTTCTTCTGGGCCCTGACGGTACCGTAGTTCGTGCAGTTGGTAATCGTGCCGGAATTGTAGCCCACAAGGCCGCCGGCCCTGGCAACCACCGGAGCGGTGACGTCTCCGTTGTTCACGCAGCCCTTGGAGGAAATGAGGTCTCCGCCAAGGGTGGAATTCTCGTCCTGATAGCCGACCAGACCGCCCATTATGAGGTTGTTTTCAGTTGCGGAGGTGCCTGTTACCACAAGGTCCACATTGTTTGTGACCTTGGTAAGCACTGTTCCCGTAGCGTAACCCACAATGCCGCCGATCCGAACCTTCCCGCTGTTTTCGCCGGTGAAGGTGATCTTGTCGCCGTCCTGGCCGAACGTGAGTTTGGAAACCGTTATGCCGCGGGCGTAACCGATGAATCCTGCATGGGGATACTTGGTCACATCCACGGTCCAGTTCACGTTCTTCAGGGTCTTGCCGTTACCGTTTATATTATATGTAAGCGGCGAAGTCTCGCTTCCCACCGGAATCCATTCCTTGATGGAAGAGCAGTCAATGTCGTTGAGGAACTTCACTGCCCCGTCCACAAGATACGGGGTTATGGAACCTTCCCCGTTGGCCGCCTTGGCAAAAGCCAGGAGGTCGTCCACCGTGGAAATACCGTTCACCGCAGGCTGTTCACTATCGGTCTTGGCATTCTGTTTCACTTCCACCACAATGCTTTCTTTGCCAAGATTAGATACAGTGAGCTGGGCACCCCTTTCGGCGCCGGTCTTGTTCTCCTCTGCAGAAACCACAAGCTGTGTTTCCTCCTTGCCGCCTTTCCCGGAAGCGGTGACAATCTTCAGCCATGGCTGGTTGCTGCGGGCAAGCCAGTCTGTGGAAGAAGTAACAGAAAAGGTCTTCTGTTCACCAAGGCCCGTGAAAGTTACGGAGTTGGGAGAGACGGTGAGAACCGTCCCTCCCGACCCGTTATCGGAAGGCTGCTTTTCTCCGCAGCTCGCTGTGAGCAGAAGGAGGAGAATGGTAAGCAGACCCATCTTGTTCAAACGTTTAATCATTCTTTTTTCCTATTGGCTTAATCCGTCGTCCCATCCGGGATTCTGGGAAAGTGCATAGTTGGTGAGCGTGCGCTGGTCGGCGGGGATGGGCCAGAGATAGTCTCGGCCTTCGTCCCACACGTAATCCTCCGCAGCCCAGTAGGTGAGATAACCGTAGGTGTCGTTGGAAAGGGTATAGCCGCTGCCCAGCTGGATCTGGTTCACGGACGGTGCCTTTGTGGTACCCTTCGCTCCGGAGTATATGTAAAGGTCGGCCTTTCCGTCGCCGTCAAGGTCGATGTCTTTTCCAACCTCTTCGGCCTTGATGTAGATGCCCTGGAAGCCGTTTGTGGCCTTGGGGGTGAGAAGCGCACCCTCTCCCCAGCGGAGAAGGTCCCACTGGCGGAAACCTTCGCAGATGAGTTCGATCGTCCTTTCACGGCGAACCTCAAGGATGGCCGCCTTCTGGGCACCCTTGGCATGGGGATAGTACTGGGCCATGAGGGCGTCTTCCACTGTGGGAACGGCGGTGAGGCCGGGCATGCCCACGCGGCTGCGTATCACGTTGACGGTGGCGGCCAGGTCTTCTGCGGTGAGTTCACCGAGCTCAGCCTTTGCTTCGGCATAGTTCAGAAGGACCTCGGCATACCTGATCAGAGGGTAGTCGGTAGTGGATGTGGTTGCGGTCTCGTGATTGGTGTCGGAGATGTATTTGATAATCCTGTAACCGTTGAAGTTGCGCTCCCAGGAAAGCTGCTCGGTTTGGTGCAGCTTGGTTGTCTCGTCGATATCGGCCTTCAGGAAAGCGGGGCCGTGCAGGGTCTGGGCCATGCGGGGATCGCGGTTCTGGAAGCTTTCGGCATAGCTCATGGTCTGCCATCCCTCGCGGTTCTGGATGGGGGTTCCGTCCAGTTGGAGGTAATGGTTCACGAAACGGTTGCTGGCGCTGCGGCGCTGGCTCTTGAAGTCGAACTGGAGGCCGTGGCGAACCAGCACGTCCACGCTGTAGCGGCGGGAGAAGATGGTTTCATCCGTCTCCGCGTCTTCCAGGATGAAATACTCGCGGTAGGAAGCTTCGAAGGGGTTCTCGGAGAACTTGCGCTCGTTGCCGGTGTAGAGCTTTCGGGAGCCCTGCATCACGCGGGATGCGGCATCGGCAGCCTGGCGCAGGAAGTATTCGGAAGAGATGGTTACATCGCCCGCCGGAGTGCTGAAGGTCTGCTCGTCCACGGGAACGAAAGCGTCGCCTGCGTGATATTTACGGAAGGTTCCCTCGAACAGGGCCACGCGGGATTTAAGAGCCATTGCGGCATCCTTGGATACGTGGTACACGGCATCTGAGGGCCATTTTGCCGGCAGAAGGTCGTAGGCCTTGTCCAGATCCTGGAGTATCATCAGGGCAACGAAGCCGCGAGGGTCCCTGGGTTTGTTCAGGTCCTCGGTGTCGGTGGAACCGATTACATGGTCGTACCATGGAATGTCGCCGTACTGGCGGAGCTTGTCGAAGTAGAACCACGCGCGGAAGAAGTAAGCTGCGCCGTCGTAACGGTTCTTCACGCTTTCGTTGGTGCACCTGTTCTTTTCCAGCATATAGTTGATGTTCCTCAGGGGCTTCCATGTGTCGGCGCTCCACGACTGTGAAGAAGGAGTGCGGGTCCCCTTCTGGATGGCGCTGAGCGAGCTGGACGACCCGTTGTCGTCGGCATTCTGTTCGGCGAGTGTGGACGGGGCGGGAAGGATGTCGTTATAGAGTTTGTTCACCCAGAGGTCCAGTTCCGCCTCGGAGGCGAAGTAAGTATCGGGAGACAGCGTGGTTTCCGGAGCCTTGGTGAGGAAATCCTCGCAGGAGGTCAAGGCAAATGCGGAAATCAGTATGGACAGAGGTATGATAATCTTTTTCATAATCGTCAGAATGTAATGTCAACACCTAAGGAGAATGTCTTGGAATAAGGATAGGTGCAGTCCTCGCTGACGGAGGTGGTTGCAACTTCCGGATCTATGTACTTGGTCGCCTTCTTGAGAGGGGACAGGTAGAAGAGGTTCTCTCCGGAGAAGTACACGCGGGCCTTCTCAATGACCTTGGTCTTCAGCGGAATGGTGTAGCCAACTGTAAGGTTCTTCAGACGCAGGTAGGCTGCGTTCTGGAGGTAGAAGTCGGAAGTGACGAGGTTTGCCGACGTTGCGATACGGCCCCTCATGCGGGGGAATATGGCGTTACTGTTGTCGGCGCCTTCTTCGGCCGACCAGCACTTGTCCTTGAAGTCCTTGGGAATGAAGGTGGGACGATGGTAGGAGTACGGGCCCCAGAAGTAGATGCAGTTGTAATTCGGCATCCAGTCCAGTTTGCCCACGCCCTGGAAGAACACGCTCAGGTCGAAGCCGTTCCAGCTTATGTCACCCTTCAGTGCGTAGTTGTAACGGGGGCGGGAATTACCGATTACGCGGCGGTCGCCGGGATTGTCCAGGGTATTGTCGCCGGTGTTTATCTTGCCGTCGCCGTCCAGGTCCACATATTTGACATCGCCGGCCATCAGGTGGTTCCAGGGAGCAACCTGGCCCTTGATGCCTTTGTTCACGGTGTCGAACGACTGGATTTCTGCCTCATAGGCGGCAGCTTCCTCGTCGGTTGCGAAAACCCCGTCCGTTACGTAGCCCCAGATGTCGCCAAGGCGCTTGCCCACGAAGTTCTGGCTTATGAGGTTCTTCTCATTGTCGAAACGGGTGATGTGGGTCACGAAATCGCCAAGGGTGGCGGTGAGTCCGTAGTACATGGGCTTGCCTGCAATCACCAGATTGTCCCTCCAGCTCAGGGCAAGTTCATATCCCTTGGTCCTGAGGTCGGCGGCATTTTCCTTCGGGGCTTCCTCGCCATAGACGGAGGGAAGTGCCATGCCGGCGGTGAGCATGTTCTTGGTGTCGCGGATGAAGAAGTCGGCATTCAGGTTCAGCCTTCCCTTGAAGAAGCCCAGGTCGATACCGATATTCTTCGATATTACGGTTTCCCATGTGAGGTTGCTGGAAACGGGAGCCTCCACATAGGCCTGTCCGGCGTTGGCTATGCCGTCGAAGGTATAGCCGCTCAGAAGGCCGGTCTTGAGCTCTTCCCAGTAATAGTAGTTGTCCACCTGCTGGTTGCCCAGGGTACCGTAGCTGACGCGGATTTTTGCGTTGGATACGTACGGCTTGATGGGAGCCCAGAAATTTTCCTCGCTGATTCGCCATCCGGCGGAAGCGGAAGGGAAGAAGCCCCAGCGGTGAGACTTGGGGAAGCGGGATGAACCGTCGTAGCGGCCGCTCACCTCCACCAGGTATCGACCTTTCCAGTCGTAATTGGCCCTGCCGAAGAAGCCGAGCGTACGGTATGCGGAATTGCCCTGCGATGCCTTCTCGATTTCACCGTTGGCCATATTGATATAGGAAAGGGTCTCGCTCAGCGAGCCTTTCTGCTGGATGGTGATGCTGGAAGAATGGTAGTCGTCGAAGTTGCTTCCCAGGGTTGCGGCCACGTGGTGGTCGTTTCCGAATGTGTTGTCGTAGGAGAAATACGCATTCACGACGTTGCCGTCCTGATAGTAGCGGTATTCGCGGGTGAAGTCATAGACCGAACCGTTGGTGAAAAGACCTCCGGTGAGACCGTTGCCGGCATACATCCTCTTGTTTATGTTGTCGTAGCTGTTCGCTGTGGGGAGGCTGCGGAAATTGGCGTTGCGGTCCCTGCGGCGGTAGGTATAGTCGGCGATGAACTTGAGTCCGTCGGCAATCTTTGCAGTGAGGCGGTTCGTCCAGGTCCAGTAGTTATTGATGTTCACGTTGTGGTTGCGGCCGTCCATGAACACGCCGCCGCGGCCCGACATTATGGGCGAAGTGGCATCGGCCATGAATCCGGGAACCATAGCGATCGTTCCGTCGGGGTTGTAGGGAACGTAGTTCGGACCCACGTTCTGGGTGATATTCCACATGATGCCCTGGCTCACGTAACCGGTGGAGCCGTCCATTTCCCAGAATCCGCCCCAGTCGTACTGGGTGCGCTCCAGGCTGATGTTGGCTGCATAGTTCAGCCAGGGGGTGATGTTGGCGTCGAACTTGGCGCGGAGGGAAACGCTGTTGAAGATGTCCTGAGCTTCTCCGGCGAACAGGCCTTCGCGGTACAGGTAACGGGCCGATGCATAGTAGCGTGCCTTGTCAGTGCCGCCGCGGACGGTGATGTTATGCTCCGTCTCAGGACGGGTGCGGTTGAACACGAAGCCGTACCAGTCGAAGTTACCCAGATAGACATAAGTGTAAGTTCCTGTCGCATCGGGAATTACCCAGGGACGGGCAGGATTCTCGGTTACGTCGTAGCGGCGTTCTTCCAGCATCTTCATCTGCTCGTCGGAATAGGTCCAGGCGCCATAACCCTTGAATGTGGTGTAGAAGTCGTTGGTGAGGGTCACATAGTCGTAGGCCGATGTCATGAAGTCGGTGGAAGTGGTGTTTGACGACATACTGAAGCGGCCGTTATAGGTGATCTTCGCTTCTCCGGCACTTCCGCTCTTGGTGTTGATCAGGATCACGCCTGCCGATGCCTTTGCACCGTAGATTGCGCAGGACGATGCATCCTTCAGCACCGAGATGCTCTCGATATCGTTGGGGTTCACCTGGTTCAGTGAGCTTTCGATTCCGTCCACCAGCACAAGGGGAGAGCCGCTGTTCAGCGAAAGCTTACCGCGGATGTTCACGCTGTAGTTGGTGCCGTCGATGGAGCCGCTGGAAGTGGTGAGGACCAGGGAAGGATCGGCACCCTGGATGGCCATGGCGGTGTTGGTGACGGGACGTGAGTTCAGGTCCTTTCCGTCTATGACCGAAACCGCACCGGTGAGGTTCACCCTCTTCTGGGTACCGTAACCAACCACAACCAGTTCATCCAGGACCGTGGCCTCGCTCTGCATCACTATGGTGTAGGGCTGCCTCTCGCGGCCGGTGAGAGTTATTACGTGGTCCTCATACCCTATGTATGAAACCGTTATCTCTGCAGGCCAGGAGATTCCGTCTATGCTGAATGAGCCGTCCACATCCGTAAGGGCATACAGTGAGGTGCCTTTGACCACCAGATATGCGCCGATGAGGGGTTCTCCGTCACGGTCGGTCACTTTACCCTTGAGGCTTCCCTTGGTGGGGGTGGCCGCAGTGGCGGGTTTGTGGCGGGAAACCGACACCGTGTTGCCGTTAATCTGGAAATCGAGGTCCTGTCCGGCAAAGATCTGGGCAATCACCTCTGAAAGCGGCGCGTCTTTGGCCGTAACGGAAATCCTCCGGTCCAGGTCCACCTCGTCGGAATTGATGACGATGGTGTAGTGGCCCTGGCTCTGAAGCACTGTCACCGCCTCCTGAACGGTGACGTTCCTCAGATCCATGCTCACCCGCTGGGCGTTCAGGCTCAGCGGAAGCAGGATTGCCAATGACAGCACCATGGCGCGCAGTGCGCAGGAACATAGTTTTTTCATTGTTCAGACATATTTTAGTGTTACAAATTTAGATCTATTATGAACGGCCGGTGGTCCGACGGCACCGAGAAGTTGGAGATGCCAGTCCTTGTTCCGGGCGTGAAACTGTCGGTGAAACATGATGCGCGGACCACATTCTGCAAAAGCGAAGGCGACACGTAGATGAAATCCTTGCGGTCTTTGCCATAGGTGCTCTGGACAAACTGCGGTGCGGGATACCAGGTGGCAATGACATCCTTGAGGTTCGTGCTCTTGAGCACTGCATCCTGGGCCAGGAAGCGCTTGTCATCGGCCGGATATCCGTAGGTGTCGATATCCAGCGAAGAAGAGGAGTTGAAGTCGCCGATAAGGATCCAGTCCTGCACGGAGGAATAGCTGGAATTATTGATGGTCTGACTCAGCAGGTACTTCATTTCATATTCGCGGTACTCGTCGCCGGTGGGATAGACCGACGGCTTGTAAGAATCATCGGCCTTGGGCCAGAGATGCGTGGTTACGATGTTGAGTGTGCGGCCGTTAACGGTAATCTGGAAATAGCCGGCCCCGTGGCAGATGGGAAGGTCGCTTGGACCGCTGATTGCCTTGACCCTTGTAATCTTGTACTTGGAAGTGACGGCCTGCGGATAGTCGTCCCGTCGGGCGTAACTGGTGTTGTTGTGACCATAACGGGCTGCCAGTTCCCCCCAGTTGCCGGGGAGGTACCTCTGCGATGAAGACAGATATGTGTCGGTCCCGGACTTGTAGAGCGACTCCGCTTCGCACCAGACGCAGATGTCGGGATTGTAACGGTTCACCCACGCCACGAAGTTGTCGTAGTTGTTCTGCTGGTCGGCCCACATTCCGTTCTGGATGTTCATGTACATCAGGCGGACGGTGCCTTTCCTGGCGCTGCCGGGAACGGTTCGCACCTCTATGTCGTCCACGAAGAAGCCGTGAACGCCGGAGCCGGTCTCGTTGCCTGCGATCTGAAGGCGCGTGGCATCACCCACGCCAGATACCGTAATCTCAATCACATGCCACTCCTTTGCTTCCACGGCCGTTGCGGGAATGGAAATCCTGGTCCTTGGAAGAACTGCGCTGCCGGTGTTAAGGTAGTAACCTATCTGTGCGGGAACGGCCCTGCCGTCCACTTTGCAGGCTGTGATGTGGCCGGAATTCACCACCTTGAAGAGAAGGTCGTCATTGGCACCGTTTCGGAAGGAGAACTTGAAGCTCACGCGGACGTCCCACATTCCCTGTATGGAAGAAAGTGCGGGAATCTGGACAATCCCGCGGAAGTTGTTTCCCATCCCCACGCCCAGGCTGCCCTGGTATTCCTGGCAGCGGTACAGGTAGTCCCAGTCGGCAATGTTCCTGCTGGAAACATAACTCTTGCTCATCAGATGGGATTCGCCCACGGTGCGGTTTTCCACGTCGCTCCAGATGTCGCTCTGGATGAATCCTGAGCCGGGAGTGTTGTATGCAACGCGTGTGAGCGCATCGGCATAGCCGTCACGTGTCATTCCGGAAGTGGCGGTTACTGCATTGCCGTCCGGCGCAAAGCCGAAGGCGTTTTCTCCTCCCATCCAGTTGCCGCCCCAGACGAAATTGTCGAAACCTTCGTAGAAGACCAGATCTGAAGACGGGTATACTTCCATGCTCTGGGCAAGGACGCTGCCGGGAGAAAGTTCGCAGGCCGGAAGCGTGCGGCGCACCATCCTGTGGTCTGAAGTGCAGACGGTTATTTCAAGACCGTCGGGGTATGATCCGGGGGCGATGAGAACAGGGATTTCGGTTCCTGAAGAGCCAAGCCTTACGAATTCTCCATTCTCGGTGCAGTTCACGACCGCGAAGTCAAGGGCTTCCTGCAAAACCAGCCGGCTCTCTCTGAAAGAACCTTTTCCTGCAAGGGACTGCCCGCCCGCGGCACGTACCTTAACCGAGGACACGTTCACGGATCCTTTCAGTGAAAGCTTTATCATGGCGGCGGCATCCTTGAAAGTGAGGATGTTGCCTGTGGCTTCGCTGTAGAAAGCATACTGGGGGCACTCCTGGAAAGCGCTCTTTGTCTTGCTGCTGAACTGTGAATAGGGGACAGTGACGTCCTCGAGGGGGCTTGCGCCATACCAAAGCGAGCTCTCTCCGTTCTTGAGCACAGCGGTATATGCTTTGTCGGCAGATTCTTTCACATCGACATAAAGATTGCCGCTTCCGTCTTCTTTTATTACATAGGAGGTCCCGTTCACCTGGACGGTCTGTCCTGCTGCGAGCTGCTTTCCGCTGATTCCGAAGGCGGAACGCGGTGATTCTCCATCCTGTATGCCCAGGAAGAAGCGGACTATGCCGTTTATGGCCTGAATCGGCGCGCCAACCTCTTCGGTCCGTGCGGAAGGGGTTGGATTATTCTCAGGATTCTTTTCTTTGTGGCACGACAGTACGGAGAGAGCCAGAATCACAAATATAGCCTGTCTCAGATTCACTTTCATTTACTATATAAATATATACTGTCGTTCGAGCGGCTCACCCTCAGGTTGCCGTTCCTGGCAAGCAGGTCGATGATTTCGTCCAGGGATTCTCCGTTGGTGAAGAATGCCAGGAAGCGTTTTCCGGAAATGCGGTTGTCCCCGATAACGATCCTTTTCCCGAAGCTGCGTTCCAGTTCGGCTGCGATATCGCGAAGGGGAGTGTTGTAAAACTTGAAGGCCCTTCCTTGCGTGAAGGGGCGGAAAGACTCCGTGGATATCCTGGAGAGAGAGACATCTCCGTCCTCACGGTCGTAGATGGCCATGTCTCCGGGGCTCAGAATTACTTCCCTGTTACCTTCCGACGACGGTACATCCAGGGAAACCGATCCTTCCATGAGCATCAGCCTCACCTGGGATTCTTCCTGGTACGACTTGAATTCGAAGGTGGTGCCGTGGACGCGAACGCTCACATCCCCGGCGTGTATGACGAAAGGATGAGAGGAATCTTTTGAGACCTGTGCCAGCACTTCACCTTCCATGAAGATGTCGCGCGTGTCTCCCGTAAAGCGGTCCGGCCATGTGACGCGTGAGCCGGAATTGAGCACAAGATGTGTCCCGTCCGAAAGGTCCAGTGTCATTGTCTCGGTTTTGGGAACCGAGACTTCCTGCCATGCTACAGGTGCAGGGTCCTTATGCATTCGGTATCCAAACTGCATTGCTGCAGGGATGGCAAGAATGAGGGCCGCTATGGCCGCGGCAGTTATCCATATGCGGGTGCGGCGCCTCATGGCTGCCTGCTCGCCGGATATCCTGTCACGCACCACGCCCAGCATCTTTCTGTCGTGGGAGGTGGATTCCACCCGGCAGGAGTCGAAGTGCGAATCCATCAGAGCCACCACTGCGGGGTCGTTCCAATGCTCCGCAAGATATAGCTGCATCCTGGTGTTATCTTCTTCTGAAAGAAGGCCTTCCAGATAATCCTGCAGCATTTTTTGATCTATTGCCATTGAAAAATTGGTTTTAGCTTACCCTATAAGAACGAAAAAACCGGGTGCATTACGTAACGTCCCGGTTAAAAAAATCAGTTCAGAGACCGTCTCAAATCTTTCATTGCCAGTTCCAGATGTTTCTCCACCGTCCTGACTGAAAGCCCCAGGGAATCTGCTATCTCCCGGGCCGATTTGGACTGGAAGCGGCTCATCTTGAAAACCGCCTGCCGCTGTGGCGGCATAGCAGAAACTATCTTCATTATGCTGGAGTAGGTTTCCATGTATTCCGCCCGGTAGTTGCTTTGTTCGGAGGAGGAAATCTCCAACGGAGCCTCCGGGGTGTCCTTGCGAAGGAGGTATTGCTTTGAACGGAGCACATCCAGCACGGCATTGCGGGAAAGGACAAGGAGATAGTTGCGGAGCGACTTTTCAGGTGAAAGCATTCCACGGGCGTTCCAGACTTTTATGAACACCGTCTGGGCAAGGTCCTCCGATATGGCCGGGTCCTTTATGATGGAAAGGATAAAACGCTTCACCTGAGGGTACCAGCGCATGAACAGGGCGTCGAAAGCGCGGGTGTCCCCGCCCTTAACGGCTATTACAAGTTCATTGTCCGAAAGCGTTTTCACAAAAACATTTTTTAGTTTCAGCTAAGGCAAATGTAATAAAATATTTGTTATTTTTGCGGAAAATAACGCTTAAAACTGATGAAACGACTATTTTTCCTTCTGAGTGTTGCTCTGGCCCTTACCATGGCATCATGCTCTCCCAAGAGCGAATTCAAAGGCAACCGTGCAGAGGCCATCGCTGCCCAGATTCACAATCCAAAGTCCGATTATGTGGTTGTGGCCGTCCATCGCGGCGACTGGCGCAACTATCCGGAAAATTCCATCCCCGCTATCGAGAGCGTGATAGGCATGGGGGCCGACATTGTTGAAATAGACATACACATGACCGCGGATTCCGTGCTGGTGCTCTGCCACGATTCGGACGTTCGCCGCACCACCAATTTCAGCCGGGTATTCAAAGGCCAGCCCGACAAGAGCGCAAAGATTTCGGACCTCACCCTGGCCGAAATCAAGAGCCTCCTTCTCAAACGCAGCCATGGCGTTGCCACCGACACCCTTCGCATGCCCACCCTCGAAGAGGCGCTTCTGTGCACCAAGGACCGCATCTGCGTGAATATCGACAAAGGATACGATTATTACGATTCCGTTTTGGAACTCACTGAAAAGCTGGGAGTTACCTCGCAGGTGCTCATCAAGGGCAGTAAGCCCATCGACGTTGTGGCGGAGCAGGAAGCCCGTCACGAGCACAATGTGATGTACATGCCCATCGTGGATATAGAGAGGGAGCGCGGAATGGCTCTCCTCAATTCATATATGGAAAGAGGAGTGGTTCCTCTTGCCTATGAAGTGTGCTGGGGCAGCGACAGGGAACTGTTCAGGGAAACTGCCGCACGAATCATCGACCAGGGCGCCAAAGTTTGGGTGAATACAATCTGGGCCAGCCTCTGCGGTGGAATCGGCAACGATGACGATGCCGCCTTCGAGTGCGCAGATCCCGGCGAGGTGTACCAGCAGTACATGGACGCCGGCGTGAGCATGATCCAGACGGACCGTCCCTCCCTCCTCATCCCCTGGCTCACCAAAACCGGTCACCACACGCTTCGCTGATAAGGGCCGATAACGAAAAAACAAGCACCTGAGGAATTCTCCAAGGGTGCTTGTCTTTTATGTCTGGATGACTGGACTTGAACCAGCGACCTCCTGGTCCCTAACCAGGTGCGCTACCAACTGCGCTACATCCAGAGGTGCTTCTTTCGAAACGGGCTGCAAATTTAGAAAAAGGAAACGGAACTTCCAAATTTTTTGGCTAAATTTGCGTAATGTTTTTTTAAAGCCCACATGAAAGAACTATATATCAAGGAGATTGCATCGCGCACTGGCACACAGCCCTGGCAGGTGGAAAACTGCATACAGCTTCTGGAAGATTCCTGCACCATCCCGTTCATCAGCCGCTACCGTAAGGAACGCACCGGCGGGATGGACGACGTTGAGGTTGGGGAAGTGAAGCACTGGGTGGATGTGTTCTCCGAAATGGAAAAGCGCAAGGCCACCATCCTGAAGACCATTGAAGAAGCGGGCGCGCTCACTCCGGAGCTTAAGGATCGCATCGAGAACTGCCTGAGTTCCACCACTTTGGAGGATCTGTACCTGCCCTGGAGGCCCAAGCGCAAGACAAGGGCCACAGTGGCAGAAGAAAAAGGCCTCGGTCCTCTGGCGGAGGCAATGTGGCTTCGCCGCACAGAGCATCCGGAGGCCGATGCCGCCAGATATGTCAATGAGACCGTACCCACGGCGGAAGATGCCCTGCAGGGCGCCAGGGACATCCTGGCTGAAAAGATTGCCGAGCAGAGGGACATCCGTTTCGCCCTTCGTAAAGACTATCAGGGCGGACGCCTTCAAAGCAAGCTCTCCCGCTCCGGGAAAACCAATCCTGACTCCCAGAAATTCCGTTCCTACTTCGACTTCAACATTCCCGTGCGCAACGCCCCGGCCCATACCGTGCTGGCAATGCTGCGCGGAGAGGCAGAAGGTATCCTGAATATAAGCATCAAGGGCGATGCCCCCCGCTTCTGGCAGCCACTCCTTGGCCGGCTGAACGCCCGCAGGGGCCGCCCCATGGGCACTCTTGCAGAGCAGTATCGCCTTGCTATGGCGGATTCCTACGACCGTCTTCTATGCCCGTCCATCACCGGCGACGTGATTAAGGAAATGAAAGAGAAGGCCGATGCCGAATCCATCCGCATCTTCGGCGGGAACCTCCGCCAGCTGCTCCTGGCTCCGCCGCTCAAAGACCGGAGGGTGCTTGCCATCGACCCCGGATTCCGAACCGGATGCAAGGTGGTGTGCCTGGACCAGCAGGGCAATCTCCTGCACTACGAAACCATTTTCCCGCACCCGCCGCTCTCAAAGAAGGTGGAATCCATAGTTAAGATAGGGGAGATGGTGGATAAGTACGGCATCCAGGCCGTTGTGATAGGTGAAGGAACCGCAGGCCGCGAAACCGAAGAATTCCTGCAGAGGGCCGGCCTGCCGCCGGAAATACGCATCCTCACCGTGAGCGAAGACGGTGCATCGGTGTATTCAGCGTCGGAGATCGGCCGGGAAGAATTCCCGGAGTACGACGTTACGGTCCGCGGAGCTTTTTCCATCGGCAGGAGGGCTCAGGATCCGCTTTCGGAACTGGTGAAGATAGATCCCAAATCCCTCGGGGTGGGGCAGTACCAGCACGACGTGGACCAGAAGCTCCTGAAGGAAATGCTGGACCAGACGGTGGAAAGCTGCGTGAGCATGGTGGGTGTGGACGTGAATTCCGCAAGCCCTTATCTGCTGCAGTACATAGCCGGAATAGGTCCGGCACTGGCCCGCAACATAGTTCAGTATAGAAAGGAAAACGGCCCTTTCCGCAGCCGCGAGGAGCTTCTGAAAGTGCCCAGGCTTGGCGCAAAGGCCTTTGAGCAGTGCGCAGGTTTCCTCCGCGTTTCCGGCGCGGCGAATCCCCTGGACAATTCCGCCGTGCATCCGGAATCCTACCATATCGTGGAAAAGATGGCAAAGGACCTGGGCGTGGGCACCATCGACCTTGTGGGGAATGAGGAGCTCTGCGGCAGAATCCAGGCGGAGCGCTATGTGAGCGGGGATGTGGGCCTTCCAACCATAAAGGATATCCTTCAGGAACTCGCAAAGCCCGGCAGGGATCCGCGCGGGGAAGAGGAGGAATTCTCCTTCGACCAGAGCGTCCACGACATCGAGGACCTGCAGGAAGGCATGGAACTCCCCGGAATAGTCTCCAACGTTACCGCGTTCGGCGCTTTTGTCGATGTGGGCGTGCATGAGAAAGGCCTCATCCATGTTTCACGCATACCCCGCGGTGTGGAACTGAGAATAAGGCAGAAAGTATTGGTAAAAGTTGTTTCGGTGGACCCTGAACGCGGTCGCATCGGCCTAAAACTAGTGAAATAATGAGCAAGGATACTCTTAAACTGGTACATGTCTATATCATAGCGATTTTCTCCATCATGTTCTGGGGAATGTCGTATATCTGGGCCAATCAGCTCTTGGAACTTGGCATTCCGGTGGAATTCTTCATTCCCATTCGCTGCCTCTTTGCAGGGCTTATCCTTCTGGCGGTGAACCTGATAATGAAAATTCCCATCAAGATTCACAGGGAAGACGGCGTCATGCTCTTCCTCCTTGCGATGTGCGAACCCTTCATCTATTTCTTCTGCGAAACCTACGGAATCAAACTTACCGGCAGCCCCACTCTGAGCGCCCTCATCATAGCCTCCACTCCCATAGTGGCAGCCCTGGCCGGGCGCATCTTCTTCAAGGAAAAGATGAGCCTCATCAATATAATAGGTATCTTTATCTGCGTGGGCGGCCTCACTATGGTGAGCGGCGGAAAGGGCGATGTGGGCACCTATTTCATCTTCGGAATAGTGGTGCTGCTGATTGCCGTATTCGCAGAGGTAGGGCACGCCTCGTGCACCAAGGCGCTGTCGGACAGGAACTATCCTCCCACGGTGATAGTGATGTACCAGTTCCTCATAGGAACGGCCTATTTCGTCCCTCTGTTCCTCACACGCGGCGTAGAGAATTTCGATGCCTCGCTGTACCTGAGCTGGGATTGCTTCAGGCCCATCCTTTTCCTCTCCGTGCTGTGCTCCAGCCTGTGCTTCTCCCTATGGGTATATGCCATCAAGAGGCTGGGCGTATCCGGCTCCAGCGTATTCCTTGCCATGATACCCGTTGCCACGGCAATCTGGGGTATCATCCTTGGCGATGAAAAGCTGAAGCTGCTCCAGTGGCTGGGCCTTGCCGTTTCCATCGGCGGCCTTCTTCTGGCACAGAAAAAGAATCAGCCGCAGTAGAAGAATTTCTTCACCAGGTGTTTCATAAGGGCTTTGTCCCTTGACGCCTCCTCGTGGAGGTGGGCGTCGTTGTGTGCACGGAGGGCTTTCAGTACGCCGTCTATCATGCGGGGCTGGAAAACGCCTTCGGATTCATAGACCTCGCGCACGCTCTCCAGGCAGTCGGCCGATTCCGAGCAGCAGGTGGGAAGGGCGTCCAGAGAACGGAGGCGCGCCGCGTTCTCCGGGCGGTGGATGTCCATGTCCACGTATTTCGCATCGGCAATCGCAAGGGCTTCTGCGGGATCCATCTCAAGGCCTTTGCGGGCTGCGACGCACAGGCCGGCCATGAGCTGGTAGATATCGGCCGAGCAGTCCGGGCTGCGCATCTCGAAGGTCTGCTTTGCGTGGGCGTCCTGCTGTACCGGTTTCTCTGCGGGGTTTACGCTGGCTGCCATGTCCTTTCCGGTGGACCATCCGAGCGGTACGCGCACAAGGGCGGAGCGGTTGCAGTCGCCCCAGCATACGTTCGTGGGGGCCTCCTGGTGAGGTACAAGGCGGAAATATGACGTGGGATTCTTGTTGCCGAAGGCAGTGATGGACGGGGCCATCTGCATAAGGCCGGCGATCGCCCTGCGGGCTTCGTCCGAAAGGACGCCGCCGTCCTTCAGGGTTACGTTCTTACCGTCCTTCATCAGGCGCATGTGGATATGCATTCCCGAACCGGCCTTGCCGGTAGTGATCTTGGGGGCGAAGGAAACGTCAATTCCATGCTGGTAGGCAACGTTGCGGATAATCCACTTCGCAAGCAGGAGTTGGTCGGCCGCAGTGTCCACGGGGCAGGGGAGGAACTCGATTTCCTGCTGCTCGTACACCTTGCCGTCCAGGGTGAAGTTGCCCACTTCGCCATGGCCGTACTTGATCTGGCCGCCGGTGCGGGCAATGTAGTCCATGCAGGTGCGGCGGAAATCGTTCAGTTTCGCGAAAGGTTCCGTCTCGTGATATCCTTTCTGGTCCGATGCCGGGAACAGCGGGCTCTCGGGAGCTATCACATAATATTCCAGTTCTCCCATAGCCTCGAATTGCAGGCCAGTGGACTTCTCGAAAGCCTTTTCCGCCCTGAGAAGCGTTGCATGAGGCGCGCAGGAGAAAGGCTCCCCGTTATTCTGCAGGAAGCTGCACAGGAAGCACAGTGTGGGTATGGGATTGAAAGGGTCGATGAATGCGGTGCGGTAGCGCGGAATCACGTAAAGGTCCGAGTTGCCGGCTTCCACAAAGGACGGGAAGAGGGAGGAGCCGTCCACGCGTTCCCCGCTGGTGAGGATGGTCTCTGCATAGGCCAGGCTGTTCACCGTGAAATTGAGGGTTTTTACGCGGCCGTCTTCCGCCGGATACATGAAATCTATCATCCTGATGCCTTTTGCCTGGATGAAAGAAAGAAGGTCTTCCCTTGTGAATTCCACCGGTCTTTTGCCGATGAATGCTACAACCTCGTTCGGGTTGAGGGCTAGGTTTTTATCCATTGTGCAATGAAATAATTATGCGGTTATTTGTGCAAAATTAAGAATTATTCCCTATCTTTGCAAGCACAAGCGGAATTAGCTCAGTTGGTAGAGCGGCGGCTTCCCAAGCCGCAGGTCACGAGTTCGAACCTCGCATTCCGCTCTTTCCGCTAAAAAGCTTCTGTACCTGTGCAGAAGCTTTTTCCTTTATCTCGGGAGTGATGTTCTTGGCAATGCTGTAGATGCACCAGGCAAGGGCTGCAAGGTCGTCGGTATAGCCGAGCGCGGGAATGAAATCAGGAAGAACGTCCGTGGGAAGGATAAAGTACCCCAGGGCGCCCACTATCTTAAGCCTGTCGGAAAACGGGGTCTTCCCCGAGATCAGTACATTATATAGGATAAGCGCGTAATACACCACCTTCATTCCTGCGGCCTTTGCCGATGAAAGCAGTTTGCTCCCCAGTGCCTCTTCGCTGTAGTAGGGCCTGTATCTGGATAATTTCTTCTCTCCCATGCCGCAAATATAATCAATATTTATAACTTTGCACCCCGAACTGACAGATTGGCAGGACAGACACCGGTGGCAGGCATTTTGTTTTGCACCCCATCGACAAAATTGTACAGACATGGCAGAGAAAGAGAAGAAGAAAAAAGATAACACCCAGCTTCACGAGCTGGAAGGCAAGCTTGAAGAGAATAAGAAAGAGCTTGAGGAAAGCAGGAAGGCCCTGGCCGATTCAAAGGCCGACTATCTTCGCCTGATGGCGGAGTTCGACACTTTCCGCCGCCGCACGGCGGAGGAGAAGCTGGCCCTAGTTTCCAGCGCGGCGTCGGACACCATAAAGGGGCTCCTCCCCATCCTGGACGACTGCGAAATCGCTCTTGCCCAGCTTGAAAAGAGCACCGACAGCGATGCCGCCAAGGAGGGTACCCAGCTCATTTTCAACAAGCTCACCGCTTATCTCAAGGGCAAAGGGCTGGAAAAGATAGAGGCTAAGGACAAGGAGTTCGACACCGAATTCCATGAGGCTGTGACCACTTTCCCCGCCCCTTCGGAGGATATGAAAGGCAAGGTGATAGACGTGGTACAGACGGGCTATACCCTGGGCGGCAAGGTGCTCAGGTATGCCAAAGTAGTTGTAGGAGCATAAACGATGGCACAGAAAAGAGACTACTACGAGGTCCTTGGCGTTCAGAAGACGTCATCGGCCGATGAAATAAAGAGCGCCTACCGCAAGCTGGCGCTCAAATGGCACCCGGACCGCTGGGTGAACGGAACCGACGCGGAGAAAAAAGAGGCGGAGGAGAAGTTCAAGGAGGCGGCCGAGGCTTATTCGGTGCTCAGCGATCCGGACAAGAAGGCCCGCTACGACCAGTTCGGCTTTGCTGGCGACCAGATGGGCGGAGGCGGCGGATACGACTTCGGCGGATTCGACCTTAACGACATCCTGCGCAACGTTTTCGGAAGTGGTTTCAGCTTCGGCGGAGGCGGTGGATTTGCCGATTTCTTCGGCGGAGGCGGCAGCTCTTCCCAGGGCGGCCAGAGGGTTTTCCGCGGGAGGGATATCCGGACCAGCGTGAAACTCACCCTCGAAGAAATTGCAAGCGGCTGTGAGAAAGAGGTTACGATCGAGCGTAACCGTCCCTGCCAGGAATGCGGCGGAAAGGGTACCATAAATTCTTCCGACATAAAGACCTGTCCCACCTGTCACGGTCAGGGCCAGGTGCGCCAGGCAATGCGCGGCCTCTTCGGCATGGCCAGCTATTCCATTTCCACCTGCCCCCAGTGCGGCGGAACAGGTAAGGTTGTGACCAATCCCTGCCGCAGGTGCGGTGGAACGGGCGTTGAGCGCAAAAGGGAAAGCGTGCGAGTGAGGATTCCTGCCGGAGTGGAGGAGGGTATGCAGATAACCGTACCCCGCGAAGGACATGCCGGCCAGCAGGGAGGAGTGAACGGAGACCTTCTGGTTGTGGTCCACGAGATTCCTCACGCAGAACTCAAGCGCGACGGCAACAATCTTTTCTATACCAAGATCATTTCAATGCCGGATGCCGTGCTTGGATGTGAGATCGCAGTTCCCACGCTCAGTGGTACCGTGAGGCAGAAACTGGATCCCGGAACCCAGAGCGGAACCGTAATCCGCCTCAGGGGCAGGGGACTGCCTTCCGTGCAGGGATATGGCCGCGGAACCGGGGACCTGTACGTGAAAATCCTTGTCTGGATGCCCCACAAGCTGTCCAGAAGCGAAAAGGATGCTATTGAGGCTCTCCGTTACAGCAGCACTTTCACACCTTCTCCGAACAGGGACGACAATGCAATTTTTGAAAAAGAGAAAAATATTTTCTAAATAATTTTGTGGATTGGAAAAAAGTTTCTATCTTTGCGGTCCCAAATGTGAAGCAACCTCTCGCGAATGGAGTTTAGGACGTGTATGTTGCGTTTAAGGAGAATAGAAAAATGGATTTGATTAAGATTGCAGAACAGGCTTTCCAGAGTGGAAAAGCAGCCGAGTTCCCGGATTTCAAGGCCGGTGACACCATCACCGTTACCTATAGGATCAAGGAAGGCGATAAAGAAAGGCTTCAGAAATTCAGAGGCGTCGTCATCCAGATGAAAGGCATGGACAGCTTCACCAAAACCTTCACGGTTCGTAAAGTTTCCAGCGGCATCGGAGTGGAAAGGATTTTCCCCATGCAGAGCCCCTTCATCGACAGCATTGAGGTTAACAAGAACGGCAAGGTCCGCAGGGCCCGTATCTTCTACCTCCGCAACCTCACCGGTAAGAAGGCACGTATCCGCGAGAAAGTTTACGTTGCTGCAGAAAAATAAGGTGACCGAAAGGCCCCTTTGTACGGCTCCTTAGCTCAATTGAATAGAGCATTTGACTACGGATCAAAAGGTTACAGGTTTGAGTCCTGTAGGAGTCACTTCAAAACCCCTTTGAGAGCATCTCAGAGGGGTTTTTCATATAAAATTGTCCCAAAAGTGTCCCAATGAATTGCGAATGATTGAGTTTTTTTGAGATGCAGATGTCAGTCACGGATAAACCAGAAAGGAATCCTGATTCCAAACTCATAGCTGGCGGTACGGAGTTTTTTTGAGATGCCGACGGAGCCGGAGTATTCGTCATCAAGAGGGCTGGAGAATATGGTCTGGCTAGCTCTCGCATAGAATTGCACATGGTCCATAACCCACCAGAAATGCGGACTGATGCCAACTTCGGCATAGAATCCCATTGAAAGAGGAAAGCTCCCAGGCTCGTCCAGTCCCCAAGGCACTTTCTCCACAGTTCCGTCCTGAAGCGTCCGCTTGATGGGGAAATCTATCCCAAGAATATCCATTCCACCTGTAACATACATGAATTTTTTAAATGGATACCATTGCAGTCCTATTGATATAATATCCCAGGCGTACCACTGAAAAGAATCGGCTCCCCGCGAAAAACCTTTCTTGTAGAACTTTGTGTACATGTCCATCCCGAAGGTTTCCGTAAATGGCAGGTTCATGCCGATACCCGCCATCGGCCCCCAGGAACCGGGGAAGCGACTTTTGTCGGCCTTTGCACTGCTGAGGGTTGCTCCGCCGAACACGTAGGCGGAACCAGGCCTTCTGTAGTTAATTACGACTTGTGCTGCAGTGGAACCGGCAAAAACCGACAGCAACAGAAACATGATAATAATCTTTTTCATTTTACCCGGTGCGTTTGAGGTTCAACTACAATGGTTTTGAGACGGCCGTCAAAGCCGAACAACTGATACCGGTCTCCGCGTATCGCGACTATTCCGTCCTGGGTAACGCTCACCGAGTCGAACTCATCGGAGATGAGTCTGGAATTGTCGTGCCAGATGGTCCAGAGAAGCCCGTCCCCTTCCATTCTGGCCAGGGCATATACCGACGAGCCGTAAGCGCCCATATATAGGATTTTATAGGCATCATAATCAAACGGATGCAATGTTTTCCTCCGGCGTCCCTGCAAGTCCATCACGCCCACTTTGTCCTTCCGGTTTGTAACAAAAGTTGTCCCGAGGCTGGCAATGTTCACGTCCTTATAAATAGGAGGTAGTTTCCATAGTCGCGTGTCATTACTGAAAACACCCACGTTGCCATGCCGGCCGTTTCTCCCGACGACCAGCTTCCCGTTTTCGTCTCCGGGGCGCGCACCTCTGTAATGGTGATCTGAGCCAGCATAATAGTTGGTAGAAGCGCGGTCAAATGCCTCACCGATATAGGCCCCAAGCGCAGTGCCGAGTGATTGGACAGCAGCTGACAAGGCCGGGTCCACGGTCGATGATGACGAGCGGGACGAAGATTTTCCGCCGGAGGAGGAAGATGCCTCTGAAGAGGTGGACGACGGCGCCACATAGTAAGGGCATCCGCTCTTGTGAGAGGTAGCAGTACGCAAATTGACGTTGCAGTATGCGCAGTGCGGGTCGCTTACCGGAGGGATGCTCTGCGCAAGGACAGAAATCTGTAAACTAAATAAGAATAAGAGAACGAAGGCCTTTTTCATACGCGTATGTGTTTTTTGCAAAGATAGCCGGGCCGAAAGACTCTCTTGTGGCGGATTCTGCCACAAGGTGCTGATTTATAAGGATATTCCGAAAGGAACTGGGATTTTCTTCTGATATCTACTCAGAACACGTTTCCTGTCTTCATTCAATTCGTACAGAGAAACAAGCAAATGTAAAGTTCCTTTACAACATTGGAAACAAACTTTACACAAACAATAAACGACGTTTTTCGCAAACATTTAATAACCAGTCTCTTGTTGAATTAGGCACAGGGGTTGTACTTGCGCATGCGACAGAAAATGCTTACATTCGTATTTGATTATGGCTTTAAAGAAAGGGAGAATACTCGTAGTGGATGATAACGCCGGCATCCGACGGGCGTTGGAGATTTTGTTGCCGACTCATTTTGCAGAGGTGAAGACGATTCCATCACCTGCGACATTGGTGTCCTCGCTGGAGCAGTTCCGGCCGGACGTGGTGCTGCTGGACATGAACTTCAATACGAGCATCAACACAGGGAATGAAGGGCTGTACTGGGCCGGTGAAATCAAAAAGATGGTGCCGGAGGTGGAAGTGGTCCTGTTTACGGCTTATGCCGATATTGCCCTGGCGGTGGAAGGAATGAAGCGCGGAGCCTTCGACTTTATTGTGAAGCCGTGGGATAATGACAAACTGGTGGCCACGCTCACGGCGGCCAGTGATAAGGCACGCAATGCGATGAGACGGGATGGGGGAAAGGCCGATGCCCCTATGAGCGATAGCCCGATGTTCTGGGGCTCTTCCAAGCCGATGTCGGCTATCCGGAAGACGCTGGATAAGATTGCGCCCACCGACGCCACGGTGCTGATTACCGGCGAGAATGGCACAGGCAAGGATGTGCTGGCGCGGGAGATTCACACACATAGCCTCCGGAGCGGCAAGCCGATGGTGGCCGTTGATGCGGGTGCCATTACGGAAACCCTCTTTGAAAGTGAACTGTTCGGCCATGTGAAGGGCGCATTCACCGATGCTCATACGGACCACGTCGGCAAGTTTGAGCAGGCCGATGGCGGGACGCTATTTCTGGATGAAATCGGCAATATACCGCTGCATCTGCAGGCAAAACTCCTCCGGGCCATTCAGAACCGGAGCATCGTGCGGGTAGGCGGCAATGAGGCTAAGCCCATCAACATCCGCTTGATTTGCGCTACCAATATGGATTTGGAGCAGTTGGTGCGTGAAGGCCGGTTCCGGGAGGATCTGTATTATCGCATCAATACCGTTCATATCGCCTTGCCTGCACTCAGGGAGCGAAAGGAAGATATTGTGCCTCTGGCGCAGATGTTTCTGGAGCGGTTCGCTGAGAAGTATCATCGGCCTTTGGCTGGGATTGCCCCGGAGGCTGCGGCGATGCTGACGGAAGGCCGTTGGAGTGGGAATATCCGCGAACTGCAGAACTGCATTGAGAAGGCCGTTATTCTTTCTGATGGCAACGAGTTGACGGCGAAAGACATTCAGTTGGAGCAGGCGGCCAAGCCGGTCGGCACTACCATCAAGGCTGTGAGTGAGGCAGAGGAAGAAAGGCTGGTCCGCCAGGCGATGGACCGCACAGATGGCAATATCTCCGCTGCAGCGAAGATGCTGGGCGTAAGCCGGCCTACACTGTATGCGAAACTGAAGAAGTACGGGTTATGACCTTCACCCTCTGGCATATCATCGGAGTTGCAGTTATCGTTGCCATTGTGGTGGCGGTGATTGCTACTATCCGGACGCGCCAGAAGGATATCAGGAAGGTGGCATATATGATGGATGCCCTGGAGGACGGTGAACTGAATTTCCGCTTCCAGGACAAAAACAAGTTCAACCGTACCCTGAACCGCATCCGGACCATCTTTGAAAAGCAGCGGCAGGCGCACGAACAGGATTCCTGGACCAAGCTCATACGCGTGCTCACGCACGAGATTATGAATACGGTGTCGCCAATTGCATCGCTGTCCGATGCACTGTCCAAGTCCATGGATGAGAACGGGCACAGCGAGCTGGATGTAAAGACTGGGCTGGACACTATCAGCGATTCATCCAAGAATCTCATCAAGTTTGTTGAGACATACCGACAGCTCTCCGGTGTAGCCAGGCCCATTCGCAAGGCGCTGGATTTGCGGGAACTGATGGACAGCGTTATCGGCCTGAACAGCGAGTTTGCGGCCAGCTGCGGCGCTACCTGCCAATATCGGCCTGAGGAGGATGATCTGATGATTTACGCCGATGAGGGGCAAATCTCGCAGATCCTCATCAACCTCATCAAAAATGCCCTACAGGCGGGCGCGAAGCACATCGACATTACCGCGAAGATGGGCAGGGATGATGACGTGATTATTCAGGTGACCAACGATGGCGAGCCTATTCCAGTATCGGCCCAAGAGCAGATATTTATTCCGTTCTACACCACCAAGAAGGAGGGCTCCGGCATCGGCCTCAGCATTTCTCGCCAGATTATGCGGCAGCACAACGGAAGTATTGACCTTGTCCGGAGTGATGACCGGCAGACGGCATTTGAACTCCGGTTCCGGTAGTTCCTTGTAAAGAAAAGTGTAAAGGGAGTGTAAAGTCTTTACAGGCTTTACACTCCTAATTTATTGGCGGTTCTGCTGTAAATCAATATGTTAGGTGTTTTGGCACGGCGGGTGCTTATGTTTGGCACGGTTAAACATAAGTATTGACATGAGAAACCTTTTCATTAGTTGTGTAGTTACGGCTCTGGCGCTTGCTGAGACAGTCAGCGCCAGCGGCCAGACTACTATGACCCTGCATGATTGCATGGAGTACGCCATCTCAAACTCTACAAAGATCCGCATCCAGCAGGCTGCCATCGGCGACGCGCAGATTGACCGGCGGGATGCTGCCCTGGCGCTGTTCACCCCGCAGATCAGTGCGCAGACCTATGCGTACTACAACTTCGGCCGCAGCATCGACCCGCAGACCAATACCTATTTTAACACCACGTCGTTCCATAATAACTACGGCGTGAGCGCCGGGTATGATTTGTTCGACGGCTTCAAGGCGGTGAACAACTACAAGATTTCCAAGACCGGAATGCTGATAGCGGATTCCCAGGAAAAGCAGGTGGAGGCCGACATTTGCCTAGCGGTGATGGAGGCTTACTACAACGTGGTGTACTACAAGCGCCTCTGCGACGTGTATGAGGAGCAGGTAGCTGTGGCCGAGCAGGCGCTGGCCAAGGCCAAGCGTCAGGAAGAGCTGGGTCAGAAGGGGCACGCCGACGTCATCCAGATGGAGGCCGATTTGGCGGACCGTCAGTATGACCTGACGAACACCTACAATATGTATCAGGACCAGAAGATGACCCTGGCCGACCTGATGTTCTGGCCGATGGATGAGGAACTGATTATTGACACCTCCATGCCGGTATGGCAGGTGGAGCCGGTGGCTACGGAATCCGTGGTGGACTTTGCCCTGGAGCACAATCCGGGCATCCAGATTGCCAGCTGGCAGGAATTGATTGCCAAACGGGAACTCAATACCACAAAGTGGCAGTTGCTGCCATCCGTGGGCCTATATGCCGGCTGGAATACCAGTTATTATTCCTATCAGGGTTCTCAGACCGCACCATTCGGAGACCAATTCCGGAATAACGGTGGAGAATATGTTCAGCTTTCGGTCTCCATTCCTATCTGGAACCGCCTGAGCAGGCATTCGGCCATCTCCCGGCGGCAGAACGCCTTGGACAAGGCTACAGCTGAGCTGGATCAGAAGCGCCGGGATGTGGAAAGCGAAGTTCGCCGAGCCATCCAGGACCGCGACGGCGCCGCCACGGCCTATGAGCAGGCCAAGCGCAAAGCAGAAGTCCAGGCCGAGGCCTACACGCTGAACCTCAAGAAACTGGAGCAGGGCCTCATCTCCCCGCTGGAGTTCCAGACCGCGAACAACAACTACCTCAAGGCCCAGGCCGATGAAATGAACAGCCTGTTCAAGTACCTCATCAAGCAGGCGGTGGTCCGTTACTACAATGGTGTTGAATATGTAAATCAGTAAGAAACTATGGATAAGATTATCGAGAAGAAGACCGGATGGCGCATGGCGTTCACCAAAAAGGCTCTGCCTTGGTGGCTGGGAGCGCTGCTGCTGGTGTTTGTGATTTACCTGATTGCAAGGCCGAATAACAAGACTTTGCGCGTTGATAAGGACACGGTGACCATCTCCAGTGCCGTGAAGGGCGAGTTCAACGATTATATCCGCATCAGCGGACGTGTTCAGCCGATGACGACCATCCAGCTGAGCCCGCAGGAAGGCGGCATCGTGGAGAAGATCCTCATCGAGGAGGGCTCCCCGGTCAAGGCCGGCGATGCCATTCTGATTCTGAACAATGACAATCTGGACCTGCAGATCCTGAACTCCGAGGCCGAGCTGGCGGAGAAGGAAAACATCCTGCGCAACACCCAGATCCAGATGGAACAGCAGAAGCTGGACGTGCGCCAGAATGTATTGGAATATGGGACCAATGTGGAGCGCCTCCGGAGAGCTTATGAGCAGCAGAAGGCCCTCTACGAGGACAAGCTCATCGCCAAGGAAGAGTATCTGAAGGCAGAAGAAGACTACAATTTGGCTCTGCAGAAGTACAACCTGATGACCGAGCGCTCCAGGCAGGACAGCCTGTACCGCGGCACCCAGATCGACCGTATGGAGGAATCTCTGGAGAATATGCAACTGAATATGTCGATGATTCGTAGGCGCAAGAGTAACCTCATCGTAAAGGCCCCCATTGACGGTGAACTGGGCCTGCTGGACGTGGTCCTGGGCCAGAGCATCGCCGCCGGTACCAAGATTGGACAAATCAATTCCGTAGGCCTCTATAAGGTTGAGGCACAGATAGATGAGCACTATATCGACCGCGTGGTCGCAGGCCTGGAGGCTACCTTCGAGCGCCAGGGAGAGACTTATTCTACCGTCATCCGGAAAGTCTATCCCGAAGTCCGTGATGGCAAGTTCAAGGCCGACTTCAAGTTCGATGGCGAGCAGCCGGACAACATCCGCAGCGGCCAGACCTACTACCTGAACCTCCAGCTGGGCCAGCCGGAAGAGGCCGTCATCATCCCCAGAGGCACCTTCTACCAGAAGACCGGCGGAAAATGGATCTATGTCGTTAACAAAGAGGGCACCAAAGCCGTCAAAAGAGAGATCCGTATCGGCAGGCAGAATCCTCAGTACTACGAAGTCATTGAGGGCCTTGAACCCGGCGAGAGGGTGATTACCTCCGGGTATGATACGTATGGTGATAGTGATGTATTGGTATTCTAAGCTATGAAAGTATTCAGAAAGACAGGCGTTTCGACGCTGATCAATATCCTGGGTATGAGCGTCGCTTTTGCGGCGGCCATGATCATGATGGTGCAGGTGCGCTGGGATACGACCTATGACGCCAATTTCGAAGGACACGAGCAGGTGTTCCGGTTGGAGAACAACTGGATGGACCAGGGGCTTTTCGATACGGACATCAGCAGACCGGTCATCGAAATGTCCCGTGATGCCAGCCCGAATATAGAAGCCATCTGCACATGGCGTTACTTAGGAAACGACGTGATGTACAAAGAAGGAGATCGGGAAAGCCCCATAACTATCCCCATGGCACAAGCGGATTCATCTTTTTTCTCCGTCTTCCCAGTCGAATGGGTGGAAGGATCGGCCAGGGAGTATGAAGCAGCCGGTACGTGCGTCATCAACGAAGTCTTTGCAGAAATGTTATTTGGTGAAGAGAGTGCTGTCGGGAAGATCCTGGAAAACGGACACGGCGAGTCAGGACGCATCATCGGCGTATTCCGGAACACTCCCCGGAATTACAGCATGCACGTGGGGATGCTCTCCACCCTTGGAAAGCATGATCTTGAGAATTACAGTGAATGGTCCTATACGGCCTATCTGAAACTGAAGGACCCGTCCATGGCCAAGGAGACGGAGGACGCAATGTTTAACGCTCTCGGAGAATACGTATCCTCCGATGAAGATACCCGCGCAGAATGGCGTAAGGGATTCAGGATCACCCAAATTCATGAAGCCCACTTTGAAAGGGATGTGAGGGCCAATGTGCCCAGCGCCCACAAGGCGATTACCATCACGCTGGCCGCAATTGCCATCCTGCTCATTCTCATTGCCATCATCAACTTCATCAATTTCGCCTTCGCGGAGATACCCTTCCGCATTAAGAACATCAATACCCGGAAAGTGCTTGGAGAGAGCCGGGGCTCCTTGATTGGACGCCAGCTGTTACATGCGGGATTGATTGCGCTCATAGCATTCGTAATTGCTTGTTTGATAATGCATGTCATTGCCGGCACTTCCTGGGCATCGTATGTGTCGGATTCCATTGCGCTGAAAGATAATACAGGCATTCTGGCCTTTACGCTGGGAATTGCTCTTCTTTCTGCCGTGGCTGCCGGTATCGCGCCGGCACTGTATTCCACTTCGCAGCCGGCAGCATTGGTGCTCAAAGGTGCTTACGGGACCAGCGTAAAAGGTCGGAGCCTGCGTAACGCCCTGGTCGCTTTGCAGTTCGTCCTTTCATTCGTGTTCATCCTGATGGCACTGTATGTTCATGTGCAGACCAGGTTCATGATGAACAAAGACATGGGATTCCCGCAGGAAAATATCCTGCAGGTGTGGTGCGGATTTTATGCGGGAGCGGCACATGAGCCGCTGAAGGAAAAATTGTTGCAGAATCCGTCCATCACGGATGTCACTTTCTCCGACAATACGATTGTCTCCGACCAGAAGATGGGCTGGGGCCGGACCGTTGACGGAGCGCAGATTTTCATGGAGGTGCTTCCCGTCACCGAAGATTTCGTGAGGTTCTTCGACCTTCAGATCATGGATGGACGCGACTTCCAGCAGTCGGACAATCAAAGTGAAACGGGCTGTATGATTGTCAATGAGACATTTATACAGATGTATCCTCAGTTCCATGTGGGCAGCCTGGTCGGCGGTCATGTGGACAATACTGAGATCGTAGGCATCGTCAAGGACTTTAATTTCAAATCCTTGCAGCACGCTATGGGCCCTCTTGTCCTTCTCGTCTGGGGAAAGACGCAGTGGAGAAACTTCAGCTTTGTTTATGTAAAGACGGCTCCCGGAGCCAGTTTCAAGGAGGTATCTGACTATATCAAGGACGTTGTCTGCACGTATGACCCTACCCGTGAGCCGGACCAGGTGGAAGTACGACACCTTGACGAATGGATTGAGAACATGTACCAGAGCGAGCAGTCGCTTGGAAAACTCATCACCATCGCCTCCTTCGTAGCCCTGCTGATTGCCATCATCGGTATCATCGGCCTGGTGTTCTTTGAGACGCAGTTCATCCGCAAAGAGATTGCCGTACGGCGTGTGAATGGCGCTACTGTTGGCAGCATCTTGAAGATGATAAACAAGAAGTACTTGATAATGGCCGGTGCCAGCTTTGTGATTGCAGCGCCCGTCGCATACTGGCTGATGACCGCCTGGCGGAAGGGCTTTGCCTACCAGGCGCCTATCCCTGCGTGGATCTTCCTCGTCGCGTTGCTGGCCGTTGCTGCCATTACCCTGGCCGTCGTTACGCTCCAGAGCTGGAGAGCGGCGAGTGCGAATCCTGTAGAATCGTTAAAGAATGAATAAATAATTAAATAACAACTCATTATGATTAAAGTTTCCAATCTTTGCAAAGTCTTCCGGACGGAAGAAATCGAGACCACTGCTCTCAATGGTGTTTCCTTCGAAATCAAGGACGGCGAGTTTGTCGCCATCATGGGGCCTTCGGGCTGCGGCAAGTCAACCCTTTTGAACATTCTGGGCCTGCTAGACAATCCCACCAGCGGCTCCTATGAACTCCTGGGCACGGAAGTGGCCAATCTTAAGGAGAAGGAGCGCACCAAGTTCCGCAAGGG